>Ga0157370_10006100_pt1 | contig 13374 bp, 10 predicted proteins | sample C35metaG_FD_113463 | JGI IMG/M metagenome (GOLD analysis project Ga0157370, IMG submission 113463) | Corn rhizosphere microbial communities from Kellogg Biological Station, Michigan, USA - C3-5 metaG | ecosystem: Host-associated > Plants > Roots > Rhizosphere > Soil | place: USA: Michigan...
CGGCGCAGCCGCGGGTGTAGCCGCCGCCTTGCGCGCGGCCTTGCGCGCAACCGGCGCCTTCCCGGTCGCTTTTTGCTGGACCGACGCGCGCAGCGCCTCCATGAGGTCGATCACCTGGCCCGCCGGCTCGGCGAGCGTGGGCGCCACCTCGATCTGCTTGCCTTCGATCTTGCGCTCGATCGCGGCCTCGATGCGCTCGCGCACGTCGTCCTTGTACGCTGCCGGGTCGAAGCGCTCCTCGGAGATCTGATCGATGAGTTGCTGCGCGAGCGCCAGCTCCTGGTCACGCACGGGCGTGGCCGGAATGCCGATCTCCTCGATGGAGCGCACCTCCGGCGCGTAGAGCAGCTGCTGCATGACGATGCCGCCCTCGACTGCGCGCAACTGCACGATGAACTGCTTGCCGCGCGCCGCCCAGCGCGCCACCGCCGTGCGACCGGATCGGCGCATCGCTTCGGCAAGAAGCGCGTACGGCTTGTCGCCGCCCTTGTCGGGCCCCAGAAAATACGCGCGGTCGTAGTAGACCGGATCGATGCTGTCGGAGGGAACGAACGCGTCGATCTCCACGAGGTTCGTGCCTTTCTCCTCCATCTCCTTCAGCTCTTCGGACGTGAAGGTGACGTACTGGTCCTTCGCGAACTCGTAGCCCTTGATCGTGTCGCCGCGGTCGACGGGGATGCCTTCGCGCTGGCAGATGTACTGCTGGCGCAGGCGCGACCCGCAGCCCTTGTGCAGGAGGTTGAACGACACCGCGCCGCTCGCCTGGGTCGCCGAGTACAGCTTGACCGGGATCGAGACCAGCCCGAACGACAGCGTGAGCGAGGCGATCGCGCGTGCAGCCATGAGCCCCGTCGTTCCTTCCGTCCTAGTGGCGGCCGTGGGCCGTCGCTTTGCGCGCGCCCGTCTTGGCAGCGCCGCCGCGTGCCGAGGCGGTCTTGGGCGCATCGGCGGGCTTCGGCGTGCCGTTTCGGGTGCGCCGCCGTGCCTTCGTCTGGGTGGCCAGCGCTTCCTTGCGCGCCATCAGTTGCAGGCCGAGCGCATCGAGGTCGATCTCGGACCTGCGCGCGAGCGGGAAGAGCTCGCCTTCCTCCTCGCGCACGTGATGCTTCACGTACTCGCTCAGCACCTTGACCTTGGCGTCGTAGAGCAGGTCGTCCGGCGCCGCGGATTCGAGCTCCTCGACGAGCATGCGCACCATGTGATGCTCGACCGTGGCCTCGTCGACGAGATCGGAGACATCGTCGATGTCCTTGTGCACCGCCGGATAGAACAGCTCTTCCTCGATCTGCGCGTGCACGGTGAGCGCCTTGCACAGCATCGCGACGATCTGCCCTTTCAGCTCGGCGTTCGATTCCTCCCGCGCATCCTCGTACTGGTCGAACAGCTTCTCGACCTCGTCGTGGTCGCTCTTGAGCAGCTCGATGGCATTGGTCGGGTTGTCGCTGCCGAATCCCAGCATGGCACGTCCTCCGATGCGTGTAGCGATGAGTATCTGAACGGCGCGCGCTCCGGGCTGTCGGCGCGCTGCGGTTTAGCGTGTAGGAGGGTCGCTCGACGCTCGCCCGGTGCAAACGCTTGCGGCCATCCACGCGATGTGACCATAATTTGTCGTAAACAACCATCGGTTCGACGAATGCGGCAACGGGTCATCTGCGCAGTTCGTGCGGGCGAGGCGTGCCGGGGCCTGGTTGGCCGGAACCCTTGGCCGGCCTGGACCGCGCGCGCAGGTGCACGGCGGGATGGTGCCGCCGCGGGCGAGGCTGTCGCTGTCGCCGGCATGCCAATGCTGCGGGCGTGGCCCCGATCCTGACCCGCGTGCCGCGCGCACCGCATGGACGTGAGCAGGAGACGCGTGACAAGTCGCGTCCTCAACCCGTGCACGACGACCATGGCGACCATTTCGACCTCGCGCGCGGCATCGCGCTCGGGATCGTCGTGGGCGTGGTGATGTGGGGGTTGGCGGCGTTCATCGTGTGGGCGATGCTGAGCGGCTGAATGGCGATCCGCTGCTCGCGGCGCGGAAAGGACTTGTACGGGGCGCCAACGCCCCCCGATGGCGTGGCGCAGTGTACCGCGTTGTGCCGGTTGCCCTAGCCGGGCATGCGGCCGGCGAGCACGGCCTGGAGCGTGGGCAGGTCGACCGGCTTGGTGAGATGCGCGTCGAAGCCCGCGTCCTGGCTGCGATGACGATACGCGTCTTCGCTGCGCCCGGAAAGGGCGATGAGTCGAAGGCCTCCCATCGCTTCGTGCCGGCGAAGGCGGCGTGCGAGCTCGAAGCCGTCCATGACGGGCATCGTGAGATCGAGCAGCGCCACGGTGGGCTTGAAGTCGGCGGCATCCGCCAACGCCGAAGCACCGTCGAAGGCGACGTGGGCGGTGCTGCCGAGAAGCTCGACGAGCATCGCCAGGCTCTCCGCCGCGTCGCGATTGTCGTCGACGATCAGGACGCGCTGCGCGGGTGAGCTCGCAGCGTCCGTCTGGCGCAGCGCCCCTTCCGCCGGATCAGCCCCGGCATCGGCCGCGGGCAGCCGCACCGTGAACTCGCTGCCCTGTCCCTCGCCGCGGCTGCGGGCGCACACGGTGCCCTGATGCAGCTCGACCAGCGTTCGCACCAGCGCCAGACCGACGCCGAGACCGGCCTTCATGCCGTCGACCCACCGCTCCTCCTGGGTGAAGAGGTCGAAGACGTGCGGAAGGACGTCGGGCGCGATGCCGACACCGTTGTCGCAGACGCGGATGTCGATCATGCCGCCGTCGCGCTCGACCGTGAGGTCGATGCGGCCGCCGGACGGCGTGAATTTCGCGGCGTTGTTGAGCAGGTTCTCCAGCGCTTGGGCGAGGCGAACCGGGTCGGCCTCGACGAACGCCGGCGTCTCGAGGCCACGCAGCGTCAACGCATGTCGGCATGCGTCGATGTGCGGCCGCGCGGCCTCCACGGCGCTGGAGATCACCGAAGCGATGTCGACGCGCTGCCGCTGGAGCTTGAGCTTGCCGCGGGTGATCCTCGACGCATCGAGAAGGTCGTCGACGAGCCGCACGAGGTGCTCGACCTGGCGATCGACCATCGCGAGCACCGGTTCGGCGTCCGCGCCCGGCCCGATGCGGCGCAGGAGCGGCACCGCGCAGCGCAACGGCGCGAGCGGGTTGCGCAGCTCGTGCGCGAGCGTGGCGAGGAACACGTCCTTGCGGTGATTCGATTCAATGAGCCGCGCCTCGGCGTTCTTCTGTCCCGTGATGTCGACGAGGACGTTCACCCCGCCGATGATGCGGCCGTTGCGGTCGCGCTGCGGGCTCGCATGCGCGAGCGCGATTCGCCGACTGCCGTCGGGGCGCTCGACCACGATCTCGCGGCCCTCGTACTGGCGACCGTCGCGCAATGCACGCGCCATCCAGCAATCGTCGTGGGGAATGCGCGCTCCGCCGGTCGTGTACAGGCGCCACGAGCCGCAGTACACGTCCGCCATGTCGTTCATCTTCGGCACACGACCCCACAACGCCATGGCGTGCGCGTTGTAGTACGTGATGCGACCCGCGGCGTCGCAGGTGTAGGCGGCGGCGGGCAGCATGTCGAGCAGCGCTCGAAAGGCCTCGCTGCCAACGGCGGGGACAAGCTCGGCACGTGACTGGAGCGCGGACATGACGGAAAAAATGGACGGACAGCGACCGCGCGCTCAGCACGCGAGGAGCGATTGTGCTCGGTGACATGCGACGATTCCATCAGGCGTGCGCCCGGGTTCATGTCGGCGTATGTCCTACGCGGCGCGGGCGAACGCGCGTGCCGCTCGCGCTGTCTGCTAGCGATTCGGGCCAATCGCGAGGAGCAGACATGGGCGAAGTGAAGGAGAAGCAGAAAGCCGATACGAATCCGGCGCAGCCGGAGCCGAAGCCGCCGTTCCCGAAGCAGCATCAGGATCAGCCGGGGCTCGAATCCAAGCTCACGCCGCGCCCGCGGTTCGAGGCCGAAGACTATCGAGCCGCCGGCAAATTGTCCGGAAAGAGCGCGCTCATCACGGGCGGCGACTCGGGTATCGGCCGCGCGGTGGCGGTGCTCTTCGCGCGCGAAGGCGCCGACGTGGCGATCGGCTATCTGCCGGAGGAGCAGTCCGACGCCGACGAGACGCGGCGGGCGGTCGAGGCCGAGGGGCGCCAGTGCCTCCTGTGCCCCGGCGATCTGACCGACGCCAGGTTCTGCGACGAAATCGTGAACAAGACCGTGAAGAAGTTCGGCAAGCTCGACGTGCTCGTGTCGAACGCCGCGCACCAGACGCGCAAGCAGTCGCTCGACGAGCTGACCGACGAGGAGCTCGACAAGACGTTCAAGACCAACATCTACGCGTACATCCGCCTCGCGCGCGCGGCGCTGCGGCACATGAAGGCGGGCGCATCGATCATCGCGACGAGCTCGGAGACCGGCATCCTGGGCTCGGCGAAGCTGCCGGACTATTCGGCAACGAAGGGCGCGATCAACGCGTTCACCAAGACGCTGGCGCAAAACGTGCTCGACAAGGGGATACGCGTGAACGCCGTCGCGCCGGGCCCCGTATGGACGCCGCTCAATCCGTCGGACAGCGGCCTGCCGGCGGAAAAGGTCGCCGAATTCGGAAAGCAGAACCCGACCGGCCGTCCCGCGCAGCCCGAGGAGCTCGCGCCCGCCTATGTATTCCTGGCTTCGAACGCCGACTCCTCGTACATCACCGGCACGGTGCTGCAGGTGATGGGCGGGGAGCCGGCCGGCGGCTAGGGCGTGAGCGCCGGCTCCGACAGCGCGCCGACCTGCTCGCGCAATTCGAGGATGCGGTCCTGCCAATAGCGCTGCGTGCCGAACCACGGGAACGCAGCGGGAAAGGCAGGATCGTCCCAGCGGCGCGCGATCCATGCCGCGTAGTGGATGAGTCGCAGCGTGCGCAGCGCCTCGACGAGCTGCAGCTCGCGCGGATCGAACAGGCGAAAGCGCTCGTAGCCGGCGAGGATCGCGCGAAGCTGGGCCTCCATCGAGGCCCGTTCGCCGGAAAGCAGCATCCAGAGGTCCTGCACGGCGGGGCCGTTGCGCGCATCGTCGAAGTCGACGAAGTGCGCGCCGGCGTCGGTCCACAGCACATTGCCGCCATGGCAATCGCCGTGAAGCCGTAGCGCTGTCGTCGCGCCCGCGCGTGCGAATGCCGCGTGCACGCCTTCGAGCGCCTGGTCGACGACCGCGACGTACGCGGCGCGAAGTTCGGGCGGCACGAAATCGTGCTCGAGCACATAGTCGCGCGCGTCCTCGCCGAAATCGCGCACGCTGATCGACGGCCGCTCGGCGAAGGCGCGCGCCGCGCCGACGCTGTGGATGCGCGCGATGTACAGGCCGAGGCGCTCGAGCGTCATGCGGTCGTCGAGCTCCGGCGCGCGACCGCCCTGTCGCGCGAACACCGCGAAGCGGAAGTCCGCATGGCGATGCAGCGTCAGGCCATCGCGCACGAGCGGCGGCACCGCGGGCACCTCGCCGTGCGCGAGCTCCAGCAGGAACGCGTGCTCCTCGAGGATCTGCGCGTCGGTCCAGCGGTGCGGACGGTAAAACTTGGCGACGACCGGCGGCCCGTCCTCGCACCACACCTGGTACACCCGATTCTCGTAGCTGTTCAGGGACAGCAGGCGTCCGTCACCGCGCACGCCGATCGCATCGAGCGCATCGAGCACCACGTCCGGCGTGAGACCGCTGTAGGCCGGCGCATCCATGGCGCGATTCTAACGACCTGCTATCGTGGCGCCTTTACGCGCCGCGCCTTTCACATGTCCGACTTCGCCGATCGCATCGCCCGCCAGTGGGACGACGACATCGTCCCGCAACTGGTCGAGTACGTCCGCATTCCCGCCAAGTCGCCGCACTTCGACCCGGCATGGGAATCGAACGGCCACATCGAGCGCGTGATCCGGCTCGCGGAAACATGGTCGCGTGCGCAGCCGGTGCGCGGACTTCAGGTCGAGATCGTTCGCCTCCCCGGGCGAACGCCGCTGCTGTTCTTCCAGGTGCCCGGCTCGGCGCCCGGCACCGTGCTCCTGTACGGGCACCTCGACAAGCAGCCCGAGATGGTGGGCTGGCACGAAGGATACGGCCCGTGGCAGCCACGCATCGCCGACGGCAAGCTCTACGGTCGTGGGGCGGCCGACGATGGCTACGCCGTGTTCGCGGCGTTGTCGGCCATCGGCGCGCTGCAGGCGCACGGCATCGCGCACGCGCACTGCGTCGGGCTGATCGAGACGTGCGAGGAGTCGGGCAGCTACGACCTGCCGGCGTACTTGAGCGCGCTGCGCTCGCGTATCGGCGAAGTGGATTTCGTGGTCGGGCTCGACTCGGGATGCGGCGACTACGAGCGCCTGTGGGTCACGACGTCGCTGCGCGGGCTCGCCGCGGGCACGCTGTCGGTGGACGTGCTCACCGAAGGCGTGCACTCCGGCGACGCGAGCGGTGTCGTGCCTTCGTCGTTTCGCATCGCGCGGAAGCTCCTCGACCGGCTCGAGGATGCGAGCACGGGGTGGGTGCGGCCTTCCGCGTTCCACACCGCGATCCCGGCGGAGCGGATCGAGCAGGCCGCGCACGCCGCGTCGATCATGGGCGACACCGTGTTGACCAAGTATCCCTTCGCGGGCGGCACGCAGCCGATGGTGAACGACGGCGCCGAAGCGTTGCTCAATCGCACGTGGCGTCCCGCGCTCTCGGTCGTGGGCGCCGACGGGCTGCCGGCCATCGCCAACGCGGGAAACGTTCTGCGGCCGCGCACGGCGCTCAAGCTGTCGCTGCGGCTGCCACCGCCCATCGACGGTCACGCCGCGACGCAGGAGATGAAGGCGCTCCTCGAATCGGATCCGCCGCACGGCGCGAAGGTAGCTTTCGCGGCGGACCAGGGCGCGACGGGCTGGAACGCGCCGCCTACGGCGCCGTGGCTCGGCGAAGCGCTGGAGCGCGCGTCGCAGAAGTTCTACGGCAAGTCGGCGGCCGGCATGGGAGAGGGCGGGACGATCCCGTTCATGGCGATGCTGGGCGCGCAGTTCCCTTCGGCCCAATTCCTCATTACCGGCGTGCTCGGGCCGCACTCGAACGCGCACGGTCCCAACGAGTTCCTGCACATCGCGTACGCGAAGAAGCTCACCGCATGCGTCGCCGATGTGCTGGCGGCGCACGCGACGCGCGACGAGTGATCAGCGCGTGGCAATGAGCTCGAGCTTGCGCGCGGCGTAGCGGCGCAGCAAAAGACGCGTCACGTCGAGGTCGAACGCAGGTCGCGGCGGCGCTTCGAGCAGGCCGTCGAGATCGCCCTGGTCGCGCGCGGTCCCGAGCCAGCACCAGGCGTTGAACACGTGCACGTCGACGCGGTCGCCCGTTCTCGCGCGCTCGCGCACGAGCGCGGGCCCGCGGCCGGGCCATGGCGGGATGCGCAGCGGCGCGAGCGCCTCGTGCAAGCGCTCGTCATGGGCTTGCGGTGATTCCTCGCCGACGCAGACGCCGCCGCAGCGGCGGAGCTGCCGCGCAAAGCACGGCCCCTGCGGCCGTCGCTCGAGCGCGAGGCGCCGCCAGCACAGCCGGGGCTCGGCGGCCCGTTCGCGCAGCGCCGCGCGGGCCGCGTCGGGCGATCCGAAAGGTCCATACATGCCCGCGAGCTCCGACGGCGCGATGGCACGCGCCGGCACGAACTGCGGCGCTCCGTCGTCGCGGAATGCGAGCACGCCGGCATCCTCCTTGCGTCGCAGGGCGCGATTGTGTGCCGGCATCAGCGCCTTGATCAGCACCGCTTCGCGCAACAGCGCGCCGAGCTCGCCGGCGGTCTCCTCATGCTCGATGCGGCGGATCTCCTGCGACAGGCGAAGATCGGTCTCGCTGCGCCAGTCGCCGGTGAAATGCGCGCCGACGCGCTCGCGCAGGTCGACGCTCTTGCCGATGTACAGCGGCAACGGATTCTCGCCGTAGAAGAGATACACACCCGGTGCGTCGGGCAGCGCGTCGAGCGCGTCGGCGGCGAGCTGCGCCGGCAGGCTCGGGATGCGCAGGATGCGCTTGATCGCGGCGTCGACGGTGTCGCACGGCAGGAGCGCGTACGCCTTCTGCACGAATGACCAGATCGCGCGCGCGTCGCCAAGCGCGCGATGGCGCGCGTCGACCTCGAGGCCGTGCCGCGCGATGAGCGCGTCCAGGCCGTGTCCCTCTCCTTCCGGAAACAGGCGCCGCGACAGGCGCACGGTGCACAGCACGCGCGCAGTGAACGCCGCCCCGATGCGCGCGAATGCATTCTTCAGGAAGCCGTAATCGAAGCGCGCGTTGTGCGCGGCGAAGACGCAATCGGCAAGCTCCGCACGAACGTGCGCCGCCACGGCGTCGAACGACGGCGCACGCGCCACCATGGCATCGGTGATTCCGGTGAGCGTCTGGATCGCCGGCGGGATGGGCACCTGGGGATTGACGAGGCTCGACCACTCGCTCACCCGCACGGCGTCGCCGTCGCGCGCGACGCGCACGATGCCGATCTCGGTGATGCGGTCGCCGCCCGCGTGCGTGCCGGTCGTCTCGAGGTCGACGAAGGCGAAATCGGGCAGGTCGCGCGGAAGCATTCGGTCGCGGTCGCGTCGGCCGCCAGCCGGCCTTGACGCCAGAACGTTCGTTCGGCTATTGTAGCGCCGTGTCGAACGATCGTTCCTACCTGGCGCGCCTGCAAGACTACTACGCCATGCATCGCGCGTTGCCGTCGTATGCGTCCATCGGCTCGCTGCTCGGGCTGAAGTCCAAGTCCTCGGTCGCGGCGCTCGTGGCGCGGCTGAAGCTTGCCGGCTACCTGGAGGCGACCCCCGATCGCCGGCTCGCGCCCACCAAGCGGTTTTTCGCGCGGCCGCTCGCGTCGGTGCCCGTGCGCGCGGGCTTGCCCGAGGCGGTCGAGGACGACGATCCCGACGCCGTCACGATCGACGACTACCTGATCGAGCGGCCTTCGCAGACGGTGCTGGTGCGGGTGCGGGGCGACTCGATGATGGACGCCGGCATCTTCGAGGGCGACCTCGTTGTGGTCGAGAAACGGCCCGCCGCTCAGAAGGGCGACATCGTGGTGGCTATCGTCGACGGCCAGTTCACGCTGAAGCGCCTCGATCTCGAGCAGGGCCGCTTCGTGCTCAAACCCGAGAATCCCGCCTACCCGGTGATCCGGCCCGAGGGCGCGCTCGAGATCTTCGGCGTCATGGTCGGCCTCGTGCGCAAGCTCTGAGGCCGCGCACCGGCATCTGACGCGTCTCGCGCGGTTGGGCTAGGACGCCATTCGCGCGCTCTTCGGTTTGTCGCGCAGCGACGCCCCGGTGCCGCTCACGCAGTTGCGGCCAGCGGCCTTGCACGCGTAGAGCTCGGCGTCCGCCGCCGCGAGCATGCGCTCGCCCGAGTCGAGCGACGTGTCGGCGCAGTAGCCGATGCTGATGGTGAGCGCAAGGTCGGGCGCGATGCTCGACCAGGGATATTGCTCCACCGCGCTGCGCACTTTCTCGCACACGACGAACGCGGCGTCGGCGTCGGTCTCGGACATCACCAGAACGAACTCCTCGCCGCCGTAACGGGCGACGAGGTCGGTCTGACGGACCTGGCTTTGCAGGAGCTGCGCGAGCGCCTTCAGCACGGCATCACCGATCGCATGCGAGTGCTGGTCGTTGACGTGCTTGAAATGGTCGAGGTCCGCGACCGCGACGGCGAGCGGTCGGCCGTGACGCTGTACCAGTGCGAACGACTCGGTGAGGCGCATGTCGAGCCTGCGGCGGTTCGCGAGTCCGGTGAGGGCGTCCTCGTACGTCTGCCGCTCGAGCTGGTCGACGAGCGAGATGCGCAGCACGTTGGCCTCGGTGAGCGACGCGTTGAGCGCCTCGAGCTCGGCATTCGCCTTCGACAGCGCGTCCTGCCGCTCGCGCATCATCTCGGCCTCGCGGCGCGCGGCCTCGACTTCGTGGTGGATCTGCAGCGCACGCACCTTGTTGCCGGCGCTCTCCGACAGGACCTCGCGCTCCACCTTGTGGAAATGGCGGTAGTGCGTGAGCGCGGCGGCGTAGTCGCCCTTGGACTCGTGATGATCGGCGAGCGCCTCGTGGCATTCGGCGGCGAGCTGTCGCAGCCCGTGCCGCTGGCACAGCGCGAGCGCGGCTTCGAGGAATGCCCGACCTTCGTCGTGACGTTGCTGGCGGCTGCACAACCGCCCCAGCGCGATGCGCGCATCGCCGACCCCGTATCCGTATCCCGTCCGTTCGGAGAGCTCCAGCGCCTCGCGCAGCGTGGCTTCGGCAACGTCCAGCTGGCCGGCGCGCTCCTGCGCGAGGCCGAGATTGGTGAGTGAGCCCGCCTTGTGCAGCGACAACCCGAGTCGATCGAAGATGTCGCGCGCTTCGGTGAGCGCGCGGATCGACTCCTCGATGCGCCCGAGGTTCTTCAGGTTGATGCCGAGGTTGTTCAGCGTCTTGGCGCGCTCCGCCGGTTCGGTGTTCGCGTCGGCAAGTGCCAGGCTCTGCCGGTAGTAGTCGAGGCCGGTCGCGGTGTCGCCCGACTTCGAGTGAACGATGCCGATCGTGCGCAGCGTCGCGGCGCGGCTGCCGTTGTCGCCCGCGCGCTCGTCGAGCGCCAGCGCCCGGAAGAGATGGTCGAGCGCGGTCGCGAAGTCGCCCAGCGCGTCGTGCAGGTAACCGAGCGCGCGCAGGACCTTCGCCATGCCGCGCATGTCCTCGACACCCTCGAACGCGATGAGGGCATCGGCGTACATCGCCAGGGCGCGCGGATAGTCGAGCAGGTGCTCGGCGCTGCGGCCCTTGAGGTACAGCGCCTCGGCACGCGGGGCGGCGCGCCCGAGCGACGTGGCGAGCGATTCGGCGTCCTCGGCGTAGTGCATCGCCTCGGCGGCGTCGACGCCGATGAGATGCTCCGCGAGATCGAGCATGACGCTGAGACGCTCGCCCGGCGTGGGGGCGGTCTCGAGCAGCGCCAGCAGCGCCGTCACCGCGGGATCACGACGAAGCGGCGGATTCATGCCGGCGATTGCTCAGGCGGGCGCGACTTCCACGAGGCAGTCGTAGAACGTCGCGGCGCGACCGAGGTCGGTCAGCGCCTGGCTGGTCACGGCATTGGCGTTCTCGCCGCCGGGAGCGAGCTTGCGCCACCAGATGGACGGCGCCACGACGACGCCCGGTCGCGCGCGGGTGGTCACCCGTGCGGTGGCGCTGAACCCGCCGCGGTCGTTGAAGATGCGTACGACGGTGCCGTGGTCGATGCCGCGCGGCGCCGCATCGTCGGGATGGATGTCGAGATGCGGCGTCTTCTCCTCGGCGATGAACGCAGGCAGGTTCGCGAACGAGGAGTTGAGGAAGTTCCGCGCGGGCGGGGAGATGAAGGCGAGCGGATAGCGTTGCGCGAGGTCGGGATTCGACGCCGCCGACTCGCGCGGCGCGACGTACGCCGGCAGCGGATCCTCGCCGCGGGCCTGCAGCGACTGCGACCAGAACTCGCACTTGCCCGAGGCGGTCGGGAAGTTGCCCTGCGCGAAAGGCGCGTACGGCCGCGGGACGTCGAGGCGCGCGAAACCGTTCGCTTTCAGCGTCTCCCAGTCGATGCCGCGCATGCGCGCATCGTCGAAGCGCAGCGCGCTGCGGCACAGCGCTTCGTCGTCGTCGGCGAAGCACGGCTCGTCGAAGCCCATGCGCGCCGCGAGGCGCCGGAACACCTCGGTGTTCGGCAGCGCCTCGCCGAGCGGCTCGATGGCGCGCGAGGTTGCCTGCACGTAGAGGTGCCCGTAGGAGCTGTGAACGTCGATGTGCTCGAGCTGTGTGGTCGCCGGAAGCAGGATGTCGGCGTAGTCGGCCGTGTCGGTGCGGAAGATGTCGTGCACGACGGTGAAGAGATCGTCGCGCGCGAATCCCGCGGCGACCTTGGCCGATTCCGGCGCCACGGCCATCGGATTGGAGTTGTAGACGAAGATCGCGCGCACCGGCGGGTCGTCGAGGGCCGTGAGCGCATCGCCGAGCGCACTCATGTTCACGGTGCGTGGCGTGCCGCGGATCAGGTCGGGCCGCTCCAGCGCGGCGCCGTTCACCGGAAACGTTCCCGACGACGAGAGCAGCGCGCCGCCGGCGGGATCGCGCCACGCGCCGATCAGCGCGGGCAGGCAGGCGACCGCGCGCACGGCGTTGCCGCCGCCGGCGACACGCTGCATGCCGTAGTTGAGGCGGATCGCGGCCGGTCGAATGGTGCCGTAGTCCTCGGCGAGCCGCAGCACCTGCTCGGCCGGCACGCCGCACGTCCGCGCCACGCGCTCGGGTGGCCACTCGGCCGCGCGGGCGGCGAGTGCGTCGCAGCCCACGGTGTAGCGCGCGATGTAATCGCGGTCGATGTGCCCGTCGCGGATGAGGAGGTGCATCAGCCCGAGCGCGAGCGCGGCATCGGTGCCCGGCATGAGGGCGATGTGCTCGTGGCATTTCTCGGCGGTCGCGCTCCGATACGGGTCGATCGCGATCAGGCGTGCGCCGCGGCGCTTGGCTTCCTGGGCGCGCGTCCAGAAATGGAGGTGCGAGGCGATCGGATTGCTGCCCCAGATCACGATGAGCCGGCTGTTCTCGTACTCCTCGAGATCCATGCCCATCGATGCGCCGATCACGCTGCCCCAGCCGACCTTGCCGGCCATCGCGCAGATCGTGCGATCGAGAAGCGACGCGCCCAGGCGATGGAAGAACCGCCGATCCATCGACCCGTACTGGATCAGGCCCATGTTGCCGGCGTAGCTGTAGGGCAGGATGGCCTGCGGGCCGTCGGGGGAGCGCGCGATGGCGTCGAAGCGCTCGGCGATCTCGCCGAGGGCCTCGTCCCACGAGATGCGCTTGAAGCGTCCTTCGCCCTTGGGCCCGGCGCGGCGCATCGGGAAGAGCACGCGATCGCTGCTATAGGTGCGGTCGAGGTAACGCGCAACCTTGGTGCACAGCGTGCCCTGCGTGGTCGGATGATCAGGCGCGCCGCGGATGTCGATCGCGCGGCCGTCCTCGACCGTCACCAGCATGGCGCACGTGTCCGGGCAGTCGTGAGGACACGCGACGCGAACGACGCGCCGTCCGGGGGCCCGCGAGGCGGTATCGAGCGGCATTGCGTCATTCTACGAGGTCGGCGCGGGGCGCGGTATGCTGGGCGCATGGCGCAAATTCGGCAGGCGGCGATTCGAAGAATCGCCTTGCGCGACGGCGCGCGCGTGCCTGTGCTCGGGCTCGGCACGTGGCACATGGGCGAGTCCGGCGCGAAGGACGCGCGCGAGCGCGCCGCGCTCACGCTGGGCCTCGATCTCGGCATGACGCTCGTCGACACCGCCGAGATGTACGCCGACGGCGGCGCGGAGAAGCTCGTCGGCGCCG
>Ga0157370_10006101_pt1 | contig 13373 bp, 18 predicted proteins | sample C35metaG_FD_113463 | JGI IMG/M metagenome (GOLD analysis project Ga0157370, IMG submission 113463) | Corn rhizosphere microbial communities from Kellogg Biological Station, Michigan, USA - C3-5 metaG | ecosystem: Host-associated > Plants > Roots > Rhizosphere > Soil | place: USA: Michigan...
CGCTGCGAGAGGAGATCAGCGACGAGGCCCACGACGCCCTAGTCGCTGCGGTGAAGGCGATGCGGCAGGCTGAGACCTGGTCGCTGCGGAACCAGGAGCGGCACGAGGGCAAGAACAAGACGACCGACACCAGCATCGCCGTGAGTCGTGTGGCCCTACCAGCCCTAGAGCGGGCGGACTCGGCGCTGGCCGAGGGTGACTACCTCCAGGTCATCAAGCAGCTGCGGATCGCGGCCACCACGGACGGCAGCGAGCCAGTCCCTAAGAAGCGAAGGAGGGTGAAGTGACTGCTAGAAACCCGACGTGCGACAAGTGCGGTGCGACGATGTTCTGGAACGACAAGAAGAAGGTCTGGTACTGCATCCAGAAGCACTTGCGGAAGAGTTGAAGGTGTGCTAAGCTTCTAATATGGACAGCATCGAAGTTACCGCAGCAGTGTCAGACGCCCGCACCTCCTACCGCTGGGAGTGCGAGGACTGCAAGAAGAAGGGCCTCTGGTTCTCGGAGAACCAGGAGCAGTCGACCACGAACAACGGCACGCGCCACGCTGAGAAGTTCGGCCACACTACGTACATGGTCTCCCGCGTCTGGGGTTTCACCCCGGTACCCGAGTCCCAGTACCTCCAGTCCGAGCCCGTCCGGCTCTGACCCCCGGGTTGGGGGTGGGTTGCTACTTGCGATCCACCCCCATCTAGAGCATACTTCAACTTACTAGCCCACCACCCCCGACAAGGAGTCCACCACCATGTCTGAAAAGATCACCGAGCGCATCGCCCTCCTGCTGAACAAGGCCGAGTCCACCACTCCCGAAGAGGCCGAGGCCCTCACCGCTGCAGCTGAGAAGCTCATGCTGAAGCACATGATCGACCGCGCTACGGTCGACGCCCGCCGTGGCAAGGGTGCCAAGAAGGAAGAGATCGTTCAGGTCATCCTCGACTGCACCGGATCGTACCGCAAGGCCCTGATGTGGCTCAGCTGGAACGTCGCCCAAGCCTTCGGCAACATCGAGATGCTCAAGAGCAACGACAACGGCAAGACCATCCGCGTCTTCCTCATTGGCTTCGAGTCCGACGTCGAGCAGGTCCAGAGCCTCATCCTCAGCCTCCAGATCCAGGGCGTGGTCGCCCTCCGCAGCTGGTGGAAGGAGCACAAGGCCGACTACACCGGTGTTCGGTCCTACGAGCAGTGGGAGGCTCGCAGCAGCTTCGTCGAGGGCTTCGGTCAGGGCGCTGCCCGCCGGATGCGCGAGAGCCGCGTCGAGGCCGTGCAGGAGGCCGGTACCGGTACCGAGCTTGTTCTGGTCGAGCGTGGATCGCTCGTCAAGGCGCACATGGACACCATCAAGACCCGCAAGGCCCGTGCCAGCAAGTCGCACTACGACGGCACCGCGAACCGCGCAGGCCGTACCGCTGGCGAGAACGCCAACCTCGGCCGTAGCAAGGGCATCAGCGCCTAACCCCTCATCTTGGGGGTAGATCGTCACTTGCGGTCTACCCCCTGGTAGAGCATGATTGTTCTATCAGGCCACACCAGACCAGGGAGCCCACCATGAACAAGGACCGCCGCAAGGCCATCGCAGCCATCGCCCTCAAGATCGCCGACCTCGAAGCCCTCCGGGACGAGATCAAGGAAGCCCTCGAAGAGGTCCGCGACGAGGAGCAGGAGTACTTCGACAACATGCCGGAGGGTCTCCAGGGGTCCGACCGTGGGTACGCAGCCGAAGAGGCCATCAGCCAGCTTGAGGACGCCATCAGCGGACTTGAGGACCTGGATGCAGACAGTATCACCAGCAGCCTAGAGGAGGCGCAGAACTAAGATGTGGTATCAGTGCAACGAGTGCATCGTCGGCACCAACAGTAAGCGCAACATCGTCAACCATGCCGAGGAGACCGGCCACGAGTTCCGAGAGGAGTCCGACGGTGGCGAGTAAGCAGGCCCAGCCCGAGTACGACCTGACCGACGTGCTCACCCTGCTCCGCATGGCTAACGGGAACTCGGTTCGGGAGCTTCAGGAGCTTCATCACTACAAGCGTGACAGCCCCATCAGCGGCGACGCGATCTGGTGCTACACCCATGCAGGAGAAGTCGTCGAGAAACTTGCGGAAACTCCGAAGGTGCGCAATAATGAAGGTATGGACAACAACACCAGCCTCCGCGTCAGCCCCACCACCGTCTACTCCGAGTCACTGGAGATTCGGGTTCCCGTCTCCCTCACGGTCCACTACGAGGACACCGACTTCGACCAGGTCTTCACCTGGGACCCGGAGACCGGCGAGTACCTGGACAAGGAGCGGAACGCCCTCTACATCGAGCCCGTCAACCACGACGGCCTCATCACCTCCAACTCGTACTTCGAGGTTCCGGAGAGCATGTGAGACCCAGGGCCACACTAGCCTAGCGCGCCTAGTGTGGCCCTGCCCCTTGTGGGGAAAACTTCTATGCGCTATAATGGGTAAGGCCGGTGCCCCATACCGGTTACGACCGTCCAAGGAGGACAACATGGCTCTGAAGAAGAACACGATCGACGACGTGGTACTGGCCCTCAGTACGGCTCCGATCGACGAGCGCACTGGGAACAAGGTGCTCTACTCGGTAGACTGGCTGGCCGACAAGGACAGCATGATCGGCCAGATCAACGAGGACTGGGTGCGACGAGAGCTTGCCTGGTTCCAGTCGGGCAGCGACAAGCTAGAGGACATGGAAGGTCCCGTGCCGAAGCTGTTCCAGCAGTGCGCCGGGTGGGATGGCAAGGTGAATAGCGCCTACGGCCACATCCTGTTCAACCCGAGCGTGCCACTCAAGGAGCGCGGGGACACTCTGTATGAACGTGTTGTCCAGACGCTGGTCAACGAGGGCCTCGGTACGCGGCACGCCGTCGCCATCATCAGCGACCGCGACATCCACGAGTTGGCTCACGAGAACGGCCGGAACGACTTCATCTGCACGAACGCCCTCAACATCATGGTCGACGCGGAGAACAAGCTGCACATCATCGCGCAGATGCGCTCCATGGACGCGGTGTTCGGCTACCGTGCCGACTACTCCATGTGGCACCTGCTCATGACCAAGCTGGTCGACGACCTGAACGCCATGGACGAGGTCATGGACATGCCTACGGTCACCCGCGGGGACATCACCTTTCAGGTCGCCAATCTGCACGTGTATCCCCGCCACTTCGACCTCCTGGAAGAGACGGCGGACGACATCGAGGAGCGCATTCAGCGTCGCGTCTGGCGCGACCCGGTCTTCATCCCGGGCCTGGACGACTCTCGTCGGGAGATGGGACGATGACCGCCTGGGACATTCTCGTGCGGGTGCTCAGCTGGGTAGGTCTGCTGATCGCGCTGTTCCTCGTCTTCGCTATCGCGTGGGCCGTCATGGTGGGCGTCTGGGAAGGTGTCAAGAAGATCTTCCTTCGCGGTCGTAGTGACCTGGACTCGTACGTGCGTGAGGCCCGTGCCGTAGCTGACAAGTATCGTGACGAGACCGCTCCGGAGTTCCGTGAGGGCTTCCTGGCGGGTACCCGCTGGGGCTGGGGGTACTTCCACCGGCTCCGCAAGCCCAAGCGCTGATGCCTACTCATGCCGTCACACTGCACGGTGGCCCCTGGCATGGCCGGGTGGTCGCCGTGCAGGAGGGACGAGACCACTTCCACATCATCGGCCCACTCAACTACCCGCCGAAGTTCGTGGAGCAGGACCCGGACGAGCCGGGCCAGATACAGACCCGTGAGGGTACATACTCGGTCGTCCGGTACTCACCCGACGACTTCGAATGGGACGGATGGGTAACACATGACTAACGAGCACATCGCGCTCTTCTCCAAGGCCAAATCCTCGTGGGTCTACCCGATCTACGTGCCGAGCTACACCCGAGCAGGGCGCGCGCCCCTGCTCAACCTCCTGGCTACCGCACCGAGTGCCATAAAGCGTCGAGTGCACGTCATCGTCAGGAAGGAAGAGCTAGCAGCCTACCGCGACGCCTACCCGTGGGCATCGTTCGCCCTCGTGAAGCTGCCGGGGCTCGGGCCTGCACGCATGGTAGCCCTGAGGGACGCCGACAAGCATGGGTTCCGCCGGATCGTCATGATCGACGACGACATCCGCCAGCTGTCACTTCTCGAGAAGACCCTCAGCCCCAAGGGTGAGCGGTACGCTCGTAGGTACTCCCCGAGCCAGAACGGCAAGTCGGCGGTCGAATCCCTGGTGCGGAGCCTGGCAGTCATCTGCAAGATCACTGACGGGATTTTCGCGATACGGCCACACGCCTCCTATGGTGCGGCCCGAAACGCCCTCTTCAGCGGCCCAGTGGCCGACCCTGACGAGGCTGCGCTGATCTTCCGGCAGAGCTTCCCGTCGTGCGTGATGTTCTTCGACCTGGAGCGCTTCCCGATTCGGAAGCTGCCGCCCGAGTACCACTTCTACGGGGAGGACCTAGCCATGTTCCTGGCGAACATGACGGCAGGCCGGGAGTCGTTCCACATGCCGTGTGCAGCGTATGACCAGTCGACAGCGCTGGAGACCACGATCCCGCTAGACCCCACCGACTCCCGAGGCCGACGCATCGACATGGAGAACGCCGAGGTCCTGTACCCTGAGATGTGGCCGTACCTCCGGGAATCGGTTGTGAACAAGGCTGGCGGAGTGATGAGAATTGGTATAAACTGGAAGAGGTGGAGCGCCCAGACCGGGGTGCCCCCAGTGGTTCTTCCACTGACTGACGTCCTTGCGGCGTCCAACTAAGGAGACAAGATGTTCATCGCGTTTGAAGGCCCCGACAACGTGGGCAAGTCCACGACAGCCAACCGCCTGAGCCATAATAACCGAGCGTTCTACAACGCCACCAAGCAGCAGCACGAGATCAACCAGGCGATCGCCCAGGCCGAGGGAGACGATCTCCCGGTCACGTACGACCGCATCGACTGGTTCAGTCACATGGTCTACCGGCTGGCCCTGCCCGGCCATGAGTGGAACGACGAGCGGCCTCGCACCGTGTTCGCCATGCCGGACACTCACCTGGTCGTCAAGATCCACCACCCACAGTTCGCCGAGCTGATCGAGGACGAGCTTTACGAGTCCGGCAAGGTGGCCGTGGTCAACCCGATGTACTGGTACTTCGGTGACTTCTTCCGGGCGCTCAACGAGCAGCAGAACTTCGCACTGTTCAAGTCGGTCAGCATCATGGAGGTCATAAACGACCCCCGACACGGTACCTTCCAGCAGTCGCTGAAGATGTTCTCCAGCCCGATCTCGGACCAGTGGGAGGTTCAGTCGCAGGGACGCCGCGTCGAAGACGACGACAGCCTGCTGGACTTCCTGCGCTATGTCGAGCACGTCAGCTAACCCCCATCTCGGCTACCTGTTCATGATCGGCGTACTGCACGACCGGTCACGGGACAAGCGCCTGAGCAGGGCCACACGCCAGGAGGCCGCAGCCGAGCTAGCTCGGTACCGCGACGAGGGACTCAACCGACAGAAGGCACCAAGAGAGGAGCCCATCGTGGCTACCAAGAAGACACGGACCATGGAGGGCAAGCCCGTCTTCACGGGTCAGGGCATCCTCTTCGCCGTGATCGACGACCGGGAGAAGGGCAGCGCGGGCAGTGACCGCAAGGGCCGCTGGTCCACGGTCGACGTGATCGCGCAGGCCATCGACAAGGCCCTGGACAAGGGCAAGGAGACCCCCGAGGAGATCGCCCACTATCTCGTCACGAGCGCCTTCCAGCACGAGCCGGATCGCAGAGTGCGGTTCAACAGCGTGCTGAAGGCGGGCGACGCGGTGTCGGCTCAGCTGGTCCGCAAGCTCTACAACGCATACAACGAACTGTGTGTGCTCGCCGAGGAGGAAGAGGACCCCCAGCAGAAGAAGCTGATCGCGAGGGAGGCCACCGGATTCGCCGAGGCGATGAACGTAGTGCTCAGCCCGTTCAGCGTCGAGGACCCCACCGACCCCAGACTGGTGGACTGGGACGAGGTCGACCGTATCACCGATCTATTCGAGAAGGAACAGCGGCAGGTACGCCGCGAGAGAAAGGGAAACCCACAATGAGCGAGCGCGACGACATCACCGAGCAGGCCTATCACGCACCGACTGTGGTCGTGCCTGCTGCCCGGGAGCATGAGGAGGCCGACCTGGTCATCCACGCCGAAAAGGGGCTCGACTACATGCTCAGCCTCCAGGCCCGCGTCGAGAGCGATTGGGGTAGGCTGGTCGACACCGACGATCCCGAGGCCGTGAGCGCCTACATCAGGGACGTCGTGCTGTGTGCCACGGACGAGCTTCACGAGGTTCTGGGGGAGGTCAACTGGAAGCCCTGGAAGGACAGCCAGGGAATCAAGGACATTGAGAAGTACCGGGAGGAGATGGCCGACGTGCTGCACTTCATCCTCGACCTGTACCTCGCAGCCGGGCTATCCGGCCGGGACATCATCGTCGACTACCTAGCCAAGCACACCATCAACCGGGCACGCGTCCTCAGCACCGAGTACAGGGCCAGCTGATGGACGTCGCGTACGAGATGTTGCAGGTGCGCCGCAAGGTCCAGGTGCAGATCGACCGCATGTCGCTGGAGGCCGAGGCCCGGGTGTACGGTATGACCCCCATCGGATACGCGATGCAGATCGAGAACATCCGTGAGGAGCGCCGGAAGTCGGAGAAGGAGCGCCAGCTAGAGATTACGCGGCGCAACGCCGAAGCACTCGGGCGCACTCTCCGGGACCTGCATGACAGCTTTCAGGCCATTGGGGAGGGGCTCGCTCGTGGATTCAACAAGAGCTAGCTGGGACGAGACGTGGGCCAGCGTCGCCAGGTCTGCCGCTCAGCGCAGTGCCTGTAGTCGTGCTCAGGTCGGTGCCGTACTGGTCCGTGACAACCGGATCGTCGCCACGGGCTACAACGGACCGGCCAGCGGACACCCGGCCGACACGACCCGGGACTGTCGCAGCTGGTGCATGCGTGCAATGGCCGAGAAGGTTAGCAAGGAGTTCAGCTACGGATTCGGATGCCCGAGTATCCACGCCGAGGCCAACGCCCTGCTGTACGCCAGCCGAGCCGAGACCGATGGGGCCACACTCTATGTGACTCACTCGCCGTGTGCCGACTGCGCGAAGCTGATCAGCAACTCCGGTGTGACACGGGTCGTCATGCTGGAGTACCCCGCCGCACACCGTCCGAACCCCGTCCCGTACCTGGAGATGTGTGGCCTGGTCGTGGAAATCATCTAAGGGCTTGCGCCAGCCTCATAAGTGCGCCATACTGAGCACGCTACACCACCATCGCAGTACCCGACAGAAGGAGTAACAAGTGAACATCAAGAAGCTGGGGGCATCGGTTGCGGCCGGAACCCTCCTGACGCTCGGACTGGCGGTCGTTCCGGCCATCGGTGCGAGCGCACACACGTTCAGCACAGCTGCGACGTGTCAGGACGGCCTCACCGTCAACCTGTCCAACTACCACCAGACCATTCCGGGTGAGGATGCCGTACCTGGCACGCCTGCCATTCCGGGTACCCACCACGACGCTGTCGGCTCGCCGACCATCACGGTGGACAACCCGGACTACGTGCCCGCCGTCGACGCGGTCGCTACGACCTACGTCCAGGAGTACGAGTACGTCCAGAAGAACCACGAGGACCAGATCCAGTGGCACATCGAGGGCTGGAACCCGGGCAAGGGCTGGAACGCGACGGGTAACCATCGCGACTCCGACACCGTTCTGGTCCAGGGCCACGACGCGGTCCCGGCTCAGGGTACCCCGACCATCGAGGTCACCAACCCGGACTACGTCGCAGCCTACGACGACCCGGAGACCCCGGGAACTCCCGGCAAGGATGCCGTCGCTGAGCAGCACAATCACGTGACTGCCACGATCGACGGCACGACCCTCGTCGACTCGGACTTTGGTTCGGCGTTCTCCGAGAACTACCCGAACCCCGACAAGACGGTCGGCCACACCTACACGGTCACGGTCACCTCGCTCGACGGCATCGGCGCGTTCTCCAAGACGCTCAACGTCGAGGCCTGTGTCGTGGTTCCGCCCGAGCCCATCGTCCTGACGATCAACCCGGTCACCACCGTGCAGGAGACCTGCGACAAGGGCTTCCAGTACACGGTGCCCGAGCAGGACTCGCACATCAAGTACACGCTCAACGGCAATGTCCGCCCGACTCCGGGGACGTACTCCCTCGGGGCTGGCCAGACGGTCACCATCGGAGCACACCTGGAAGGCCAGTACTCGACCGCTAACGGTGGGCTGTATGCCCCGGTCAGCTACTCGGTCACCCTGCACGGAGCAGACAAGAAGGACTGCACCGTGGCCACCACACCCACCACACCGGCTGCCCCTGTCGTGCCTGCTGCCCCGGCAGCGCCCGCAGCACCCGCAGCCGCAGCACAGGTTCTCGAGACGCAGGACGTCGCCGAGGACACGCTGGCACAGACGGGTACCGACATCACGCCGTTCGTCGCTGGAGGCTTCTTGCTCCTGGTGGTCGGCGCTGGCCTGTTCGGTGTCACCCGCCGCACCCCGAAGCCGCGTTACCGCCGCACTCAGGCGTAATGCAGCTTCAGCTTCGTGAGTCCCAGAGGGTAGCGCTAGAGGTACTGACCGAACCAGGTCGCCACTTCGCTGCCCTCTGGGCAGAGCCACGTTCAGGGAAGACCGCCGTGGCTCTCAAGTGGATCGAGCACGTAGGCCCACGTGTGGCCGTGATCGTAGGTCCGAAGATCGCTGAGCGTACCTGGCAGACCGAAGCTGCCAAGTGGCTGACCACGAGCTACCGCTACTTCCCGCTCACGGCGGGCAACCCGTACCCGAGCACGGCCCTGTTCCGGGGTATCACGCTCCTGTTCGTCAACTACGACCAGTTCGGCAAGGCCCCCTGGAAGCGCCTCAAGCCCTTCCTGGACAAGATGGCCAAGTACTGCGATGGCCAGGGCATGATGCTCCTGGACGAGTCGCACATCATAAAGACCCCCAACTCGCAGTTCGGCAAGACCATCCGGCCGCTCGCTGCCAAGTGGCACTATCGGCTCCTCATGACAGGTACCCCGGTCACCAACCCGGACCAGGTCGACGCGATCTACGGCCAGTGGACGTTCCTAGACCCGAGCATCCGGGACAAGTGGCCCACGGCCAGGGACTTCCGGGAGTACTTCGGGGAGTGGACCACCGTCAAGGGCTTCCCCGAGTTGGTGAGGCCCCGCCATCAGTACGAACTCAGCATGTACCTCAAGCCGAACGTCATCACGATGGTAGGCCCGGGCAAGCCGGTACCGATCCGCAAGGTGACGTACCCGGTGCCGGTCTACGTGCAGGAGCACCACAAGCTCCTGCTGAAGAAGGGTGTGACGATGATCGAGGGCAGGGACATCGTGGGACTCAACCCACTCGTCCGCCTGCTCCGGATGCGTACCCTCGTGGCTGGCTGGGTGAAGGACGACGAGGGCCTGTCCATCACGGTCAAGCCCGCAGCCCGCGCCAGGCTCGCAGCACTCGGGGTGGTCATGCGTCGGTGCAAGGGCAAGATCATCATCTGCTGTACGCACCTGTGGGAGATCAAGCTGGTCCGCCGGTACCTCCAGCGCAAGGGCGTCCGCTACGAGATGATTACCGGGGCCACACGTGAGAAGAACCACGTGATCGAGGCCTTCCAGCGAGACCCCGGGGTTCGCGTGCTCCTGGTGCAGCCCCGGACGGTCGCGATGGCCGTGGACATCTCGGTCGCGAACGACCTCATCTGGTACACGAGCGACTTCAACTTCGTGACGTTCAAGCAGACCAGCGACCGTATCAAGCTGAGCCCGGCCAACCCGAGAGTGTGGTTCTTGTGTGGCCGGGGCTCGGTGGATGAGGACGTGTGGGCCACACTCCAAGACGACCACGACCACCTCCGCAAGGTCGTGCGCCGTATCAAGAAACATCAATTCGGCTAGCGCTGCTAGGGCAGAAAATCCATTCCAGAATTTTTTCCGGTTTGGGCTTGCGCCCGGACCATGTCTGCGCAACAATAGTAACTGTCACACCGCACCAGAGGGTCCGGGGCTACGGCACCGCGACTGGAGGTAACAGGAACACGGTCGGTTCCTCCCTCTGGGCAAGGCTTCACCATCCACCATCCGGCCGACAACAAGGAGAGCATCATGGCCACCACCCGCAAGTCCACCAAGCCCGCAGCGACCGAGGTCGAGGAGATCGAGGACGAGGCCACCGCCGAGGCGACCCCGAAGCAGGTCATCAACGAGGCCATCGGCCGCGTGGTCGAGAACCTGGGCATCGACGTCCAGAAGAACCGCTACAAGGCCATGCGTGCCATCGCCTTCCAGGCCTTCTCCGAGGCCATCGAGTCCGGCGACTTCGACGACCTCGTCGACCGCGCCATCGCCAACGTCGACACCCTGCCGTCCGGCTGGGAGATCGAGCGCGTCGCCAAGGACGAGGCCCCGGCTGCGAAGCCCGCCAAGACCGCCGCCAAGAAGACGGCGACCAAGGCCGCTCCGGCGAAGACCTCCACCCGCAAGCGCCCCACGCGCTGACCGACACATCACCCCTCAGTCCTACTTCCCCTGGGCTGGGGGGTGATGTCGTCCCAAGACTCCCGGCCACATCTGAGCCGGAAGTGACCAGAGGCTTCGGATTACCGGCATACTGGTCAGACAACTGAATAGGGACGGTAGCTCAATGGTAGAGCTTAGACTGGTAGGCGACGTTCCTGACCAGAATCCGGCCAGATGATGCAGGTTCGAATCCTGTCCGTCCCACTCACATAACAACTGCACACCACCAAGTAGGAGTCCACACCTATGCAACTGCTCATCAGTGACGATCTGGCTGAGGTACAGGCGTACCTAGCGCAGTCGGCCGCGCCAATCATTACCGACATCGAGACCACGTCTCTCACGGTCGGCAAGGGGCGCATCCTGTGCGTCGGCTTCGCGCCCTACGACCGGGACGACGTGATGGTCTGGTGGCCTAAGAGCCAGGCCGAGATCGGCAAGCTGAGGGTCCGCAAGATGGTCGCCCACAACGCACCGTTCGAGGAGCGCTGGCTCAAGTCGTGCGGGGCCAACGTGCGCACGGTCTGGGACACGATGTTCATGGCCTACCTGCTCGACGAGAACCACCCGATCGGCCTCAAGGACACCGTCGTCCGCCTGCTCGGGTACCCCGACTGGGCCGACGACAACGTGGCAGGCTACGCCGAGGAGTTCGGCCGGTTCGAGAAGGACATGGTCAAGATCCCGCGTGAGGCCTACAAGGTCAGCAAGAAGCGCGTGAGCATCTACAACGGCAAGGACGTCCACTACACCCGAGAGCTTATGAAGTGGCAGCGACGCCACATCCGTAAGAACCTCAAGCCCAACGAGAACCCCGTGCGGGTCATGCAGAAGGTCATGCTGCCCGCTATCGAGCCCCTGCGCCAGATGGAGGACAACCGCCTCCCGGTCAGGCTCCAGCTACTCGCCAAGACCAAGGAACGGGTGCTGGCCCAGATCGACGTCATCGAGCGCAAGCTGGACGAGGCCGTACCCGACAAGGAAGAGTGGCCCGACTTCCTGCAGAAGTCCAAGGTCAACTGGGGCAACACCAACTGGACCAAGTGGTGGCTCTTCATCTACCAGGGCGCTCTCTGCCCGGCCAGAGGCAAGCCGACCAAGACGTGGCCCGAGGGCAACCCCAGCCTGTCGGCCGACAACCTGGCGAAGATCGACCACCCGGCAGCCCGCCTGCTCACGCAGCGCGCCACTCTATACAAGCAGCTGACCGGCTTCCTGATCCCGATCGAGGAGCGCACCAGGGACGGCAGGATCGGCACCAGCTTCAAGCTGACCGGTACCGTGACCGGCCGACTGAGCAGCAGCAGCCCCAGCGCCGAGGACCCGGGTCTCAACTCGCAGCAGATTCCGCGCGACAAGGCCACACGCAATCTGTTCGGTGAGCGCGGGCTGGCCTGGATCGAGGTGGACTTCTCTCAGCTGGAACTACGTGTGGCCGCAGTGCTAGCTCAGGAGCACACGATGCTGAGCCTGTTCGAGGCCGACGAGGACATCCACAAGTATATGGCGAAGCGCCTCGTGCGCACCGACGAGCTTACCAAGGAACACCGCTCGCTAGCCAAGGGCGTGAACTTCGGCTTCCTGTACGGCATGCAGGACAAGCATTTCGCGAACTACGTGTTCGAGAATTACGGCGTTCAGATCACCCCCAAGGAGGCGACCGCCTTCCGTGAGGAGTACTTCACCACCTTCAGCCAGCTGCCCACCTGGTACCGCAAGCAGCGCAAGGAAGCGATCGAGTACGGTGGGGTCCACAACGAGTTCGGTCGGTTCCGGCACCTACCGAAGGTGTACGCTGAGGACTTCTGGGTTCAGGAGAACGCGTTCCGCCAGGCGATCAACTCCCCCGTACAGTCGACCGGCAGCGACTTCATGCTAATTAGCCTAGGGCGGATCGCTAGGGACTTGCGGCTGCCCGAGCTAGGTGCTAAGCTTATTACCACTGTCCACGACTCCGTGTGCTTGACTGCCCCGTACAGCACAGCGCGACGAGTGGGCAGGATCGTCAAGGAGACAATGGAAATGGCTGATGACACACTCGACCGCAAATTCTTCCTCAAGGCAGACGTCACGATCTCGCGTTGCTGGGGAGGCGAGCCGCTTGCCGAATTCTAAGGTGAAGCAGCTGCCGAGCACGGGCAAGAAGCCCGGGGCCTGGCACGGTGCCCGTGGCACGTGGCCCACGACGGCCGACGGCAAGCTCGTCATCACGCAGTCTATGGTCACCAGCTTCGTCAAGTGCCCCAGAGAGACCTACTACGGCATCGTGCTCGGACTGCGGCCCCGGCTGGCGAAGAAGCCCCTCACCCGTGGGACGTGGGTACACGCCCTGCTGGAAGAGCGTGGGCGCGGCGGAGACTGGCGTAAGAAGCACCAGGAGCTTCTCGAAGAGGCCCGTCTGGAGCAGTTCGAGGAAGAGGTCGAGAGCCTGGCACGAGAGTGCTACAACATCGTCCTGAGCTACGATTGGGTACACCGCAACGAGGTCCTGATTCCCGTCGCCGTGGAGCTTACGGTCGAGCGTCCCATGTTCAACGGCAAGGTCCTGTACCGAGGCCGCATCGACATCATCTGGATCGACGAGGAGGGCGATGTGTGGCTGGGCGACCACAAGACGCACGCTCAGCTTCCCGAGTGGCGGTACCGGGAGTTGGCCTTCCAGCACTACTCGTACCTCTGGGCGGTCGCCCGATCCGAGGGCTACAAGGCGCTGCGGTACAAGGGCAAGCCCCTGCCGCAGCCGAAGGGGTTCATCTACGACTACTGCAAGACCGGTAGCATCAGCACACCGACGCTGACCACCAAGGGCAAGATCAGCCG
>Ga0157370_10006109_pt1 | contig 13362 bp, 16 predicted proteins | sample C35metaG_FD_113463 | JGI IMG/M metagenome (GOLD analysis project Ga0157370, IMG submission 113463) | Corn rhizosphere microbial communities from Kellogg Biological Station, Michigan, USA - C3-5 metaG | ecosystem: Host-associated > Plants > Roots > Rhizosphere > Soil | place: USA: Michigan...
AGCTTGGTTCCTTCGCGCCGGCACTGCCTGCAGCTCGGCCCTGTATAGCGACCCATTGTCTCAAACTCTCCGACGCTTGGGAGGACGGCAACCGTTGTGCGGGATCGGCGTCACGTCCTTGATCGACTTGACCTGGAGTCCCGCGGTCGCCAGCGCCTGGATCGCCGATTCGCGACCCGAGCCAGGCCCCTGCACGCGGACGTGCACCCGCTTCACTCCCAAGGTCAGCGCCTCGCGCGCGGCCTGCTCGGCCGCGACCGTCGCGGCGAACGGCGTGCTCTTCTTGGAGCCCTTGAAGCCGGCTTTGCCGGAAGAGCCCCACGACACGGTGTTTCCGTGCGAGTCGGTGATCGTGATCGTCGTGTTGTTGAACGTCGCGCTGATGTGCGCCACGCCCTCCGCCTCCACGACGCGCTTCGCTTTCTTCCCAATCGCCATAACTGTGTTTGCCGTTGCCGTTGATGGTACTCGTTACTTCGTCACTTTCTTCTTGCCGGCGATCGCGCGGCGCGGTCCCTTCTTCGTGCGGGCGTTTGTGTGCGTCCGCTGCCCGCGAACCGGAAGGCCGCGACGATGGCGGATGCCGCGGTACGAGCCGATGTCCATCAATCGCTTGATGTTCATCGCGACCTCGGTGCGGAGCGCGCCTTCGACCTTATGCTCACGCTCGATGACGCCGCGAATCTTGTTGACGTCTGCGTCCGTGAGGTCGCGGATGCGTAGCGACGCGTCGATGCCGGACTTCTGAATGATGTCTGCCGCCGCGTGCCGGCCAATTCCGTAGATGTAGGTCAGACCGATCTCGACCTTCTTGTCGCGCGGGAGATCGACGCCAGAAATACGAGCCATGGTTGATTAGCCCTGACGCTGCTTGTGCTTGGGATTGCGCTTGCAGATGATGCGAGTCACGCCGTTGCGTTTCACAACTTTGCAATGCTCACAGATCGGCTTCACGCTTGTGCGAACTTTCACAGGCGCTCCGGAGAGTGCTGAACGAAAAAATTTGCGGCCAGACCCTAAGAGTAATCAGGACAGTAACCTCAAGCAAGGGGACCATTTGGGCCACGTCCTCTGCTGCAACTGTTCGCACTCCCACCATCAGGCGAGGTCGCGAAGCACCTGATCCATGGCCGCGCACCGGTCCGGCGCCGCCGTCACCATCCGCCCCACGACAATGTAGCGGGCCCCGGCCTCCATCGCCTCGCGGGGCGTCGCCACCCGGGCCTGGTCGTGCGACGCCCCGCCCGACCGCCGAACTCCGGGAACCAGGATCGCCAGACGCTCGCCAAACCGCTCGTGGACCGACGACGCCTCCCGGCCGCTGCACACTATGCCGTGCGCCGACGCCGCGGCGCTCAGCTCGGCTAGTCGCAATACTTCCCCCGGGATCGCCAAGGAGTCGGTACGGCCCCATGCGGCGGCGATGTCGGCCGCCTCGAGCGACGTCAGCACCGTGACCGCCAGGACGCCGCACGATTCGCCGCCCGCCTCGACGGCCGCGCGCACCATGGCCAGTCCGCCGGCGGCGTGCACCGTCACCAGCCGCGCACCCATTCGCGCCGCGTTCCGCACGCCGCCGGCAACGGTGTTCGGGATGTCGTGGAACTTGAGGTCGAGAAAGACATCGGCCCCACGATCGCGAATCTCGCGCACCACGCTCGGCCCGACGGCCGTGAAGAGCTCGTTGCCCACCTTGTAGAAGCGACACCGATCCCCCAGCTCGTCGACGAGGCGCAATGCATCGCCGACGCCGGAAACATCGAGCGCGACGATTGGCACCGTACGCGTCGCGGCGGGATTCAGCGAGGCCATTCGAGGGTTCCCGTGAGGTCCTGGATGTTGCGTACGCCGTGGCGGGCACACCACTGCTCGAGTCCGGCGACGATTCGCTCCGGCGCGCGCGGGTCGCGAAGCGCCGCCGTGCCGACACCGACGAGCGACGCGCCGGCGACGATGTATTGCAGCGCGTCCGTCGCCGACCCCACCCCGCCGAGCCCGAGGATCGGGAGCGACACCGCGCCGCGCACCTTCCAGGTCGCGAGCACGCCGACCGGCAGAATTGCCGGACCGCTCACGCCTCCGGTGCCGAAACCGAGCGCCGGCCGCCGGCGCTCGACGTCGATCAGCAACCCGGGAATCGTGTTGACCACGCTGATCCCATCCGCCCCCGCGTCGGCCGCGGTGCGAGCGGCGTCGCCGATCTTCTCCAGCGTGGGCGAGAGCTTCACGAAGAAGGGTCGGCGCGTGGCGCGCCGCACGCCGGAGACCACCGTGCTCAGCGCGGCGCGATCGGCGCCGAACTCCATGCCGCCGGCTTTTACGTTCGGACAGCTCACGTTGATCTCGTACGCGTCCACGGCCGCGCCCCGCGGCCCGTCGAGCACCTCCTCGAGCCCGGCGACGACCGCCGCGAACTCGTCCGTCGTGAATCCGACGACGTTCACGATCTTGCGGGTCTCCGGCAGGTGCGCCGCGAGCCACGGGACGTGCTCGCGACGGACGGCGTCCAGCCCCGGGTTCGCCAGGCCGACGGCGTTCACCATGCCTCCGTCGAATTCGGCGACGCGCGGCGGCGGTGCGCCCGCCCGCGGCTCGCGCGACACGGCTTTGGTCACGAGCCCGCCGAGCAATTCCAGACGAACGACGCCCGCCAGCTCCTCGCCGTACCCGGCGGTGCCGGCGGCGAGAACAACAGGGTTCTGAAATACGAGATCGTGTACGGCGGTGCGAAGGCGGGTGCCCGTAGTCACCGGGCGGGCCCCGAGCCCGCGCGCGCCGGGTTCACGCGCTGCTCGTACCGGTCGAGATACTTCATCGCCGCGTCGGCGATGGCTTCGGCGATGGCGTCCTGCTTCGCCGGCGACGAGATGTACGCCGCCTCGCGTGCGTTCGTGCCAAACCCGATCTCCACCAGGACCGATGGCATGTACGCCGTGACGAGGACGCGGAAGCCGGCCTGCTTCACTCCGCGGCTGGGCCCCGGATGCATCTTCGCGAGGCTTTGCTGGATGAGTTGGGCCAGATCGCTCGACTCGCGCAGATGCTCGTTCTGTCGCATGTCGCTGAGAATGAAGCTCAACGGGTCGTCCCGGTCGATTTTGTTCGGCGTGTCCTCGAAGCGGACGGCCGCGTTCTCCATCTTCTCCACCCGCCGTGCATCCTCGGTGCGCGCCTCGGATAGAAAATACGTCTCGAAGCCGCGCGCGCCACCTGGGTCCTTCCACGTGGGATTGGCCGCGTTGACGTGAATCGAGATGAAGAGATCGCCGCCGGCGCGATTGGCGATGCGGCCGCGGTCGTCCAGAGCGATCAGCGTGTCGGAGGTGCGCGTGTAGACGACGTCGACGCCGCGCGCGCTGAGCCGAGCCCCGAGCTTGTTGGCCACCGCGAGGGTGATGTCCTTCTCGTAGATCTTCGGCCCGCCGCCCAGCGGCCCGGTCATCCCATTGTCGACGCCGCCGTGGCCGGCGTCGACGATGACCGTCCGCCGATAATGCTTCGCCGGAACCGGCGGCAGCCGGCTGTCGTCCGCGCTCGACGGCCGATCGTCGGTCGGTCGCCGCGAGCGCGCCACTTCTCCTCCGTTCTGTGCCACGGCACGCGGTGTCGTCAATGCCGAGCTCGTCGCGTTGAACACCATGAGCTGACCCGTGGCCACGTCCCATCGCGTGTTCGGCACGGCGATGGGAAACACGTCCGAGATCATCTGGAGCGGCAGCATCAGATGTCCATGGTCGACGCGCGGCGGCGAGGCGAGCGGAAGCACGTCGTCGCCGACACGGACTACGCTGACGCCGGCCTCCAGTTGCAGCCGCGCTCCCCAGATCTCGATCGTGTACGCCGATGCAGAATCGTGGTGCACGTCGATGGGCAGCAGGGCCGACAGCGCGTCGGCGCGAAGCATCGGTCCGCTGGACGACGCGACGGTCGGCACACGCACCGTTCGGTGGCCGTCACTCAGCGTCAGCGGCGATGTAGCGGCGACGACCTGAAGCGCGATGATCGCGGTCCAGATCATCGGGCGCGGACCACGCGCGCGATCTCGCGCTCCGCGTCGCGGTTACGCTCGGTCTCGCGCTTGTCGTGGAGCTGCTTTCCCTTGCCGAGTGCCAATGCCACCTTTGCGACTCCATCCTTGAAGTAGAGCTCGAGCGGGATGAGGGTCAGTCCCTGCCGCTCCACGGCCCCAATGAGACGACGGATTTCCTTGCGGTGGAGCAACAGCTTGCGCGTCCGCCCGGGCTCGTGATTCGTGTAACCGCCGCGCTCATAAGGCGATATGTGGAGGTTGAGAAGGAACGCCTCGCCGTCGCGGATGTTGCCGTACGCGTCGCTGATGTTCGCCCGTCCGTCGCGCAGCGATTTGACCTCCGTGCCGGTGAGGACGATGCCGGCTTCGAACGTCTCGAGGATGTGGTAATCGAATCGCGCACGCTTGTTCCGCGCGATCGATTTGATCTCGTGTTTGGCGTTTTTGTCGCCGGCGGCAAGCTTCTTTGGCACGGTGTGGGGCAAGTTAGACGAGCTATCTTCGCGCGGCAACGAGCGATACGTTGACGCGCCCGTCATCACAAACTAGCTTCTCTTGCTCGCGCCGAAGTGGTGGAATTGGTAGACGCGCTGCGTTCAGGGCGCAGTGGGCGATAGCCCGTGGGGGTTCGAGTCCCCCCTTCGGCACTTTGGACGGTGGAACGGGAGACCGGCGCGCCGGACGGATTCCTCGGCGGTTCGCGAAGAAGCGTGGCCGCGGAATTCACGGAATCAACGGAAACGGCCACGGAGTGCTCCGTGCCCGATCCGCCTCCGAGGACCAGATCGCCTGTGGTGATTTTGGGAGTGGTCTGCTCATACCACTCATGGTCGGCGGTTCGCGCCGGCCCGGCTCTGATCCGCGTTATCCGGGCTTCGGCCTGGCCTGCCGGGCAGGGCCACGCTCAGTCACCCCGCCGTCTGCGCGTTCTCGTGCGTTTTCGCGTGTTTTCCTGTTCTCTCATGTTCCAAGCCGATTCGGCGCGAATCGGCTTGGAACAAAATGGAATAAAAGAACCGCAAAACGCGCGGAAACGCGCGAGCCCATCAAGGCCCGTGAAGCGGGACGATTTTGACAGGGATGAGAGATGGACGCTGCGTGGGGCTACCGCTCCGGCGTTCCGCCAGCCGCAAACGCGCTCGGAGGAATGTTCTCCGGCAGCACCGCGGCGCCGAAGCTTTCGCGTAAGGCCTGGTTCGCTTCGGCCAAATAAGTCGCGAGCAGCTCGCCAGCGCGGGAAATGTTCTCGTCGCGGCGCGTGAAGCTGCCGCCGGCGAAGGCGAACAGTGTCTGTCCCATCCTGATCGGCGTCGGAGCGCCGGCTCTTGCCGCAAGGCCATCGCGGTATGCGCTCAGGCGCGCATTGAACTGACGCTCGGCAGTCTCGACCTTCCCCGCCGCGACGTTCTGATCACGATCGAACGCCTCGGCGATTTCGTGGGCGACGATCGATGCCGTGCGGTCGTCGAGCGCGTCGCGTTGCGCGGCAATGAGACCGAGCGCCCGGCGCGCGTAGCGCAACTCCCACCGCGCATGATCGGCATCGCCGCGCGTTGCCGTCGCGGCGAGCCACTCCACGTCGGCCGGGTCGGGATCGCTGAAGATCGCGGCGACGAAGGCCGCGGCCTTACGCGCCAGCTCTCGTTCCGCTCTCCACCGCGCGAACAGCGGCATGTGTCACGTCTGGAGAATGGGGAGCGCTCGAGCGTCCGGCGCGATCTCGCTGGTGGCGACCAATCCCACTCTGGTGCGCACTTCGTCTTCCTCGCCCAGCAAGTCGGACAGGTGAACGCCCTCGAGCACGATGTCGATCTTCTGCTGCAGCAGCATCCAGACCGGCCGAATGCTGCAGTTGTGCGACGATGAGCATCGCTCTTCCTCGACCGGATGCGTCACGCAATGCAGATCGAACGTGGTCATCTCCGACGCCTCGATCACGTCTCGGATCGAGATCCGGTCGGCCGGTCGCGCCAAGGCGTAGCCGCCGTGCGCGCCTCGCGTGCTCACGACGATGCCGGCCCGCCGCATTCGTAGCAGGATCTGCTCGACATAGTCGCCAGGCAGCCGCTCCACCTCGGCGATCTCGCGCCCGGTGATCGGCCGGTCGGCCGCACGCCGCGCCAGGTGCAGCGCGCAAATGACGCCGTATTCGGCAAGAGTAGTGATCCGCACGTCCGAAAGTTAGCGCTGGTCCATGAGTGGCGGTATCAGGATTCAGCCTCCGGCCGAAACACGATGGGTCCCGCCGGGGACGCCGATCTCGGTCATCTTCTTGAGGTCGAGCGCCTCATCGAGCTGCTCGTCGGGCAAGACGTGCTCCCGCTTGACGAGCTCGCGAATGAGCACGCCTTCCTTGACCGACCGCTTGCTGATCTCCGCCGCTTTCGCGTAGCCGATCTGAGGCGCGAGGGCCGTGGCCAGCGCCGCCGAACGTTCCACCCAGTACTCGCACATCTCGCGGTTGGCCTCGATCCCCTTGACGCACTTGTCGGCCAGCACGTTGGTGGCGTTGGTGAGAATCTCGATTGAGAGGAGCACGTTGAACGCGATCACCGGCATCATCACGTTGAGCTCGAGTTGGCCGTGCTCGGACGCGATCGCGACCGTCGTGTCGCAACCCATGACCTGGAAGCAGACCTGGTTCACCATCTCCGGGATCGATGGGTTGATCTTGCCCGGCATGATCGACGAGCCGGGCTGAACCGCGGGGAGCACGATCTCGTTGATCCCGGTGCGCGGACCCATGACCATGAGGCGCAGATCGCTGGCGATCTTGCTCAGATCGATGGCGAGCACGCGAAGCTGGGCACTGAAGCCGGCGACGTCGCCCATGCTCTGCATGAGCTGGATGCGATCCTGGCCGACGCGCAGATCGAGGCCCGTGATCTCTTCCAGATACTTGTTCATCAACTCCGGGTATTCGGGCTCGACCGTCACGCCCGTGCCGACGGCGCTTCCGCCAATTCCGAGATCTCTCAAATAGTCTGCGGCCTGCATCACTCGTCGCGCGCCGCGCGAGATCGACCCGGCGTAGGCCGTGAACTCCTGGCCGAGGCGGATCGGCATGGCGTCCTGCAGATGCGTGCGGCCCGCTTTGACGATCCCGTCAAACTCGCGGCCCTTCGCGGCGAGCGCATCGTGCAGATTGTCGAATGCATTCAGGAGCGGCTCGAGCCTCGACAAACACGCCAGCCGGATGTTGGTGGGGATCGTATCGTTGGTCGACTGCGCCATGTTGACGTGATCGTTGGGATGCACGGGCGCGTACTCGCCACGCTTGCCGCCCAGGATCTCGTTGGCGCGATTGGCCAGCACCTCGTTCGCATTCATGTTGTGCGATGTGCCCGCGCCGGCCTGATACGGGTCGACGATGAACTGGTCGCGATGCTGGCCGGCGAGGATCTCGTCGGCCGCCTTGACGATGGCGTCGGCCAGCCGCGCGTCGAGCCGGCCGGTCTCCCGGTGCGTGAGTGCCGCGGCCTTCTTGATCCAGATCTGCGCGTCGACGAATGCCTCGAGCGGGCGCAGCCCGCTGATCGGAAAGTTCTGCTTCGCCCGAAGCGTTTGCACGCCGTACAGTGCATCGGCCGGCACATCCAGCGGGCCGAGCGGGTCCTTTTCACGCCGAGTCTGCGTCATGATCGATGTTGGATGAGTATCGTGTAGATGATTATCGCGTAGTAGAATGGGCTCGCGCGTCCCTCTAGAGCGTGTCATGGACTTTCGACCAGATCGCAGACCGGAGGTGTGTTGGGACGAGTGAGCTCCGAGTCGTTTGGACCACTGCTCGAACTGTTGAACTGCTGAACTGCTGAACTGCTGAACTGCTGAACTACTGAACTACTGAACTACTGAACTGCTGAACTGCTGAACTGCTGAACTGCTGAACCGCAGAGACGCAGAGACGCAGAGACGCACTTAAATGGGGTCAGACTCCAAGTTCGCCAGACGGAGGGCGAAATAGAGGGTGAAATAGGGTCAGACTCCATTTCAGGGCGAAATAGGGTCAGACTCCATTTCGCACCCCGTCGACGGTAGTTCCTCTGCGCCTCGGCGCCTCTGCGGTTCAATCAGCGGTTTAGCTGTTCGTCAGTATCAGCGGAAGCGGATCCGATCAGCGGGTTGATCAATGCTCCCCCTTCTCCAAGGTCCATAACAGCCTACGCGCGAGTGTCGAGCGTTCTGGCGGCCAGCACGAGGGCAATGACGGCGGCCAGCATCGCCACGCCGAGCCACGCCACACTGACGCCGTGCAACCGGCCGAACATCACACGCCGCGCGTCGCTCGCGGCCAGGGTCTCGATCGGGCCGGCGATGTCGGCACGAAGCCGGGCGATGCGCGGGCCGACAACGAGCTGCGCAATCGCGCAGGCCCCGGCGATGAGCACGCCAAGCATTTCCCGCCCTCGCCAGCTCCACCCGGCTCGCGATGCAACCTCGATCACCACGATCACCAGGCCGACGACCATGCCTGAATAGAACACGCCGGGTAGGACGCGTCCCACGACTTCGCCGGCGAGTGTGCGCGTGGGCAGCACGGCGAACAACACGGGAGCGACGGCAACGCTGAAGAACACCGCCGCGCCGAGCCAGAAGGACAGCACCGCGACCTCGATGAGCGAAGGACTGACCCGTGGCACCGCCGTCTATCCTTTCGCCGAACGGACCGAACCCCGAAGCCCCGCCAGGAACGGATTCGTCGCGCGCTCCTGGCCGATGGTGACCGACGGGCCGTGCCCGGGATGCACCACCGTCGCGTCGTCGAGCTCGCAAATGCGCGCCAGCGAAGAGTCCATGCTTCGCTGATCCGACAGCGGAAGATCGGTGCGGCCGATCGATCCCGAAAAGAGAAGGTCGCCGCCGAACACCATGCCGTCGTGCTTGAACACGACGTGACCGGGCGAATGCCCCGGCGTGTGCAGCACCTCGAAACGCAGAGATCCAACCGCGAGGATGTCGCGATCCGCCAACTCCGCGTCGGGATTCTCCGGCTGCTCGAAGGGAAGTCCGTACAGCGAGGCCTGGCTCGCCGCGCGCTCATAGAGCGGGAGGTCGTCCGGGTGCAGGTGCACGGGCACCTTCCATTCGCGGCGCACCGCGGCAACGGCACCGATGTGGTCGAGGTGCGCATGCGTGAGCCAGATCGCATCGAGCGTGACGCCGGCGTCGCGAACCATGGCCATGATCTGATCCGGTTCGGCGCCGGGGTCGATCAGCACCGCGTGATTGGTCCGTTCGTCGACGACGAGATAGGCATTCTCCTGGAAGGGTCCCACCGTTCGCTCGACGTATTTCATATGGCGTAACCGCCTGAACCGACGATGGCCTCGTTCGGGTCCCCGTCGGCCAGCGCCTTGAGGTATTTCTCGGCGGCGACCGCCGCGGTGGTCGCGTCACCCACGGCTGTGGTGACCTGACGCGTGAGCTGAGACCGCAGATCGCCGGCGGCAAACAGTCCGCGCATGCTCGTCTGCATGTTGTCGTCGGTGAGGAGGTAGCCCATCTCATCGTGCTCGACGTGGCCGTCGATGATGCCCGTATTGGGCCGGAAACCCACGAACACGAATAGTCCTGTCGCGGCGAGGTCGGCGACCGCGTTCGTGTTCACGTCGCGCAGCTTGAGCGAGCTCACCAGGCCCTGCTCGTCACCGATGACTTCTTCCACGGTCGTGTTCCAGATGACTTCGATCTTCGGGTTCGCGAACAGCCGCTGCTGCAGGATCTTGGACGCCCGCAACTCGTCGCGCCGATGTATGAGATATACCTTGTCGGCGTATCGCGTTAGAAAATCCGCCTCCTCGGTGGCCGCGTCGCCGCCGCCGACGACGGCGATGGTCTGTCGGCGGAAGAATGCGCCGTCGCAGATGGCGCAATAGGACACGCCCTTGCCGGCGTACTCGAGCTCACCGGGAACGCCGAGCTTGACCGGAGTTCCGCCCGCGGTGAGGATCACCACCGGCGACACGTAAATGTCGCCCGACTCCGTGCGCGTCACAAAGTTTCCGTCGGCGCGCTTCTGTACGCTCTCGACCACCACGCCGTTCCTGAACTCGGCGCCGAACTTTGCGGCGTGCTCCGCGAACTTGACCGCAAGGTCACGTCCGAGAATGTGCTCGAAGCCGGGATAGTCCTCGATGATCTCGGTGTTCAGCAACTCGCCGCCGGGCTCGATGCGTTCGAGCACCACCGTCTTCAGCATCGCTCGACCGGCATACATCCCGGCGCACATCCCGGCCGGCCCCGCGCCGATGATGACCACGTCGTATTTCAGCGTTGTCCCCACGTCCCGTTCCTCATGTCCGGCGGGCTGAACGGCCCCCCGCATTTCGATAATGATCTAATCTAGCCGACCTGGGAATTGCTCTGATTGCTGACACCATGGACCGGCGGCAGACGGGACGGTCAGTGGCGCGCATGCCGGCCACCGTCGACGATGATCGTTTCACCCGTCAGGTAGCCGGAATCGAGGATGAACAGGACCGTCGACGCTACGTCGGCCGGCGTTCCGGTCCGCTGGAGCGGCGTGGTTCTGCGCAGGTGTTCCGCGGCCGCCGGGTCCCAGTCGTCGGGCAGCAACACGGTTCCGGGCGCGATCCCCGCCACACGCACCTCGGGCGCGAGCACCCGCGCGAGGGCGCGCGTCATGTACACGACACCCGCTTTGGAGATTCCGTGGGGCAGATAGGCGGGCCAGGTCTCGAATGCGGCGAGATCGGCGATGTTGACGACGACGCCGTGCGCGGCGCGCAGATGCGGCGCGGCGGCCTGCGCGAGAAAAAACGGCGCGCGGTGATTGAGAGCCATGACGTCGTCCCACTGGCTCGGCGTGATCCCGCCAAACGGCGTACGTACCATGACGGCCGCCGAGTTGACGAGCACGTCCAACGTGCCGAGCGTGGCAACGATGTCGCGGACGAGCTCCGCCGGCGCTTCGGCCCGGGTGAGATCGGCGCCGACGGTGAGCCCGTCACCGCCTGCGGCGCGAATCTGGACCAGCGTCTCTTCGGCACCCGCCGACGCGGCGTTGTAGTGCACCGCCACGCGCATGCCGCGACCGCCGAGCGCGACCGCGATCGCCCGGCCAACGCGATGTCCTGCTCCGGTGACCAGCGCAACCCGTCCACGGAGATCCATGCCTGTCCTGGGTTCGAGTGCTATGCGGCGCGCACGCGAATGCGACTGTCCTGACGGTCAAGCCATTCGGCCGGCACGCGCATCATGCCCAGCGTTCGCGGGCCGTCGGCCGAGCCGTGCCAATCCGATCCCCCGCTTGGCACCAGCGCGAAATGCTCCACCAGCGCGGCCAGACGCGCCGTGTCTTCGGCCGAATGGCTCGGGTGGCGAACTTCGATGCCGTCCATTCCCTGCTCCACGAAAGCGGCGATCCGTTCGCGCGTTCCCGAATGCGCCGGATGGGCGAGGATGGCGAGACCGCCGGACCGGTGAATCAACTCCGTCGCCTCAGTGACGGCGAGGCGTTCCTTGGTGACGTACGCCGGCCGGCCGTTGCCGAGATATCGCTCGAACGCGTCCCGGAAGTCGACGGCCCAGCCCTCGGCGATCATGGCGCGCGCGACGTGCGGCCGACCGATGGCGCCGCCGGCCGCTTGCTCCAGCACCGACGCGAAGTCGATTCGCACGCCGAGCTCGTTCAACCGCCGCACCATGCGTTCGGCGCGCGTCCGGCGCATCTCCCGAAGCGCGATGAGCTCGGCCTCGAGCTCGCGCGTGTCCGACAGATGCAGGCCGAGAATATGAGTTTCTACATCGCCTTCCACGGCGCTCAGCTCGACGCCCGGCACGACGCGCACGCCCAGGTCCACGGCGGCCGCCGTCGCCTCCGCGATTCCGGCGACGGTGTCATGGTCGGTCAGCGCGATGGCCGCGAGGCCGATACGCTTCGCCTCGCGAACGACGTCGGTCGGGGCCCGCGATCCGTCGGATGCGGTCGAGTGCGCGTGAAGATCGACGAACGCGGCCGCGTTCTCGCCGCTCGGGCTCGTTCCGGTCACGCCGAGTAGTCGACTTCGGGTGAGGTGTCGCTCGGCTGCGAGGTGCCGAACAACCGCTGCAGATCGGCGTCGCCCATCTCGACGAGCGACTGCTCGCGCGAGCGGGCGCCGACGGGCGAATAGCGGGTGACGCGCGCCTCGCGGTGGGGACCAGTGCCGCTCACGAAGACGAGACCGAACTCGTCGCGGTCGTATTGGGTGACGCGTCCCGAGGGAAACACGAGCCACGTCGTGCCGTTGACGGTGATGCTGCGAGTTGGCATCTATTTCAGCTCCACTTCCGTGTAAACGCGATTGGGATCGAGCACCGAATCGGGCGCGGCGGCGTGAGCGCGGGCAAGCGTCTCCGGGTCGGGAGCTTCGAAGAACTCCAGGAAGGCGCCTGGCAATCCCGCCTCCTCGAACACCCAGAAGCGACACTGCGCTTTCTCATAATACGCCTGCTTCTGCCGCAGCTTCGCGTGGAACCGCTCGCGTTCGGGGGGCGTCACGAGCGTTCGCTGAATGGTGAGCGCACGGGACATCGGTCAGAGCACCGCTTCGGGGAAGGTCTCCAAACCCTTCTTGACGAAGGCCATGAATTTGTCCGCGTTGGCTCCGTCGACGATTCGATGGTCGAACGAGAGGGACAAGTATGCGCAGGTGCGAATCGCGATCTGGTCGTCGCCGTCCGGGCCGGTCACGACCTTGGGACGTTTCTCGATCGCGCCGATACAGAGGATCGCCACCTGCGGTTGATTGATGATCGGCGTTCCGATGAGCGAGCCGAAAACCCCCGGATTCGTGATCGTGAACGTTCCGTCCTGCACCTCGCGCGGGTCGAGTCGCTTGGCGCGCGCGCGCGTCGCGAGATCGTTGAGCGCCCGAGTCAGGCCGGTGAGCGACAGGTTGTCGGCGCCCTTGACGACGGGGACGATCAACCCCCAATCGAGCGCGACGGCAATGCCGAGGTTGATCTGTTTGCGGTAGATGATCTCGCTGCCGCGCACCGACGCGTTGATCACGGGATGCGCCTTGAGACCGTCCGTGACCACTTTGAGAATGAACGGCAGATAGGTGAGCTTCTCGCCGGTCGCCTTCTCGAATTCGGCGCGATGCTTGGCGCGGATGCGTGCGATGCGCGTGAAGTCGACCTCGAAAAACGAGCTCACGTGCGCCGAGGTATGGCGCGACGCGACCATGTGCTCGGCGATGAGCTGGCGCATCTTCGACATGGGCTCGACGACGTCGCCCGGCCACGGTTCCGGCAGCGGGCCGGCGGACACTGCGACCGCGGCGGGACGTGCCGGGTGGGCCGCCGCGCCGGACTCGAGGAATTCG
>Ga0157370_10006110_pt1 | contig 13362 bp, 11 predicted proteins | sample C35metaG_FD_113463 | JGI IMG/M metagenome (GOLD analysis project Ga0157370, IMG submission 113463) | Corn rhizosphere microbial communities from Kellogg Biological Station, Michigan, USA - C3-5 metaG | ecosystem: Host-associated > Plants > Roots > Rhizosphere > Soil | place: USA: Michigan...
AGGGCGCTATTATTTTGATGAAGTGATGAAAAAATGGTATATTGGAGCTTACGGTTCTATCGCTGCTTTCAATATCCAGAAGTGGAATTACTTAAGATCTACTGTAGTGTATGATGCTGATGGTAACCCTGAGCTCTTGTCGAATGGAAATGTCCGCGTGACAGAGCGTTATCAAAAAGGGTTAGCTTTTATTATCGGGATTAGTGGCGGTTACCATTTTAATATTAATTATCAGTGGGGACTGGATATTTATGCAGGAATAGGAGCAACGCAATCATTATACAAAGGCTATTTTAAAGATAATAATGTACGTTACGACGGTGCAGAAGGTTGGAATAAAAGTGGAGAAGTGATCCCGACAAGAGGAGGAATCATGTTAACTTATAAATTATACTAGCGTAGTATATTTGTGAAGAAAGATCTTTTTTTTGATAGCAGAATAGTAATTACAGTAAGTGACTTTCATGTATAAATATAATATTTAACAATCAGTTGACAGACTTAAGTTCCATAAATATAAGTATATTTGTAACATTTAGTGAAAAAAAATAAAGTTTTAACTCAATTAAAATAATTAATCCTTCAGAATGGATAAAAATAATACAAAGGAATTTGATCTTAAAGAAATTATTAATCCTTTTATTCGCAAATGGTTTTGGTTTGTAATTAGCGTTCTATTACTTTCAGCTTTTGCAATTTTTTACATTAAATCTACAGCTCCTGTTTATAAAATCCAAACTTCTATACTTATAAAAGATGCTAGAAAAATGTCATCTGCTTCGGGAGATTTTGGTGTTTTACAGAGTCTTGGTGCTATCCCTAATATGGGAACTAATAGTATAGAAAATGAATTGGAGATTTTTGAATCTAAGGCAATTGTTGAGGATGTGCTGAAAGAGCACAGTTTCCAAACCCCTTTTTTTGCAAAGCAAAATTTTTATGATTTAGAACTTTATGGTAAGACAAATCCATACATCATTAATGTTATTTCAGAAAAAAATGATGTAGAAATACCTAAAAAACCTATTACTATTAAAGAAGTAAAAGGCAAGATTATTCTTTCTTCTGAAGAATGGCAAAAAGAAGTAATAACCACATTAAACAAAACGATTTCATTACCCTTTGCAAACTTGATTATAACAAAAAATCCTAATTTTGTAAGTTCGAAAAAAATTGAATATAATGAAATGTTCTTTCGTTATTATGATTTTGAAACTTCAGTAATCAATTTTCAGGAAGCATTAAAAGTCGATCTGGTAGATAAAGATGCGACTGTTATAAACTTGGCAGTGAGTTTTCCGAATAGAGATAAAGCTAAAGATTTCCTAAATAGCCTTGTTCGTCAATACAATATGTATGCTATCAATGATAAGAATATTGAATCTAAAAGAACGAAAGATTTTATTGATAATAGGATTCTTTTAATTTCTCAAGAACTTGGTGATGTAGAAACACAAAAAGAGAAATATAAATCGAGTAACAAAATTATTGATTTACCAACAGAGGGTCGAATTAATTTACAGTTGAAAGAGCAGACAAGATCGAAAGTTTTAGATTTAAATACTCAGATTGAGATAAATAATATTTTAGATAATTTTCTCAAAAGTAAAGGTCGAAGTGATATTTTACCTGTAAATATTGGGTTGGATAATGAGGCGGCTGCTAAAAATATTCAGGAATATAATGCACTTGTTTTAAAGCGTAATAAGCTTTTGGAGAATGCAACAATTGACAACCCATTAGTTAAAGAACTTGAGAATGATATAAGAGAAATAAAATCGGCACTTAATGAAGGTTTAGACAAAAATAGAACATCATTACAAATCTCTCGAGACAGAGTTTTATCTGAATTAGGTAATTCGGAAGATAATATTGCGAAAATTCCATCTCAGGAAAAACTTTTCAGAAGTATTGAAAGACAACAACAAATAAAAGAAAATTTATATCTTTTACTTCTCCAGAAAAGAGAGGAAGCAGCAATCTCTATGGAAATTACTGCCGAAAAAGCGAGAGTTATTGATAAAGCTTATGTTCTAAAAAAACCTGTAGCACCCAAGAAATTAATGATTTTAGGAGTTGCAGTTGTAATAGGAATGCTTGTTCCATTCTGCATTATTTACTTACTTGAATTGTTAAGCAGGAAAATTATTGGCAGAAAAGACATTGAAAAACACTCACGTATTCCTGTAATAGGTGAAATTCCAAGACTACGCAAAAGTGAGAACCATTTAATACAAATAAATGATCTATCTCCTATGGCAGAAGCTTTCAGGATTATGGTAACTAATCTCAAGTTTCTTCTTAACCACAAAATTTCTGCTAAAAAAATTATGGTTACCTCAACAATAAAAGGAGAAGGGAAAACTTTTATTTCTATTAATTTAGGGCTTGTCTTAGCATCTTCAGGAAAAAAGGTCTTAATAATTGGTTCTGATATCAGAAATCCACAGTTACAAAGATATAAACCTGAAATGAAAATGGTGAAGGGCTTAACTGAATTCTTATATGGCGAATTGAATGATCCTAAATTAATTACGTTCCCTAGCGAATTTCATCCAAATTGTGATTTTATCTATTCAGGTGGTATTCCTCCGAATCCAGCAGATTTATTAGAAAATGGTAGATATAGAAAGCTAATAGATATGCTAGGAAGTGATTACGATTATATAATAATGGATACAGCGCCTCTGATGCTTGTTACAGACTCTTACATTATTGCAGATATAGCTGATGCTACCGTATACATTACAAGATCAGAATATTCAGAAAAGGAATTTATAGAATACGCGGATTCTGCAGTAGAAACAAATAAAATTAAAAATGTATGTTTTGTTCTCAATGATATATCTTCAGAGAATTTAGGATATGGCAACAAGTATGGATATGGATATCATGCAGATAATAAAAAATGGTGGCAATTTAAGAAATAAATAATATCATATTTTTTGAATATTTATTTCCGAAACTTGTGCAAATAGTTATATCTTACCTAATAGATTTATAATGGAACAGTCAAACATTGCAAAATTGATTTCAAATTATGGGAGTCGTGCTTGGAATATGATTTCTATGTTTGCTTTTATTCCGTTTTATGTTAAAATTTTGGGTCCCGAAGGTTATGGTTTAATAGGTTTTTTTTCAGTTATACTAGGTATTCTAAGTTTTGCAGATGGCGGAATGTCATCTGCTATAATAAGAGAGTTTTCTCAAAACAATACAGTTTCTTATAAGTATAATATTTTTAAGAAACTTGAAAAATATTATTTGCTTATATGTTTTGTAATTTTTGTTTTGATCTTCTCATTATCAAAAGTCATTGTAACTATTGGGCTAAATTCCCAAACTATTCCGTTTAACGATCTTATTTATTATGTCAAGATTATTGGGCTTTGTGTTTCTACTCATTTAATAACATCTTTATACTACGGAGCTTATTTTGCATTAGACAGTCAGGTGAAAGCTAATCTCATTCAATTTATTTGGAGCACTTGTAAATCTGGAGTAGTAATAATAATTTTTTATTTGATTTATAATACAATAGAAGTTTACTTTTTTTGGCAAATATTGTGTAATGTACTTTATATTATTGTTTTGAGGTTTTTAATGATTAGGAAGCTTAAAAATAAAGGTGATATATATGCCGAAAGAATAGAATATCTACCAAAACATCTGACAAATTATTTAAGTGGAATGATTTTTATTGCAATTATCTCATCAATAAATTTTCAGGCAGACAAACTTATTACAAGTTCAATTTTCGAATTAAATATTTTTGGGTTTTATAACTTAGCTTCTTCGCTTTCACAGATTCCTGTTATTTTGGCTATTCCTCTTATGTTATTTGTGTTTCCATTGTTTTCAAAATTTGCGAACCGAAATTCAATTTCGTCAGAAATTGATTTAAATGAAACCTTTATTAAAGCTTATTATTTGATAAATATTGTTTCTGTGGGAGTTGTTGCAATTATATTTTTATATGCAGAAGAAATTCTTGTACTGTGGACAAAAAATCTTATTCCAGTTTCAATTTTAAATGATATTGTTTTTGATCTTAAAATGCTCATTGTAGGATCATTCTTTTTATCAATACAATTTCCATTATATTACTTACTTCTTTCTAAAGGAAAAACTAAGTATACAATTATACAAGGTATTGTACAGATATGTTTAGGGCTTCCAATGCTGTATTTTTGTTCTAAGACTTATGGACTTAGGGGGGTGCCTCTTTCTTGGGTTTTTATAAATCTTCTCTCGTTGGTGTATTTACTTATTATTGTTTTCAAAAAGTATATTACCATTCCTTTTGGAAGATTTCAGCTGAAAACATTTATTGTACCTTTGGGAAGTATAACAATCGTGAATTCTTTGTTTTATGCTATATTCAATCTTGCAGGTGATTTCTTTTTATTATTTGCAATAACTGGATTTATTTTAAGCATTATATTTTGCGTTGTATGTATTAATTATTTTAACAGAATGCCTATATTATCGGTAAAACAATTTTACAATTTCCCCAATGATGAAAAATAATCCTCTTTTATCTATAATTATTCCTACAAAAAATAGACAGGTTTACTGTTTGGAAAGTATCAAAAGTATTCTGAAAAATATAGATTATAATTGCGAAATTGTTATTCAAGATAATTCAGATAACAATTCGTTAAAGAATATGATTTCTCAGATTAATGATGAAAGATTAATATATCATTATTATTCCTTTCCAATTTCATTCATTGATAACTTTGAGAAAGCTATATCTTTTTCAGAGGGGGAGTATTTTATAATTTTAGGAGATGATGATACTGTTACTAAAGATATAATTATTTTGGTAAACTGGATGAAAAATAATAATATTGAATCAGTAGCTGGTAAATCAGTTGTAGATTATATATGGCCTAATAATTACATTGAAAAATATAAAAATGGCGAAATAAAAATACCTGATTTTTCATCGCAAATCATTTATGAAAATCCAAAAGAAAACTTAAAAAAATTAATAAGAAATGGATTTTTATCATACCAAGATTTTCATCTGCCAAGAACATACCATGGCATTGTAAAAAGATCTGTAATGGATAAAGTAAAGAGTGTTACAGGTAGATATTTTGGAGGACTTACACCAGATATTTATTCTACAGTGGCCTTATCATGTATAATAGAAAATCATGCAATTGTTGACTTCCCTTTTTCTATTGCGGGAGCATGTCCAAAAAGTGCAACTGTGAATGCCACAGTTGGTGGTCATTCTGGGAAATTATGTGATGCTCCTCATTTTAATCATAGAGGAGAATATGAATGGGAATATTTAATTCCTAAGTATTATAGTGTAGAGACAATTTGGGCAGATTCAGCAATAAAAGCACTAAAAGATATGAAATCTGAATATTTGTTAAATGACTTTGATTTGTACAGACTATTTATTTATGGGATATTTGCGAATAGGAAATATATATTCAAACATAGTATTTCTGAAACTATAAATGTGAAAAAATATTTAAATATTAGTTCTCCAGTATTTATAAGCAAATTTTTTATAAAATTATTTCAATTATCTCTTCAAAAAATTAATAATAGAAATATACGCTCTCAAGCAGCTATCAAATTTAATAGCAAAAATGTGCATAATTTTGATGAAGCTTTATATACTGTGTATAAAAATATCGATTATTCAAAATTTTTAAGAAATCTATAGTAAATGTTTTATCTGATTATATTTCTCATACTTCTGATATTTGCATTCATAGAATCTTTTACACAATATAAAAATAAATATATTTTGTATGGGATTGTTTTTCTATTGCTCACTTTTATTTCTGGTTTTAGATATGAAACTGGTGTAGATTGGGTCATGTATGAAGGTCAAATGGATTATTCTTATTCGTTGATAGAAGCTTTTGAAAGAGATAAATGGGATTGGCTTTCGCTCAGACTAGATGTAGGATACTCTATTCTTTTAGCTCTTATTAAAACATTTGGAGGTGGTGTTCAGACGCTTTTTTTCATAATTGCGCTTGTCACTCAAATTTTATTATATCTCAATTTAAGAAAGTATAGTTCAAGAATATTACTTTCTTATCTTATATATTATTGCTTTTTCTTTTTCGTATTTGATTTAAGTGGTATCAGGCAAGGTTTGGCAATTCAGCTTTTTTTTTATTCAATACGTTTTATTATCAATAGATCATTTTTGAAATTCCTAATATGTATTATTTTCGCCACATTATTTCATTGGTCTGCAGCAATACTTTTTCCTCTTTATTTTTTCCTCGAGAGAAAAATATCTGTGAAACTTTCGGTTTTTATCGTTGTTTTTTCCACATTAGTTTTTACTTTTCAAATAAAATGGTTAGGTGCCATAATGGGAGATTTTCTTACTAAAATTAATAGTTTTACTTTATTGGCGAAAAAAGTGGAAGCTTACACTACTAATGATTTTTTCGCTAGAGAAAGAAGTTGGGATAAAATGACAATATATGCTTATCTTAGAATTATTGCGCTTATTTTCTTTAATTACTTATTTAGGGAAAAGTATAAAGACAATAAATATTACAATATCTTTTATAATCTTCTTATTATTCAGTTTTTATGCATTTTTACTTTCTACGAGTTTTTTGAGATTTCTGATCGATATAAATCTTATTTTTTAATTTCTGAAGTTATTTTAATTCCATTCATTATAATTGCTATAAAAGAAGAGTTTTTAAAACAATTATCTTTTGCATTAATTGCCCCATTAATATTTGCCAATAGCTACATTTACTTTTTAGAGGCGCCGACGGCTATAGCATACAATCCATATCAAAATTATATTATTCATAAAGTTTTCGATAAAAAAAATACAGGTTACAAAAGGTTTAAAAAGCATATTCAAATAAATACACAGGAAGATTAATATATTTATAATGATGAAAAAGAATATTTATATCACTATTGTGCCTGATATTGTTGATGAAGGTGGTATGGCAAGAAACAGAGCTTTTTTTGAATTTCTTAAGAATCGAGAAAATATTCATATTCTGAATTTAAGATATACTAATAATTTTCTTAGAATTTTTCAGACCTTTTATCTTAGTTACTTATTACTTTTTTTTCGCAAAAAAAATATATTTATTCATGAAACAGTATTGGTCAGCCTTTTTCCACTGAAATTATTTAAATATAATTTTTTTGTATATTTTTTCGCTAGAATAATTCGTAGTAATGATAAAAATAATCATCTTTTTATAGAAATTAATGACCTTCCTTTCGAGCAAGCCAGAGATTTAGGATTAAAACTTCATCTGGGACAGAAAAATTTTCAAAAAGCTATTTTTAATTTAGAACGAGCACAGTACGCTTTTGCTTCGAATCTTATGAAAGAATATACTGTAGAAAAATATAAAATTATCAACAGATGTGAAATTATAATTAATGCAGGACCAGAATTAAGAACTAATAAAACTAAAGAAGTGGAAGCTGTAAAAGCTTTAATAAATGAGGATAAAATAAGTTATGTTTATTGTGGAACTTTAAACAAAGGCAGACAAATTGAGAAAATATTGGAAATTTTTTCATTTCTTAATAAATCTTCACAACTCTTTTTATTAGGTGCAGAAGGCGAATGGATAAAAAGCTTTGAAACAAGCAAAAATATTCATTATTTAGGGAATTTTGATGAGAATACTGCACATTCTATAGTTTCACTATTCAATGTAGGGCTTGTTCCCTATGATAACACTAAATTTTATTACAATATTTGTTATCCGACTAAAATTTCATTTTATCTTACTGCTGGTCTACCAGTGGTTTGTACACCATTAAGAGAACTACAATATTGGTTTTCTAATAAAAAATATCTTATTTTTGAAGATATTGAAAACTGGAATAATTTCTTTTGTAACTTAGATAAACGATCTATTTACGAATTTGGTAGAAACTTAAATACAATAGAATATACTTGGGAGAATATTCTGGAAAAATCAGGAATTAATAATTTTTTTCATGAAAGTTCAGATACTTTTAGCAACATACAATAGTCAAGAATTCCTAAAACAACTCTTTGATTCTCTGAAGGCTCAGACTTTTCAGCAGTGGGAGCTATTGATAAAAGATGATGGCTCAATAGATCAAACATTAGAAATTATTAGGGAATATCAATTTACAGATAAAAGATTTAAATATCTTGGATCCAAAAGTGGAGCTAACGGAGCTGCTCTAAATTTTATGAATTTGCTTAACGAAGCAGAGGCTGACTATTTTTTCTTTTGTGATCATGATGATGTTTGGTTACCTGATAAAATAGAAAAAACTTTAGAACTTTTGCACAGCTTATCTGAAAATAATCCTGATTTGCCTGTAATTGTACATTCTGATTTGATTGTTGTAGATAAAGATTTTAAAATAATCGACTTATCTTTTTGGAAATATTCAGGAATTAAGCCTACTTTACTGAAAGGTGAAAATATTTCGCAGGTTTTTAATCATGTAACAGGATGTACTATGGCATTTAATAAAAATGTTAAAAAGATTGCTTTTCCTTATCCAAAAAGTATTCCTATGCACGATTGGTGGCTGGTAATACAAACTTTAAAATATAAGGGAATCATAAAGGAGCTTGATGAAGCTACAATTCTTTACAGGCAGCATTCTTCAAATGAGGTAGGAGCAAGAAATGTTAACGGTAATTATTTTTTCAGAAAACTATATGGACTTAAAAAAACATTTTCAGGGCATTTTATCCAAATGAAATTTTTAAAACAAATCAAAGGAATAACACCCTTACAATACTATTATTATAAAATTTATTATACTTTAATAAGAAAATTTTGATGTTTAATTATTCTACTTTGAAGTTTTACAGTATCCTGGTTTTAGAAATAATTTTATTTCCTTTTCTTTACTTTAAAAATCTGATCTTAAATGCAATAAGTACAGATTCTGAGGTGAAAGTAAAGAGAATAAGAAAAGAGATTGAAACCATGAAAGTTTTTATAAACATCCATGAATGGGGTGGTTATGATATGGTTAGAGAAAAGAAAGTGAGGCAGATAAAACCTTTTTCTTGTGGTCTCAAATATCAGATAGAAAGATTTACCAACCCGTCTGATAAATATAAGGCAGAAGTGAGTGTAACAATGTCTGAACCTCAATTATGTGAAAATTTAGATTTAATAGCATTACAGGTGGATCATTTAGATTTTGTTTCGAATGAAGGAATGGATTTTTCAGGATATTCATATTTTTATGAGAAAATTAAAAACAAACCGAATGCTTATGTTATATTAACGAATTCTTCAGTGAATTCTTTACAAGAAAGATTTTTGGATGGCTATTTAGACTATATGGAAGGTAATAGAGATGTTGGTATTTTGGGAATTTCTTATTGTGCCAAAGTTTATCAAACATTTATTAGGAATATGTTTAAGCCGCATCTTCAAACTTTCTTTCTATTGACAACTATCGACGTCTTAAAAGAAATTGTTGAGTATAATAAAGGATTTCCTGGGGTTGGAATTATAGATAAACAATTACTAATCAGAAAAGGTGAAATTAAAATTTCTGAAATAGTTTCTGACTTGGGATATAATCTTGCTGTAATTTTAGAAAATGGGAAACCATACAAATTTGGAAAACATTCTAAGTGGGACAATGCATTTAATTCATGGAAACTACAATGGGAAGATGTGAGATTATTTGTAAAATTCCCCAATAAAATAAATGCTGTAAAAGCTAATTTTTAGTTCTTTAAATAATGATTTATGTTGGTAACTGGCTGTATTGTAACGTTTAAAAATAACCCTGAGGTTGTTCAGCAAGTAATTAAAAGTTTTCAAAACACAGAGCTGAATGTCAAACTGTATATTGTTGATAACTCTCCAACAAATGAGCTTTCGTCATTAGCTAAGGATGACAACGTAGAATATATCTTTAACCCATCTAATCCTGGTTTCGGAGCGGCACATAATATTGCTATAAAAAAAAGTATTGAAATTAAGTCTACATATCATGTGGTTCTTAATCCGGATATATATTTTGATTCATTTGCTTTAGATCGAATGGTTACTTTTATGAATAAACATTTAGACTGTGGGCAACTGATGCCCAAGATACTTTACCCCACTGGAGAGGTGCAGTATTTGTGCAAAAAAAACCCCACTCTTGTAGATTTATTTTTAAGAAGATTTATGCCTTCATCTTTACAGAAGTTTTTCAAAAATAGGATGGACAGTTTTGAATATAAAGATAAAAATTATGATGAAATTATTTTTGATGTTCCATACTTTTCAGGATGCTTTATGTTTTTTAGAACATCCATTTTAAAAAATATCGGTGGGTTTGATGAAAAAATATTCATGTATATTGAAGATGCTGATATTACCAGGAGAATGCTTGAAGTATCAAGAACAGTTTATTATCCTAAGGCTACAGTTTATCATCACTATGCAAAAGGTTCTTATAATAATATAAAACTTATGTTTTATAATATACATGGAGCATTTGTTTATTTTAAAAAATGGGGACTTTAGACTTAAAAATAATTTCATCTTTTTTTTTATTTGTATATATTTGAGCTTTAATCTGAATGCATAAAATAAATCTTCATCTCTATATTTTTAGATACCTTTTTACAAGAAAAATTAAGGAAAGGTGTCTTTTTGTAAATGTGAGTGAATCTTCGCAGAAATTATTGCACGGATATAAATTAAATAGATTTTACAAGCCAATAATTTATGACAGCTTATCTCAATACAAAAATATTGATGATTATATTGAAAAGCTTAATATTAAAGTAATTATCCTAGATAACTCCAGAATAAATCATCTGCCTAGAAAAGATATCATTACATTAAGTAATTTGAAAATAAGAGGAATAGAGCTATATGATGCTCAACATTTCTATGAAATTCTCAATAGGAGAATCTCTCTTGTGAAATTAAGCTCAAACGAGTACCATGTAGATGATATACTATCTTTGGAGATCGTGCCAGTGCATTATGTTCTAAAAAGAATATTAGATGTCTTATTCTCAATTTTATTATTACCCATTGCTGTACCTTTCATTTTGTTAGGAGTTCTATTAACATCTTTGACCTCAAAAGGCAATGTTTTTTTTGTGCAAAAAAGAATTGGCAAAAATTCTGTTCCATTTAATATTTACAAGTTAAGAACAATGGAGGTAAATCACAATGGACATTTTACTGAAAAAAATGACGTAAGAATCACTAAAATTGGAAAATTTTTAAGACTGACAAAAATTGACGAATTGCCTCAGTTATTTAATATTTTGAAAGGTGAAATGAGTTTCATTGGTCCGAGACCGGAAAGACCTCAATTTGTTCTAGAAGCAATTAGTGAAAATGCATATTTTGAGTTAAGACATTTAGTTAAACCCGGACTAACAGGATGGGCACAGGTACATCTTCCTAAAGCTACACCTAAAGATAATCTAAAGAAATTAGAGTATGATCTCTATTATATAAAGTATAATTCTTATTTACTAGATTTTGAAATTCTATTGAGAACAATTAGAATAATATTATCACTAAAAAGTAATTAATGTATGAAGAAAATATTAATTACTTTCTCTCAAATTTTTTATTTTTTATTTTATGCACAGAATAATATACCCATAATAGGATTTATGGGAGTATCAGATAAAAATGCATCTGTTATAAATTATAAAAAGATGTATGCTTCTGGAATCAATATTAGTCTGATGGATTTCCGTGACTTTAATGCTGCTAAAAAAGCACTAAATAATGCGAATTTAGCGAATGTTAAACTTATTTTAATGTTTCCATCTGCCTTAACAAATAAATCAGAAATTGAACAAATAAAAAATCATAATGCACTATATGGATATTATATTGCTGATGAACCATCCTTGTCTGAATTTTCCTTTTTTGAAAATAGAATATTACAAATAAAAAGATATGATGATACTCATTTATTCTATATTAATCTGCATCCTAACCATGCGCCCGCAAAACATTTAGGGACGAGTAATTATGCAGAGTATTTAGAAGAATTTGCTTCAAAGTCTACTGTGCAGTTTTTTTCATTTGATAATTATCCTGTCTTAGGTCTTAAAATAAGATATGAATGGTATGACAATTTAGAACTTATACGTAATATTTCTTTAAAATTTAAAAAACCTTTTTGGGGATTTGCTTGTACAACAATACATGATGAATATATAAAGCCTACTGTTGCTGCCATTAGATTACAACAATTTAGTAATTTACTTTATGGAGCTCAGGGTCTTCAGTACTTTAGATACTGGGGACATACTCAACAGGAGATGTTAAAATCAAAAAATATTGGCTATTCCATTGTTGATGATCAAGGTAATCCAACTCCAACTTACAATATTGTTAAAAAAGTTAATCTGCAAATACAAAGGTTAGCTTGGGTCTTTTTCGGGGCGAACTCTGACAAGGTTTATCATACTGGAACAGAGATTCCAGAAGGAACATCAAAATTAATTTCTGTTCCGAAAGGATTTAAATATTTTTCAACAAATGGTAAAAATGCATTGGTTTCATTGATGTCAAATGGAAAAAACCGATTTGTCATTATCCAAAATAAATCTTTAAATAATAATATTACTTTGGATTATCAGTTGGGCGAGCCAATGAAAATCGTAGATAATTTTTCAGGAAAAACGAAAAATATTTCTTCTACTAAGAAATTAAAAGCTTCAATTTTACCTGGAGACGTATTAATCTTTAATTCTAATAATAATTAAAATGAAAATAAAAACGACCCCTTTAAAAGACTGCTATATTATAGAACCTTCAATCTTCGAAGACGAGAGAGGTTACTTTTTTGAAAAATTTAATGAGAAAAAATTTGAAGAACTAACTGGTATGAATGGTCATTTTGTACAAGATAATATTTCAAAATCAGCTTATGGAGTTTTGAGAGGATTACATTTACAAAAAGGAGAACATGCTCAAGCAAAACTGGTTTCTTGCTTGGAAGGAAAAGTTTGGGATGTTGCAGTTGACCTTAGAGAAGATTCTCCAACTTTTGGAAAATGGTTTGGTGTAGAACTTACTCCTGAAAATAAATTACAGCTTTATGTGCCAAGAGGTTTTGGGCATGGTTTTTCTGTGATAAGCAAAACGGCTGTTTTCGCATATAAATGTGATAACTTTTACAATAAAGATTCAGAATCTAGCGTAAAATATAATGATGAGGATCTAAATATAGATTGGAAGCTGAATGAAAAAAATATGATCCTATCTGAAAAGGATAAAAACGCCCCAAATTTTAAAGAAAAACAGTTTTTAACTAACTAAAATAATTTTTTTACGAATCGTTTACTATATATTTGTAGTATGGCGGAAATGATAATTATTGGTATTAGTGTACTGTTGC
>Ga0157370_10006112_pt1 | contig 13360 bp, 8 predicted proteins | sample C35metaG_FD_113463 | JGI IMG/M metagenome (GOLD analysis project Ga0157370, IMG submission 113463) | Corn rhizosphere microbial communities from Kellogg Biological Station, Michigan, USA - C3-5 metaG | ecosystem: Host-associated > Plants > Roots > Rhizosphere > Soil | place: USA: Michigan...
ACGAGAGCCATGCGCCGGAGTTCCTGTCGCTCAATCCGAACGGCAAGATCCCCGCGATCATCGACCCCGATGGACCCGGTGGCGAACCGCTGGCGCTGTTCGAATCCGGCGCGATCCTGCTGTACCTGGCGGACAAGACGGGGCAGTTCATCCCTGCCGACGCTGCCGGGCGCTGGGAAACGATCCAGTGGGTGTTTTTCCAGATGGCGTCGATCGGGCCGATGTTCGGCCAGGTCGGCTACTTCAACAAGTTCGCCGGCAAGGACATCGCCGACAAGCGGCCGCTGGAGCGCTACGTCAACGAATCGAAGCGTCTGCTCGGTGTGCTGGATGGACGTCTGGACGGCCGCGACTGGATCATGGGCGACTACGGCATCGCCGACATCGCCACGCTCGGCTGGGTCAACAACCTCATCACTTTCTACGAGGCGCGCGACCTGGTGGGCTACGACGGCTACCGGAACGTAGTGGCCTGGCTCGAACGTGGCCTGGCACGCCCGGCCGTGCAGCGCGGGCTGAAGATTCCGGGACGTGGTTGATGCCACGTCGGGGCCATGTCCTCCGCCGCAAAAAGTCCCGGCCGCTCGCTAGGGTGAGCGGGCTGGTGCATCCGGTGCCGGCTTCGTCCCTGTGCAAACCCGACCTGGAGATTCGATGAAGCGTCGACACCTGCTGAAAGGCGCCCTGTTCGGTGCTTCCGCCATGCTGCTTCGACCCGCGGTCTCTCTGGCTTCCGGCGGCGCTGACGGCGCGCCGGCGAGACTTGCGGCACTGGAACGCCGCCACGGCGGGCGGCTGGGTGTGGCGGTTCTGGACACCGGCAACGGACGCCGCATCATGCATCGCGCCGATCAGCGTTTCCTGATGTGCAGCACGTGCAAGCTGCTGATCGTGGCGGCGGTGCTGGCGCGCGTCGATCGCGGTACGGAACAGCTCGGGCGGCGCATCGTCTTCGGCAAGGACGCGCTGCTGGCCCACGCGCCGATCACCGAAACGCGCATCGGCGTGCCGGGCATGACCGTGGCCGAGCTGTGCGAAGCGGCGATCACGGTGAGTGACAACACGGCCGCCAACCTGCTGCTGGCCGACCTTGGCGGCCCCGCAGCCGTGACGGCCTACGCGCGCAGTCTGGGCGACGGTCTGACCCGGCTCGACCGCAACGAGCCCGGGCTCAACCTGGCCAGCCCCGGCGGCATGCTCGATACCACGACGCCAGGCGCGATGCTCGCCGACCTGCAGACGCTGTTGCTGGGGCCGGCACTTGCCGTGGCCTCCCGCGAGCAATTGACCGCATGGCTGCGCGCGACCACGACCGGGACGAAGCTGCTGCGCGCCGGCATTCCCCGCAGCTGGCGCGCGGGCGACAAGACCGGCCGCGGGCCGCGCTCCGAGACCAACGACATCGCCGTCCTCTGGCCGCCTGGCCGCCAGCCGTTGCTGGTGACGGCGTACTACGCGCCGTCCGGCGCCACCGCCGACGAGTGCGATGCCGTGCTGGCCGAGGTGGGCCGCATCGCGGCTGCGATCTGACTCCGCGCGTTCGCGCCATCGGCGCGGTGTTCCCGCACCGATGGCGTTTTACCTTTACTGCCCGGGACGATAGACGCGTTCGGTGTGTCCCTTGAGCTGCTCGGGCCAGAAATAGACCTCGCGCAGGTTGCCGGTGGTATAGCGTTCGGCCTCGTCATTGAAATGCGGCGAATCCGGATGGCCGCTCTCGCCGCCGGCCGTGATCGCGCGGGCGCGTACTTTCGGACCGAACTCGACGACGGCGACGAAGCTGTTGCCGCTGGTGCCGTAGTAGCGCTTCGTGCCCGGCCAGCGATGCGCGCCGAACGAGGCGAGCGAACCCCAGCGCGAGGACACGAACGGCACCGGGATGCTCGGCTTGGCGTCGTCGAACGGCTGCACGATGTCGCCGTTGATCCGCTGGAAGCGGTTGATCTCGCCCCACGGCACGCCCCAGCTGCCGAAATCCCTGGTCAGCCGGTCGGACGCTTCGGCCAGCGCACCCAGGCGTGCCTTCGCACCGGCTTTCTCGGCCATCACGTCATAGATCGACAGGCTCTCGGAGGTATCGGCCTTGTTGACCTCGTCCCACAAGGTGTCGCCCCAGTACACCGCCAGCGAAGTCGGCATCGACGCCATGCCCCAGCGATAGTCCCAGCCGCGCAGCATCGCGATCTGGCCTTTCAGTCTGGATCTCAACGGATCGTTGGCGGGCAGGGCGTCGTAGTCGGCGATCAGTATCGGCAGTTGCCGCGCGAATGCGGGCAGGTAGGAATCGAACGCCTTGGTGATCAGCCCGGCCATGCTGACGTCGCGCGCGCCGGTCAGCAGGGCGGTGGCGTGGATGCCGCGGGGGTTCTCGCCGAAGGTGTCCATGTAGCGCGGATAGTCCGCCCGCTTCGGGCTGTACTTGCCCGCGGCGGAATACGGCCAGTTGTTGGTGTTCATCGCCCAGCCGTTCGGCGGGTTCAGCACGTGCGGTGCCTTGTCCAGCGGAAGCAGGCCCTGCCAGTCGGTGGCCGGATCGCTGCCGTCGACGGGCTTCGTGTAGTCGAAGCGGTCGTCGCGTTTCGGGATGAATTGCGGATGCAGATACGCGATCTCGCCCTTGTCGTCGGCGAACAAGGTGTTGTTGGACGAGTTGGCCTTGAGCTCGGCCACCTTCATGTAGCTGGCATAGTCGCTGGCCTTGGTGCGCAGCCAGCTCTGCTCGAGTGCCTCCATCGGCTTGTTCATCAGCGCCGTGGCGATCCACTTGCCGTCGGCCTCGCGCACGATCGGGCCGTGGTGGGTGAAGAACGCCGTGAAATGGCGCGTGGCCATCGAGCCGTCTTTCGCGCGGTATGGCACGTCGATCGCCCGGGTAGTGACTGGCCGCAGTTCTTTGCCGTAGCGGTAGAACAGCTTGCCGTCCTTGCGCACGATGGTCTCGGCGAACTCGTCGACCACATCGGCGCCGGTGGAGGTGTGCATCCAGCCGATGTGGTGGTTGAAGCCCTGGTAGATGAAGAACTGGCCCCAGGTGACGGCGCCGTAGGCGTCGAGCCCGGCGTCGCTGCTCATCTGCAGTTCGGAGCGGAAGAAGAACGAGGTGTGCGGGTTGATCAGCAGCAGGGCATGGCCGTCGGCGCTCAGCTTCGGCGCAATCGCGATGCCGTTCGAGCCGGTGGGCTCGGTCCAGCTCGATGGTGGCTCGGCGCGTGCGATGGCCGCGCGGTCATGCCCGTAGAACACCTGCAGCTGATCCAGCGAAACCCGCTCGATGTCGCCGCCGATGCTGCCCTCGGAGAAGCTCAGCGCCATCCACGGCTCGAAGTGCGTGATGACGCGCGGGTGCACTTGCGGGTGCTTGGCGAGGTAGTAGTTGAGGCCGTCGGCCCAGCTGTTCATCAGCGCCTGCAGCCAGTCCGGACTCTTGGCATAAAGCGATTTCAGCACCACCGGATCGATGAACAGCTTCTGCCGCAGATCCTGCCAGACCGCCGACTCGCCTTCGGCCTCGGCCAGCCGGCCGATCGAGTTGAGGTAGTTGGTCTCGACCCGGTTGAAGTCGTCCTCGGCCTGCGCGTACGCCATGCCGAACACGGCGTCGGCGTCGGTCCTGCCGTGGACGTGGGCGATGCCCCAGTCGTCACGGGTGATGGTGACGGCCGCCGCCTGCCGTTGCCAGCGCGCCTGATCGGGCGTCTGGGCGCGGACGCCGGCGGCTCCGCACAACAGCAGCGCGCTGGCGAGCAGGACGTGCAGATGACGATGGCGCACCGGCGCACGCACCGGCCATCGGATGTTCGTGGTTGCCCGAGTCTGCATGGCCATCCCCTTTTCTCTTTCCAGGCGGTGCAATGCGCGCGTCAACCGATCGGTCCGCAGGATGCATTGCGTATCGGCGAACATAGCAGGAGAGCGGCTTGCGTCGCACGCGGGCCACGCCGGGCGGCGATTCGGACGAGAGGCATTTGCATGCCTTGCGCGGCGTGGCGTACACAATGTCGCCGCGCGTGGCGTCGGCCGGCGAGCAGCGGCGAAGACATCGCACCGTGCAGGCGGCACGAGGTGTTGTTCGTCGGCGGCGCCGACCTTGATTGCGCAGTTCCAAACCACGACCGGAAGATCGCCCATGCGTCGACGTCACCCCGAGAAACACCGCACCGGTCGCGTCGCCTGGCTGCGCGCGGCCGTGCTGGGCGCAAACGACGGCATCGTCTCGACCGCCAGCCTGGTGATGGGCGTGGCCGCGGCGCATGCCGCCGGGCAGAGCGTGCTGATCGCGGGGATCGCCGCGCTGGTGGCCGGCTCCATGTCGATGGCGGCCGGTGAGTACGTGTCGGTGCACTCGCAGGCCGACAGCGAACGCGCCGAACTCGAACGCGAACACCACGAGCTGCAGACCGACGTCGAAGGCGAGCACAAGGAGCTGGCGGCCATCTACGTGGGGCGCGGGCTCGATCCCGGGCTGGCCCGGCAGGTGGCCAACCAGCTGATGGCGCATGACGCGCTCGATGCCCATGCGCGCGACGAACTGGGCATCACCGATGCCTTCAAGGCCCGGCCGTTGCAGGCCGCCGCGGCGTCGGCGCTGAGCTTTGCGGTGGGCTCGGCGCTGCCCTTGGCCGTGGTGGCGCTGGCTCCGGCATCGGCGCTGTTGCCGCTGGTGTTCACCACTTCGTTGGTGTTCCTCGCCGTGCTGGGCGCGCTCGCCGCACGCACCGGCGGCGCCAAGGTGCTGGTGGGCACCCTGCGCGTCACCTTCTGGGGCGCGCTGGCGATGGCGGTGACCGCGGGCGTCGGCATGCTGTTCGGGGTGAGCGGCTGAGCGGAGCCGCTGCGGTCCGCTGATCGACGGTACGGGGTTACCCTGAGCCGGCAAAGCGTGACCTCGCCGGGCCATCCGCAACTGTGTGAAGCAGGCAGCAGGGCGCGGCCCATCCGGGTCGCAAGCGCCGCTGCGGCCATCGGCAGAAGGCACGATTCAGGGATTCCGGTATCGCATCGCGGCACCGGACAGGGCCGGTAGCGGGCAATCGCTGCGCGCCGGCAAAGCGAAGCAGCAACCACTGAACCGCCCAACTCCGAGGAACATCCCATGATCCATTCCAGCCAATCCAACCGTTTCGAACGCAGCGGCCCGCTGACCGAACTGACCAGCTATCCGCAATGGGCCCAGCACATGGTGGCCGATTGCGAAAGCGCCAAGCGAGGCGTCGTCGAACACGACATGTGGGACCTGATGCGCTCGGCCAGCCTCGACCGCCTCTCCACCGCCAACTTCATGATGGGCATCTGGCCGGTCATCGAGCGTTTCCCCGCTTACATGGCATTGAGCCTGCTCAAGACACGCTTCGGCCGCAGCCCCGGCGACAACCTCGCGCGGCGCTGGCTGGTGCGCAATATCCGCGTCGAACAGAACCACGCCGAGTACTGGCTGAACTGGGCCGAAGGCGCGGGGGTGGATCGCGAAGCCGTGCTGCACGGCCGGGCGCCGCATGGCACCGGTACGCTGGCCAGCTGGTGCGAGGAGATCTGCACCAACGGTTCGCTGGCGGCCAGCATCGCCGCCACCAACTACGCCGTCGAGGGAGCGACCGGCGAGTGGTCGCAGAAGGTGTACGAAAGCGCGACCTACGCCGAGAGTTTTCCCTCGCAGGTCAGGGCAGGAAGCTTGAGGTGGCTACAGTTGCACGCCGCTTATGACGATACCCATCCATGGGAAGCGCTGGAAATCGTCTGCACGTTGATGGGTACCGATCCGGCGGCGGAGGAAGTGGCGCATGTGCGCGACTGCATCAAGCGCAGCTACGTGAGCATGCGCATCAGCATGGATCGCTGCATGGAAGCCTGTCACGAATTGGAGCCGGTGAGCGAAGCCGCTGCCTGAAGAAACGGGACACGGTCGCGGCAAAGTGCGACGATAGCTTCACGACGCAGTCGCGAGAGTCATGATGCGGATCGCCCGAACCACCTTGCAACGGCCGTTGTCTCGACGCCTGATGCCGCTGGCATACGCGCTGGTCGCCATGGTGGGGCTGATCCTGGCCCTGACATGGGGCACGCTGCAGGTACAGATCACTCTCGCCGGTTTCCTCAACGGCGAGAGTCTGTGGTCGAAGGCGCAGAAGCAGTCGGTCATCGACCTCGAGGCCTACGCGACCGGCGGCGCCGCCGCCGATCTAGCCAACTTCAGGCAGCATTACCTGGTGCTGGAATCCGACCGCTGGGCACGGGACGCGGTGGCGTCGGGCAACTTCGACCGCAGCAAGGTGGCGCAGGCGTTCAGCCGCGGCAGCGTGATCCCCGGCGCGGTCCCCGGGATGATCTTCATCCTCCAGCATTTTCCGTCCGCGCCGCACATCAGCGAGGCGCTCGCGGCGTGGTATTCGACCGACGATTCGATCGCCGAGCTCGGCGACATCGCGCGCGAGCTGCAGCAGGCACGTGCGGGCGCTGGCTTGTCGGTGGCGGAAATCGCCCGCCAGCGGGCGCGGATCCACGCTTTGAGCCGGTACATCGAACCGCGCACCAACATCTTCTCGCTGGAGATCGCCCACGGCGCCGCCTGGGTGGGCCGGATCCTGTTCGGCAGCGTTCTGGGCGTGGCGTGCATTGCCATGCTGATGTGGCTGAGCATGGCGCGCCGCATCCTGGCGGGCGTGCGCGGCACCGAGGAGCGTTACCGCCTGCTGTTCGACAGCGCCGCCGATGCGATCGTCATGATCGATGAAACCAGTGGCCGGATCGTCGACGCCAACCGCACCGCATCGGCGTGGACCGGCCGCGAGGTGCAGGACTTGATCGGCGACCGCTTCGTGCACCTGTTCGTGCAATCGCTGTCCCGCCAGGAAGCCGGCCGCGCCGCCACCAATACCCTGCTGGGCGCGAACGGCGGCACGCGGCCGGTGGAGACGCAGACCAGCCTCGTCAACTGGGGCAACCAGCCGGTGCGCCAGGCGATCATCCGCGACATTTCCGAGCGGCTGGCGATGGAGCAGGAACGCCGCGTCGCCGCCGAGGCGCTGGCCAGCATCGCCGAGGGCGTGATCATCGCCGACGCCGGCCGCCGGGTGATCTCGACCAATGCGGCGCATACCGACCTCACCGGTTTCACCCTGCAGGCCTTGCAGGGCAAACGACTGGACGACACCCGCCGCCTGCCCGACGGGCGGCAGCTGCCGCAATCGATATGGAACGACGTGGCGGCCGGCCACAACTGGCTCGGCGAAGTGCAGAGCGGCCGCAGCGACGGCAGCAGCTATCCCGAGCAATTGAGCATCAGCGCGATCCGCAACGCGGACAACCACGTCGTCTATTACGTGGCGGTGTTCACCGACATCCACGAGGCGAAGGCCAACCAGCGGCGGCTTGAGCATCTGGCGCGGCACGACCCGCTGACCGGCCTGGTCAACCGCGCCGAGTTCGAGCGCCACTGCACCGAAGCACTGGCAGTCGCCGAGCGCGAACGGCTGGCGGTGGCGGTGCTGTTCATCGATCTGGACGCGTTCAAGATCGTCAACGACAGCTACAGCCACGCGATCGGCGACCGGCTGCTGATCAAGGTGGGCGAACGCATCCGCCGGCAGCTTTCCGATGGCGCCGTGGCCGGGCGCATCGGCGGCGACGAGTTCACCGTGCTGGTTCCGCGGCTGATCCTGCGCGAGGACGCCCGTGCCCTGGTCAGCCGCCTGCTGGGCGCGCTGTCCGAGCCGTTGCTGGTCGACGATTACGAGATCGTGCTCAGCGCCAGCATCGGCGTAGCCGGTTATCCGCTCGATGGCGACAACGCGGCGGCACTGATCGCGAACGCCGACGCTGCCATGTACGCGGCGAAAACCGAAGAGCGCAACGCCTTCCGTTTCTACACGCCGATGATGCATGCCGATACCCGCCAGCGGATGCAGCTGGCGACCGAATTGCGGCAGGCGCTGGCGCGCAACGAGTTCCAGTTGGTGTTCCAGCCCAGCGTCGAATTGCGCACCGGACGCATCGTGGCGGTCGAGGCCTTGCTGCGCTGGCAGCATCCGGAGCGTGGCGAGGTGTTTCCCGCCGAGTTCATCCCGGTGGCGGAAGGGCTGGGGCTGATCCGCCGCATCGACGAATGGGTCATGCAGGCGACCTGCGCGCAGATCAAGGCATGGGACCTGGCCGGTGTACCGCCGATCCGCGTGGCGGTGAACATTTCCGCGCGCTGGTTCGGCCACCCCGCGTTCGTCGAAGGGGTGAGCCGTACGCTGCAATCGATGCAGCTTTCGCCCACGCGACTGCTGCTGGAGATCACCGAAAGCGCGATGCTGCAGCTGGGCGACGATACCGAGCGCACCATGCGCACCCTCCACACGCTGGGTATCGCCGTGGCGATCGACGATTTCGGCACCGGCTACTCCTCGATGGCCTACCTCAAGCTGCCTGCGGTGGCCTACCTGAAGATCGACCGGTCCTTCGTCACCGGGCTGCCCGGCGACGCCAACGATGCGGCGATCACCGCGGCCATGCTGGCGATGTCGCGCAGCCTGGGACTGGTCACGATTGCCGAAGGCATCGAGACCGAGGCGCAGCACGATTTCCTGGTGCGCAACGGCTGCATCGAGGGGCAGGGCTACCTGTACTCCTACCCGCTCAAGCCGGAGGAGATCCAGCACCTGCTGTGCCCGAACCAACCCCAGGCGGCGCCGCGGCTCAGGCTGGTGCCCCCCAAGCGCAGCTGATCTACCGGTCGGCGCCGCGCTTCACAGTGGCGCGCAGTGACGCTGCAACCAGTCGAGATCGGCATCTTCCAGCAGCGGACTGAGCGCGGCGCGCACGCTGGCGTGATAGTCGTCGAGCCAGGCGCGCTCTTCCGGATTGAGCAGGTTCGGTTCGAGCGCACGGCGGTCGAACGGGCACATCGTCAAGGTCTCGAAAGCGAGGAATTCGCCAAACTCGGTCTGTTCGGCCTCGACCACCACCGCGAGGTTCTCATGGCGGATGCCGTGCCTGCCCGGCTTGTACAGGCCAGGCTCGATCGAGCTGATCATGCCCGGCTCCAGCGGCACCAGCGCACCGCCAGCCACCGGCGCGCGGATGCCGTGCGGGCCTTCATGCACGTTGAGGAAATAGCCGACGCCGTGGCCGGTGCCATGGCCGTAATCCATGCCCGAAGCCCACAGCGGCGCGCGTGCCAGCGCATCCAGTTGCGGGCCGCTGGCGCCCTTGGGGAAGCGCGCGCGCGACAGGCCGATCATGCCCTTCATCACCAACGTGGCGTCGCGGCGTTGTTCCGGCGTGGTCTCGCCCAGCGCCAGCACGCGGGTGATGTCGGTGGTGCCGCCCCGATACTGGCCGCCGGAGTCGACCAGCAGCAGGCCTTTCGGCTGCAGCGTGCTGTGCGATTCCGGCGTGGCGCGGTAGTGCGGCAGCGCGCCGTTGGCCTGATAGCCGGCAATGGTGGCGAAACTCTCGCCGACGTAGTCGGGCTGCGCCGAGCGCTCTTCGTACAGCAGCGCATCGACGTCCAGTTCGGTCAGCGTCATGCCGGCGGCAAGGCGCTGTTCCAGCCGGCGGAACCCGCGCACCAGCGCGGCGCCGTCGCGGCGCATCACCTCGCGGATATGGTCGAGCTCGGCGGCGTTCTTGATCGCCTTGAAGGCCGTGCTCGGGTTGGCGGCCTCGATCCGCGCGACTGCCGGCGCTATCGCCGCGGCGACGGCGCTGACCACCCGCCCGCTGTCCAGCAGCAGGCGGTCGGCGGCGCCGAGTTCGTGCAGGACCGACGTGATCGAGGCGTAATCGGCGATGCTGATGCCATCGGCGGCGAGTGCGGCGACCAGCGCATCGCTGAGCTTGGCGCGGTGGACGAACAAGGTCGCGCGACCGTCCGCCTGCACCAGCAGGTGGGCAAGGAATACCGGATTGCACTCGACGTCGCTGCCGCGCAGGTTGGTCAGCCAGGCGATGTCGTCGAGGCTGGACAGCAGGTGATGGCTGGCGCCGAGTTTCTGCATCGCCTTGCGCAGGCGGCCGAACTTCTCGGCACGGCTGACGGTGGCATAGGCCAGGTCGTGCGCGACGACCGGCGCCTGCGGCAGGGCGGGGCGATCGGCCCATACCATGCCGGGCAGGTCCAGATCCGTGCGTACGCGGGCGCCACCGGCCGCCAGCCGGCGCTCGATCTCGCGCTGGGTGGTCAGCGCCACGCTGTCGCCGGCCACCGCCAGGGTGTCGCCTTCGCGCAGGTGCTGCTGCAGCCACTCCAGGTGTTCCGGCGTATGCGGCACGCGCAGTTTCATCAGCGTTACGCCGGTGCCGGCGAGCTGCTGCTCGGCTTGGGAGAAATAGCGCGAGTCGGTCCACAGCCCCGCGTGCTCCTGGCTGACGACCAGGGTTCCGGCCGAGCCGGTGAAACCCGACAACCATTCGCGCGCCGACCAGTGCGCCGGCAGATATTCGGACAGATGCGGATCGGCGCTGGGCACCAGCACGGCGGCAACGCCATGCTGGCGCATGGCCGCGCGCAGCGCGGCGAGACGGGCGGGGACGGGGCTGTTCATCCGGCGCATGCTAGCAGGCGCCCGGCGGGCTTTTCATGCATGGCGAGGCGCACAGATGAACCGAAAACGGCGAATTGTCGTTTGCCATCTCGCAGCCGGACGCTTCTGCAGCTAAAATGCCTAATTTCCAGCACGGCTGCTTTCCATGACCCCCCTGATTTTCGTCACCGGCGGTGTGGTGTCCTCGCTTGGCAAGGGCATTGCTGCGGCGTCGCTCGCTTCCATTCTCGAAGCGCGCGGGCTCTCGGTCACCATGATGAAGCTCGATCCCTATATCAATGTGGATCCGGGCACCATGAGTCCCTTCCAGCACGGCGAGGTCTACGTGACCGACGACGGCGCGGAGACCGACCTCGACCTCGGCCACTACGAGCGTTTCGTGCACACCCGCCTCACCGGCAAGAATTCCATTACCACCGGAAAGATCTACGAGAGCGTGATCCGCAAGGAGCGCCGCGGCGACTACCTCGGCGCCACCGTGCAGGTGATCCCGCACATCACCGACGAGATCAAGCACTGCATCCACGAGGCGACCCGCGGTTTCGACGTGGCCTTGGTGGAGATCGGCGGCACCGTGGGCGACATCGAATCGCTGCCCTTCCTCGAGGCGACCCGCCAGTTGCGCATCGAGCACGGCCCGGAGAAGGTGCTGTTCATGCACCTCACGCTGGTGCCGTACATCAAGGCCGCCGGCGAGATCAAGACCAAGCCGACCCAGCATTCGGTGAAGGAGCTGCGCTCGATCGGCATCCAGCCGGACATCCTGCTGTGCCGCTGCGAGGAATCGCTGCCGGAAGCCGAACGCCGCAAGATCGCCCTGTTCACCAACGTGCCCGAGCAGGCGGTGATCAGCGCCACCGACGTGGACATCATCTACAAGCAGCCGCTGTGGCTGCATGCGCAGGGGCTGGACGACATCGTGGTCAAGCGGCTCGGCCTCGACGCCGGCCCGGCCGACCTGTCCAGCTGGCAGCGCACGGTCGACGCGATGGAACACCCGAAGGACGAGGTCACCGTGGCCATCGTCGGCAAGTACGTCGAGCACAAGGACGCCTACAAGTCGCTGGGCGAGGCGCTGCGGCACGGCGGCATCAAGCAGCAGGCGAGGGTCAACCTCAACTGGGTCGACTCCGAGCAGGTCGAGGCCGAAGGCGCGGCCAAGGTGCTCGGCAAGGTCGACGCCATCCTGGTGCCGGGCGGCTTCGGCAAGCGCGGTTTCGAGGGCAAGATCCTGGCCGCGAAATACGCGCGTGAACACGGCGTGCCGTACTTCGGCATCTGTTACGGCATGCATGCGGCGGTGATCGACTTCGCCCGCCACATCGCCGGACTGGCCGAGGCGGACTCCAGCGAGAACGACCGCAGCACGCCAGACCCGGTGATCGGCCTGATCACCGAGTGGACCACCGCCAGCGGCGACATCGAGCAGCGCAACGAGCGTTCCGACCTCGGCGGCACCATGCGGCTGGGTTCGCAGGAATGCCGGCTCAAGGCCGGCACGCTGGCACGCGAGCTGTATGGCCATGACGTGGTGCGCGAGCGCCATCGCCATCGCTACGAATTCAACAACCGCTATCGCCAGTCGTTCGAGGATCTGGGCCTGGTGATCTCGGGCAAGTCGATGGACGACCTGCTGGTGGAGATGATCGAATTGCCGCAGCAGCAGCATCCGTGGTTCCTCGCCTGCCAGGCCCATCCTGAGTTCACCTCGACCCCGCGCGATGGCCATCCGTTGTTCAGCGGTTTCGTGCGTGCGGCGCGCGAATACAAGGCGGTGCGCGATGGCCAGCGGCTCGCCACGGAGTCGGTCGCATGAAACTCTGCGGATTCGATATCGGACTGAACCAGCCGTTGTTCCTGATCGCCGGCCCCTGCGTCGTCGAGTCGCAGCAGCTGCAGGTCGACACCGCGGGCACGCTGAAGGAAATCACCGGCCGGCTCGGCATGAACTTCATCTTCAAGTCCAGCTTCGACAAGGCGAACCGTTCCTCGGGCGACAGCTTCCGCGGACCAGGCATGGAAGAAGGCCTGCGCATCCTCGCCGAGGTGAAGCGGCAGGTCGGCGTGCCGCTGCTCACCGACGTGCACGAATACACGCCGATGGACGAGGTGGCCTCGGTGGTCGACGTGCTGCAGACGCCGGCGTTCCTGTGCCGGCAGACTGACTTCATCCAGAAGGTCGCGCGGGCGGGCAGGCCGGTGAACATCAAGAAGGGCCAGTTTCTCGCGCCGTGGGACATGAAGCACGTGGTCGCCAAGGCCAGGGCTGTCGGCAATGACGACATCATGGTGTGCGAGCGCGGCGCCAGCTTCGGCTACAACAATCTCGTCTCAGACATGCGCTCGCTCAGCGTGATGCGCGATACGAACTGCCCGGTGGTGTTCGATGCCACCCACTCGGTACAGCTGCCTGGCGGCCAGGGCGCCACGTCGGGCGGCCAGCGCGAGTTTGTGCCGGTGCTGGCACGGGCAGCGGTCGCCGTGGGCGTCGCCGGCCTGTTCGCCGAGACGCATCCGGATCCCAGCAAGGCGCTCAGCGATGGGCCCAACGCGTGGCCGCTGGACAAGATGGAAGCGCTGCTGGAGACATTGATGGAACTCGATGCCGTGACCAAGCGGCACGGCTTCCTCGAACACGACCTGTAAGAGCCCGCCCGCGGGCGATGCCTTTTCAACCACCAGGAGCGTCGCCCGCAGCGGGCTCCTGCACCGACGGACGACCATGACCACGACGATCACCCGCATCCACGCCCGTGAAATCCTCGACTCGCGCGGCAACCCCACGCTGGAAGCCGAAGTCACCCTGGCCGGCGGCGGCTTCGGCCGCGCCGCGG
>Ga0157370_10006113_pt1 | contig 13357 bp, 10 predicted proteins | sample C35metaG_FD_113463 | JGI IMG/M metagenome (GOLD analysis project Ga0157370, IMG submission 113463) | Corn rhizosphere microbial communities from Kellogg Biological Station, Michigan, USA - C3-5 metaG | ecosystem: Host-associated > Plants > Roots > Rhizosphere > Soil | place: USA: Michigan...
CGGCAATAAGATGTCCTATTACATAGGCCCCTGTGTTACGGCCGGGGGCAATCTCCTGTGAAAGCTGCTCATCGGTGAGGGTATTCAACAGGCTGGTGGTTCTTTTCAGCTGGCCTTCCCAGGTGAGCAGGCCCATTTTTACGAAGAGGGATTGATTGTGCATGGTGGTTTTGTCTTTGCTGGTGAATTACAAACAAAACTACCAATTGTTCGGGAAGGCGGGTCGGCGTTGGAACCTGCGATCTGTCCCGGCCTTCCGCTCAATGAACAACCCCGTGCGCGGAGAGGTCCTGAATGACCGGCTTGTCCCAAGAAGTTTTTTCAAAGATAGCCGCTGCCATGACACCCGTGGCAAAACCGCAGGCGGAATGAGGATCGTCGTACAGACCCAGGATCTCGACCGTCCTGGGATAAAAATGAAAGATGATGGTACAGGTGGAGTCATTGGAGGGATGATAACGGGCGACGTTATCGTCATAGAGCAGTGTGTCTATCAATGACCCTGACTCGTAATTGGGGTATCCTTTATTGATATAGCAGGAAATGGCGATCCTGCCGCTGTCCAATAGTTCCGCTCTGATCTCGCCGGAATGACCAAGCACATGATGTTTTCTGACCGTACCGGTGAGGGTATAGGTGCCCGTGGGATTGATAAATTCGGGTGCGACGCCGCTACAGAGCAGGCCCTGGCAGAGCAATACAACGGGAATGATGAACAGACGTTTCATAAGCTTAAATGCTTTTTTATAGATTGAGAAAAAGGAGTTTCCTCATGTCTGTCGTCGAATGGAAGATGCGTTTGAAAAAAATATCTTTCTAAAAAGTTGGAGGTATCAGAGAAATTGTTGCATCTTTGCACTGTTAAAGAAATCTTAAATCAAATGCAACGCACATTTATCATATCAAAGGTAGGTAATAGCCATGAGAGGCTGTGTCTTACTGCTGTGCGGGGCTTAGTTTGTATATAATCTGTTTAGAACTAAAACACTATAATGAACCCCGCAAGAGATTGCGGGGTTTTTTTATGATTCGCAGGACGCAACGATATAACTGTTCTTGCTACGGATATCAGGTCAGTAAAAACTGGTTTAATATCCGAATGGAGGAGATATATCTGCGAGGACCGGGAAAGATATCATGGGGATTCGTGTAATGCGGATCTTTGAATGGTGGAACCCGGTCAATGCTGACCGGGTTTTTTTGTGGTGTTAAGCCGAGGAGGCGGTGATCCTTTGATCTGTTCGTCTAATGGCAAGGATATAGGACTTTCTATCCTATGATATGGGTTCGAGTCCCATACAGATCACAATGGTTCGTAGCTCAATTGGAAGAGCGCCATGCTTTTAACATGGAGGCTTCGGGTTCGAGCCCCGGCGGACCAACGGATGTTGTCTCCAGCTTAACAGGTAAAGCGTCTCGCTGTGAACGAGGAAAACAGGGTTCGAGTCCCGGGGACAACCAGAGGTAAATGCTTATAGTTCAATGGAAGAACGCCACGCTACGAACGTGGAAATAGAAGTTCGACTCTTCTTAAGCCAACAGCAAAATGGTCAGTAGCTCAATGGTGAGAGCATGTGCCTTATACGCACAAGGTACCCGAGCAAAGCGAAGGGTACGAACGTAACTGAGGGACGAAAGTTACGAACGAGGAAGACCGTGACGAAGCAGGTCTGACGAAGTCCTGAGCGTGTCGAAGCAGCTCCGGCGAAGTTCTGTTCGAGCCCGTCCTGACCAACATGGATGAGTAGCTCAATGGCAGAGCGCCGGCCTGTTAAGCCGGGAGATGAAAGTTCGAGTCTTTCTTCATCCGCACTAAAAATGATATCATGCTGTTCCTTGTAATGAAATAGCGTCATGATCGCTGGCCACTATGGTGGTGAGTCAATCATGTAATGAAAAGATCAAATGCTGTTTCAAAAATAAAAATTATGGACGACCAACAACTTTCAAATGTCATCAATGCCAGCGCGTTGTTTGACAGTTATCTGATGGACGGGAAGGCTTTGTACCTGCACTGTTTCAGTGTGCTGCCCAATGTTAGCTATATAGGTAACATTGACGGCGAGAACGCGTATGAGGCTTTTACCAAACAGTTCAGGGATGACATTTTACGGATATACCAGTATAGATGGTATGACAATAAGGATAAAGCGGTTCGCTTCTCCAACACATTTGCAATAATGAGGAATAACTGCATTGTGGAGTTTGATTCGGGGTATTGCGAGGTCCTGCATGATGGTACGGCAGATGGATTTATCGATGAGGTGGTTAAAAAGGTCCGTCATTTCAAGGAGCGTAACAAGCGAAAACCCCTGGAGATAAATCTCGTCGTATCGCAGCGCCTTATCACTGGTGGACAGCGCGCTGATGCGGAAGGGTCGGCTGATCGCAAAATATGAGTTCGGTAAGCTCGGCATTGCAAAGGCCCAACGTCTGAGCAGGCATCTGGATTTCGATACACAGATCGAAAGGCCCATGACCATTGCGGAGATAACCAATCCTCATGAAAAAGACCATTTGGAAGGCCGGGTGGAGATCATCGGCTTCAGGACAAGCGGAATGAAAAATTAAAATGGATGTCATGGAATGGGCTAAATTTTTAAAATGCTCGTCGTCTGGAATAAAAAAGAGTAAAATGGGAAAGTTAAAATTAAGAGGAAAGGATCTGCGGGCCATCGGCTACCCCGAGGGACCGGTGATCAGCATTGCCATGAATGTCATGGAAAAGAATTACAAGTTTACAGAACAGGAGGATGTGATGAATTTATTGAAGCAAATACTGGCCTCGCCCATTGAATATGCGGATGACGCTGTCTTGGGTTTGATCGCCCAGCAACTGATACCGAAGAAGGAGACAGAGGGGGCGGAGATATCCCTGAACAATACAGGCGTTCAATTCAATATTTTTGGAGGGGACCAGATCGAGGAAGGGGCGACCCATCAAATGTACCAGGCGGCCAAATTGCCTATCGCCGTGGCGGGCGCTCTGATGCCGGATGCGCATGCGGGGTATGGACTTCCTATCGGAGGTGTGCTGGCTACGGAAAATGCCGTTATTCCTTACGGGGTGGGAGTGGACATTGGCTGCCGGATGTGTCTGTCGGTGTTCGACATCGATCCGAAGGAGCTGACACAGCGGGATCATTATTTCACGCGCGAGCTGAATGAAGCGACTCTTTTTGGGGGTGGAAGACAGTTCGACCAGAGCACTCCACACGAGGTCCTGGACCGGAAGGAGTTCGATGAGATACCTATGCTGAAAGCTCTGCAGGGACGTGCAGCCCGACAGCTGGGTTCTTCGGGGTCTGGTAATCATTTTGTCGAGTTCGGCAAGGTGGAGATCACCGAGAAAGACACCATACTGGGGCTCGAGCCGGGAGAATACCTTGGCTTATTGTCTCATTCCGGCAGCCGGGCATTGGGCGCCAATATCGCCGGCCACTATACGAAGATCGCCAAACAGAAGAGGCGGCTCCCCGGCGAGGCGAACAACCTGGCATGGCTGGACCTTTCCGAAGAGGAAGGGGTTGAATACTGGCTGGCGATGAACCTGGCCGGCGATTATGCGTCGGCCTGTCACGAGGTCATTCATAATAAAATAACCCGGCAGTTAGGACGGAAGCCGCTGAAAAGAGTGGAGAACCATCACAATTTTGCCTGGAAGGAAATACATGGAGGACGGGAAGTGATCGTCCACCGGAAAGGGGCGACCCCTGCCGGCAAGGATGTGCTGGGTATTATTCCCGGATCGATGACTGCACCCGGATTTATCGTAAAAGGGAAGGGCCAAGAGGCTTCCTTATCTTCTGCCAGCCATGGGGCCGGTAGAAAGATGAGCCGTACGGCCGCCTTGAATACTTTGACGCAGGACCTGCTGAAGAAGACCTTGCAGCAGCATGGAGTGAGGCTCCTGGGCGGAGGGCTGGATGAGGCGCCGCAGGCGTATAAGGACATCGAGACGGTGATGCAGTCCCAGCGGCAGCTCATCGATGTAGTCGGGAAGTTTACGCCTCGCATCGTAAAAATGGACGGCGCCGCGCCAAAACAATGGAAAAAACCCAAAAAGGAGGCGGACGAACTGTAGGTTCGTCGTCCGAAGGACAAACATTAGATCAATTCTCGAAGGAGTCTACGACGAAAGGCCGCCCGTATCAGGCGGCCTTTTTTTATTGAGGGGGGCGGCCGCGGCCAATAGGAGACGGGCCGGGCCATTAGGAGGGGCGGACAATTAGTGAGCCGGCTATAGAGCATTAGAGGCAGGCCATAGGGGACCATGCAACATTCTCTTTTTTGCCGTGTATTTCTGTCACGGGCCTGCGGGCCATCCCCTTAAATTAAAGCTCATGCTCAGAAACTATATCGTCGTCGCCTGGCGCAATCTCCTCCGGAGCAAGTGGTATTCCCTTATCAATACTTTAGGTCTTTCCATCGGCATCGTCGTTGCTCTTCTCATCGGCCTATGGATCTGGGATGAAATCACTTACGACCATTACCATGTCAACCATGAGCGCCTGGCCCGTATTATGACTACCCAGACCTTCAACGGGCACACAGGTACCGGGGATGCCGTGGCGGTCCCGCTGGGTAAGGAGCTGAGTACGAAATATACCTCCGACCTACGATACGTCAGCATGGCGTCCTGGAATTTCAACCATATTCTGGCGGTGGGCGATAAGAAACTGGGTGTGGATGGGATGTCGGTAGAGCCCGCCTGGCCAGAGATGTTCACGCTGAAGATGCTGGAGGGCCGCCGGGATGCCCTGAAAGACCCATCTTCCATCCTCCTCACCCAATCTGTGGCGAAATCCCTGTTTGGCAACGCGCCGGTCATGGGTCAGATCATCAAGGCGGATAATAAGCTGAACTATAAAGTGGCCGGGGTTTTTGAAGACCTGCCCCGTAATTCTTCTATTTACAGTACGAAGTTCCTTACTCCATGGGACCGGTATGTGAGCGAGAATGACTGGGTAAAAAGAAGCGAGACCCAATGGGGGAACCATTCTTTTCAAATTTTTGTTCAGCTGCAGCCGAATGTGGACCCGGCAAAAGTTACGGCCCGGATCAAAAACATTCCCAAAGCCCACAACAAGGAAGGACAAGAGGAGCTTATCGTCCAGCCTATGGATAACTGGCGTCTTCACAGCGACTTCAAGAATGGCAAGGTGGTAGGGGGCCGGATCCAGTTCGTCTGGCTCTTTGGCATCATCGGGATTTTTGTCCTGTTGCTGGCCTGTATCAATTTCATGAACCTTTCCACCGCGCGGAGTGAGAAGAGGGCTAAAGAGGTGGGTATCCGGAAGACCGTCGGATCACTCAGGGGACAGCTTATCGGTCAATTTCTCAGCGAATCGCTCGTGGTGGCCTTACTGGCCTTTATATTATCCATCGGCTGGGTGCTCCTGGCCCTCCCTTTCTTTAATTCCATCGCGGATAAGGAGATGCATCTTCCCTGGGCGCAACCGTTGTTCTGGCTGGCGGCACTGGGTTTCACCCTGATCACAGGCGTCCTTGCGGGCAGCTATCCTGCCTTTTATCTGTCCGCCTTTGACCCGATAAGGGTGTTGAAAGGCTCCTTTCGTGCGGGGCGTAATGCTTCCCTGCCCCGTAAGGTGCTGGTGGTGCTTCAGTTCACCGTCTCTGTCGCATTGATCATCGGCACTATCCTTGTCTTCCGTCAGATCGAGTATGCGCGGAGCCGGCCTGTAGGCTATAGCCGGGAAGGGCTGATATCGGTGGATATGCGCACTCCGGAGATCTCGGGTCATTACGATGCCATGCGGGATGATCTCCTGCGGACCGGCGCTGTCGTGGACATGTCTGAATCTTCCGGTCCCGTGACGAATGTCTGGTCCAACCAGATCGGATTTGATTGGAAGGGGAAAGATCCCAATACGGCGCCTCTCTTTGGCATTTGCGCCTGCACTCATGATTTCGGGCGCACGATGGGATGGTCCATCAAGGAAGGACGCGATTTCTCGCGCAGCTTCCCTACCGACACGGGGGGCCTGATCCTGAATGAGGCAGCTGTGAAGCTGATCGGTCTGCCTCACCCAGTAGGTGAGATCATTAAATGGAATGATAAGAATCATACGGTCCTGGCCGTCGTGCATGACATGGTGATGGAATCCCCTTATCAGCCCATCAAGCCTACGATCTTCTTCCTGGACTATGGCTGGACGAATATCATCACGCTCCGGCTGAAGCCGTCCATGAGCACCCAGGCAGCCCTGGCCGCCATCGAACCCGTCTTTAAAAGGTATGATCCGGGCAATACGTTCGAATACAAATTCGTCGACGAGGAGTATGCGAAGAAGTTCTCCGACGAACGTCGGATCGGTCGGCTCGCAACCGTCTTTGCTGCGCTGGCTATTTTCATCTCCTGCCTGGGGCTTTTCGGCCTGGCCTCTTTTGTGGCTGAGCAACGGACCCGTGAGATCGGCGTGCGAAAGGTGCTGGGGGCATCCATATTCCATCTCTGGAAGATGCTCTCCACGGACTTTGTATTGCTCGTTCTCATCTCCTGTGCAATCGCCATACCTATAGCCTGGTATTTTCTGGCGAAATGGCTCCAGCAGTATGAGTACCGCGCTCCCATGTCGTGGTGGATATTTGCCGTTGCGGCTGCCGGCGCGCTTGCCATTACGATACTGACCGTCAGCTATCAGGCCATCCGTGCTGCAATGATGAACCCTGTACGGAGCTTAAGAACGGAGTAAATCTACCGGCTGGTTCATGAGGCTAATCAGGGCTTTTCATGGCCGGTGAGCTTTGTCCAGCATGTTCAATATCGCCTTGCGAATGCGGTTTTTCTCCGCAAATGCGATAAGATGTCCTCTTCCGGGGATCATTTGAAGATCCAGCGAGGGGACATTGGTCAAATGGGTCCTGGCGAAGTCCGCATTGGAAGTGTAGACCAGCTCGTCATTGACTCCCTGCAGGTAAGCAACGGGCACATGTATGCGCGGCCATAAGGGAAGCATCTTCGTCAATTCCTCCTTGTGATGGATCTTTTCCTGATTGGCCGACTGAAGCATACGGGGGATCGTCCAGTGTATCAGGGGAGACTCGATAATATGGGTGAACCAGAAGAACCGCTCCAATCCGGGGCCTATGGCAGGACCTGTCAATACCAGTCCATCCACCAGCTCGGGATAGTCCATCGCCAGGCGACAGGCAATTGGCGCCCCGTATGATACACCCACGACCACTATTGGATGATGAGCATGATGGAGGCTGTCCAGTATGGGCCGGATGACGGCGGCCTGGGCTTGAATATCCGGCATGGGGTTGGCCAGTCCTGAGTAGCCGTATCCCGGTCTGTCCAATGCATAAATAACAGCCCTGCTGCGTAAGGTGCTGTCCGAAAGATAGCTTTTCCAATAGCTGAGAGAACTGGGCGCTCCATGGATAAAAAGTATAGTGGGTTTTGAGGTGTCTTCTCCCACTTCTACATAGCGGATATTCCGGCCTCTGGACTTATAGTAACCAATATGGGCGGAGACGTTCTGCTTATGGAAATAATCGGAGAGCTCTTTATCGTCCATGCGAAATTGGACCAGGCGATCGAACAGGAAGAGAAGCAGGATGAGGAGAATGAGCACCCAGATAATGGTCTTCAGGATAATACGTCCAATCTTTAACAGCATATACAATCTATTATATGACTTCATCCCGGTGTCAGGCGCTGGCCGGCGTCAGGCGCTGACAGGCCTCCGGCATGGCCGGTGATTTGCATACAATAAATTTACGACCATTATGTCTAACCAGAAGTTATGAACACGAAGTATCACCAACTCCTTAAAAATCAATTATGATAGTTGGTAAATGGATATATATGATAATAGCCGGCCTCTTGATGGCGGCCGGCTGTGCCACTCCTTCGCCGGTGACAGGGCGCCCAGACCCTAATGTCAGCACCAGCGGCACCCTGGGTTCGGTAAAGGCGACGGATGGACCTCCGCCGGAAAGGATACCTACTCCCAACCCCAGGGACACAATCAAGCATTAGCACCGGACAGTTGCCGGGTCATACAGGGGCGCAAATAGGAAGCTATAGGACATAGAATCTTTTATTATGTGCAACGGCCTCGGGATGATGCGGCATATCATTGATGATCTGGTTCAGGTCGCGCTCGATGGTAAAACAGATGGCCGTCATTGGCGTGTCGGTCGGCTTGTTCTCGAAAGGGTCCTGCAGGTGGATCGCCATTTTCTCTATCAGAAAGAAGACGGCTGCAATGGCTACCACGACGGGTATGCTCATGAATCCAAAGAAATCCACTACGGCAAAGGGTAACAGCAGAAAGAAGAACAGCAGCGAAAAATGGATGTACAGGCTGTAGGTAGCCGGGAATATGGTGTTTTTTATCCTTTCACACTTACCCATGGCGTCGCACAATTTCGAGAGGGTCCTATCTATTTCCACCTGCTGGTAGGAGTTGATCAATCCATTCTGATAGGCTTTTTGCAGGTCCTGCCCGTGCAGGTCCAGCAGCGCCATAGGGGAGTTATTAAAGTTCTTTATATGCTGCATATCGCTGCGGCTGATAAATTTCTCGATACCATGCTGGCTGTCCTGCCCCCTTAGCGAACGGCTCAAGCTGTAGCACCATGCTATCTGCCGCCGGATGAACCTCGACTTGAAAAAATGCGTGTGCTCATCCTGTTCAGTTTCCCTTACGAACCAGCTGATCTGTCTGGCGAGGGAGCGGCTGTCGTTCACGATGGCTCCCCAGATGGTCCTTGCCTCCCACCAGCGATCGTATGCCTGGTTCGACCGGAAGGCCAGCAAGAGCGAGATCACTGTACCCATGATCATGGGAATGGACAGGGGGATCGCCAGGTGGGTAAAGTGAAATACCTTATACAGTACGACCACGAGGATGGAATAAACGCTTACCAGGATCAGCTCGGTCCTGATCTTCCCGATAATGTATTTCAGGGGGATGTTCTTTTTCAGTAACATATTATGCGAGCATTTTTTCTTCAGGAACCGCTACAAGCGGTTCGTCCGAAGGACAATTATTAGATGGTTGCGGGAATTGGGCTATTTTTTCCAGGACGACCAATTCCCGCATGGGTCAATAAGGTTGTGAGCGTGCCGACCTCTGGATGGAAGGCCCTTTCGACATAGGTTATGGGTTTTCTGCACTTATGCAGGGCAGGGATACAATTCACGGATTGTTCCAGGCCGGGGAGATACTGATAGTCTTTCAATATATAGATGGATCCGATGCTCCGGGCATCCATATAACTGCGGAGATAGGAGCGGGAATTGCTGTACAGGAATTCGAACGACAACAGGTGGATGGCAGAAGCATATTTTTTTCTCAACATTTCCAATCCTTCCAGAAAGGAGGAGGAGAGCATTTTATAGGGTTTCCTTTCCTTAAGGAAGAGGAGGTCCATGATACCTGAAGGGGTATTCAATGCGTGAACGACGTAGATATTGCAATGTTGCCCATTTGCGTTTTTGCAGATCTCGTGTATGGGATACAAAGAGGAGATGCTGAGGTCCGTGGGTAATAAGATGGATCTGGCGGGTGTTTTGTATTGCATAGCGATTGATTTTCCAGCAAGATGCATTGCCGGAGTAAAAGCGGGGTAAGAGGGAGGCAGGAATGTGATAAGAATCCGGTAAGAATTTGGTAAGAATAGCTAACAGGCTGATCGTCCGATGCTTATCGGCGGGCCTATCGGAAGAAGCGACCTTACAGGGGGAATTTAATGAGCACTTCGGTGCCGCTGTTCTCTTTGGAGCGTATTTCGATGACGCCTTTGTACAGATGGACTATGTTCCGGGCCAGCGGTAGTCCAATCCCGTAGCCCCGGGTGTTCCTGACATTGGATGCCCGGAAGAATGGATCGAAAATATGTTTTATCTCGCCGGCCGGGATGCCAATACCATGGTCCGTAATGATAAAGATGACCTGGGATTTGGTGACGCCCACGGCAAAGGTCACCGGCCTGTCCCCTGAGTACTTGCAGGCGTTGAGCAATACATTGGAGATGGCCAGCTCGAACAATTGCGCATTTCCACGGATGGTCAGCTCCCTTTGCGCCGCGGGGTGCAGGCTTTGATCCAGCCGTACAGGACATCCGGGGTATACGTTCGCTGCCACCCGGATGCTGTTGTGCACCAGCTCGTCGACGTTGACCTCGTCATATACCAGGTGGCCGTGAAAGCTCGACTGCGCCAGCTCCAATAGTCCGCTGGTAACCGCCTTCAGCTTTTCGGCTTCGCTCATGATGACTTTCAAGGTCTCCTGGTACTCACCGGGTGTACGTTGCCGGACCAGGGACAGGTCGGCCTCGCCGATGATGGCGGTCAGGGGTGTATTCAGCTCGTGAGAGGCATTGCTGACAAAATTATTCTGTGTTTCAAAGGCCGTTTCCAGCCGGGAAAGCATGTCGTTGAAAGTGGCGGCCAGCAGGGTCAGCTCGTCCTTGCCCTTCCCTGTGTCCAGACGTTCGTGCAGGGAGGTGATGCTGATGGTGTTCACCCTGTCCGCAATTCTCCGGATGGGGGACAGCACCTGGCGGGAGAAAAGGAGCCCGATGCTAAATAGTACAATGATCGAGAGGATGCTCGATATGATCAGTATTTTGGAAAGGTTTGCCAGGAAATTCTGCGCATAGCTATGGACGGCAGTTACGATGATCAGGTACTGCTGCTGTCCCGACGGATGGATGATGCCGGCAAAGAACTGAAAATTATGACGGGCTATGGCTTTTCCATTCTTTTGGGCATCTTCGAAGAATGTCTTGCCGGCGGCTTTGTACAGGGGGGTATTCTTTATTCTGTCGAGGGTGTCCGTCCGTATGATAAATTCTTCTTCTTCCGGCAGTTGCTGCAGATGCTGTTGACGGAGGTGCTCATATGCCTCCTGGCTGTCCTGGTTGGCGTCAAAGTTGATCTTGGATGCGATGACGGCCCGTAATTCCAGCCGGGTGTAAAAATCCTGGAATGCCTTTTCATTGGCGAAATAATACACGGCCGTGCTGAGCAGCAGCACCACCGAAAGGCAGAGAAGCGTAAATAACAAGGTGATCTTTAGCTGTATCTTCATGGGCTATTCTCCTTTTAAAATATAACCCATGCCTACCACTGTGTGGATGATCCGTGAAGCGCCGGTGGTCTCGAGCTTCTTACGCAAATAGTTGATATATACATCCACGGATTTGGTGTTCATGTTAAAGTCATATCCCCAGACCTTTTCGAGTATGTCCATCCGGGAGAGCACTTTGCGGGGATTTCGCATCAGGTATTCCAACAGTCTGAATTCAGTGGCGGTGAGCTCGATGGTCCTGTCGTCCCGCCGGGCATTTTTTTCATCCAGGTTTAGGGTGAGATCGGAGAATACCAGCACGTTGGCGCTGTGCTGCGCGGTGTGGGCGGCGGGGGCGGTGACGGTGGACCCGACGGTTGGAGGGGTAGCCGGGGCCCTCCGCAGCAGGGATCGTACCCGGGCCAGGAGCTCCGCTATCTTAAAAGGCTTGGTCAGGTAGTCATCGGCGCCGGAATCCAGGCCCATCACGATATTGTCCACCGACCCCAGGGCGGTCAGCATCAGGATGGGTGTTGGTATGCCCTGTTGCCGGACCTTGCGGCAAATATCCATGCCATTGCTCCCCGGTAGCATGACGTCTATGATAAAAAGATCATACTGCCACCGGCTGATATGATCCCATGCGGATTGCCCATCCATGGCTACGGATACCTCATATTCTTCTTCCGTCAGGGCCTTTCGTATCAGGGAGGCCACGGAATGCTCATCTTCGATCAATAATATACGGGTGTTCATGCCTCTCTTCTCCAGGGTTTAAAGATAGGGCAGAACACACTATTATTCCCCGGCTGTCGTTAGAAATAAGCGTAACGGGCCGTGGGCCCTTACAGCTAGACCGATATTTTATGAGACGCATACTCCTCCCCGCCCTGGCACTGACCTTTTCCCTTGCTGTTTCAAACATGCTGGTGGCATCCCCTGCCTATGACGGCGAAGACAGTAATATCGTCATCAACAGCAAAGTCGAGCGATATTCATTCGAAGAAGGTGAGAAGGAACACCCTGTAGTTGTCCGCCAGGAGTCAAAGACCCAGTATTACTGTAGTGAATTACGGGCTTCCATCCCCTGGGTGGAGATGTATGACGGCCAGTCCCGGATCGATGGGGTGAAGATATTCGTCAACGGGTCGCGTGACAGGAGCATTCAGCCAAAGGATGACTATTACTCATCAGGCGACTTCTTTTACTCGGACGAGCGGGTCTATTATTTTTCCCTGCCTTTTGTAAAGAAGGGTACTACCAGCGAGGTGGACATGGAAAAGACCACCCTTGATCCCCGGTATTTCACTACGGTGTATTTTCCCGAGGAGCAGACCGTTCGTCAAAAGACGGTGGAGATCGTGGTCCCCAAATGGATGCACGTGGACATCAGGGAAATGAATTTTGCAGGGTATGCTATCACCAAGGGCCATCAGAGTGACGACCGCAAGGGAGTGGATGTCTATACCTACACCATCAAGGATCTCCTTCCTTTCAAAAGCGAGGACAACAGTCCCGGCCCTTCGTATGTATATCCGCACCTTCTGATCCTCAGCAAGTATGCGGATCTGAAGACGGGCAAACAACAATATTTCAATGAGCTAAAGGACCAGTATGCCTGGTACCGGAGCCTGGTGCTTCAGGTGAATAACGATGCCGCTGTGATGAAAGCCAAGGCTACCGAGATCACGAAAGGCATTACCGGCGACCTGGATAAAGTGAAGGCTGTGTATCAATGGGTGCAGGAAAATATCCGCTATATCGCCTTTGAGAATGGCATGGCGGGTTTCCGGCCGGAAAAGGCACAAGAAGTGCTGAGCAAAAAATACGGAGACTGTAAAGGAATGGCCAACCTCACCAAGAATCTGCTGACAGCCCTTGGGTTCGACGCTCGTCTGTGCTGGATCGGCACTGACCATATCGCGTACGATTATTCGACGCCCTCCATGGCGGTGGATAACCATATGATCTGTGCGCTGAACTACCAGGGTAAGTTTTATTTTTTAGATGCTACTGAATCCTATATTGGATTTGGCCAATATGCGCAACGTATCGAGGGGCGTCAGGTATTGATCGAGAATGGGAACAGCTACCTGCTACAGCGCATACCCACCCCCGCCTGTGAACAAAACGAGGTGCATCATAAATATGACCTCCAGCTCAACGGCACCACGCTCACGGGCCAGGTGTCCCAGGTCTGGAAAGGCGAGAATAAGGAGGACATCCTGATGCAGGCCAACGCCATCCATAAGAATAAGCTGGAGGAGTCCCTCCTGGAATTCCTCTCCCGCGGCAATAAGGATTATATC
>Ga0157370_10006114_pt1 | contig 13357 bp, 10 predicted proteins | sample C35metaG_FD_113463 | JGI IMG/M metagenome (GOLD analysis project Ga0157370, IMG submission 113463) | Corn rhizosphere microbial communities from Kellogg Biological Station, Michigan, USA - C3-5 metaG | ecosystem: Host-associated > Plants > Roots > Rhizosphere > Soil | place: USA: Michigan...
AAACACCGCCCTGGTGTCGGCAAGACCGGCACTGCCGCCCTCGCGGACATAGGCGCAGTGGATGGCGGGGCCGGAGGCAATCGCTTCAACGTGGCCGGCATGGCCACAGGAACAGGGCAGGGGCCGGGCCTGGTGGTAGGCGTACGGCGAGGCGAAGTGCCCCACATGCCCGCCCACAAACCGGTGGCCCAGCAGCGGCTGCCCGTTGACCACAAAACTGCCGCCCACGCCGGTGCCGAATGCCACCATGAGGGACGTTGACGTTCCGGCGGCAGCGCCCAGCCAGGCCTCACCCAGGGCGTGGGCGTGCACGTCATTGACCGCCGTGGCAGGCAGCCCAAGGCGCTGCCGCAAGCCAGCAGTGAGCTGTGTACCGGTCCAGCCCAGGATGGCATCCGTGGCGGAAATGACTGTTCCCTCGACGGCGTTGATGACGCCGGCCGAGCCAAGGCCCACAGCGTCCACCACCACTCCACGGGCCGCGGCCTGCTGCACCAGGGACCGGACCAGGGCGGCCGTGGCATCCAGGATGGCGGCGCCGCCGTCGCGGTTCAACGTGGGAATCTGCTCCGTGATGAGCACGGAACCGTCCTCGCCCACCACTCCGGCGGCCGTCTTGGTTCCGCCAAGGTCAACGCCAACTACATACCGCACAAAATTTCCTTCGACGTCCAATTCATGAATACGGGGCTCGCTCCCCAGTTGCTACCACGCGCCCGGGTCTCGACGCGCTCGGGTCTCGACGCGCTCGGGTCTCGACGCGCTCGCAGAGCTCGCTGCTCGACCACCGACGCTGCTCGACCACCGGGCCGGGGAGTGGCTAGATCAGGCCCGTGCGCACCAGGATTGCCTTGATGGCCGCGGTCTCGTCCTCGTCAAGGGAAAGCATGGGGGCGCTCATGACGTTGGTCTTGATGATGCCCATGAGCATCATGGCCGTCTTGAACGCGCCCAGGCCCGCAGCGTTGCCGGACACGCGGCCGGCCTTCGGGGTGTAGACGATGTTGAAGACATCGGTGAGGCGGTCCTGCTCGGCGGCGGCCTTGGCCCAGTCGCCGGCTGCGGCGGCGTCGTACAGGCGGCGGTAGCCGGCCGGGTCCACGTTGCCCAGGCCCGGGACAACACCCTGGGCGCCGCCCAGCAGCGCGCCGTCCACAACAACCTCGTGGCCCGTGAAGATGTCAAACTTCGGGATGTCGCGGGCTGCGATGGACAGCTGGCGGAAGGAAACGTCGTCGCCGGAGGAGTCCTTCACACCGGCAATGACGCCGTCGCGGCCCAGTTCCAGCAGGAGGTCCAGGGGCAGCTTGAAGTGGGTGCGCACGGGGACGTCGTAGGCGAAGACGGGGACATCCACGGAGGCGGCTACGGCGCGGAAGTGGCGGCCATTCTCCTCGGCGTTGCTGATGGCGTAGTACTGGCTGGTGGCCACGATGCCGTCGGCGCCGAGGGACACGGCGCGGGCCGCTTCCTCGATGACACGGTTGGTGGTCTGCTCCACGGCGCCGGCCAGCACAGGGACCTGGCCGGCGTTGACGCCCACGATGGTGCGCAGCACGGTGTCGCGCTCATCGTTGGTCAGGTGGGTGACCTCGCCGGACGAGCCGTTGACAAACAGGCCGGTGACGCCGCCGTCGAGCAGGTGGCGGGTGACGTTCTCCAGGGAGGGGACGTCGATGGCGCCGTCAGCCGTGCGGGGGGTGACGACGGGCGGGATGACGCCCTGGAAACGGGAAGCGACGGTTGTCACGGTAATTACTCCAAATTTTTCTTGAGGGGTGGAAAACAGGGGGAAAGAATCTACAAGTGCAAAAGTGAGGGCGCGGCGCCCAGCAGCTTCTTCGTGTAGTCGTTGGTGGGATGGTCGAAAATCTGCTCCGCACTGCCTTCTTCCACGATCTGGCCGAAGTACATGACACAGATGCGGTCGGAAACGTAGCGGACGGTCTGGATGTCATGGCTGATGAACACCATGCCCAGGTTCAGTTCCTTCTTCAGGTCCGAAAGCAGGTTCAGCACCTGCGCGCGGACGGAGACATCCAGTGCTGAGGTGGGTTCATCCGCCACGATGATGTCCGGGTCCAGGGCCAGGGCCCGGGCGATGGCCACGCGTTGGCGCTGCCCGCCGGAAACGTTCGACGGCGTGACCTCGGCTGCCGATTGCGGCAAGCCCACCAGCGCCAGGAGTTCACGGGCCTTGGCGATGCGCGATGCGCCGTTGCCAATGCCGTGGACAGCCAGCGGGTCCACCAGGATGTCCTGGATGGTCATGCGCGGGTTCAGGGCCGTGGACGGGTCCTGGAAGACCACCGAGACGGACCGGCCAAACTCCTTGCGCATCGCAGCGTTGCGCTTGATGGCCGGCTTGCCGTGGAAGAGCACTTGGCCGGAGGTGGGCACCTGCAGGCCCACCAGCACCGAGGCCAGTGTGGACTTGCCACAGCCGGATTCGCCCACAATGCCCACCGTCTCGCCACGGCTGATGGAAAAGTCCACACCGTTGACGGCCTTGACGTAGCTGGGCTTGAACAGGCCGCCGGAACGCGTCCGGTGGTGGACGTGCAGGTCCTTCAGCTCAATAACCGGGGTGCCGGCGGCTGCGTCCATGGTGTGCTTGCTCATCGTGCACCTTCCGTTTCTGCGCCGGCAAGGTCTGCCTCGCGTTTGTGGCTGGCCCAGAAGTGGTCCGTTTCAACGCCGTCCCGGGTGATCGGGACAAAGGCCAGCTGCTGCTGGGGGTCTGCGTCGGGGCGCTGGGACCGGCTGGCGAACCTGTCCCCGGGGGCAAATTCGCGCGGCGACGGCACGGTGCCGGGGATCTGGTGGAGCCGCACGGCATCGGACTCGATGGAGAGCACAGCGCCCAGCAGGCCGCGCGTGTATTCGTGGGTGGGGTGGGCCAGCAGCTCCGAGGCCTGCGCCGATTCCACCACCTGGCCGGCGTACATGACGGTGATCTTGTGGGCCAGCGAGGCCACCAGGGCCAGGTCGTGGCTGACAAAAACCATCGCGAAGCCGAGCTGCTCGCGGAGCTCGTTCAGGAGGTCCACCACCTGCTTTTGCACCGTGACGTCCAGGGCCGTGGTGGGCTCGTCCGCCACCACGATCTTCGGCGAGCGGGACAGGGCCATGGCGATCAGCACGCGCTGGCGCTGGCCTCCGGAAAGCTCGTGCGGGTAGCTCTTGAGCGTGCGCACGGGGTCCAGCTTGACCAGCTCCAGCAGCTCGGCGGGAGTCTTGCGCCCGTTGCGGCGGGTCAGCTGCAGCATCTGGTCCTTGATCAGCATGGACGGGTTCAGGGAGCTGAGCGCGTCCTGGTAGACCATGGCGATCTGCTCGCCGCGCAGGCCCTGGTAGGCCTTGGCCGAGCTGTGCCGTGTGGCCGGATCCAGCAGTTCCTTGCCGTCAAACTTGATGGAGCCGGTGACTTCGGCGGTCTTGGGCAGCAGGCCCATGACGGCCAGGGAGGTGATGGACTTGCCGCAGCCGGATTCGCCCACCAGGCCCATGGTCTCGCCCTCGCGGACGCTGAAGGAGACCTTGTCCACGATGGGAGTGTCGCCGTAGCGGCCCGGGAAGCGGATGGAGAGGTCTTTCACTTCCAGGACCACGCGGGCATCCGGGCCCACCTGGGGAAGGCGGTCGCGCCGCTGCAGTTCCACGGCCTGGAGCTGCAGAAGTTCCTTGTCCAGTGCAGCAAAGGGGTTTTCGATGGCGGCGCGGGCGGCGGCGTCAGCCTTGGCGAGCTCGACGGCGGCAGCTGCCGAACCGTCGTCGTCCTTCACGGGGGCAGCCTTGCGCAGCTTCGGGTTCACCATGGCGTCGGTGAGTCCCTCGGCGAGGATGTTCAGCGACAGCACCGTCAGCAGGATGACCATGCCGGCGAAGGTGGTGGCCCACCAGCCGCCGGAGAGGACCAGGTTGCGGCCGTAGGAGATGACGTTGCCCCAGCTGGGGTTCGGGTCCTGGATGCCGGCGCCCAGGAAGGACAGGGATGCTTCGAGTATGATGGCGTCTGCCACCATGACCGTGGCAAAGACCAGCACGGGGGCAGCGGTGTTGCGCACAATGTGCTTGACCATGATGTAGGCGCGGCCGGCGCCGATGACGCGTTCGGCACGCACGTAGTCCTCGCCGTACTGGGCCAGGACGTTGGCGCGGACCACGCGGGCGATCTGGGGCGTGTAGATGATGGCGATCGCCACGATGATGGTGGGGACCGAGTTGCCGAACGCGGTCAGCAGCACGGCGGCCAGGGCGATGCCCGGGAACGCCATCAGCACGTCCATGATGCGCATGATGGTCTCGTTGACGGCCTTCGACGACGTCGCGGCCAGGGAGCCGAGCACGGCACCGACGACGATGGCCAGGGCCACCGAGCCGAGGCCGATCGTCAGCGACGCCTGGGCACCGTAGAGCAGCCGTGAGAAGACGTCGCGGCCGATCCGGTCGGTGCCGAACCAGTTGGTGCCGCTGGGGGCCTGGGCCGGAACTCCGGTGGCCAGGGGGTCGTGCGGGGCGATCACGGGGGCCAGGATGGCAACGACCACGATGAACAGCAGGAAGATGAGGGCCATTTTGGAGCCCAGTGTCAGGGCCTTGAAACGCAGGCCGGGCGCGCTGAGCCGTTCGGCAAGTTTGCTTCGCATGGCTTAGACCGTCCTGATTCGGGGGTTGATGAGCAGGTAGAGAAGGTCGACCAGGATGTTCACGATCACGAACGTCACGGCGATGACGAGGACCACGCCCTGGACCAGGTTGGTGTCCGAGTTGGTGATGCCGTTGAGGATCTGCTGGCCCATGCCCGGCAGGGAGAAGATCATTTCAATCACGACGGCGCCGCCGAGCAGGTAGCCGATGCGCAGGCCCAGCACGGTCACCGGGGTGACAAGGGCGTTGCGCAGGACGTTGCGGGAGACGACGGTGAAGTACGGGACGCCGTTGCCGATCGCGGTGCGGACGTAGTCTCGGTCCAGTTCCTCAACCATGGAGGTGCGGACCACGCGGATCAGCGAGGCGGAGACGGGGACGGCCAGGGCCAGGGCCGGCAGCGCCATGGAGCTGAGCCAGCCGGCGAAGCCCTCGGAAGGGTCGGCCAGGCCGCCGGAGGGGAACCATGAGTTGTCTCCCAGGGCGAACCACTGGATCAACAGGATGCCCAACCAGAAGGAGGGTGTCGCAATGGCGGCGACGGAGAAGACGCGGATCAGCTGGTCAACCCAGGTGTCGCGGTACAGGGCCGCCAGGACACTGAAAACAAGTGAAATGACAACCGCGATGATCACGCCAACAAACGTTAACTGCAACGTGACGGGGAACGCGCTGGCAATGACATCGACGATGGGCTTGGCTGGCGGGAGGGTCGAACCGAAGTCGCCCGTGATGAGCTTGCCCAGGTAGTGGACATACTGGACGATCAGGGGATCGTTGAAGCCGTTGGCCTGGCGGTACTGGGCCAGCGCCTCGGGTGAAGCGCCCTCGCCCAGTGCGGCGACGGCGCGGTCGCCGGGCGCGAACTGCAGCACCACGAAGACGAGCAGGGTGACACCCAGGATCATCAACGGAAGGGCTGCGAGCCGGCGTCCCAGCAGTCGCAAAAAGTTTGCCAATGTACTTGCTCCGGTTCTATTTGCGTCCCGGCGGGCCGCGTCATAGTAAAGAAAAGTGGAAATGCGCAGGGGCCGCGGCCGGAAGGCCGCGGCCCCTGCTGTTGGAATGCGGGTGCGGAACTACGCGGTCCGGCCCACGCCTACAAACGAAAGGCCCGTGGTGGGCAGCGGTGCGAAGCCCTTGAGCTTCTTGCCGTCCCAGGCGGTGGGCAGCTTGCGGTGGAAGATCGGGTACAGCGGAACGGCGTCGGCAATGATGTCGATGATTTCCTTGTACAGGGCCTTCGCATCAGCATCGGATGCGCCGACTGCTGCGTTGAGCTTGGTCTGGACTTCCTTGTACTCCGGCGTGCCGCTCCAGGCAAAGCGGTTCTTGGCCCAGGTGTTGCCGCGGAAGAACCAGCTCAGGAGGATGTCGGCGTCGTTGCCGAAGACGGACGGGTCGCCGGGGGCGGCTACGACGTCGTAGTTCAGGCCGCCAACCTTGTCGGGGGCGTAGACGGCGGCGGAAGCCAGCGGCTCCAGCGTCGTGGCGACACCAATGGCGTCCCAGTTCTTCTTGATCAGCGGGACCACGTCCTTGACCCAGGCAGTGTCGGTGCTGGTGAGCGTCAGCTTCAGGTTGGTCACGCCGGCGGAGGCCAGCAGGGACTTGGCCTTGGCGGCGTCGAAGCCGTACACCGTGGCTGCCTTCTGGTAATTGGGGCTGCCTTCCTGGAAGTAGGAGGTCGCCGCCGTGCCGTTGCCCAGGAGTGCCGTCTTGATGATGGATTCCTTGTCCAGGGCGTAGTGCAGTGCCTGGCGGACTTCCTTCTTGTCGAACGGCGCGCGGGTCAGGTTGAACATGAGGAACATCAGGCCGAAGGACTGGACGGACTCGACGTCCAGCTTGGCCTTCAGGGCGTCAACGTCGAGGTAGGGGACGTCCTCGATGGCCTCGACGCGGCCGGACTGAGCAGCCGTGACGCGGGCGCTGGCATCGGAAAGCAGGAACCAGGTCATGCCCTTGGCCAGTGCCGGCTTCGGGCCGTTGTAGGCGTCGAAACGTTCGAAGACGATCTTGTCGTCCTTGGCGGCGGAGACGAACTTGTAGGGGCCGGTGCCGATCGGCTTGGCGTCGAAGGCCTTCTGGTCCTTCTCGGCGACGGCCTTCGGAACCACCTTGACCACCGAGATGCGGGGGCCGAAGCCGGCGAACGGGGTGTTGAGCTTGAACTCGACGGTCTTGGCGTCAACCTTCTTCACGGACTCGATGAAGAAGATGAACTGGGCGAACAGGGCCTTGTTGGCCGGGTCCATGACGCGCTCGAACGAGTAGACGACGTCGTCGGTGGTGACGGGGGAGCCGTTGTGGAACGTTGCGCCGTCGCGGATGGTGACCTGGTAGGTCTTGTCGTCAATCTTCTTGGGATCAGAGGCGGCCAGGGCGTTGTAGGGCACGCGCGTTGCCGGGTGCAGTTCCACCAGGCCTTCGAAGATGTGCAGGTTGGCGGCCAGGGGCGTGGCGCCTGAGGAGGACATCGGGTCGAAGCCGGTGGACAGTGAATAGGAGATGCCGGCCTCGATGGTCAGGTCCTTGTTGACTGTTCCGGTGTTGGCTGCGGCGCTGGACTTCGACTTTGACGGTCCTCCGCAGGCGGCGAGGGTGGCCGTGAAGGCCGTTGCCGTCCCAAGGACGCCGGCGGCCTTGAGGAATGTGCGGCGGGATGCCTGGTTGAGGGGCAGGTGCTGAAGAGTGGAGCTCATCTGTGGACTCACCGTTTCGCTTGTTGGTTATCGGATGTAGGACGTCCGATGCTTGATAGAAACTGTAATAGTCGTCACAGGGATTGGTCAAGTGGTGCGACGGTCTCGATTTGGCAACATCAAAACCCTGCACTTCGGCCGCCTGGTGATGTACCCGGGGGCGTGCCCCGGGCGGCGGCTCAAGGGGTGGTGCCAGGCCCTCCCTGCGCGGCATGAATGCCATTATGTATGCAAGTGGTGGGACATCCGATATTCTATGTTGTAAATCACGCACGCGGGGGTTCACCATTGAAGTGAATAACCGGCCCCGCAGCATCAATCCAGAGGAGTTCCGTTGGCCACTTCCACCGTAGTCCCCAAGGCACGCTTTAGTGCCCAGGTCCGCCTGCGCGCCCTCCAGGCCGACATCATGGAACTTATTCTGGACCGTGACCTGGATGCGGGGGATCCGATGCCCACCGAGAGCGAGCTCTCCGAGGTGCTGGGCGTGGGGCGCAATACGCTGCGTGAATCCCTCAAGGTGCTTCAGGCCCTGGGGGTCATTGAAATCCGCCATGGCTTCGGCATGTTTGTGGCACCGAGCAGCTTTGACGCCCTGGCGGACGGACTTACGTTCCGCGGCCGGCTGTCGCTGCGCCATGAAGGGCTCGAGGCCCTGCAGCTGGTGGACATCCGCCAGGCCCTGGAATCCGGGCTGATCGGGGCATCCATCGGGAGCGTGACCGACGCCGAGCTGGTCCGGATCGAGGCCGCCGTCGCCAGGATGGAGGAGCTGGCGCTGCAGGGGGAGACTTTCGCCGAAGCGGACGCTGAATTCCACCGGCTGCTCTTTGAACCGCTGGGCAACGACCTCCTGATGAACTTGATGAGCGTTTTCTGGAAGGTCTACCGCAAGATCCACCTGGAAATTGGCATTGGCGGCACCGACCTGGTGGACACCGCCTCGCAGCACCGCGCCATCTACAACGCCGTGGCTGCCAAGGACGCCGCCTGCGCCTCGGAGCTGCTGAGCCGCCACTTTGACGGCATCCGGGCCAAGATCAAGGAGTTCGTGGACGTCGCCTGAGGCGGCGCTCAGCCATACTGGCACTATGAAAGTGCGGAAAGTGGTTGCCGGCGGGCACGAGGTGGTCTCCACGGACACCGGCCGGGCGGCGGAACGGACGGCGGAACGGACGTTCCTGCTGGTGCACGGCATCGGCATGGGCGCCTCCTACTTTGCCAGCCTGGGCGCGGCACTTCAGGGGTACGGCCGGGTGGTGGCGGTGGACCTGCCCGGGTTTGGCGACGCGCCGGAGCCGGAAACGTCCCTCACCATGGCGGAGCTGGGCCGGGTGGTCATTGACTTTGTCAGGGTCGAGGGGCTGGTCGGGACCGTGCTGGTGGGTCACTCCATGGGCGCCCAAGTGGTGGCCGAGGCGGCGGCGCAACGCCCCGAAATGTTCCCGGAGGTGGTGCTGATTGCCCCTACGGTCAACGTGCACGAGCACACAGCGCCATGGCAGCTCTGGCGCATGGCACAGGACCTCTTCGGCGAAAGCCCCCGCGTGATCGGCGTCGGGCTGGTAAATTACGCCAAGGCCGGCCCGCGCTGGATCCTCAAAAAACTGGGCAGCATGCTGGAGCACCCCATGGCGGAAACGCTCCCGCGCATCCGGGCCCACACGCTGGTGGTTCGCGGCAGCCGCGACCGGGTCTGCCCGCGCGGCTGGGTGGAGGAAGCCGCCGCCATGATCCCGGGCGCCACCATGGTTGAGGTGGCCGGCCGCGGTCACGAAACCATGGTCAAGGACGGTTCGGCCGTGGCAGGGTACATCGCCGCCCATGTGGGCGCTGTTCGCCCGGGCTGAAGGGCTGGGGCCGTCCGCGCCGCTCTACGCTGCTGCCAATGGGTGGCGGCCATTACAACGAAAAGCGGCCCACCTTAGTGGACCGCTTTTCTCGAAGTGCGCGCGAAGGGATTCGAACCCCCAACCTTCTGATCCGTAGTCAGATGCTCTATCCGTTGAGCTACGCACGCATATTCTGTTTCTTTATTGTTTCCGGCCCTCGGGCCGTGAATAACTCTAACCCTACAATGCCTGTGTGTACAAATCGAACGTACAGTGTTCCCAAGCACTAGACCGGTCTAGGTGATCTACATCACAAAACTTGCCATCAAGTCCGTTCAACTTTCCCTGATTCTAGGCACTTTTGTCCCTCGACTCCGCTGTACATCCCATATCCAACGCCCGAAAACCGGCGGTTCCGGGCCATAACATTTAGAGCACACCAACTGACTGACCCAATGAAGGGATACATGATGGGCCACGCGCCAGTGCAGGATTCTGTTGAGCAGGCAATGACCACCCACGCAGGCCTGGCCGCGTGGGTGTCAGAAATTGCAGGGCTTACCCAGCCGGAGAACATCCACTGGGTTGACGGGTCTGCGGCGGAGTATGCAGCCCTGACGGGTGAACTGGTGGACGCGGGAACCCTGACCAGGCTCAATCCGGAACTGTTCCCCAATTCCTTCGCCGCGTTCTCGGACCCCAAGGACGTGGCCCGCGTTGAGGGCCGCACCTTCATCTGCTCCGAAAAGGAGCGCGACGCCGGCTTCACCAACAACTGGATGGATCCGGCGGAAATGAAGGCGATCCTGAAGGACCGCTTCGCCGGCAGCATGCGCGGCCGGACCATGTACGTCATTCCGTTCGTCATGGGCCCGCTCGACGCCGAGGACCCCAAGTTTGGTGTTGAAATTACCGACTCCGCCTACGTGGTGGCCTCCATGCGCATCATGGCCCGCATTGGCGCCGATGTGCTCCACAAGATTGAGCAGACCAACGCATTCTTTGTCCCCGCCCTCCACTCCGTCGGAGCCCCGTTGGAGCCCGGCCAGGCGGACGTGGCCTGGCCGTGCAGCGATGAGAAGTGGATTGTCCACTTCCCCGAGGAACGCTCCATTTTCTCCTACGGCTCCGGCTACGGCGGAAACGCCCTGCTCGGCAAGAAGTGCTTTGCCCTCCGCATTGCCTCCGTCATGGCCCGCGACGAGGGCTGGCTGGCGGAGCACATGCTCATACTCAAGCTCACCAGCCCCGAAAACAAGAGCTACCACGTGGCAGCCGCTTTCCCCTCGGCCTGCGGCAAGACCAACCTGGCGCTGCTCGATCCCACCGTCCCGGGCTGGAAGGCCGAGACCCTGGGCGATGACATCAACTGGATGCGCTTTGGCAAGGAAGGCGAGCTGCGCGCCGTCAACCCGGAAGCCGGCCTGTTTGGCGTGGCCCCCGGCACCGGCTGGTCCACCAACCCCAATGCCATGGCCGCCATTGCCAAGGGCAATTCCATCTTCACCAACGTTGCCCTGACCGACGACGGCGGTGTGTGGTGGGAGGGCATGACCGACCAGGTCCCCGCCCACCTGACGGACTGGCAGGGCAGCAGCTGGACGCCCGGCTCCGGACGTCCGGCTGCACACCCCAACTCCCGGTTCTGCACGCCCATCGCCCAGGTGGACATGCTTTCGCAGGAGTACTTCTCCCCGGAGGGCGTGGAAATCAACGCCATCCTGTTCGGCGGCCGCCGCAAAACCACCATTCCCCTGGTGACGCAGGCGCGTGACTGGAAGCACGGCATCTTCCTGGGCTCCACGCTGTCATCGGAAACCACGGCCGCCGCCACCGGTGCCGTGGGCGTGGTCCGGCGGGACCCCATGGCCATGCTGCCGTTCATTGGCTACGACGCCGGCGACTACCTCAAGCACTGGATCGAACTCTCAGCAGACGCCAATCCGGACCGGCTGCCGAAGATCTTCCTGGTCAACTGGTTCCGCCGCACCTCCTCCGGTGGCTTCGCCTGGCCGGGCTTCGGTGAGAACAGCCGCGTGCTCAAATGGGCCATCGAGCGCATTGAGGGCAAGGCCGGCGCCGTCGAGACCCCCATTGGCTTTGTCCCGGCCGAGGGGTCACTGGACCTGGACGGCCTGGAGGTGTCGCCGTCGGACCTGGCGGATGCACTCAAGGTCGACGCGGGCGAATGGGACGCCGAACTGGCCGGCATTGACGAGTGGTACGCACGCTTCGGCGACTCGCTCCCGGCCGAAATGGCTGCCGAACTCGAAGGCCTGAAGCAGCGCTTCGCAGCATAACGTCAAAGGGGCCCTGCCAGCGTCGACCACCGGTGGTCGACGCTGGCAGGGCCCCTTTGTGTGCGGCTAGTTTGCCCCGGCCAGCCAGAGATCCGGGCCAAACACCTCGTAGTGGATCTTCGCGGCCGGGATGCCGGCGTCGAGCGCCTGGCTGCGGATGGCCTTCATGAACGGCAGCGGGCCGCACACATACATGGACGCGCCGGCCGGAATGTCCAGGCCGTCCAGCGTCATGAAGCCCTTGTTGAACCCGTCCGCCGGCTCCTCCAGCCAGAGCTGCAGTCGGGCGCCGTCTATCGCGTCAACGTCGCGGGTCATCTGCTCGCGCAGCGCCCATGCCTGGAGGTTTTTCTCGGCATGGAGCACCATGACGTCCCTGTCTGAGCCGGTCGCGGCAAGGAGGCGCAGGGCCGACGCCGAAGGGGTGCAGCCAATCCCGGCCGTTGCAAACACCACCGGGCCGTCGCCGTCGTCCAGGGTCACGTCGCCGTATGGGTTGGAAAGCTCCACTACGTCCCCCACCCGTATGTCCCGGTGCAGCACGGGGGAGACCTCGCCGCCGTCGTCGCGCTTGGTGGTGAACACGCGGCGGGTGGTGGATTCCACATCTGCCGACAGGGAATATTGGCGGCACTGGAGCAGGCCGTCCGGCAGGGCCACCCTGACCGAAACAAATTGGCCGGGGCGGGCCACAGTGACGGGGGTGGGGTCAGCCGGTTCCAGCACGAAGGTCATGCAATCGGTTCCGGCGGGATTCTTTTCCACCACTGTCCAGGGCATCCACAGTTTGTCATTGGCCTGGATGGCGTAGAGGCCCTTTTCAATCTTGATGAGCGCGTTGGCCATGAGCCAGTAAACGTCGGTCCAGGCGTCCGCGATCTCGGCGGTGATGACATCCGCGAGCTCTTCGGCGATGGCTTCGAAGAGGTACTTGTAGACGATCGGGTACTGGTCCTCCGTGATGCCCAGGGAGGTGTGCTTGTGGGCAATTCGGCTGAGCATCTGCTCGGGGATGAGATCCGGATTGGCGACAAGGGCGGAGGCGAACCCGGCGATTGATCCCGCCAGGGCCTTCTGCTGTTCGCCGTTGCTTTGGTTGGCACGGCTGAACATGCCATCCAAAAGCTCGGGGCGGGCGGCGAACATGCGGCGGTAGAAGTTCGGCGTGATGGCGCCCAGCCGGGCCCCGACCAAGGGAAGGGTGGCTTCGATCAGGGGCCGTGATTTTTGCGAAAGCATCTGTACTCCTTGGGTGGAAGTCGTGGTGACAACCCCAAAGTAGCATTTGAAATGCGACATTTAAGTTAAATAAATCCAACCATTTCTACGAGTCGTAGAAAAGTTCGCGGGATGGCGCGGTTCAACCGTTTTGGCGTGTGTGCAATGTCACGAAGACCGGTCCGGCAGGAGGGGTGGCGGCCAGGCTGGATATCGTCACGTTGTCCAGCGAGGCGTAAAATGCCTCGCGGGCCTGGTTGAGGGCACCGCGCAGCCCGCATCCGTGCGCCAGGGGGCAATCACCTGATGCGGCTTCACAGGCTGCAACATCCGTGTGGTCGTCCAGGACCCGCAGCACGCTGCCCACGGTTGCCTGAAGGCCCTTCGCGGAGATGCGCACACCTCCGCTGCGGCCGCGCATCGCAAGCAGCAGGCCCATCTGCCGCAGCTTCAGCACGGCCTTGCTGACGTGGTTGTACGGGGTTCCCACCAGTGTCGCCAGCTCGCGCGTGGTCAGCAGCTCCGTTTGGGTGGACAGCAGCATGAGCACGCGGAGGCTGACGTCGGAGAAGGCACTGATGCGCACCGGCTAGGCCCAGATTTGCCCGTCACCGGGTTCCAGGAACGGCTCGGCAAACTCCCAGCCGTGCGG
>Ga0157370_10006115_pt1 | contig 13356 bp, 10 predicted proteins | sample C35metaG_FD_113463 | JGI IMG/M metagenome (GOLD analysis project Ga0157370, IMG submission 113463) | Corn rhizosphere microbial communities from Kellogg Biological Station, Michigan, USA - C3-5 metaG | ecosystem: Host-associated > Plants > Roots > Rhizosphere > Soil | place: USA: Michigan...
AAGAGGCCGGCGAGGGTGGCCAGCGCGTCGCGATCGCGCCGGTCGTTGAACGTGGGCACGAGCACGACGTCGTTGGCGATGTAGAAGTTGGCGTAGCTCGCCGGGAGCCGCTGGCCGTCCATGATCACGGCTCGCGGAAAGGGCAGGGTCACCACGCGGAGACCGCCTCGGACGTCGCGTGCGGCGAGCTCGAGGCGGCGCAGGTTGTCGGCCGAGGGCTCGTGATTGGCATCCGCGGGATCGGGTTCGTAGGCGAGGACGATCGTGTGCTCGTCCGTGAATCGCGCCACGTCATCGATGTGGCCGTGTGTGTCGTCGCCGGCGCAGCTTTTGCCTAACCAGATCGTGTGATCGATGCCGAGGTATTCGGCGAAGGCGCGTTCGTAGTCGCCGCGGCGCATTCCGGGGTTGCGCACCTGCTCAGGCGACAACAGCCACTCCTCGGTCACGAGCAGGACGCCCTCGCCGTTGGTTTCGATCCCGCCGCCCTCGAGCACCAGGGGTGCACCCGTGTCAGGCCGCACCGCGCGTCGCAGGGGCAAGCCACTGAGTTGCGCGATGCGATCGGCCACGCACGCGTCATGCGCGTAATTGTCGTACTTTGCCCACGCATTGAACGCCCATCCGATCCATTCGATGCGACCGTCCGCATGCCTAACCGCCGTCGGTGCTGAGTCTCGCGTCCAGACACGGTCGGTCGGAACGAGGTGCAGCTGCACGCGACGCGCGTCGACGCCGTGCGCGCCTAACACGCGCGCCGCGTTTTCGCGCACATCCTCGTTGGCGCACAAGATTTCAACCGCCTCGTGCGCATAGAGCACCCGGACGATCTCGGCGTAGACCCAGGGAATAGTGTCGAACTTTCCGGGCCAATCGGGCTCATGATGGGGCCAGGCGAGCCAGGTAGCGCGGTGCCGAGACCACTCGGCGGGGAAGCGGCCGCCGGAGGCGGCCTTCGGGAAGCGGGCTTCGCCCTTTGGGAATCGGTCTGACGACCTTGGGGAATGGGGCGGAGGCGAGGTCATCTCGTGGCGCAATGATTCGGTTCAGGGCGAAGCGTTTCGGCTCGAAAGGGTAGAGTTGCGACGGTTACGTCAGGCGAAACAGACGCAGGCCAATTATGCGGATTCACGACTATCGCGATCTCATCGTTTGGCAAAAGGCGTTGGATCTCACGGAACTCATCTACGAGCTGGTCAGGCATTTCCCTGCGGCCGAGCGATATGGCCTCTCGTCGCAACTCACCCGAGCCGCAGTATCTATTGCGTCGAACATCGCGGAAGGCAACGCGTTCAACCATCGCGCACACTACGTTCATCACATCGACCTCGCCCGCGGCTCGCTTTACGAGGTCGCCACCCAGCTCGAGATCGCCAGGCGCCTAACGTACGTGCAGCCCGACCAGGCCGCGCGCGTGTTCTCGCTCATCGATTCGATCAGCCGTATGCTATATCGCCTGCGCACTCGCTTGCGCGCTCGCGCGGCGAGTGCTGCTTCTCGCCCCATTCCCCATTCCCCAAGGCAGGCTTCATCTGCCGCTTCCCCAAGGCCACCGCCGGTGGCCGCTTCCCTCACAACCGCCTTCGTTAGCCCAAGTATCGCTCGAGGATTCCCGCGTACGCCTCGATGCGACGATCGCGTAAGAACGGCCAATTGCGCCTCGTGTACTCGATCCGTTTCGGATCGCACTCTGCAACGAGAACTATCGGCGTCATTCCCGCTTCGGCGATCATCTGGCCGAAAGGATCACAAATGAACGAATGGCCGAAGAATTCGAGACCGTCGGTTCCAGGCTCGGCTTCGAATCCCACGCGATTCACCGCCGCCACGTACACTCCGTTCGCAATCGCGTGCGCGCGCTGCGCCGTGCGCCAGGCGTCGGCCTGCGCCTCACCCCACTCCGCTTTCTCCTTGGGATGCCAGCCGATCGCCGTCGGATAGAGCAGAATTTGCGCACCCATGAGACTCGTGATGCGCGCGGCTTCGGGATACCACTGGTCCCAACAAATGAGCACGCCGATCGTCGCGAACCTCGTGCGGAATACACGAAAGCCCGACGGCGGACGCGCTTCATCGTGCTGATACATCTCGCCGGGCGTGAAATAGTACTTCTCGTGATAGAGCGGATCGTCCGGGATGTGCATCTTGCGGTACACGCCGAGCAGCGTGCCGTCCGCATCGATCACCGCGGCCGAGTTGTGGTAGAGACCGGGGCCGCGCTTCTCGAAGATCGGCACCACGATCACGATGCCTAACTCGCGGGCCACGCCCTGCATTCGCTCCACTGTCGGCCCCGGGATCGGCTCGGCGAGATCGAATCGCTCGGCGTCCGTCACCTTGCAGAAGTACGGCGCGTTGAAGAGCTCCTGCAGACAGACGATCTGCGCACCGCGCGCGGCGGCGTCGCGAATGCCGCGCTCCGCTGCGTCGACCGTCTCGGCGGCGCTCGATCCGACCGCCTGCTGCACCAGTCCCACCGTGAATACAGGATTTGCCATGGCCGAAATGTATAGAGCGAAGCGTCCACCTATTCCTTGAGCCGGCGCAGCGAGCCCGCGATTGCTTCTAACGCCACTGCCGGCGTGAGTCGCGTGCGTCGCTCGTCCACCGGCGGACCGCAGACTGCAATCACCACGTCCATCACGTTCGTCGCCGTGAGATCGGTGCGCAGCAGTGCGTCTGCCGCATCGAGCGACGTGTACGAATCGTGCCCCGCCAAGTCGCGCGCCGGATCGCGGCCAGCGCGCTGGATCGTGCGCCACGTTTCACGCGTGACGATCGCGCCCGCTGCGTCGGTGTCACCGTCACGACCGTCCGTGCCCGCTGCAAGCAGCGCTGCGTCGGACAGTCCTGCAGTTTCCGCGAGCTCTCGCGCGGCAGACAGCGCCAGCTCCTGACATCGTCCGCCACGGCCGTGCGTGGCGCCGAGTGTGACCGTCGTTTCTCCCCCCCATATGAGACAGGTGCGCCCCGTTCTTCCGGACAGGGACGATGCGTCCTGGCCGCAATAGCTTGCCAACGTCGCGATGAGCCGGCGGCCGACGACGGCTGCTTCTCCGGCGAGCGCAGTGCCCAGCACACGCGGCTCGTAGCCGAATGCTCGGGCGCGCGCCTCGATTGCTTCGAGCGCGACACGATTGCTGGCGATGATGCGCCTTTCGACGTGAGCAAAGGCTGCGTCGCCGGCTTTCGGTGTCTCCAACGATGGATCACGCTCGGCACCGCTGACGGAGCGCTTCATGGACAGTGGGAGCTCGTCCCACAGCCCAGCGCCGTCGAGCATCTGGTGAATGTGCACGGCGGTGCTCGGATCGGGCACGCATGGTCCCGATCCGATCGCCGCCAGATCGTCTCCGATCACGTCGGACACGACGTAGTTGCGAACGCGCGCGGGAGCGAGCGCCACGGCCAATCGCCCCGCGCCCCATCGGGAGAAGCGCTTGCGAATGAGATTCATCTGCGCGATGTCCAATCCGGAGCCTAACAGCCGCTCGTACAAGTTGAAGAGCTCGTCGGGCCGCACCGTGCCTTCGGGCGCGGCCGCGAGACTGGTGGCGCCGCCCGACAGGAGCACCCACACCTCGTCGCCTTCGCGTACGCGTCCGGCGATGAGTCCGATACGCTCGGCCGCGTCGAGCGATCGTGCGCCGGGCACGGGGTGGTCGCCCGCGCGCACGTCGACCGCCGGATGCGGCGCCGCTTCTTCGTTAGGCGCGACGATGATGCCGCCCGCCGGCGCGCGGTTCCATGCGGCGAGCACGGCGAGCGCCGCGGTGGCCATCGGGTGCGCGGCTTTGCCGATCGCGATGACCCACACGCGCCGTCCGCGCTCCGCGACCGGCACGCGCTCGAGCGCCGCGCGCAGCGACGTCCCCGGCGCCGCGGCGTGGACCCCCGTCCAATACAGCGCGGTGAGTGCGCTCTTCGCATCGCGCGGAACGTCGACCACGGATAGCCGCTCCATCGGTGTTTTCACGTCCTCAATGATCGCGCATTCCGGCACGCCGCGCGAGTGCGCACGTGCGTCGTGCGTGCGCGATCGCTCATCACTCCTCATTCAGCGCGAGGACTGACACATGCCCGGACGCAACGCTCTGTTCGTTCCCGGTCCAACGAACACGCCCGACCGGATTCTGCGCGCAATGCATCGGGCGATGGAAGACCATCGTTCGTCGTCGTTCCCCGCGCTCGCGCGACCGATCCTGTCCGACCTCAGGCGCGTGTTTCGCACGGACGAGGGCCAGTGCTTCGTGTTCCCGGCCACGGGCACAGGCATGTGGGAAGCCGCACTCGCCAATACGCTGTCGCCTGGTGATCGCGTGCTCGCATCGCGGTACGGCCAGTTCGCCCACCTGTTCATCAACTGCGCCCAACGACTTGGGCTACGCGTCGACGTGCAGGACGAGGAGTGGGGCACCGGCGCCAATCCGGATCGCATCGAGGATGCCCTGCGTGCAGATACGGGCCACGAGATCAAGGGTGTCCTCGTGGTGCACAACGAAACCGCGACCGGCGTGACGAGCGACATCGCCGCGGTGCGCCGCGCCATCGATGCCGCGCGGCACCCGGCGCTGCTGTACGTGGATACCGTGAGCGGGTTGGTGAGTCTCCCGTTCGAGATGGACGCCTGGGGCGTGGACGCGGCCATCACCGGATCGCAGAAGGGCTTCATGCTGCCCGCCGGGTTGGGCTTGTTAGGCATGAGCCGCCGCGCGCTGGCGCGCCGCGAGTCGGCGCGGTGCGCGCGCGTGTTCTTCGATCTGGGCGACATGATAGCCGCCAACGCGAGCGGCTACTTCCCATACACGCCATCGCTGCCGCTGCTCTACGGCCTCCGCGAATCCCTCGACCTCATCTTCGAGGAAGGGCTCGACGCGATCCATGCGCGGCACCATCGCTTGGCAGACGGCTGCCGAGCGGCGGTGCGCGGGTGGGGATTGTCGCTGTGCGCCAAGGAGCCGCGGTGGGCGTCGGACACGGTGAGCGCCGTGGTGGTGCCGCCCGGCATCGACGGCGCCGACGTCATCGACGTTGCCTTCCGCCGCTACGATCTTGCGTTAGGCGCCGGACTCGGCGAGGTGGCCGGCCGGGTGTTCCGCATCGGTCACCTGGGCGACCTCAACGAGCTGATGCTGCTGGGCGCGCTGGCCGGCGTCGAGTTGGCCATGCGCGACGTGGGCATTCCGGTTGCGTTAGGCAGCGGCGTGGCCGCGGCGCAGGAGGCGTTCCGCGCCACCGCGGCGCCGCTGGCACCGCGCGCCGGCTCGCCCGATGCGCAGGCGCGTGCTACGTCGCCGTCGCGCGAGCGCATGGCGGTGGTGCGATGAGTCACACGCGCTCCGAGGTGGCGCGCGTGCGCCTCCAGCGCAGCGAGCTCGCTGTACCCGGCTCGCGGCCCGAGTTGTTCGAGAAGGCCGCCGCAGGCCCCGCGGACTACGTCTTCCTCGATCTCGAGGATGCCGTCGCGCCGCCGGACAAGGAACGCGCACGGGACAACGTGGTGGCCGGCCTCATCGGCATCGATTGGCACGGCCAGGGCAAAACAGCTTCGGTGCGCATCAACGGCATCGATACGCACTACATGTATCGCGACCTCATCGACGTGGTGGAGCGCGCGGGCCACCGCCTCGACACGATCCTCGTGCCGAAAGTCGGCGTGCCCGCCGACGTGTACCTCATCGACGCCCTGCTCACGCAGATCGAGCACGCAGTGCGCATCCCACGGCGCATCGGCATCGAGGTGCTCATCGAGACAGCGTTAGGCATGTCCAACGTCGAGGCCATCGCGGCGTCGAGCCCGCGGTTGGAGGCGATGCATTTCGGCGTCGCCGACTACGCCGCGAGCGTGCGGGCGCGCACGACCAGCATTGGCGGCCTCACGCCGGACTATCCGGGCGATCAGTGGCACTACGGCATCTCGCGCATGGTGGTCGCGTGCCGCGCCCACGGATTGCGCGCGATCGACGGACCCTTCGGCGACTTCAAGGACGCCGATGGCTATGCGGCCTCTGCACGGCGCGCCGCTGCGTTAGGCTGCGAAGGCAAGTGGGCCATCCATCCGTCGCAAATCGACGCGGCAAACGCGATCTTCACGCCGTCGGACGCCGAGGTCGGGCGGGCGCGGCGCATCCTCGACGCGATCGTCGAGGCCGAAGCGCAGGGCCGCGGCGCCGCCCAACTGGACGGCAAGATGATCGACGCCGCGTCGGCCCGCATGGCGCAGAACATCGTGGCACTGGCGGAATCCCTTGGAGGCCGCGCGGCACGAGCCGGGGTGCCCGGCTGACGCCCGCGCGTCCGCGCCGCATGTAGGCCGGACGCTCCACTCATTCATTCACGGCGACGGCACATGGACATTCACGAGTATCAGGCCAAGGAGCTCCTCGCCAACTTCGGCGTTCCAGTCCCGCGGGGCGGCGTGGCGTACACGGCGGAGCAGGCCATGTTTCGCGCCGAGGAAATCGGGGGGTCGCGGTGGGTCGTGAAGGCGCAGATTCATTCCGGCGCGCGCGGCCGCGCCGGCGGCGTGAAAGTGTGCGAGAGCGAGCACGAGGTGCGCGTGGCCGCCGGCGAGTTGTTAGGCAAGCGGTTGGTCACGCACCAGACGGGACCGGCCGGCAAGGTGGTACATCGCTTGTACGTCGAGGAAGCTGTGCCGATCGCGCGCGAGATCTACCTGGGTCTCGTGCTCGACCGGCGCGAGGAGCGCGTGTGCGTCGTCGCCGCGCCGGAAGGCGGTGTCGAGATCGAGGAGATCGCACGCGACCGGCCGGAAACGATCCGGCGCGAAGTGATCGAGCCGGCCGTCGGCATGCAGCCGTTCCAGGCGCGCGAGCTCGCCTTCGGACTCGGCGTCAGGCCGTCGGAGGTCAATCAGGCGGTGAAGGCGATCATGGGCTCGTACAAGGCGTTTCGCGACCTGGATGCGACCATGGTCGAGATCAACCCGCTTGCCGTGACGACCGCCGGCACGGTGCTGGCGCTGGATGCCAAGATGACGTTCGACGACAACGCGCTGTTCCGCCGGCCTAACGTGAGCGAGCTGCGCGACTACGCCGAGGAGGACCCGCGCGACGCAGAGGCGTCGAAGCACGGCCTGAGCTACATCGCGCTCGATGGCGCGATCGGATGCATCGTGAACGGCGCCGGCCTCGCCATGGCGACGATGGACATGATCAAGCACGCGGGCGGCGAGCCGGCCAACTTTCTCGACATCGGCGGAGGCGCGTCGCCGGAGCGCGTGGCCGCGGCGTTCCGGCTCGTGCTGTCCGATCCGCGGGTGCGGGTCGTGCTGGTGAACATCTTCGCCGGCATCAACCGATGCGATTGGGTTGCGCAGGGTATCGTTCAAGCGGCCGGTTCGGTGGGTGTACCGATTCCCGTCATCACGCGACTTGCCGGGACCAACGTGGAAGAAGGGCGGCGCATTCTGCGCGAAAGCGGCTTAGCGCTCGTGGCGGCCGGCGACCTCGCCGACGCGGCGCGACAAGCGGTGCTCGCGCTCGAGCGCGGTCGCGGCCCGTCGCCTAACGGAGCAACCAGGGGAGCGGCCTGATGAGCATCCTCATCGAGGAAACGACGCCCGTGATCTTCCAGGGCTTCACGGGCGACAAGGCGACGTTTCACGCGCGCGACGCGCTGGCGTACGGCACGCGGCTCGTAGGCGGTGTGACGCCCGGCAAAGGCGGTACCCGTCACCTCGGCCTTCCGGTGTTCGATACGGTGAAGGCGGCCGTGCGCGCCACCGGCGCGACCGCGAGCGGGATCTTCGTGCCGGCGCCGTTCTGCGCCGACGCGATCATGGAAGCGGCCGACGCCGGCCTGCGGCTCATCGTCTGCATCACCGACGGCATTCCGGCGCAGGACATGATCCGCGTCAAACGCTACTTGCGGCGATACCCGCGCGAGCGCAAGCCGGTGCTCATCGGGCCTAACTGCGCCGGCGTCATCAGCGCCGGGCGGGCGATGATCGGGATCATGCCCGGGCACATCTACACGCGCGGACGCATCGGCATCGTATCCCGATCCGGCACGTTAGGCTACGAGGCCGCGTCCCAGATGCAAGCGCTCGGCCTCGGCGTGTCCACCAGCGTCGGGATCGGCGGCGATCCGATCAACGGCAGCTCCTTCGTCGACATCCTCGCCTTGTTCGAGGTAGACGACGACACCGACGCGGTGATGATGATCGGCGAGATCGGCGGACCGCAGGAAGCCGAGGCGTCGCTGTTCGTGCGCGACCACATGTCGAAGCCGGTGGTCGGCTACGTGGCCGGGCTCACGGCGCCGGCCGGCCGGCGCATGGGACACGCCGGCGCCATCATCAGCGCGTTCGGCGACAGCGCAGCCGAGAAGGCGGAGATCATGCGCGCCTCCGGCCTCGTCGTCGCGCCGAGTCCGGCCGAGTTAGGCGGGGCGATGGCGCTCGCGCTCACGCGCCACGGTACGGCGGCCATGGCGGTGCACGCGTGAACGGCCGTCCAACGGTGGTCGTCACGCGTCGGTTACCGTCGCCGGTCGAGGAGCGGCTGCGCTCGCTGTTCGACGCACGGCTCAACACGGCCGATGCGCCGCTCGACGAGGCGGCACTCGCGGGCGCGATGCGCGATGCCGACGCGCTCCTGCCCACCGTGACCGACCGCATCACGGCCGGTCTGTTGGGCACGCCGGGCCGGCGCGTGCGCATCGTGTCCACCTTCGGCGTCGGATTCAACAACATCGACGTCGCAGCGGCCCGGGCGAACGGCGTCATCGTGACCAACACGCCCGACGTCCTCACCGACGACACCGCAGACCTCGCGATCACGCTCGTGCTGATGGTCGCGCGGCGCACGGGCGAGGGCGAACGTCTCGTGCGCGCGGGCGAGTGGACCGGCTGGCGGCCCACCCACATGTTAGGCACGCGCGTCACAGGCAAGACGCTCGGTCTCATCGGATTCGGGCGCATCGGTCGCGCGGTGGCGGCTCGCGCGAGCGGCGGATTCCGCATGCGCGTGCTATGGTACGACCCGTTCGCCGCCGGTGACGCCGCGTCGTTAGGCGGCGAGCGGCGTGCGTCGATTGAGGCGGTGCTGCAGGACAGCGACTTCGTGTCGCTCCACTGTCCCGCCACGCCCGACACCATGCACCTGATGAACGCCGAGCGCTTGGCCGCGATGCGGCCCGGTGCGTTCCTCATCAACACCGCGCGCGGCGACGTGGTGGATGAAGCCGCGCTCGTCCACGCGCTGCGCGAGCGAACCATCGCCGGCGCGGGGCTGGATGTATTCGAGCATGAGCCGTCGGTGTCGCGCGAGCTGCTCGACATGGACAACGTCGTGCTGCTCCCGCACCTCGGTAGCGCTACGGAAGAGACACGCGTGGCGATGGGCAACCGCGCCGTCGACAATCTCGCCGCGTTCTTCGACGGCGGCGCGCCGCGCGACCGGGTGGCGTGATGTCGGTGACGGCGGCGCGTCCGCTCCCCCTGCCACGTGCGGCAGTGCCCTCAGGCGCGGCGGCGATGGAGCTGCCCGGGACAGCATCCGCGTCGGAGGCGCTGCTCGTGGGCTTGCTGCTCGACGTGGTTCGTATGCGCGCGCCGGATGCAGCGGCGGCCCTCGGCGGCGCGCGGATCGGCCGCGGGGGAACGCCGGCGGCCATCGGCCGTGCACTGCAAGCGTTAGGCATGTGGGCCCAGCTGGTGAGCATCGCCGAGCTCCACGACGCGATGCGCGCGCGTCGACGGGTCGAGCTCGAGGAGGGTGGGGCGCGGCTGGCCGGCACGTTCGCGCACGTATTCGATCGGTGGCGCGAAGCGGGCGTGCAGCCGTCCGATGTCCGCGATGTGCTGGGGTCGCTGCACGTGACGCCGACCATCACGGCACACCCGACGGAAGCGAAACGCGTCACGGTGCTCGAGAAGCACCGCACGATTTACCGAGCGCTGGTCGAGCTCGACGCCGGCGTGTGGACGGCGGCCGAGCGCGCGCGCCGCATCGACGCGTTGCGCGACGAGATCGACCTGCTGTGGATGACCGGCGAGCTGCGCCTCGAGCGTCCGACGGTCGCGCACGAGGTAGCCTGGGGCATTCATTTCTTCGACGACACGCTCTTCGACGCCGTCGGCTCCGTACACGATGCGCTGGCGCGCGCGGCGGCGACCGCGTACTCCGATGTCCCGATCAACATCCCGATCGTGCTCGACTTCGGGTCCTGGATCGGCGGCGACCGCGACGGCAACCCGAATGTCACCGCCGAGGTCACGCGGCACGCGGTGCGCGAATACCGGCGCGCGTGTCTGCGGCGATATCGCATGCGCCTGACGGACCTCGTCGTGCGCCTGAGCATCGCCGAGCGTGCGGTCACACTGCCGGCATGGTTCCGCGCTGCGTTAGGCGAAGCCGAGTCGCGGGCCGGCGAGCCGGGCGTCGTCGCGGCGCGGAATCCCGGCGAGGTCTTTCGCCAGTGGGCGGCGTGCATGCTGGCCCGTCTCGCCGCCGCAGCCGGCGAGGCATCGGCCGCACCACCGTACAATACGGCCGATGAGCTGATCGCCGACCTGCGAGCGCTCGAGCGCGCGCTGACCGAGGCGCGCTGCGGCCGCATCGCGTCGGCCGTCGTTGCGCCGGTGTGCCGCGAAGTGGAAACGTTCCGGTTCTCGCTCGTGCGCCTGGACGTTCGCGACCACGCGAAGCGCCTGCGCCCGGCCGCCGACGCGTTGCGTGAGCGCATGGCACGCGCCACCGCGCCTGTCCCCGGCGACGACACCGCCTGGCTCCGCGCCGCCCTCGCCGTCCCTCGGCCTCACGACAACAGCGCGTCAGGCGGGCAGTCAGCCGACGTGGCCGGTGTCTTCCGCGAAATTCGCGAGTCTCGCACGCAAATCGATCGCCGCGCCTTCGGGTCCTACGTGGTCAGCGGCACCGAGAGCGCTAGCGACGTGCTCGCCGCCTATCTGCTCGCCAAGGACGCCGGGCTCTTCGTGGACGACGCCGGTGTCGAGAGCTGTACGATCCCGATCGTCCCGCTGTTCGAGACCATCGACGACCTGCGCCGCGCTCCGGCCGTCTTGACGGAGCTGCTCGGCGTGCCGGTGGTCAAACGCAGCATCCGTGCGTTAGGCGGAGTGCAGGAAGTGATGATCGGCTACTCCGACTCGAACAAGGACGGCGGTTTCCTGACGTCCAATTGGGAGCTGTACAAGGCCCAGACCCGCCTCGCGCGCGTGGCCGCCGAGCATGGTGTCGGCCTCTCGTTCTTCCACGGGCGCGGCGGGTCCGTGAGCCGCGGCGGCGCGCCCACCCACCGCGCGATCGCGGCCCAGCCGCCCGGCACCATCCGTGGGCGCCTCCGCCTAACGGAGCAGGGCGAGGTGGTGTCGTTCAAGTACGCCTACGGCGACGCAGCGGAGTACCAGCTCGAGCTGCTGGCGTCGAGCGTCATGGAGTACTCGCTGCCCGCCGAGCCGGCCGCGCCCGTGCCCGGCGCCGACGAGGCAATGGAAGCGCTGTCCGGCGCCGCGCACGCCGCATATCGCGCGCTCGTCCACCACCCGCACTTCCTCGAGTACTTCGGCTCGGCCACGCCGGTCGACGAGCTCGGTCTCCTCAACCTCGGCTCACGCCCCGCGCGCCGCGCGCAGACACGCGAGCTCGGCGACCTCCGCGCGATTCCATGGGTGTTCGCGTGGACGCAGAGTCGTCACCTCATCCCCGGTTGGTTCGGCGTCGGCAGCGCGCTCGATGCGTTCCTCGCCATCCGCGGAGAGCGCGGCGAGACGCTCCTTCGGCGCATGTTCACGGACTCGGCGGTGTTTCGTCTCGTCATCGATGAGACCGAGAAGACGCTCCTCCAGGTGGACCTGGGCGTCGCCGCCGCGTACGCCGCGCTCCTGCCTAACGACGAGGCGCGCGCCGCGGTCCTCGGTGTGATCGGCGCCGAGTATCACCGGACTGTCGCGACGCTCCTGCGTCTGACCGGCGAGGCCGAGCTCGCCGAACGGTTCCCGCAGTTCCGCGAGCGATTCGCGCGGCGTGTGCCGCTCCTCGATCGCGCGCACGACCAGCAGATCGACCTCCTGCGCCGTGTCCGCGAGGCCGACGACAAGGACCGGTGGCTCCCGAGCCTGCTCCTGTCCATCAATTGTATAGCCGCCTGCTTCGGCACCGTGGGCTGACCCCTCGCTGCGCTGGTCGCGGACCTCTGTTTTCGCCTTGAAATGTCAGTTGCCGAGTGCGATTCATTGGTTAGGTGGGTAAATCGCTACCGCCTTTCCCTTCAATGCGTTCGGGGGACTATGCGAGGCAACGGCAATGCCGAGCTCGGCTATTCCCGGCTGACCCAACCGCTGGTTCGCGACAACGGGTCGCTCCGTCCCGCTACGTGGGACGAAGCACTCGACCGCGCCGCCCAAGGGTTCCGCCGCAACATCGCCGAGCACGGGCCTAACGCACTGGGCATCTTCAGCTGCTCCAAGTCGACCAACGAAATGAACTACTTGGCGCAGAAGCTGGCCCGCGTGGCGTTCGGCACGCACAACGTCGATAGTTGTAATCGGACCTGACACGCTCCCAGCGTCGTCGGTCTGGCGACGATCTTTGGAGCGGGCGGGGGCACGAGCTCGTACAGGGAGGTCGAAGAAACCGATGTGATCTTCCTGTGGGGAGCGAATGCCCGCGAGAACCATCCGATTTTCTTTCATCACGTCCTGAAAGGCATTCATCATGGGACGCGGTTGTATGTCGTCGACCCACGACGCACCTCGTCGGCCCAGTGGGCCGACGTGTGGCTCGGCTTGAACGTGGGCGGCGACATCGCGCTGGCGAATGCGATGGCGCGCGAGATCATCCACGCGGGTCTGGCGAACACCGCGTTCATCGAGCATTCGACCACCGACTTCGAGGCGTACCGCGATCTCGTGGAACCGTACACGCTCGAGCTCGCCCAACACATCACCGGCGTGCCCGCGGATGTCATTCGCGAGGCGGCGCACACGTACGCCCGTGCCGACCGCGCGATCATCTGCTGGACACTCGGCATCACCGAGCACCACAACGCCACGGACAACGTTCTGGCGCTGATCAATCTCGCGCTCGTCACCGGACACGTCGGACGCTACGGCTCCGGACTCAATCCGCTGCGCGGCCAGAACAACGTGCAGGGCGGCGGCGACATGGGCGCGATTCCGAACAAGTTCGTCGGCTTCCAGGACGTTCTCGACGCCGAGGCTCGCAGCCGCTTCGAGCGCGCGTGGAACGTGACCCTGCAGCCTAGCTACGGTTGGACCGTGACCGAGATGCTGCAGGCGATGGATCGCGGCGATCTCACGTCGCTGTTCTGCATCGGCGAGAACCCGGCGCAGTCCGAAGCCGATCAGCA
>Ga0157370_10006117_pt1 | contig 13356 bp, 10 predicted proteins | sample C35metaG_FD_113463 | JGI IMG/M metagenome (GOLD analysis project Ga0157370, IMG submission 113463) | Corn rhizosphere microbial communities from Kellogg Biological Station, Michigan, USA - C3-5 metaG | ecosystem: Host-associated > Plants > Roots > Rhizosphere > Soil | place: USA: Michigan...
AAAACAATGGAATTCAAAGTTGTTAAGATCAACCACGAGTTTAAAAACGTAGTTGTATCTCATAAAATCTTAATTGAAGACGACTTAGAAAGCCAAAAAGTTGAAATCGTTTCTAAACTTGAAAAAGGTCAGGTATTGGAAGGAACTGTTAAAAACATTACTGATTTCGGTGTATTCATTGACTTAGGTGGTGTTGACGGTTTACTGCACATTACTGATATTTCTTGGGGCCGCATAGAGCATCCAAAAGAAGTATTGAGCTTAGACGAGAAAATCAATGTTGTTGTTCTTGACTTCGATGATGAGAAAAAACGTATTGCATTAGGTTTAAAACAATTGACTCCTCACCCTTGGGAATCTTTAGATGCTAACTTAGCTGTTGGTTCTAAAGTTAAAGGTAAAATTGTTACTGTAGCTGATTACGGTGCTTTCTTAGAAATCATTCCAGGAGTAGAAGGTTTGATCCACGTGTCAGAAATGTCATGGTCTCAAAACTTACGCAGCCCTCAGGAATTCCTGAAAGTTGGTGATGAAATCGAAGCTGAAGTTTTAACTTTAGACAGAGACGAGCGTAAAATGAGCTTGGGTATTAAACAATTAACTCAAGATCCTTGGCAAAATGTTGCAGAGAGATATCCTATCGGAAGCAAACATACTGCAGTTGTTAAAAACATGACTAACTTCGGTGTATTTGTTGAAATTGAAGAAGGAATTGATGGATTAATCCACATCTCTGATCTTTCATGGTCTAAAAAAGTAAACCACCCTAACGAATTCACTAAAGTTGGTGATACATTAGATGTTGTTGTTCTTGAATTAGATGTAGAAAGCCGCAAATTAAGCTTAGGTCACAAACAATTAGAAGAAAACCCTTGGGATACTTTCGAAACTATCTTCACGATGGATTCAATCCACCAGGGAACTGTTGTTAAAGTAACTGATAAAGGTGCTGTTATTGCTTTACCTTATGGTGTTGAAGGTTTCGTACCTACAAAACATATGGCTAAAGAAGATGGTTCTGTAATCAAAGCTGAAGAAACTAATGATTTCAAAATCATTGAGTTTAACAAAGATGCTAAACGTATCGTTGTTTCTCATGCCCGTATCTGGGAAGAGGCTAAAGCTGAAGCTGTTGCAGAAGAAAGAGCGACTAAGAAAAAAGAAGCTAAAGCATCTGTTAGTGCAGTGAAAAAAGTTAAAGATTCTGTTGAGAAATCAACATTAGGCGACTTAGGTGTACTTGCTCAATTAAAAGAGCAAATGGAAGGTGAAGAGAGCAAAAACAAAGCTAAATAGTCTTTAAAGCTTATATATAAAAGCATCCCTTAACCGGGATGCTTTTTTTTTGCTATTTTGGGGGATCAAACTAAATTTATCATGAAGATCCTCTATACTTTTATACTTGGTCTGTTCTTGTATCAGGCCAGCCAGGCGCAACTTCCAAACCTGATCCCTCAACCCGTAAGCTTAAAAGCAGGCACTCCGGAAAACAATTTTTCTCTAACCAGTGGCACGACCATTTTAATCAGTGATACTGCACTGATTAAATCATCTGCTTATTTAGCCGGCTTTCTTCAAAAATATTATAACATTTCCACTACTACGGCATCGTATTCAGCTAATGAAAATAAAACCAATGTGATCAACCTGATCAGAACGGCAAGTGTTAACCCGAATAAGGATCAATATAATTTATCTGTACAGAAAGATGGTGTTACCATTTCCGCCTCAACAGATGAAGGTATTTTTTATGGCGTGCAAACACTGATCCAGCTACTTCCCCTTAGCGCAGAAAATAGACTCTCCATTCCAGCTGTAGAAATCGTGGACTATCCGAGATTCAGCTACAGAGGTATGCACCTTGATGTCAGCCGACATTTTTTTGACGTAGCCTTTGTAAAGCAATATATTGATTACCTCGCCCTGCATAAGATGAACTACTTCCACTGGCACTTGACCGACGATCACGGCTGGAGGATTGAAATCAAAAAATATCCACGTCTTACCCAGGTGGGCGCCTGGCGGGATGGATCTATTATCGGCCTGTATCCGGGTACCGGAAATGACCACATCAGATATGGTGGTTTCTATACCCAGGAACAGATCAAAGAGGTGATCAAATACGCCCAGGAACGTTACATCACCATTATACCTGAAATCGAAATGCCCGCACATAGCATGGCCGTTCTCGCAGCCTATCCTGAACTCGGAACTGAGCCATCTAAAAAGTACGAAGTGGCCCAAACCTGGGGAATATTTAACAAATTCAATAATGTACTGCAGCCCACCGAACAAACCTTTAGCTTCCTGGAAGATGTGCTAACAGAAGTGATGCAGCTTTTCCCCTCTCCCTATATTCATATTGGCGGAGATGAGGGCTCAAAGATCTGGTGGAAACAATCTGCACTTTCGCAGAAAATCATGAAAGACAATAAATTGAAAGACGAAAGTGCACTGCAAAGTTATATCATACACCGGATAGAAAAATTTGTAAACAGCAAAGGGAAAAACATTATTGGTTGGGATGAGATATTGGATGGTGGACTGGCACCTAATGCGATAGTTATGAGCTGGAGAGGAGAAAAAGGCGGGATAGCAGCAGCCAAACAAGAACATAAGGTGATCATGACTCCGGAAAACATGATGTATTTTAACCACAGCCAGTTCCTCAGGGATGACTCACTTACGGCAGCAAAATATTTACCACTGGATGTTGTTTACAATTATGAGCCTGTCGCAAAAGAACTTTCTCCTGCTGAAGGCAAATATGTCTGGGGAGGACAGGGCAACTTATGGTCTGAATACATCACCAATCCAGCGAAAGTGAACTACATGCTTTTCCCAAGATTGGATGCCTTGAGTGAGGTCCTGTGGAGCCCAAAGGAAAGCAGAAATTTCAGCGACTTCCAACGACGCTTAAAGACTCAGTTTAAACGCTATGATTTGATGAACATCAATTACAGTAAACGATACCTGGAACAGTAGTTATAAAAATTTTGTTTTAAGTTCTGGGGAAGGTATCATACAAGTTTCCGATCGTCCCCAGATCTTGTAACGATATTTAGATATCGTCTTATAGACAGCATCTCTTATGAAAGCAGGAATGACAATCAGTCCATAACACAAAGGCCATAAGCCACTGAGTTGCCGGGTAATTCTCAAAGCTGCTGTAGATTGGGTATAAAGCTTACCATTTTCAAGCAGAAGGATCGTATTTGAATTTAAAGGACTAATTTTAAATTCCTTTAAATACTCTTTTGCTTGCTCATTCTGTAAAGCAGAAAATCTAAAATGATCTTTAACGTCTCTCTTGATTACAAACTGCACAGAAGCATTACACAAATTACAAACACCATCAAAAAAAATTATTGCCCGCTCCATCCTCAAAGTTAAGCTTTTAGCATGGAACCGACAGTCAAAACCATATCAATTCACAATTAAATTGAAAAAGCAATTACAGATTTCAATTCGATTTTCTATATTTGCCTAATCCTTTAGTCAATGCAAAAACGAACCCTGCTAGACGGAAAAAAATTCCAGATCACAATTAAGCGACTTTGTCATCAGCTAATTGAGAATCATACTGATTTTTCAAATACTGTTCTAATTGGAATACAGCCAAGAGGCAGTTATTTCGCCGACCGAGTTAAACAAGAACTTTCCGAAATTCTCCAGACTTCTTCTATCAAGAAGGGTAATCTTGACATTACTTTCTTCAGAGATGATTTCAGAAGGAAAGATGGCATTGTTTCGGCCAGTAGCAACACCATAGACTTTATTATTGAAGACCAGAACGTGATCTTAATTGATGATGTGCTTTGGACCGGCCGTACCATTCGCGCTGCGCTGGATGCGCTTCAAGCTTACGGAAGACCCGCAAAAGTAGAACTCATGGTGCTTATCGACAGAAGGTTTTCCAGACACGTCCCTATCGAACCTGATTATATTGGTCAACAGGTAGACAGTCTGGACTCACAGCTGGTTAAAGTTAGCTGGAAAGAGACAGAAGGTGAAGACAAAGTAATTTTATTATCAGAAAGACATAAATAGAAATGGCAGCAGACAAATTATCAACCCGACATCTTTTAGGCATTAAAGATATTAACCGGAATGATATTGAATTGATTTTCGAAACTGCAGACAATTTCAAAGATGTCATCAACAGGCCGATCAAACGGGTACCTTCTCTGCGCGACATCACCATAGCCAACATCTTTTTCGAAAACTCCACCCGGACTAAACTTTCCTTTGAACTTGCCGAAAAAAGGCTATCTGCCGATGTGGTTAATTTTGCTGCATCCTCCTCTTCTGTAAGCAAGGGTGAAACACTGATCGATACCGTAAATAACATCCTGGCAATGGAAGTGGACATGGTGGTCATGAGACACCCCTATGCCGGCGCCGGTGTATTTCTGAGCAAACATATTAACGCTCAAATTGTAAACGCGGGAGATGGTGCGCATGAACACCCCACACAGGCCTTATTAGATGCCTTCTCTATTCGTCAGAAACTGGGGGATGTTGCTGGTAAGAAAGTAGTGATCGTTGGAGACATTTTGCATTCCAGAGTAGCCATTTCCAATATTTTGTGCCTTCAGAAATTAGGTGCAGAGGTCATGGTTTGCGGACCAACTACACTTATCCCTAAATTCATGGGTAGCCTTGGGGTAAAGATTGAACATGACCTGAGAAAAGCACTGAACTGGTGTGATGTGGCAAATATGCTGCGTATCCAGCTTGAAAGACAAGACATCAAATATTTCCCTTCGTTAAGAGAATATGCCATGATGTACGGACTGAACAAACAGATTCTGGACAGTCTGGATAAAGAAATCATTGTGATGCATCCAGGTCCGATCAACAGAGGCGTGGAGATCACCAGCGATGTGGCAGACAGTAAACAATCTATTATTCTTGAACAAGTAGAAAATGGAGTAGCGGTAAGAATGGCGGTACTTTATCTCCTTGCTTCTCAACGGGATTAAACTCCTTTTAAGCTTTTTTATACCAATTTTAACAAGTTTACGTTAAACTGTGTTATCAACACATGTTAATTTCTAATGTTAATAAGCAGCTATAGTATATTTATATTAGCAGCAACCATATTTGAAACCCGATGCAGAAAAAATACCTTTTTATACCGCTTTTATTAGCAGGAAACTTTACCGCAGGCTATGCCCAGTTCGGTCCTTTAGTGAACCTCAATAAAAATTACCAAAGCGGGTTAGAGTTACTTGACAATGAGAAATATGTAGCAGCAGCACAGCAATTTAAACTGGTAGAACAATCCAGGTTAAAACCAGCTGCGCAGCAGGAGAGCAATGCAGAACTCACTTTGTTAAAAGAAAATGCCAAATTCTATGCTGCTGTTTGTGCCCTGGAGCTGGGCAATGCCGATGCAGAAAATCTATTTCAGAGCTTTATTAAAGATTATCCTCTGAATCCCAATACAAAGCTTGCTTATTTTCATGTTGGCAAGTCCTATTTTGCACAGAAAAACTATCAAAAAGCGCTGGAATGGTTTGAAAAAACTGATCCTTCTACCCTTTCTCAGAAACAGCGTGTGGAATATCAGTTCAAACAAGGTTACGCCTATTTTGAACTGAATAATCTTGAAAAAGCAGAACCTCTTTTTGAAGCGGTTAAGAAAGAAGAATCTCCTTATAAAGAGAGTGCCATCTATTATTTTGCTTATATCAATTACATCAATAAGGAATACAAAACTGCCCTGGCTAATTTTGAAAAGTTAAAAGGTTCGCCTACTTATCAGGCCAGTTATCCTTATTACATTACCTCCATGTATTATCTGGATGAGCGTTACGACGATGTAATCAGCTACGCCATCCCGGTTTTACAAACTTCACAACAACAGTATGAAGCAGAAATGCTGAGCCTGATTGCGGCTTCTTATTTTGCAAAATCTGACTATAAAAACGCAGAAAAATACTTTGCTGATTATTATGCAAAAGACAAATCCGGAACCGTAAACAATCTATTCCTTTACCAGTATGGTTATTCCTTATTCCAGCTAAAAAAGTACAAGGAATCGGTTGCCGTACTTGAAAAATTAAACAATGATGATGTTTATCTGCAAAGTGGTATGCATACGCTTGGACGTGCCTTCCTGGAGCTGAAAAACAAAGAAAAAGCAAGAAGCGCATTTTTCAGGGCCTCAAGGCTTGATTTCGATAAATTTATACAGGAAGATGCCTGGATCAATTATGCAAAACTGAGTTACGAACTGGAATTTAATCAACAGGCACTGGAAGCCACCCAAAATTTCCTGAAACAGTTTCCAGGTTCTAAGAAGATCAATGAGGCCAAAACCTTATTGGGAGAAATCTTGTTGAGCAGCAAGAACTACCAGGCCGCTATTGATATCCTGGAACCTATTACCAACAAATCGCCCGAAGCTAAAGAAGCCTACCAGAAAGTAACTTATTTCAGAGGTTTGGAATTCTACAATGAACGTGCATTTCCGAATGCATTGTCTATGTTCCTGCGTTCAGCGAAATTTCCTGAAGATCCGGAGATCTTTGCTTTAAGTACTTACTGGAGAGCAGAAGCAGCTTATGAGCTGCGCAAATTCGGTGAAGCTGTTAAAACATTTGAAGCTTTCCTGGCTATGCCTGACGCGGACAAGACTAAGGTTTACAATTTTGCAAACTACGCCCTGGCCTACGCAGCCTTTGAAGATGAAAAATATTCTAAAGCGGCCAATTATTTTGAACGCTTTTTAAATGGAAATGACAAAGACGAAAAAACAGTTAACGATGCAACCATCAGACTGGCCGACTCGTATTTTGTTAATAAAAGCTATGATAATGCATTGGTGAACTATAATAAGATCATCAGTCGTAAAACAACCGGAGAAGATTATGCCTTATTCCAAAGAGGAATGATCCAGGGACTGGAAGGTCAGGATGATGCCAAAATCGGAACAATGCAAGACCTGCTTAAACAATTCCCGGGTTCCAACTATGCTGACGATGCAGGTTTTGAGATGGCGTATACCTATTTCAATAAAGGCGATCTGGATAAATCTAAAACAGATTTAACTGGTTTGATCAGCAAATACCCACACAGCAGTTATGTGCCGCGCGCTTTAGTTACTATTGGTTTGGTACAATACAACCAGGACCAGGATGATGCCGCCCTGGAGAGCTTCAAAAAAGTGATCAACGAATATGGCAGTACTGAAGAAGCCAAACAAGCTTTAGAGTCTATCAAAAACATCTATATGGATAAAGGTGATGCCAATGGCTTTATCTCTTATGCTAATACCACTCCTATTGGAAATTATACCGTTGCAGACCAGGATAATATTGTATTCCAGGCAGCCAATAACCGTTACCTGAAAGGTGATTTCCAGGGTGCATTCGAAGCCATCAATGCGTACTTCGATAAATTCCCTAAAGCCATTCATGATAAAGAAGCTAAATTTATCCGTGCAGAGTCTCTGGTGAAATTAAACAGAGGTGATGAAGCCGTTCCGGATTATGAATACATTCTGAATGACTGGACCAGCGATTATACAGAGCGTTCCCTGGTGAGTATTTCTGAACTTTTCTTAAAACAGAAAAAGTACAATGAAGCCATCGTTTATTTAAAAAGACTGGAAACCTCTGCCGATTACAAAGTACATTACAACTATGCATTAAACAACCTGTTAAAAGCTTATGCAGCCTTAAACATGCCTGATGATGTGATTAAATATGTGCAGTTGATCAAAGAGTCTGACAAAGCTTCGGAGGAAGAAAAAAACAGTTCAGATTTGTATGCTGGTAAGGCTTACCTGTTAAAAGCAGATACCACTATGGCCATCAAATCTTTAAGCAGCGTGGTCAGCAAAACCAAAACGCTGGCTGCTGCGGAGGCAAAATATACGTTGGCCGCACTTCAATATGCCAAACGTGATTACAAGACATCTCAAAAAACATGCTTTGATCTGATCAACAATATGCCTTCTTATGACTATTGGGTAGCAAAAGCATTTATCCTGTTATCGGATAATTACCTCGCGCTTAAAGACAAACTACAGGCAAAAAGTACGCTCCTAAGTATTATTGACAATTACGATGGCAAGGATGATATCGTTCCTACTGCCAAAGCGAAACTAGAAAAAATTAAATAAGCGACCAGACATGAGATTCAGCAAATTACTATATACCACAGCCCTTTTTATTACTGCAGGAACTTTTAGCCTGCAGGCCCAGGATACCAAGACAGCGGAGAAGAAAAAAGACGATAAGACCATTGCAGAAGAGATTGAGGTGGTAAGACCGTACAAGCCGGTTTTGGCAGAAGCCGTAAAATTAAGACGGAGCCCGGACTTAAACGATGTAAAAACTTATAAAGCAAAGTTCAATTATGGTTTAACTGACCGTAAACTGGAACTCAATTCTGATATCAACAAACTGCAGGCACAACAACTGGCAGATGAGCGTAAAGCAGAGCTAGTGAATAATTACCTTAAAGCTGGCTTTGGTAGTGCTTCTACCAGTATGGCAGAGGCCTATATCAACCTTGGCGGAGATGAAGCCCTGCAAGCAGGAGGTTTTTTCAGACATTTTGCGCAGTCAGGGAAGCTAAATGAGCAAAAATTTAACCAACAGGAACTCAGTGTTTTTGGAAGAAGCATTCTTGATCAGGTTACCTTGAGCGGCAGGTTAAATTACCAGAGAAATGGCCTCGCCTTTTACGGACAAGATCCAAATAATTCCTTTCAAAACCTCAGCCCGGAAAAACAAGCTTTTAATTTCTTCGAAGCAGAAGGTGAAGTTGCCAGTAAATATACAACCGACGAAAATGCCTTAAGCTACGCCGCAAAAATAAACGGTTATATCTGGGGCGATAAGTTTAATGCAAAAGAAAACTCCGTCGTTTTAAATGGTTATCTGAACAAACGCATCAGCAGTTTCAATCTAGGTTTGGCTACTTCTATTGAACTGGGCAAAACCCAGGATCTTCTGGTCAGCGTAGGCAACAATATTTTTAAATTGAACCCTTACATCCGCTTACAGACAAATGGCATAAAGATCAATGCCGGAATTAACTTTGTACAGGAATTTGGGGCCTTCTCTGAAACCAGGATTTTTCCTGCAGTAACTGCAGACTTTACCCTGATTCCAGATTATCTGCAAATTTTTGGAGAGTTAAAAGGCGATGTTAACCGTACATCATTAAAACAGTTAACCGATGAAAACCCATTTTTAAACAGCAATATTGAAATTCAGAATTCGGTAGAAAAACTAAGTTTTGCGGCAGGTATTAAAGGCACAGGAGGCCCTGGATTTGGGTACAAAGTAAAAGTATACCACAAGGAAATTTCACAAATGCCTTTGTTTGTAAACAATTTTGCTACGCCTTACAAATATGATGTAATCTATGACTTTGGGAATATGAAACTTCTGGGTCTGGAAGGAGAGATCTCTGTACAGGTGAGCAACAGCTTAAAATGGACAGGTAAAGTAAACCTGGAAAACTACAAACCTGCTGCTGAATCAGAAAGCTGGTTTAAACCTCAGCTTAGGGTAAGTTCTAACTTGTTGTATAACTTTAACGATAAGTTGAGCTTCAATGCAGCAGTAGCCATTCAAGACGACAGCAAAGCCAAAATTTACACTGCGCAACCTGCTGTTCCTTATGTAATTCCTGACCGTGATATAGAAAGTACAGTAAACGTAAAAGGTTTTGTAGACCTGGGTGTTGGTGCTGGTTACAAGATCAACAACAAGTTCTCTGTTTTTGCAAAAGCAAACAATTTGCTGAACAATACAACCAATGGCAGATTCTTGTACTATCAGCCCATTGGAGTTAATGTCTTCGGAGGATTGACCTATTCTTTCTAGCCGGTTTTCAATTAATAATTGGTTGATAAAGAATTAAAATTTATTTTTACCAGAATGGATATATTATTGTACTTAGCAGAGCTCCTTCAAACCCATAAAGAGGTTGGACTTCCGGAACTGGGAACTTTCTTCAAAAAGAAATCCCCGGGACGGTATGATGCTGAGTTACATTCTTTTTTGCCACCCAGTTATGTATTGCTTTTTAAGCAGGAAGTAACTGAGGAGGCATTGTTATCCGAATATATCAGTAAAGAACATCGTATATCCTTAGACGCCGCGCATCATTACCGTGACCAGTTCATTTCAAAACTGAAGCAAGAACTGGAGCAAAATGGAGAAGCCGATTTAAGTTCTTTAGGTAAATTGCACAAATCTGCTGATGGGATCCAGTTTGAAGCCGATCCTAAGGCCAAGCTGGGTTTCGACTTTTATGGACTTCCTCAGGTTAAAGAGGTAGAAAAACTGACAACATCTGATCCTCTTACTACTCTTGAAGAAGTCATAACAGAAAATACGGTAGAAGAGGAAAATCCTGGAAATTTGCCGGAAGAAGTAATCTATCATGAGGACGTTGAAATTGCAAAAGCAGAAGAAGAAAGACAGATTGAAACTACACCTCCGATACCAGTAGTTCCGGTTTCAGAAGAACCTGAAGAAGAACAGGTCCACGAGGAAATTGCGGAGGCACCTGTTGCTCCGGCCCAGATCGTCTCCACTCCTGCGCCAGAGGTACAACAGCCTCCTGTTCAAACCCCTCCTTTCTACAAAGAGCCGGAAGTTCTTCCGGAAGAACCTAAACGAGGAACTCCAGTCTATCTTAAGGTCATATTGGGTGTATTGATTGCCCTTATTGCTTTAATGGTTGCTTTCCTGCTTCAGCCACAATGGTTTGATGTCCTGACTGGCAATAAGATGGCTCCCGAACAAAAGACCTTGCCACAAAGCAATATTAAAACTAATGTTAAAGATAGTCTGAGCACTAAAGCAGATTCTCTTACATCTTCCGACTCTGTCAAAAAAGATACACTAAAAACAGCCACAAAAACAGCTACTGTAAAGGAAGACTCAGCTAAAATAGCAACTGCAGCACCTATAACTCCACCTGCGGTTCATCCTGAAGGCACCACCTATGAAATTATAGGTTCTTCTGTATATGGAGAAAAAGCTGCCCAGGATTTTATAGCTTATATGAAAAGACACTGGGGCATAGATGCCAAAATTGTAGACCAGAGACCCGGAAAGAAAATAAAGATCAGTATTGCTTCGTTTAAAGAGGAGACCACTGCCCGTGCAGAGCGCAAAAGATTAGAAGAAAAAATAAAGATCTCCGGATTATACATTTATACCGACACACACAAATCAAAATAATATGATCACATTGCTACAGGGGGCCAGTGATACTGCGAACCAAATGATTGATACCGCTAACGCTGTAAAACAAGCCGTAACGACCGCACCACCGGAACTTCATTTTATTGACCTTTTATTTAAAGGGGGCTGGGTAATGATCCCGCTTGCACTCCTTGCTTTTTTAGGATTGGTTATTTTTACCGAAAGGTATCTGACCATCAGAAAATCTTCTAAAACAGAAACCAATCTTATGCTCCAGATCAGACAATATATCCATGATGGAAGGCTGGAGAATGCTATAGCGCTTTGCCGCAACACCAACTCTCCTCTTGGACGAATGCTGGAAAAAGGCCTGAAACGCATCGGACGTCCGATTAAAGATATTGAAGCTGCCATTGAAAACGTAGGTAAACTGGAAGTTTCGAAGCTCGAAAAAAATATTGGTATTCTAGGTATCATTGCAGGTATCGCACCTATGCTTGGATTCGTTGGAACGATCATTGGGGTAATTACAATTTTCCATGATGTATCCATCAAAGGAGCAATTGAAATTGGAACCATTTCCGGTGGTCTGTATACAAAGATGATTACCTCTGCAACAGGGCTGATTATTGGTATCATCGCTTACGTATTGTACCATATCCTGAACATGATGGTAGAAAGGATCATCCTGAGAATGGAAACTGACGCAATCGAGTTTATTGATTTATTAGAAGAACCAGGAAAATAATGAATCTGCGTAAAAGAAAAAAAGGCACAGTTGAAGTGCATACCTCTGCACTTAACGACATTATGTTCTTTCTGCTGTTGTTTTTTCTGCTTGCATCTGCAGTAGTTAATCCAAAGGTTGTGAAGCTTTTGCTGCCCAGATCTGAATCCGGACAGCAATCTAATGCACAAAAAACAATCACCGTTTCTATTGACGATAAACTGAATTATTTTGTAGAGAAACAAAAGGTAACTTTGGAAACACTTAAACCGGCTGTAGAAGCTTACCAAAAAGCTTCCCCTGATTTAACCATTGTACTTTATGTAGCAAGAGGGGTTTCCATAGAAAACACCATGCAGGTTTTTGATGTTGCAAATCAGTTAAAACTTAAGGTAGTATTGGCTGTTGAACCTAAAAAGTAATGACATACAATAAAGAAGAAAATAATTATCCAAAAGCATTAGCCATATCCACCGGGATCATGGCTGTCTTGCTGCTTCTAAGCTTTTTCATTGTAATAGGTTCTTTTAAACCTGTGGAAGAAGCTGGAATGGGTGGTATGGTTGTGAATTATGGCACCTCGGTTACAGGTATGGGCTCTGATTACACCAGTACTGAAGAACCTTCTGCAGACCCTAATGCCAATAAAAAAGTCCCCGATAAAGTGGTTCCGGAAAAACCGACCATTGAACAACCCGTTACACAAACGAGCGACAAAGAAGTGGTTACCCAGAACACAGAAGAATCTGTAAATATCCATACCAAGAAAACAAAAACTACCGCTCCCCCAACAGCAACAGTAGAAGACAAAAAACCGGCAAAGCCAACCATCAATCAAAATGCTCTGTATAAAGGTAAAGCCAACAAAGGAACTGGTCAGGGTGATGGAACCGGAGATACGCCGGGCAACCAGGGTAGTGTAAATGGCGATCCGCTGAGCAACAAATACGGCGAGGGCGGTTCTGGTTTTGGAGAGACGCCTATTGCGCTGAGAAGGTTCACCAATTTAGTTACCCCTCATGACGATGGACAAAAGACAGGAAAGATTGCTGTCCGGATTTCCATCAACAGAGATGGCGTAGTTGTCAATGCAGTACCTGGTGTTAAAGGCACAACCCTGAATGACCGTGACCTGTGGCAAAAATGTAAGGAAGCTGTAATGGGTGCCCGTTTAAACCAATCTGATAATGCACCGGATCTGCAGATCGGTGTCGTAGTTTTCAACTTCAAAGTAAAATAGCCTATTCCAATTGCTTTTGTGATGACCTACCCGCAAACCCTGGATTATCTGTACAGTAAACTCCCGATGTTTACCCGTATTGGAGCAGTCGCTTTTAAAAAAGACCTGCACAATACACTGGCCATGTGCCAGGAGCTGGGAAATCCTCAGCATAAATTTAAGACCATCCATGTTGCCGGAACAAACGGTAAGGGATCTACTTCACA
>Ga0157370_10006119_pt1 | contig 13355 bp, 16 predicted proteins | sample C35metaG_FD_113463 | JGI IMG/M metagenome (GOLD analysis project Ga0157370, IMG submission 113463) | Corn rhizosphere microbial communities from Kellogg Biological Station, Michigan, USA - C3-5 metaG | ecosystem: Host-associated > Plants > Roots > Rhizosphere > Soil | place: USA: Michigan...
ATCGGCGTCACCGATGACGGCGACCGGGGGCTGATTGCCCTCGCGGCCTGTCAGGCATACGCCAAAGAAGTCTCAACACCGAAGTGAAAAAGAGCGGCCGGTCCGGATGCGTCAACATCCGGACCGGCCGCCGTCCCTGCAGATTGTCCCTGCAAGTCCAGCCAAGGCTCTCGCTCCGTGCACAAAGCGCGGCGAGCCTAGCACCTGTTTATCCATACAGTAAAGGTCTTGCTTTCAATGTCTATACCCATCATCCCTTGGATGGGCGGCAAACGCCGCCTGGCCGATCGCCTCATTCCGCTTTTTCCGCCTCACGAATGCTACGTCGAAGTCTTTGCCGGCGGTGCCGCGCTCTACTTCATGAAGCCTCAACCATCGCCCGTCGAAGTCCTCAACGACATCAACGGCGACCTGGTCACGCTTTACCGCGTCGTGCAGAATCACCTGGAAGAATTCGTGCGCCAGTTCAAATGGGCGCTCAGTTCACGACAGGTGTTCGAATGGCAGAAGATGACCCGCCCCGAAACCCTCACCGACATCCAGCGCGCCGCCCGATTCTTCTACCTGCAGCACCACGCTTTCGCCGGCAAGGTTTCCGGTCAAACGTTCGGCACGGCGACCACTGCCCCGGCCATCAATCTGCTGCGGATCGAGGAAAACCTCTCGGCCGCTTGGCAACGACTGTCCGGCACCTACGTCGAAAACCTCCCCTGGCTTGAATGCGCAGAACGCTACGACCGTGCCCACACGTTCCACTACATGGATCCGCCTTACTGGCAGACCGCTGGTTATGGCGTCGACTTCTCGTTCGAGAACTACGAACGAATGGCGGACTTTATGCGCCGCTGCAAGGGCAAAGTGATGGTCAGCATCAACGATCATCCCGACATCCGCCGCGTGTTCGAAGGCTTCCACTTTGAAACTTTGGACATCCGCTACACCACAGCCAATCAGCGGCAGGGGAAGGCAGAAGTCAGTGGCGAGCTGGTGATCATGAATTGGAACGCTGATGCTTTTAACGGTTTGTTTTGAAAAACATAATTTCTGTTTTCTGGTATTTGGCTAGTTTAATGTGGGCTAAGCAGTCAAGTACATTACAGTCGCTACTAAAGTAATCCAAATGAAGGCGATGAACACTATAAGCACTACAAATAATTTGCTTGTGGGTTCATCGCTCTTTTTTATCCTATTTTTCATTAGCCTTGGGACTGAGCGCGATGGTTTACTTTTGGATTTCGGCTGCCCAATGAAATAACTCTATTAGTGAAATGCTGAGCCTGGTCGTGTGGTAAGGCTCCCTTTCTTTCTAGGTCTAATAAAATTTTAACAAGATAATCAATTGCTTCTGGTCTTCCTTCAGCAAGTCTAAATCCAGTTTCAATGATGGTAGCTGTTAAAGAGTTGGGATCTTCAATAGGCTCGGGCTCAATTGAGCTTACGAGGTCTATAGCGAGCTCACCAGAAGAGGAATCAATTAAAATCAGCCTTTGAAGCGGATCGTTAAAGTGAGGGTCGATTGGAATTGACATGTTTTAGGCTCCCATTTTTTCGGAAAATATTAACGCCGTCAAACAAGGCAAAGGGCCAGCTTAGTCACAAAATATCTATACAGAATTTTATATTTGTATAGATATTTTTTGGTTTGTAGAGGGTTGATATATCTGAATTAGCCAAGCATCTCTGCTATTTCTGCTTTTAAATCATAAACATATTTCCATATTGTCGGCAGTATCTGAGTTATACAGCCCGTTCGTCGGCTTCCAAAAAAAGAAATGCAATTTCTAATCTTGGGGCCGCTTCAGATCTGTGTGATACGAGCATTTCTTTCCAGAGTTAACACTGTCTGAGGAGACCTCCAATGTTCATACATAACAAGCGGCTTCAATACACCGTGCGTGTTGCCGAACCCAATCCAGGGTTAGCCAATCTGTTACTTGAACAATTCGGCGGAGCGCAGGGAGAACTCGCTGCGGCTTCGCGATATTTCACCCAAGCATTAGCCGAGGATGATCCGGGCCGCAAAGACCTGCTGATGGACATCGCGACCGAGGAACTGAGTCATCTCGAAATAGTTGGCTCCATCATCGTCATGTTGAACAAAGGCGCGAAAGGCCGAATGGCCGAAGGCGTTGAAGAGGAGGGTGAGTTGTACCGGGCCATCAATGGTGCCGGCAACGATTCACACATCACCAGCCTGCTGTACGGCGCCGGCGCACCGCTGACCAACTCGGCCGGTGTGCCATGGTCAGCCGCCTATGTCGATACGATCGGTGAGCCGACTGCTGACTTCCGCTCCAATATTGCCGCCGAAGCTCGAGCAAAAATCGTCTATGAGCGACTCATGAACGTGACGGACGATCCTGGCGTGAGAGAAGCCCTGGGCTTCCTCATGACCCGTGAAATTGCCCATCAGCTGTCCTTCGAGAAAGCGTTGCACGCCATCCAGCCAAACTTCCCTCAAGGCAAGTTGCCCGGCATGCCTGAGTTCACCAACGTGTACTTCAACATGTCTCAAGGCGAAGGCAGTACCCGAGGTCCATGGAATCAGGGAGATGACTGGGAGTTCGTGGAAAACCCTGAGCCGGCGGTGGATGGCGGTGACGGCACCGCCAGTGTCCCGCTCACCGCTGAGGAAGATGCACTGCTGCTGGAAATGAAGGCTCGAACCATGTCCAACCCTGACAGTAACCCAATCACCGGCGCCGATTTGGGTGCGGGTGTTCAGGGAGAACCGAAAGCTTGATGACGAGCACCGCATGCCGTAATGGCGTGCGGTTTTTTCCAGACATCCAGAGGTGCACGACATGAATTCGAATACCGGCGTTTTCAGCGATGGTTTGACGCGGTCCCTATCTGAGCGATTCAACGCAACCGCTGCGTCCTATGATCGGACTGCTATGCAGATTGCCCGAACATTGCGCCTGTCCATTGCGGGCTCCAATGGGAAACCTGCAACGGGACGATAGGAGGCGACATGTCACTTTCCTCATCGTCTGCAAGAACCTCGCTGCGCAGCTGGTGGGGAATGGCGTCCAGTGGCGGCTGGCCTGCGGTGCTGTTCTGGGCGACACTTCTGCTGGTAATGGTCCTGCTGTTGATCAGCGGTTACTCTGCGCTGGTAGGGGCTGAAAAGGAGAATCTGCGCTTGGCGGCATTGGGAGGATTGTCCGGATTCGCGGCGACCGCCCTCGGCGCCGTGGTGGCGATCATCCTTCGCGATATCGCCTCGCGAACCCAGGACATCATGCTGGGGTTCGCCGCCGGCATGATGCTGGCAGCCAGCTCGTTCTCGTTAATTCTTCCGGGTATTGAAGCCGCGCAAGCGCTGTGTGGCAGCCCGCTGTTGGCCGCCTGTGTCGTCGTGTTTGGACTGGCTCTGGGGGTGGCATTGATGATCGGTCTAGATCGGTTCGTGCCGCACGAGCACCAGGAAAGCGGCAGGCGTGGACCTGACTCTCAACGCATCAATCGCGTGTGGCTATTCGTCCTGGCAGTTACCCTGCACAACCTGCCGGAGGGCATGGCGATTGGCGTCAGCTTTACCAATGGCGACATGAAAGTGGGCCTCCCGCTGACGACGGCCATCGCCATTCAAGATATTCCCGAGGGCCTCGCCGTAGCATTGGCTCTGCGAGTGACCGGTATATCGGCATGGCGGGCGGCCCTGATCGCCATAGCATCGGGGTTGATGGAGCCTTTGGGCGCAGTCGTGGGCTTGGGGATATCGAGCGGTTTCGCCTTGGGCTATCCAGTGGCGCTGGGTCTGGCCGCCGGCGCGATGATCTTTGTTGTGTCGCACGAGGTCATTCCTGAAACCCACCGTAACGGCCACGAGACACCTGCGACTCTTGGTCTGATGTTGGGATTTGGGGTGATGATGTTTCTCGATACCGCATTGGGTTAGCTGGATGAACACTTCATCCGCGAAACGAAAAATCTTGGAACGCCTCTGAAAAGAGCTGGGTCAGTTTTTATGACGACTAACGATGGCAGACGAGAAAATCTCATCACGCCTCGATTAGACACTCAACGACTAGAGGGAAGTCAGAAATGGCCAGGAAAACTGTTGAAGATTTGTTCATCCATGAACTCTCCGATGTTTACAGCGCCGAGAAACAGATCACCAAAGCGTTACCGCGTCTGGCTCGGGCGTCGACCAATCCACTGCTCGCTGAAGCCTTCACCTCGCACCTCGAAGAAACCCAAGGCCAGATCGAACGTATCGATCAGTTGGTCGAGCTGACTGGGCTGAAGCTCAAACGCATGAAGTGTGTCGCGATGGAGGGCTTGGTCGAGGAGTCCAAAGAGCTGCTAGACGAAATCGACAAAGGCGCGGTGCTGGATGCAGCACTGATCGGCGCAGCGCAAAAGGTCGAGCACTACGAAATCGCCAGTTACGGCACGCTAATCGCGATGGCCAAACACCTGAAACTCGACGACGCCGCGGCATTGCTAGACGCTACCCTCGCTGAGGAGAAAGGCGCTGACGAGAAGCTGTCGAAGATCGCAGAGCAAGGAGGTAACCAGGCCGCAACACTGGAGAAATAACAGCGCTTCAGGTTAGTCAGTACGTACCCCACGACGACTGTTGACGCCGTGGCGTACTTAAGCAAGCCGACAGAGGTGGATCATGCAAACCGAATATATTTGGATCGCCAGTGCAGTCATTCTTCTACTATTGGACCTGTGGGCATTGAACAGTGTAATGAGGAGCGATAAGTCCTCCGGGACTAAGGCAGGCTGGACAGCATTGGTTTTTTTGCTTCCGTTACTGGGTGTCGTGATTTGGGGCGTGGCGGGGCCGCGCGGCATCACTAAAGGGCCCTCCTCCCCCGAGCACAGCAAGGGTTGATCACTTGCCCCAAATGCGCAGCAAGTCCTGCTGCGCTTCGGCACGTTTAGCATCGGCTCGTGCTTTAGCTTCAGTAAAGCGCGCCCAAGACACTGCACTGGCAGAGTCGCCTTCTAGCAGGCTATAAGCAAACGCTTCCAGCCTATCCGCTTCGAAGAAAAGACTCGCGTTGCGCGCTATCTCATCATCTGTCGATGAGTCCGCCGATTGTTTCGTGTTTTTACTCATGTTGAGACTTCCTCCGTCCACTCCACTTTGGTGGTCTCCCGCCATCTCACGTCCGTCACGCCGAATCTTTCAGCCATAGGCTTGCTGAAAACCTTAAGCGGAGCTTTCCCAGGTTTCGGGATAGGTGCCAGGTCCGCATCGCAACATGCCCAATGCCAAGCGTCAGAGTTTCGTATTATGGGGGTACGAATGACGAACGACTTCGGCTTCCCATGAAGCCGATATTCAATTACGTACAGGTCAACGCGATTCATGAGTCCCTCCTTTTGCTCATATTCAAAGGAGCGATGCACCGCTTAAAAAATTCAAAAAACATGAAGTACACCGCTTCAAAAGCGATTCAATAGAACTGGATTTTTCCTCTGGTCGTCTCTATTGAACTGTCGTGAAATTTTCGGGTTCAACTGGCAAACGATCTCGAAGAGTTCATCCGTATGAATACGTACAAAAGCCTTTTGTCTCTGGATCAAGAAGCCAAACTTCGTGCCTACGATCGCTGGCACCGCGTGCTGGACGATTGTTCACTGCGAATGGACAGCCCCGATGCCTACCATGACGAACTGCTTCGGCAAGCCGATGATATGGATAGGTTAGGCGTCGTGACGTGGCAGGAGTGGCGTGAACTGCGAATCCTAGCCGATAGAGCCTACATGCGAGCTGTGGCCGGCGCGGACTATCACGCATGAGCGCGAATCAATCACAAAGCCGCCGAGGACCATTCAACGCTTGCGGAGATAATGGTTATGCCCATAGCTGACCTCGCTGTAGCTTACCTTCGTGATAACTCATTGCGGTTGACGACGGCCGAGTCATGCACGGCAGGCAAGATCGTCACTCTGCTATCCGAAGTGGAGGGCAGTGGAGAACTGATTGAAAGTGGGTACGTCGTCTATTCGCCTGAAGCCAAACAGCGCTTGTTAAATGTCAGTCCAAACACTATCCAGACGTTCAACCTGACCAGCTGTGAAGTAGCTCGAGAAATGTCGCTGGGCGCTTTGCGTGATAGCCCCGCCAATGTTGCACTAGCGACAACCGGAATCCTTGGCCCAGACGATGTGGACGGGATACCCGCTGGCACCATTTGTTTCGCATGGGCCTTTCAAACCGATCAGGGGCAGAGCGTTTTCACCCGGCAGTTGCGGTTCTTCGGCTCTCGCTGTGAAGTTCAGCGCCAAGCCGCGGAGCACGCGTTGGAATCTCTGTCCCAGTTCCATCACCGAGTTCTCGCTGGCGAGCAGGCATAGGTTACCCAGCCATGGATAAATCACAGCACACTGATTATCAGAGTCGTACCTACCCGGTACGCGAAGATATGCCGTATCAGCTAAAGGTGTGGCGTTTTGAGAGGTGGGGTTGGTATGCCCTAGTCGTCATTATGCTGATGGCCCTGTTAGGTTTGTTTTCGCGCGGACCGCTTAGCGTCCGTGAGGCACACAGCCTTGATCGCAAGGTAACTGTGCATTACGAGATTTTTCATCGCAACGGTTCAACCAATCCGATGAAAATCGTGGTGAACGGTCAAGAAAGCGCTCCGGTGGAGCTGGAGCTATCAGGTGACTTTTTCGACGGTTTCAGTATTGAATCGATGCAACCCGAACCCATTAAAGTCGTCAGCGCGGGGCAGGGAATCAGGCTTTGGCTGCAAACCGATCCTCAAGGCCAAGCCACACTTTATCTGATGCTGCGAGGTGACGGCTTGGGTGGTTACAGCAGCCGCGTATCAGGCCCGAGTTCTCCACCTTTAAACCTGACCCAGTACATTCTTCCGTAGGTACGTTATGGACTCGGTATTACGCGCGGCTGCCATGTATGTAGCGTTGATGATTCTGTTCAAGATCGCTGGACGGCGCTCGTTGGCAGAGTTGACTACCTTCGATTTTGTACTGCTGATGATCATCGGTGAGGCGACACAGCAGGCCTTGCTCGGAGACGACTTTTCGCTGACCAATTCGATCGTCGTTATCGTCACGTTGATTGCAGTGGATGTGGGATTTTCGCTTTTGAAAAGACGTTCCTCGATCATTTCTAGGCTCATCGATGGCGAACCCACAATACTTGTTGAGAACGGAAAAGTCCTGCAAGAACGCTTGCGTCATGCCCGCTTGATTGAAGCCGACCTAATGGAGGCGGCACGTTCAAGCCAAGGCATCGAAACTGTGGAGGAAATCAAATTCGCGATACTGGAGCGGAATGGAAAAATTTCCGTTATCCGGAGAGAAAATAATTAGAGGGAGTCAAAATGCGCACACGCGAAGAAGACCTCAGATCAACCGTGAGCTATCGGATTTGCTTTTTGAGTTTGGCTAGTCCCTGCTTGATATGTCCAGCGTTCTCGCTAATCGTCCATAACGCGCCACGGACGTTATCTCCAATCTCAGTCATGTTTTGCTTTTCAGCAAGCAGCGTAAGCTCCATCAATGCTGCCTCCAGACCTAATTGGTTCTGATACATCCTTTCAAGTACATCCGACAGTGAATATTCATTCGACATGGTTGAAGCCCATTTCAAAATATTCAGCGTAGACCCGTAGCGACCTTTGTGCTGAGTAAAACGTGGGATGCTAGAAAATTGCTACATTCCAATTTCTTCTTCGACCTTATCCATGCCCGCCAAGGGGCAAGGGGGCGACTATGTCCAATCCATCATGGGAATGACTGTGCATCCAAGTGCGTCCAGGAGCAATTGTTCGCGAACGTCCGTTTTCGGCCAAAAGCGGACTATGGCATCCGTTTTCCGCATTCAAGTTAACGCCACTTGGCCGTAAGCGCCCAGTTGAGCCAACACTTCGGCATAACGCAACAATGTGCTCCTTCGTGCAAACGGACGCAGGATGAGCTTCAGCACGTGTATATCAGAGCGAGTAGAATTGTTCGGCTTTCTGGCAGAATGTGGTAGTGCTGCAATTTTGGATCTTTCGTCAGGAGGACATGTGACCTTTCATTTTTTGCGCGGCATCCGTAATCGTGCTCGGGGCATCTTCTGTTCTGAACAGGCGCCTGCCAAGGAATCTTGGAACTTGGTCCCGCTTACCCCTGAGTACCTAGTAGAAGAGCATGGCGGCTATGTCGCCGCAATCGAAGCTGCGCTTGCTAAAGATCAGGTCCGTAACATTGCGTTGTCCGGCAACTATGGGGTCGGTAAGAGCAGTATCATGCAAGAAGTCGCTCGGCGGCAGGATAATCGCATCGTAGAGTTATCGCTCTCGACGCTTGCCCCTATCGAAGCTTCCCAGCTTGATAACTCTGTGCCTATCCAAGCGACAACCCCGACCAATCGCATCCAGCAGGAGATTGTCAAGCAACTGCTCTATCGAGAATATCCGAGCAGAACCCCTGGCTCACGGTTTCGGCGTATTGAGCGTTTCCGGTGGTGGCGGGCGATTGGAACGTCGATGTTGTTGGGTTTTGTCGTTGCTGTAATTTTCTTGCTGACTGGATGGACGTTAAAGATTGATGCTGTGTTCACGCCATACGTGGTAATTGGTGTTTGGGCTCACCTTGTCATTTGGAGCACTGCGGCACTAACTATCCTACTGGTGAGTTGGTTGTTCTATGGAAAACTGCATATCAAGCAGCTCTCCGCAGGGGCTGCAACCGTCACGCTCAACGAGAGCTCCGTTTCGTACTTTGACCAATATCTCGACGAGATCGTGTACTTCTTTGAAGTCTCGGATCGCGACATTGTTCTCTTCGAGGACGTCGACAGGTTCAACGACTCTCATATCTTCGAGACGCTCCGGGCGCTGAACACTTTGCTCAACGCCTCGCCCCAGATCAAGAAGCCGATTCGATTCATCTATGCGATCAAAGACAGTATCTTCGATCGCATCGGCCTCGAGATTGAGGGTCGCAGCCGTCATACGGAATTAGTCACGACGGACGATCCTGCTCAGGCCGAAGCAATACGCGCCAATCGCACGAAATTCTTCGATCTGGTCATCCCGGTGGTTCCCTTTATTACGCACCGGAGCGCGCGCAACTTGGCATTGCAGTTACTGAGTCAAGTTGAGCACCAGGTATCTCCAGAACTACTCGACTTAGCAGCGCAGTACGTGCCGGATATGCGACTCCTCAAGAACGTCCGTAACGAATTCATCGTCTTCCGTGATCGAATATTTTCGGGCGACGGCAAGCAGCTCAATTTGAGTGAAACTGACCTGTTTGCGATGATGCTCTACAAGAGCACGCACTTAGCAGACTTCGAGACCATCCGGCTCGGTCATAGCAAGCTGGACATACTCTACAAGCTCAGCCGTGAATTGGTGACTGAAAACATCAGGCAAGTCGAGGGCGAGCTTAGGGCGCTTCGCCAGCAGATATCTCGGATCAACGGAGCTGCCAGCCGCAGTGCTCAGTTGGGCGAACGTCTGCTTGCTCATGTGCAACGAACAGCTGAGTCTGCGGGCTTCCGGACTCAGAATGCAAAGTACTTGTTCGCTGGTGCTGAGAAGTCTTCGGGAGATCTTCAGGGAACGCAGTTCTGGACAAGCTTCGTCTCTCCGGACCGAGACTTGCCACTTGAATATTACGATAGCTACCGGGGTCATAAACTGTCGTTCACTCGCGACAGTCTTGCGGCTGCGCTTGGTGATCCGCTGGACGCTGAGAGCTGGAACGAGACGGATCGTGAGGAGTTCACTGAGCAGATCGAAGAGAAGATGCAGGAAGTCAAATTCTTGGGAAGCGCGGACCTTGGTGATCTAATCAAACGACCAAAATTCCTCGTCCAGTATGAGGATAACAGGCTGTCTTTCGAAGCGATCGCGAAGTTCATCCTAACGCCGGGCTTGGCGTACCAGATTGTCCGCGCCGGGTATATCAACCGCAACTTCACGCTCTACACGTCGACATTCCACGGGGATCGCGTCGGGTCCGCTGCCACGAATTTCATCATCCATCACGTCGAGCGAGACCTGACTGACATGCACTTCCAGCTTACTCCAGAAGACGTAGACGCTGTTGTCCGCGAGCGAGGCAAGAGTGCGCTGAAGGAGCCTGCGCTTTACAACATCGCTATCCTAGACCATCTACTGGCTAAACATATCGAGGAGGCCGACATCATGATCCGCTCCCTAGTTGGTCTAGGGGAGCCTCAGGCCAATTTTCTGCAGGCGTACCTTACCGCTGGGAAAGAGTGCACACGGCTCATCGAACGGTTCACGGTCGCCTCCACACAAGTGCTCACCTATCTCGTAAGTCAGGCGGACCTAGATGACTCTTCACGGCTAGAGCTTTTGAATGTAGCCCTAGCACACGTGACGACTTCAAAGCAGCGGATAGATTCAGCGGTGTCATCTTATTTGTCGGCGCACTACGCCGAATTCGCAGCACTAAAGTCCGACGCGACCGTACCGGCCCAGGCTGAACGTATAAGCGTACTCTTCGAGGATGCGGGTATTACAGTGCCTCGTCTGGAACTGTTAGGTCACCATATTCGTACGTCGTTTGTGTCACGCAATTTGTATGAGATCACATATCCGAATCTCGTAATCGCCATCGACAATTCAACAACCGTTGCGCTCGATGTCATCCGGGATCGGAGCGAGACGGTGTACGACTATGTCTTCAAGCATTTGAAGAGGTATCTGGAGGCTATCGATGGCACTTCCACGACGATTGATGCGAACGAGCAATTTCTCGCAGTAATCGAAGATGTACTTTCGATGGAAGCACCTTGTCTAGGTGACGTAATCAAACTCGCTGCTCTAGATTGCGAGGTTGTAGATCTCTCGAAAGTGTCTGAGGGCGCGTGGCCAGCGTTGGCCCAACACAGGCGGTTCCCTGCAACTTTCAGCAACATTAGCCGCTACGTGGCGGTTATTGGGATTGATGCGCAACTGGCGAGAATACTGACGGCAGCTGCCGAGATCACAGACACTAAAACCGCTGACGAAGAGTCGAAGACTGCGTTGGCAATAGCAATCCTAGCGGCAAGGGATCAGCTCCCATCCGCTGTGCTCCGTACGAAGCTGGTCGCTAGTCTAAGCCTGCGCTGCTACCTCACGGTTGGCGATATCGCGACGGAAGTTGGCGACCTTTTCGCGCAGTTACTCAAGCACGACATCATTGCGGATGAAGCCGCATCATATGAGCACCTTGCAGCGACTGATTGGTTAACGCGTAGGGGGTTTATCCGAGAGTCGGGCGAGTTTTCAATCTACATGACCCCGGCGTTAGTGGGCGCTGACCTGGCAGAACTTCTGAAAAGCGATGAGATCGATACGACAATCAAGAATTTGGTGGTTGAGCAAGCTACAAAGTATGCGGAGGTAGCGGACCAGCAAGGCCTGAATGAGCTCGCACGATTCGCCATCCGATGCGGATTCGAACTATCGCCCGATGTTGTGCAGAAAATGGCGCAAGAAAATGTCTCAATGACGCAGATCTTACTACTACTTAAACCCCACCTGGGTGTGATTAGTCGAGATCAGCTCTTCATTATCCTGCAAGCACTTGACGGTGATTACCCTAAGCTCACTGAGGTGGGTCGCAGTAGGTTGCGAGTTCCGGATACGCTTGCTGATCGTGAGCTATTGGATCGTCTTCGACGGGAGAAGACTGTAAGTAGTTACGACTTCAATAAGGGAGTGATAGAGGTAAACAGGAAGCGTAAGTGAGACTTGGCTATGCAGGAATATTGATGGAGGTTTACTACCGCGTCCTCGTAGAGGGGCAGTCGAACACCGTCCGCTTATGGCTGTGGATTCAACCGGTGGACGCAACACGACTAAATTCTGTGTAAGCAGAAGGAGTGTTGCAGATGAAGCAGAGACCTCGGATTTATTATACCGACAGCCAGAAAAAACTGATGTGGGATCACTGGCAGAAAGGCGACTCTCTCCAGCAGATCGCCCAATTATTTGATCGAAACCACTCATCGATACAGCGCATCTTGGCGGAAACAGGGGGTATCAGACCCGCTGTACGGCGCAGGTCCAGATTGGCGCTGACGTTGGCTGAGCGCGAAGAGATTTCGCGTGCGGTGGTTGCAGGTAACTCGGTCCGCTCCATAGCTGCACTGCTAGGGCGAGCAGCCTCGACCGTTAGCCGTGAGATCAGACGCAACGGTGGTCAAGGATGCTACCGGGCTAATCAAGCTGATCAGGCTGCTTGGGATCGCGCGCATCGACCTAAGGTCTGCAAGCTTGTTGAGAACCGAGCGGTGGCGCAAATTGTTGCAGACAAGCTTCAATTGCAGTGGTCACCGGAACAAATTGCCGGCTGGCTGAAGCGATCCTACCCGGACGATACGAGCTATCAGGTGTCACACGAGACGATCTATCGCACCCTCTTCATACAGGCTCGCGGGGCTCTGAAGAAGGAGTTGCTTGAGCATTTACGGCGGACGCGAGCCATGCGTCGCTCGCGCCATCACACTCAGAAGAAAGAAAATCACGGTCGCATCACAGACGCGGTATCGATCCGTGAACGCCCGGCCACGGTTAAGGATCGAGCGGTGCCAGGTCACTGGGAGGGTGACCTGCTGTGCGGTAGCAGAAACAGCCAAATTGCCACTCTTGTAGAACGTCATACCCGCTACGTAATGCTGGTGAAGTTGGTCGGTAAGGATAGCGAGACGGTCATCAGCGCCCTGATCGAAAACGCCCGCGACTTACCCCAAGAACTCTACAAATCGCTGACGTGGGATCGTGGCAAAGAGATGGCTGACCATAAGCGCTTTACGGTGGCTACCGACATAAAGGTCTACTTCTGCGATCCTCATCGTCCTTGGCAACGGGGATCGAATGAGAACACCAACGGGTTGTTAAGGCAGTACTTCCCGAAAGGGACTGACCTTGCAGATCACTCGCAGGCCACACTCAATGAAGTAGCAAGGCAGCTAAATAACCGCCCTCGAAAAACACTAAACTACGAAACGCCCGCTGAACGATTTAGCCAATTTGTTGCGTCCACCGGTTGAATCCACAGCCGAAAGCGGACGTTCTACCAGGTGCACTGATCTGTCTTCGATAAAGAAAAAGCCCCCTTATCGTCACTGACGATGAGGGGGCTCTTTTGATGTTTCGTGGACGCAGATACCGTACCAATTTCCGTACCAGTAACCGTGTATTGGTATGGAACATCAGGTTGCTCTCGGAGCTAACCCTTTGATTTTATTACCCCTGATACCATACCGAACACCTCGACACATCGCGGTGTAATTCTGTTCCAGGGACATGAAACTACCTGTGGGGATTTTCGCAAAGGGCAAGGGTACGGTGGCGGACACAACCCTGCAAGTTCGGTGTAACGCGATTATTCGTCGCGGCCTTCCA
>Ga0157370_10006120_pt1 | contig 13355 bp, 11 predicted proteins | sample C35metaG_FD_113463 | JGI IMG/M metagenome (GOLD analysis project Ga0157370, IMG submission 113463) | Corn rhizosphere microbial communities from Kellogg Biological Station, Michigan, USA - C3-5 metaG | ecosystem: Host-associated > Plants > Roots > Rhizosphere > Soil | place: USA: Michigan...
CTTGGTGCGCGCGAAGATGATCATCGCGTCGAACGGCTCGGCTTCCAGGATGCGCGTCATCGCATCGAGCTTGTGCATGCCGCTGACGAACCAGTAGCGCTGGCGGATGTTCGGCGCGGTGCTGGTCGAGGACTTGATGGTGACCTCGACCGGATCCTTGAGATGCCGCTGCGCGATCTTGCGGATCACGCTGGGCATGGTCGCCGAGAACAGCGCGACCTGGCGTTCCGGCGGCGTTGCCTGCAGCACCTTCTCGACGTCATCGATGAAGCCCATGCGCAGCATTTCGTCGGCTTCGTCGAGCACCAGGTACTTCAGCTCGGACAGGTCCAGCGTGCCCTTGTCCATGTGATCGATCACGCGGCCAGGCGTGCCCACCACCACGTGCACGCCGCGCTTGAGCGAATGCAGCTGCGGGCCGTAGCTCTGGCCGCCGTAGATCGGCAGGACCTGGAAGCCGGGAATGTGCGCGGCGTAACGCTGGAACGCTTCGGCCACCTGGATGGCCAATTCGCGCGTCGGTGCCAGCACCAGCGCCTGCGGCTTGCCGGCGCGGGGCGTGATGCGGGACAGGATCGGAAGCGCGAAAGCAGCGGTCTTGCCGGTGCCCGTCTGCGCCTGGCCGAGCACGTCGCGGCCTTCCATCAAGGGCGGAATGGTGGCCGCCTGGATCGGCGAAGGCGATTCATAGCCGACGTCGGCGAGCACGCGCAGAACGTCGGGGTGCAGCGCGAGTGCGCCAAAGCCGGACGGAACCGGGGCGTTGTCGGAAACGGGGGAAGACATGGGGGTACCTCGAACCAGATGGCAGCGTCGGGGATGCGGCGCGCAAGCCGTGCATTCTAACAGTCTCGGCAAGGGCGCGCCCGCGTTCTCGCTGAACGCGATGCCGCGCGCCACAGGGTTATGCTCTGCAGCTTGCCGAACGCGAGAACGCGCATGCTCGAAACGATCTCCGAACAGCGCCTGCATGGTGGCGTGCAGGGCTTTTATCGACACCATTCCGAGACAACCGCGGGGTCGATGCGCTTTGCCGTGTATCAGCCGCCGCAAGCCGCGCGGCAACCGTGCCCGGTGCTGTATTTCCTGGCTGGGCTGACCTGCAATGAGGAAACCGCGACGATCAAGACCGGTGCGCAACGGCTGGCGGCCGAGCTGGGCCTGATGCTGGTGATGCCGGATACCAGTCCGCGCGCCACCGGCATCGAAGGCGCCACCGGCGACTGGGAGTTCGGCGAAGGCGCCGGGTTCTATGTCGACGCCACCGAGACACCCTGGTCCTCACGCTTTCGCATGCACGAGTACGTGGCGAACGAATTGCCCGCGCTGATCGTCGCGCAGTTCCCGGTGGATGCCTCGCGCAGCGGCATCTGCGGCCATTCCATGGGCGGCCACGGCGCGCTCACCATCGCCCTGCGACATCCGACGCGCTACCGATCGGTATCGGCGTTTGCGCCGATCGTGGCGCCCAGCCAGGTGCCCTGGGGGCGCAAGGCGCTGCCGCGCTATCTGGGAAACGACCGCTCGCGCTGGGCTGATTACGACGCGTGCGAACTGGTGCGGCGGCAGACTTTCCCGGGCACGATCCTGATCGACCAGGGCGAGGCCGACCAGTTCCTCGATGCCCAGCTGAAACCCGAACTGTTCGACCAGGCATGCGCCGAGGCGGGGCAGCCGCTGCTGTTGCGCCGGCATGCCGGCTACGACCACAGCTACTGGTTCATCGCCAGCTTCATCGATGACCATCTGCGTCATCATGCGGCGGCGTTGTTGCCGCAAGTGCCTGGCAGCCCCAACAAATAGGGCGGCCCGAAGGCCGCCCTGTGCGGTGTCGCTGAAGCGCTCGCTCAGGCCTTGGCGGCCGGGCGCGAGCTGGAACGGCGGCGCTGGTTGCCGGCGGCGTGATCGCCGCGGCCCTGCGGCGCATAGCCGCCCGGCCGCGCCGAGCCGGCGGGCTTGCCCTGGCGCGGCGCACGCGACTGCTGGCGCTGACCGCCGCCGCCCTGTTTCGGACGCGGCGCACCGGCATCCAGACGCAGCGGTGCGGACGGCTCGTAGCCGGCGATCGGCGTGATCGCGATGTCCTGCCTGAGCAGCTTGCGGATGTCGAAAAGCAGGCCCGATTCGTCGTGGCTCACCAGCGACACGGCCAGGCCTTCCATGCCTGCGCGGCCAGTGCGGCCGATGCGGTGCACGTAATCTTCGGCGACCGACGGCAGATCGAAATTGATCACGATCGGCAACTGCTCGATGTCGATGCCGCGGGCGGCGATGTCGGTGGCCACCAGCACGGTGACGCGGCCGGATTTGAAATCGCTGAGCGCACGGGTGCGCGCGTTCTGGCTCTTGTTGCCGTGGATCGCGGCGCTGCGCAGGCCCGACGCATTGAGGAACGTCACCAGCTTGTCGGCGCCATGCTTGGTGCGGCTGAACACCAGGGTCTGGCGGCGGCTGTCGGCCGACAGCATGTGCAGCAGCAGGTCGCGCTTGCGAGCGGCGTCGACCGGGTGCACCTGATGGCTGACCAGGGTGGTGACGGTATTCGGCGCGGAGACCGAGATCTCACGCGGGTTGTGCATGAAATCCATCGCCAGCGCCTTGATCGCCGGCGCGAACGTGGCCGAGAACAGCAGGGTCTGACGCTTTTTCGGCAACGCCTGCAGGATGCGCTTCAGCGCCGGCAGGAAGCCCATGTCGAGCATGCGGTCGGCTTCGTCCAGCACCAGCGTTTCCACGGCGGACAGGTCCAGCGTGCGCTGCTGCATGTGATCCATCAGGCGGCCGGGCGTGGCGATGACGATGTCGACGCCGCGGCGCAACGCGTTGATCTGCGGGCCCATGCTGACGCCGCCGAAAATTGTGGTGGCGCTGACCTGCATGTGCTTGCCGTAGTCGCGCAGGTTTTCATGCACCTGGGCGGCCAGTTCGCGCGTCGGGGTGAGCACCAGCGCGCGCGGGCGGCGAGTCATGGTCTGGCCGGCGGTGGACAGCTTCTGCAGCAGCGGCAGCGCAAAGGCGGCGGTCTTGCCGGTGCCGGTCTGGGCGGCGGCCAGCAGGTCGTGGCCTTCCAGCGCGGGCGGGATGGCAGCGGCCTGGATCGGGGTGGGCTGGGTGTAGCCGTAATCGGCAAGCGCACGCAGCAACGCGGGCGCAAGGCCCAGCGAATCAAAAGACATTGGAAACACTCCTGAGCAACCCGGAGTGTTCATACCGTGTTGCAGACTAAGGGGAAGGGGCGGCATTGCCGCAGCAATCAGAGCGACTGCGCCGGCAAGTATATCGGATACGGCGCCGCGGTGCTTGCACGACCAATGCCAAGCTGAACGAAACGCCGAAACAGCGCGCTCACCGCAGCCTCGCCACGATCAGGTAGCTGTTGAACGGAGTGCGCCCGCGCAACGGTTCGATACGCACATCGAGCCCGGCGTTTTCCAGCGGCACGCGCAGTTCGTCGGCGCTCGGATAGTGCTGCGCACCGCCGGGTATCCAGCCTGACGCGCACAGAAAGAACTCCTCGACGCGCGTCGCATGAAAGCGCCAGTTCGGTTCGCGCAACACGTTGCGGATGATCAGGCGGCCCTGCGGTGCAAGGTGGCGCGCAGCCTCCGTGAGCAACGTGGACTGGCGTCCGGCGGGCAGATAGTGCAGCACGTCGAGCAGGGCGACGTGGCCCTGCAAAGGCGGCAGCTCGGCAACGTCGGCGTGGCGCAGGCTCATGCCGGTGTTCCCGGCATGCTGCAGGGCCAGCGAGCCGGCGGCGATCTTGTGCTTGTCGTGATCGAGTCCGAGATACGGCTGCACGTGTCCTTGCGCGAGCAGGTAATGCCCCAGCAGGCCGATGCCGCACCCGACGTCCAGCAGGGGCAACGAGGTGCCGGCAACGATCGAGGCGGCTGCGGCATAGACGGGGTCGGTAGCCAGCTTGACCGCTACATAGACGCGCTGCGATCGAGTGTGGAACCGGGTGGCGATTCGACGGCGGGCGGCGCGGTCGATGGGCGTCATGCTGTCTTGTTCGCTTCGGGCCGGAGCCGAAGCTGGAAAAGTCCAACGGTGTAATGCATGCCGTCCTCCTTGGATCGTGTGTGGACTTGTTTCAAGCCACGCCGAATTATCCATGGAAAACGTTTGTGTTACGTTGCCGACCGCGCCCATGCCGGGCGTGACCAAGGTGCACGACATGTCGCTGCTTGCGCCCCTGCGTGAACTCGATTCCACCCAGCGCCATACGGTGCTGGCCAGCTTCCTCGGCTGGACGCTGGATGCCTTCGACTACTTTCTGCTGACCTTCGTCATCGTGACGGTGGCGAAGGAGTTCGAGGTCGGCACGGCGCAGATCACCTACGCGCTGTTCCTGACCCTCGCGGCGCGGCCCCTGGGCGCGTTGCTGTTCGGGCGACTGGCCGATCGCTTTGGTCGACGGCCGATCCTGATGCTCGATGTGGTGCTGTTTTCCGTGTTCGAGTTCGCCACGGCGTTCTCCACCTCGCTGACCATGCTGCTGGTGTTGCGCTTCCTGTTCGGTGTGGCGATGGGCGGCGAGTGGGGCATCGGCGCGTCGCTGGCGATGGAGTCGATACCGGCGAAGGCGCGCGGCGCGGTGTCGGGCCTGCTGCAGAGCGGCTATCCCTGCGGCTTCTTTCTCGCGGCGCTGGCGAACTGGCTGCTGGTTGATCACATCGGCTGGCGCGGCCTGTTCGTGGTCGGCGCGGTGCCGGCCCTGCTGGTGCTTTACATACGCCGCAAGGTACCGGAGTCGGAAGTCTGGAAGGAAGGTGCGCGCGCCGAACGGCGACTGGGTTTGTTCGAGGCGATGCGCGGGCACTGGAAGCTGGCGATCTACCTGATGCTGCTGATGATGGCGTTCAACATGTTCAGCCACGGCTCGCAGGACATGTATCACACCTTCGAGGAAACCAACCTGCACCTGCCCACCGGCTCAGGGACGGCTTTTGTACTGGTGGCGCTGCTCAATCTCGGGGCGCTGGTGGGCGGGCTGTATTTCGGCGCGCTGTCGGAGCGGATCGGCCGGCGCAAGGCCATGATGATCGCTGCCTTGCTGGCGATCCCGGTGATTCCGCTGTGGATGTATGGCGGCTCGCTGATCCTGCTGGGGCTGGGCGCGTTCCTGATCCAGGTGATGGTGCAGGGTGCCTGGGGCGTGGTGCCGACGCATCTGAACGAACTGTCGCCCGCAGGCGTGCGCGGTACGCTGCCCGGGTTCGCCTACCAGATGGGCAACCTTCTGGCCGCCGTCACGGCCACGGCGCAAACCTGGCTCGCGCAATGGCATGGCGGCGATTTCGCCTTTGCGATGTCGCTGTGGATGGTGCTGGTCGCCTTGCTGCTGGCCTTGCTGCTGTGGCTGGGGCCGGAGGCCCGCGGCGTGGGCTTCAGCCACGCGCGGCCGTCGTCCTGAGCGCGGCCGCGGATCGCGCCTGCTGCTAGAATCCGGCGTTTGATCCCATCGACGAGACACCCCATGAAGGCTGGCAAGGACAAGGTCATCGCAATCCACTACACGCTGACGGTGGATGGCGAAAAGGTGGAAAGCTCGCACGATCGCGACGAGCAACTGTGGATCCTGCTCGGCCACGGGCAGCTGATTCCGGGGCTGGAAACCGCGCTTGAAGGACACGAGGCCGGCGAAACATTGTCGGTGGACGTGGCTGCCGCCGAGGGTTATGGCGAACGCCAGGAAGGCCAGATTCAGCGCATGTCGAAAAAGTATTTCCCCCAGGCCAATCGCCTGAAGCCGGGCATGACCACGGTGCTGCAGCTGAAGGACGGCGGCCAGCGCGCGGTGACCGTGCACAAGGTCGGCATGAGCACGATCGACGTGGACGTGAACCATCCGATGGCGGGCAAGTCGCTTCATTTCGACGTGACCATCAATGAAGTGCGCGACGCCACCGAAGAAGAGATCGCCCACGGCCACGCCCACACGCCAGGCAGTACAGAGCACTGAGCGGCGTCCGTTTCAATGAGGTGAAACCAAAACGGCACCTAGGGTGCCGTTTTTCGTTGGCCTCTCTCCCTGCGAGAGAGAGAGAGTGGGAGAGGGGCTATCCGCGCCTCCCAAGCTTGTCGCTCCCGCGAAAGCGTTGCGCGCGGGAGCTCCCCTCAATCCAGCACACGCTTTCCATAGGCGAAATGATCGCCCCAGTACGGTCCGTCGATGTCGTCCAGTCGCACGGTGCCGCCGCTGTTCGGCGCATGTACGAAACGGCCCTTGCCCACATAGACGCCGACGTGGCTGATTGCGCCGTTGATGTCGAAGAACACCAGGTCGCCGCTGGCCAGCTGGGTCATGCGGCGGACCTTGCGGCCGCCCATCGCGGCCATGTCGTGCGATGTACGCGGCAGCTTGATTTGCGCAGCGGTGCGATAGATGTAATCGACCAGGCCGCTGCAGTCGAAGCCGCCGGCCGGCGTGTTGCCGCCCCAGCGATAGGGCGTGCCGACCAGCCCGATCGCCCGGAACAGGATGTCGTTCGCCTCTCCCGCGCTGGCGGCGGACGGCGCGCGTGCCGGCAGGTCGGCCAGCGCCGAGTGTGAAGCCTTGTAGGTGGGCTGGCGGTGCGGGTTGCCGGCACAAGCGGTCAACAGCATGAGCGCCAGTGCTGGCAGCCATGACCGGGTGCGCTTCAGCAAAGTCGGACGGCGACCCTGGGAATCCGGCTGGCTCATGGAACAACCTCGGCAGTGATGTGCGGAGGTTATCAAATCAACAACTTGTAGGGTAGTTTTCAGGAACTGCGCGAGGGTCTGGCCGGTGTAGGGGCAGCGAGCCAAGCCCTCGTCCTGCGGACGTCAGGCATAGCACATGTTCGTCGTCAGCCAGCTGCGGTCGCGCTTGCGCGTGCACCCGGGCAAACCTAATCTGGCGACAGGCAATGCATGGGGACGGGTCATGCACCGATACCTGTTGGTCGCCGCAGGAGTCGCCTGGGCGACGACCTGCACCGTTTGCGCCGCACCGGTGGCACCGCGGAACCTGCTGGGTGAAATGCAGGCGCTGACGACCGACCTGTCCCGTTACAGCTTCCTCGTCGCAGCGATGCCCAGGCTGTCGAACACGGACCAGCCCATGGCTCAGCAGTTGCTCGCATCGACGGAAGCGGAGCTGGGCCTTTACAGCGAAGCGGTCCGCGATTTTCCGCTGCGCACGCTCCTGCCCGCCAAATTGACGCTACCGACAGCGGCAGACTGGCATGGCGTGGACGCGGTCGATGCCATCGTCGGACTGGCCCGTGGCCGCCGCATCGTGATGGTGAACGAGGCGCATCACGACCCGCAAACGCGAGTGCTGACGCTGGAGCTTCTGCCGCGCCTGCGCGCCCTCGGGTTCACGCATTTCGCGGCGGAAGCCTTCGACGAACGCGACACCGACCTGTCGAAACGGGGTTACCCGGTCAGCCGCAGCGGTAGCGAGTATCTTCGCGAGCCGTTGTACGGCGACATCGTGCGTGAGGCCATCCGGCTGGGTTACATCATCGTTCCCTATGACGCCAACGGGACGCCGCAGGAACGGGAAGACGGCCAGGCCAGAAACCTGTACGAACGTGTATTCGCCACAAATCCCGAGGCGAAGCTTTTCGTCCACGCCGGTTACGCGCACATCGACAAGCGGCGTGCGCGGCTCGGCCCGGTCACGCCCATGGCCATGAAACTCGGGAAACTGAGCGGGATCGAGCCGCTGTCGATCGACCAGACCGACATCCGGGAAGAGAACCCCCGCAGTGAGGCTTTGGCTTACCACGCATTTGAGCACGCGTTGAGAAAGTTCGAGACGGCCCTGCAGCCGGTTCAGCAGCGTCCCGGTTCGGGGCCGGGCGATGTGCCCCAGCGACCGGCGATGGATACCTACGATCGCCTCATTGCCGAGTTTCATCCGGCGCATGCCATCGTATTGTTGCGAAACGCCGACCAGACGCCCTGGAGCGCCCGGCCTGCCGTATACGATCTCAACGTCATCCAGCCACCGGCGAATACGGCCTCGTCCGACTACTCGCGGGGACCGATCGTGCTGGATATCGGGGGGCGCAAAGCACCGGTGCTGCCGCCGGCAAACGGCGGACATCGTCCCGACTGGCTCACGCTCGGTGGGCAACGGATTGCGTTGCCGATCGACAGCGGCTCTTGCGGCGGAAACTATCCGTGTCTGGTCGAGGCAGGCTACGCCGCCGAGCCGTCCGATGCGGTGGCTGCGGACCGCTACGTGTTTCTGCAGAAGGCCAAAAACGTGCTTTACCTGCGACCGGGCTCATACCGCTTGCGTACGGTGAATGCCGATGGGCGCACTCTGGACGAGCACGATGTCCAGGTCGCCAAGCCCTGAGCCGCCGCCGGCTTCCCGCAATCGGCTCAGCCAGGCCCGCGCATGGAGGTCATCGCGGCTTGACGGTGATGGTCTGTTCGGAGAGCGTCTTGCCGCGGATGTCCCAGGCACGCAGGCGATAGCTGCCCGGCCGCAGATACAGCTTGCTCACCGTATCGCCCTGCATGAAGGTGTAGCGATCCGCGGCGATGGCGTTATCGGACTCATTCGCGTAGTGCGCATCCACGACACATGGCGTGGTGACCTTGCACAGCGTGGTGCTCACGGGATACGGAAAACGCTCGTTGTGCAGCGTGAGCCACTCCGGGCGTTGGGTATTGACGAAATGCGCCAGCATGTTCTGGTTGCGCACCATGTTGTGCACGATCGTTGACGGTTGCACATAACCGCTCTCGACCGCTCCCATGCCCGAGGGCGGGAGGATCACGTTGAGGTCGTACTGCTGCGGGTGGGCGCTCCACGGCTGGTTGCTGGCGCGGTTGAGCAACACGGTGGGGCCATCGGGCCTGAATGCACCGACCAGGTTCTGATAGGCGTCCGGTTCGCTGGGGATCTGCTCGCGGAACTGGGTCTGGTCGATCGACAACGGCACGATGCCAGTCAACTTCTGCAGGTGCACGGCCATCGGCACGGTCCGGCCCAGGCGGCCCACTGCCTTGTCGATGTGCGCGTAGCCCGCATGCACGAACAGTCGTGCCCCGGGATCCCTGGCAAAGACTTTTCGTTCGAGATTTTCGGCCTGGCCGAGTTCCCGTTCCTGCGTGACCGCGTTGTCGACATCGTAGGACACCACCTTGAAACCGAGTTTCAGGGCCAGCCGCACGATGTCGCCGTAGGAAGGTTCGCGAAGATATTCCGTGCCGCTGTCATTCACGGGATAGCCGCGCTGCTTCAGCTGCTCGTCCTTGTCCAGCAGCGCTTCGGCAGCGAAGTAGTCGAACCCCAGCGCGCGAAGGCGCGGCAGTAGCGCGAGCGTGAGCTGCCGGGTGTGCGCGTCGTGGTGTGCCTCGTTGATCAGCACCAGGCGACGATCGGCAGCGAGCCGGCTGATGACATCGGCGGCGTCGGCCGTCTTCCACTCCGCCGGGGTGGGCAGGGCGGTATCCGCAGCGACGTGGCTCTTCAGCGGGAAATCACGGATGGCTTCGTTGTAGAGGCCCAGTTCGTCCTCCGTGGACGCAAACATCTGCATTGCCAGCACGCGATCGGAAGGCGGCAGCTCCGGCATGGTCTTGACCAGATAGACATAGCGGGCCAGATCGTTGGGTTGCCGGTTCAATGCATTGAACATCGAGACGGCCGCCGGGCTGAACCTCTGCGCTGACGCTGCCGGTATCAGCAGGGCACCGAGAAGTACCGCGCTGGAAATCTTTCGGAACGGTAGCGGGATCGGCATGCTTGGGTCCCCTGGGTCGATTCACGGCTAGCGTGCCTGCGAAGCAATGTTCAGGCAAGCATCGAGCCTTGGCTCTTCGGTCGATCGGCTCGTGCGCAAGCGACTCGGTACAATGGCGGGCATGGACAATTTCAGCCTGCACCGCGGCCGCGTTCCGCTGTTGATCAGCCTGCCGCACAACGGCAGCTTCATCCCCGATGAGCTTGCCGCACGAATGCATCCGGCGGCCCGGCGCTCGCCGGATACCGACTGGCATGTGGGACGACTGTACGAGCCCTTGGCGCAGGCGCTGGGCGCCAGCGTGCTGAAGCCGCAGGCTTCGCGCTACGTCATCGACCTGAACCGTCCCACCGACGGTCAATTGCTGTATCCGGGCCAGCGCGAGACCGGACTGATACCTGCGATCGGGTTCGACGGCGAGCCGTTGTACCTGGACGGCGAAACACCGGGCCATGACGAAGTTCAACGGCGGATAAACGATTTCTGGCAGCCCTACCATCAGGCTCTATCGCATGAACTTGCGAGATTGTGCGCGGAGCACGGCCGGGCGGTGCTGTGGGAAGGCCATTCCATCCGCAGTCAGGTGCCGATGTTGTTCGATGGCCGCCTGCCGGACTTCAACCTCGGCACCGCGGCTGGCGCGAGTTGCGGCGAAGCGTTGCAGTCGCGGTTGCAGGCATGCCTGGAGTCGCAGTCGCGCTTCAGTTTCGCGGTCAATGGCCGTTTCAAGGGTGGCTACATCACCCGCCACTACGGCAGTCCGGCCGCGGGCGTGCAGGCCGTGCAACTGGAACTGGCTCAGCTCAATTACATGGACGAGGCGAGCTTCGAATACGACGGGGAACGGGCGCCTGCTGTGCAGGAACTGATCGGCCGGCTGCTGCAGAGCTGCCTCGACTGAGCGCAAGGTTTTGCGAGGCCGGCCACGCTGGCTGAAAGTCAAGCTGCTGATTGCAGCGCGCGCAGGCATGCCCGTCGCGCGTTCAGCGCCGGTATCCGGTTTTCACCGCATCGTCGACCCGTCGCGCCACCCGAGTCGCCGGGTTCCGGCCGGGTTCGCGATATCTTGAGAGGCCCGACATCATGATGCGTAAACTTCTGGCTGCTTCCTTGCTCATCGCAGGCATTGCACTTTCCGGTTCCGTATTGGCTCAGGCAACCACTCCGCAGACGGCCACTCCGGCACCGCAGACTGCTCCGGCCGCGTCGACGACAGCAGCGACCCCTGCCATGGCCGGGAAGACGAAGACCCACCACCGCAAACATCATCATCACAAGGCGTCCGCCGCTCCGGCGTCCGCCAGCACGGCTGGCTGAGGCTGCAGGCCACTGCAGGATCGAATCCGCCGGTGCAGACCGGCGGGTTTTTTTAACCGCGCAGCGGGTCAGCCGGGCGCACGGGCGCCGCCACGCATTTCAATTCGATGGCTATCGGCGTGGGCAACGCGCTGATGCCGAGCGTCGTGCGGCAGGCGTCGACGCCTGCGAAATATTCCGCGTACAGCCGGTTGTAGCTGGCGAAATCGCGCTGCATGTCGGTCAGGAACACGGTCACATCGACCAGGTCGCCCCAGCTTGCGCCACTCGCCTCGAGCACGGCGCGCACGTTCGCGAACACCTGCCGGCACTGTGCCTCGATGTCGTAGTTCAGCAGCCGGCCATCCATGCCGTAAACGTTGCCCGGAATCGAGTTGTCGCCGGGCCGGCGCGGACCCACCCCTGACAGAAACAATAGGTCGCCGACCCGGCGCGCATGCGGGTAGGCGCCCACTGGGGCGGGCGCGGCATCGGTGCGAATGACATCGCTCACCGGTGCGGTTCCGGTATCCGCACCAATCGCTGCAATGCATTGTGGTAGGCGGGCAGCAGGGTTTCGCGCGAAGTCACGTGCATGTCCAGATCGTTCACGTGGCCATTGTCCAGGCTGTAGCACCACGCATGCACCGACAGCTTCTGCCCGCGGTCCCAGGCGTCCATCACCATGGTGGTGTGGCAGATGTTGGAGACCTGCTCGATCGCGTTGAGCTCGCATAGCCGGTTGTTGCGCAATTGCATCATGTCGAGCGAAGCGAGCATCGCGGAATGTTTCTCGGCCACTTCACCGACATGCCGCAGCCAGTTGTCGACCAACCCCAGCCGTCGCTCGTCCAGGACCGCCTGGACGCCGCCGCAGCCGTAATGGCCCACGATGATGATGTGCTCGACCTTGAGGACGTCCACCGCGAATTGCACCGTACTGAGGCAGTTGAGGTCGGTGTGCGAGACCACGTTGGCGACATTGCGCTGCACGAAAATGTCGCCCGGCGGCAGATCGACGATCTGGGTCGCCGGCACCCGCGAATCGGAGCAGCCGATCCACAGGTACTTCGGCGCCTGCTGCTTGGCAAGGCGTTCGAAGAAGTGCGAATCTTCCGCGCATACGGCGGCCGACCAGCGACGATTGCCGTCGATCAGTTCTTGCAGGGGGCTGTTCAAGTCGGTGTTCCTCAGTATCGAATGCAGATGTTTTTCGGCTCGGTGAAAAAGTGCAGCGCCTCGTTGCCGCCCTCGCGGCCGAGCCCTGATTGCTTGGTGCCGCCGAAGGGCGTGCGCAGGTCGCGCAGCAGCCAGCAGTTGATCCACACGATGCCGAATTCGAGCTGCGCGCCGAGCCGATGGGCCCGCGAAAGATCCTGTGTCCACAGCGAGGCGGCGAGGCCGTAGTGGCTGTCGTTGGCGATCGCCAGCGCTTCGGCTTCGTCCTCGAACGGGATCAGGCTGACCACCGGGCCGAAGATTTCCTGCTGGTTGGTCCGCGCCGTGGACGGCAGTCCCTCGATCACGGTGGGCGCGATGAACCAGCCGTCGGCGCAGCGGCCGGACAATCTGGCCGGCCCGCCACCGCACAGCACGCGGCCACCTTCGGCCCGCGCCTGTTCGATGCAGCCGAGCACCTTGTCGTAATGCGCCTGCGAGACCATCGCGCCGAGGTCGCTGGAGGCGTCGGCCGGATCGCCCACGCGCAGCGCCTGCACGCGCGCCAGGTAGCGTTCGCGGAACGCTTCGAGGATCGAGCGCTGCACCAGCAGCCGCGAACCGCACAGGCAGATTTCGCCCTGGTTGGCGAAGCCCGAACGCACGATGGTGTCCAGATTCGCGTCGGAGAGGTCGGCATCGGCAAACACGATTGCGGGGTTCTTGCCGCCCATCTCCAGCGACACTTTCTTGAACTGCGCAGCAGTCACGCCGGCGATGCGCGCGCCGGTGGCGGTGCTGCCGGTGAAGGAGATCGCCTTCACCCGCGAGTGCTCGGCGATGGCCTGCCCGACCGTCGGGCCGCGGCCTTGCACGATGTTCAGCACGCCAGCCGGGAAGCCGGCCTCGATGCTCAGTTCGCCGAGCAGGGCGGCGGTGCACGGCGTCACCTCCGAGGGCTTGGCGACCACCGTGTTGCCGGCGGCCAGCGCGGGCGCGATCTTCCAGGTGAACAGGTACAGCGGCAGGTTCCACGGGCTGATGCAGCCGACCACGCCGAGCGGCGGGCGCAAGGTGTAGTTGATCGCGCCGGTGCCCATGACGCCGGCTTCCATCGCATGCGATTCGCTGCCCCAGCCGATGATCGCGGCGGCGAAGTAACGC
>Ga0157370_10006121_pt1 | contig 13354 bp, 5 predicted proteins | sample C35metaG_FD_113463 | JGI IMG/M metagenome (GOLD analysis project Ga0157370, IMG submission 113463) | Corn rhizosphere microbial communities from Kellogg Biological Station, Michigan, USA - C3-5 metaG | ecosystem: Host-associated > Plants > Roots > Rhizosphere > Soil | place: USA: Michigan...
CTCCGATGGCGACCTCGAGAAGCTCGGGCTCACGCTCGGCCACCGTCGCAAGCTCCTGCTCGCGCTCAAGTCCGACGGGGCGCGCGCCGAACAGCCCGCGCCCGCGGCAGGCACGGCCGCGTCGCAGCCGGCGGCACACGACGCCGAGCGGCGCCAGGTCACCGTCCTCTTCTGCGACCTCGTCGGCTCGACGACGATCGGGCGCGCGCTCGATCCCGAGGACCTGAGCGACTACATCGGCCGATTCCGCGAGGCGGCGTCGGCATCGATCGCCCGCTACGACGGCTTCGTCGCCAAGTTCATGGGCGACGGCGTGCTGGCGTACTTCGGTTACCCGCACGCGAGCGAGGACTCGGCCGAGCACGCGGTGCGGGCGGCGATCGCGCTGCGTGACGCGATGGCCGGCATCCCGACGCCGGGCGGCGCGCCGTCGCGCACGCGCACCGGCATCGCCACCGGCATGGTCGTCGTCGGCGACATCGTGGGCAGTGGCGCCGCACGCGAGCATTCGATCGCCGGCGACACGCCAAATCTCGCCGCGCGGCTGCAATCCGAGGCGGACGCCGACGCGATCCTGATCAGCCTCGCGACCGCGCGCCTGCTGGCGCACCGCTTCGACCTCGCCGACTTGGGCTCGCGCGCGCTCAAGGGATTCGACGCGCCGGTGCGAGTGTTCAAGGTGCAGTGCGAGGCCTCCGCCGAGAGCCGCTTCGCGGCGTCGCGGCCGTCGCCGATTGGCGCGGTCATCGGCCGCGAGGTCGAGCTCGCCGTCCTGCAGGCACGCTGGCAGCGGGCGGTGGCGCGCGAAGGGCAGGCGGTCATCGTCACCGGCGAGGCGGGGATGGGCAAGTCGCGGCTCGTCGATGCGCTGGTGCGTTCCATTCCCGACGCCGAGCGCAATCGTGTCACGCTGCAATGCTCGCCGTATCACGTCAACAGCGCGCTCTACCCGGTGATCCGCCATCTCGAGCGCGCCGCCGGCTTCGCGCCGGACGACGGCGCCGACGCGCGCCTCGACAAGCTCGAGGCGATGCTCGCGCACTCGAAAGGCGCGACCGATCCGACGTCGATCGCGCTCCTCGCCGATCTCCTCGCGCTGCCGGCGGCGCGCTACCCGGCACCCGACCTCCTGCCCTTCCAGCGCAAGTCGGCGACGCTCGCCGTGCTGGTCGACGTGCTGAAGCGCCTCGCCGAGAACGCCCCGGTGCTGCTGCTCCTCGAGGATGCGCACTGGATCGATCCGTCGACCCGCGACCTCCTAACGAAGCTGATCGAGTCGATCGCGGGAGCGCCGGTGATGGTCGTCGTCACCGCGCGGCCCGAGCCGGCCATTGCGTGGCCGTCGCGCGACAACGTCGGCGCGCTCGTCGTCGATCGCCTCGACGCCGCGCAATGCCGGCAGCTCGTCGCCGAGATCGCCGGGCGCGACCGGCTGCCGCGCGCGCTCGTCGACGACATCGTCGCCAAGGCCGACGGCGTGCCGCTGTACGCCGAGGAGCTCGCCAAGTCGGTGGTCGAGGCGATGCAGGAATACGTGAGCGTCCCGGAGACGCTGCGCGATTCGCTGATGGCGCGACTCGACCGCCTGGGTGGCGCGAAGGACACGGCGCAGATCGCCGCGGTGATCGGCCAGCAGTTCTCGTATGTCCTTCTCGCCAGTGTCTCGGGCACGCCGGCCGACACGCTCGACATGCACATGGAGAGCCTCGTCGATGCGGGCATCGCGGTCCGCGAGGGCGCCGGCGTGGCGCTCGCCTACCGCTTCCGGCATGCGCTGTTGCGCGACGTCGCCTACGAGAGCCTCTTGCGCACGCGCCGCCACGCGCTGCACGGCCTCATCGCGCACACGCTGCTATCGTCGTTCCCGGCGATCGCCGAGGCGGAGCCCGAGCTCCTCGCGCAGCATTTCGCGCACGCGGGCGATGCGGCGATGGCATCGGTCTACAGCGAGCGCGCCGGCGACCGCTCGGCGGCGCGCGCGTCGATGGCCGAAGCGGCGACGCATTACCATGCCGCGCTGGCGCAGGCGGCGAAGGCGGAGGCGGCCGAGGCGCGCACCGCGCGCGAGCTCGCACTGTCGCTGAAGCTCGGTCCCGTACTCGCCAACCTGCGCGGCGTGCAGCATGCCGACGTCGCCGCGGTCTATGACCGCGCGCAGGCGCTCGCCACCGCGCTCGACGACGCCGCGGCGCTGTTCAAGTCGACGTGGGGCCAGTGGTACACCGTGCTCGTCGGTCGCCGGCTCGATCTCGCGCGCGACCGCGCCGACGCGCTGATCGAGCTCGCCGCCAGGACCGGCGACGATGACCTCGCGCTGGAGAGCATCCACTGCCGCTGGTCGACGGCGATGTTCCGCGGCGAATTCGCGATGGCGCGCGCGCTGTCCGACGAAGGCGCAGGCCGCTACGATCGCGCGAGGCACGCGTGGATGGGCCTCGTATTCGGCGGCCACGACCCCGGGGTCTGCGCGTATTGCGTCGCAGCGGTCGCCTGCACCGCCACCGGTCGCCAGGGCGCGGCGCTCGACCGCGCGACCCGGGGATTCGAGCTCGCCGAGGCGTTGCGCCACCCGCCGTCGCTCGGCCACGCGATGGCGAACGTCCTCGCCTGTCACCAGCAATCCGGCGATCATCGCGGCGCGCTCGAGCTGTCGCGAAGGCTCCTCGAGCTCGCCGAGCGCTATACGATGGCGCCTCATCGCGCGCAGGCGACGATGGTCGAGAGCTGGGCGCGCGTCGCCGGCGGCGACGTCGATGGCGGCCTCGCGGCGATGGAAGCCGAGTATCCGCGCGCCACCGCCGTCGGACCGATGTTCCGCTACTACGCGATGCTGCTGGGGGACGCGCGGCTCCGCGCGGGCCGGGCGGCCGATGCGGCGACGCTGTTGCGCGCCGCCATCGACACGGTCAGCGAGCCCGGCGTAGGCATGTACGTGCCTGAGCTCCATCGCCTGCTCGCCGCGGCGACCGCGCAGGCGAACGGCGATCTCGACGCCAGCGCCGCGTCGCTGCGCACCGCGCTCGACATCGCGCGCCAGCAGGGCGCGATGCTGCATGCGCTGCGCGCCGCGATCGACCTCGCGCGGCTCGACGATCCAGCGCTGCGCGACGAGGGCCGCACGCGGCTGCGCGCGCTGTGCGCCGCGGCGGGCGACGACGTCGATGTGGCCGAGCGGAAAGTGGCAGGAGAGTTATTGGCAACCCCCTCGGTGTAAGCACTTACCCCGCTGGAAACGCACGGAATCCGATCGCCTCGCCTGCATGCACGTCGCTGATCGACGCGCTCCCCTCGAGGTCGGCGATGGTGCGCGCGACGCGCAGCACGCGGTGATAGGCGCGCGCCGACAGCATTCGCTCGGTCATCGCCTTGGCGATCAGCAGCGCGGCGGCGCGGCCCGGCACGCAGTGGCGCGCGACGCCGGCGACATCGAGTCGCGCATTGATCTCGCCCTGCCGCCCGCGCTGACGCTGCCGGGCCGCGGCGACGCGCGCGGCGACCGCGACGCTGGGCTCGCCGTCGGCAACCGGCGTTGCCGCGACGTCGAGCGCCTGCGCGGCGACCGCCGGCACGTCGATCGTCATGTCGATCCGATCGAGCAGCGGACCGGACACGCGGGCCCGGTACCCGCTGATGCGCTCGGGCGCACAGCGGCACGCGATGCGGGCATGTCCGAGCCACCCGCACGGGCAGGGATTCATCGCCGCAACGAGCTGGAAGCGCGCGGGAAAGCTCGCCTGCCGCGCCGCCCTCGAGACGTTGACGACGCCGGTCTCGAGCGGCTCGCGCAGCACCTCGAGCACGCGCCGGTCCCACTCGGGCAGCTCGTCGAGGAACAAGACGCCGTTGTGCGCGAGCGAGATCTCGCCGGGGCGCGGGTCGCAGCCGCCGCCGACCAGCGCGACGCCGCTCGCCGTGTGGTGCGGCGCGCGATACGGCGGCGTCCGCCAGCGGCGCGCGTCGAAGCGCCCGGCGAGCGACAGGATCGCCGAGGTCTCGAGCGCGGCCTCCTCGTCGAGTGGCGGCAGCAAGCCCGGCAGACGCTGCGCGAGCATCGACTTGCCGGAGCCCGGCGGGCCGCTCATCAGCAGCGAATGCCCGCCGGCGGCGGCGATCTCCAACGCGCGCTTGGCGCCGGCCTGGCCGCGCACGTCGGCGAGATCGGGCAGGTGCATCGACGTCGCCATCGCCTCCTGGCGCGCGCGTGCTTCGTCCGGCAGCACGTGCGCCAGCGCCGCGTCGCCGCGCAAATGCGCGCACACCGATTGCAGCGAATCGGCGGCATACACGCGCGCATCGGCCACCCACGACGCTTCCTCGGCGCTCGCCGCCGGCAGCACGAACGCGCGCGCATCGCGCCGCGCCGACACGACCATCGCGAGCGCGCCGCGCACCGCGCGCAATCGCCCGTCGAGCGCGAGCTCGCCGGCGAACTCGTAGCCGCCGAGGCCGTCGACCGGCAGCTGCCCGGTTGCCGCCAGCACACCGAGCGCGATGGGCAGGTCGAAGCGCCCCGACGACTTGGGCAGGTCGGCAGGGGCGAGGCTCACGGTGATCCGGCGCGCCGGGAAGTCGCACTGCGCGTTCTGCAGCGCGGCACGCACGCGGTCGCGCGCCTCGCGCACCTCGGTGTCGGGCAGCCCGACGATGTTGAACGCGGGCAGGCCGTTGGCAAGGTGCACCTCGACGCTGACGGGCGGCGCGTCGAGCCCGCGCAATGCGCGCGACTGGATGACGGCGACGGCCATCGCCGGCGACCTTCGGGAGAACTGGTTGGCGATCGAGTGTAGCGACCGGGCAAGGTGCACGCCCTCGACCGAACGGCCGACGCGCCGCCCCGCGCGGGTGCACGCCAAGCCTGCATCCCGCGTGCCCTGCGGCGAGCGGTTATGATCGGTGATTCGTCAGGCGCGGCATCGATGATCACCGATCCCTTAACGCCGACGGCTCACGAAGCGGCCGCCGAGCAGCCCGCAGCGGGCGCGGCGCCCACGATCCCGGTGCCGCCCGCCGATCGCGTGCGGCCGTACGTGCCGCGAATCGAGCAACAGCACCTGCTCGACCATCCGGACGAGCCCGCGTGGACGTCACGGGGCACCGCGGTGTTCTGCGACATCGCCGGCTTCACCCAGCTTTCCGAGCAGCTCGCGCGCAAGGGCCGTGAAGGCGCCGAGCAGATCACCGACATCATCCGCGCCTCGTTCGAGGAGGTGCTGTCGATCGCCTACCGCGACGGCGGCGGCCTCCTCAAGTTCGGCGGCGACGCGCTGCTCGTCTGGTTCCACGGCGAAGGCCATGTCGAGCGCGCGTGCCGCGCGTCCGCGCGGATGGTTGGCAAGCTCGACGAGGTGGGCCGCATCGACCTGCGCGATGCGAGCGTCACGCTGCAGATGTCGGTGGGCGTGCATTCCGGCCTCTTTCACTTCTTCGCCGTCGGCGCGACGCACATCGAGCTCCTGCCGGTCGGCCCGGGTTGGAGCCGGGTCGCCGCGATGGAGCACGTCGCCGCGGGCGGGGAGATCGTCGTCAGCGCGGACACCGCGGCCGCGTTGCCGCCGGAATGCGTCGGCGCGGCGAAGGGTGAGGGCTTGCTGCTCGCGCTTTCACCGCCGGGGGAAAGCCCCGTGCTCGCGCTGACGGACCCGCCACCGGTGGCGCCCGAGCTCCTCGCGCGCTGCCTGTCGCCGCCGATCCGCGCGCATGTGCTCGCCGGCGGCGGCATGCCCGAGCACCGGCCCGTCACGATCGCGTTCATCCGCTTCGAGGGCAGCGACGCGCTGATCGACACGCAGGGCGAGGCGTCGGCCGCGCAGGCGCTGCACGCGATCGTGACGACGGTGTCGGCGGCCGCCGAGGAGCACGGCGTGTCGCTGCTCGGCTCCGACGTCGACATCGACGGCGGCAAGCTGATCCTCACCGGCGGCGCGCCGCGCGTGTCGGGCGACGACGAGGAGCGGATGCTGCTCGCGCTACGCCGGATCGCGTCGGCCGCGCTGCCGTTGGCGCTGCGCATCGGTGTCAACCGCGGCGCGGTGTTCGCGGGCGACATCGGCACCGACTATCGCCGCACGTACACCGTGATGGGCGACGCGGTGAATCTCGCCGCGCGGCTGATGGCGAAGGCGCGCCCGGGTGAGGTGCTCGCGACGAGCGACGTGCTCGCGCGCTCGAAGTCGACGTTCGAGACCACCGAGCTCGAGCCGTTCGCGGTGAAAGGCAAGGCCGAGCCGATCGTCGCCTGGTCGGTCGGCGCGGCGAAGAGCTCGCGCTCGCGGCAGCAGGACGAGCAGCGGCTGCCCGTCACGGGCCGCAATGTCGAGCTCGGCGTGATCCGCAAGGCGTTCACGAGTGCGCGCTCGGGCGAGGGCCGCGTGGTCGTCGTCGCGGGCGAGGCGGGCCTCGGCAAGACGCGCCTGCTCGAGGCGCTGCGCGATGCCGCGCAAGGCTTCCGCAAGCTCCATGCGGCGTGCGAGGCGTACACGGCCACCACGCCCTACGCGCTGTGGAAGGACCTTCTGCGCGAGTCGATGGGATTCGGCCGCGACGACCCGGAGGAGGCGATCGTCGAGCTGCTGCGCGTGCAGGTCGGCAAGATCACGCCCGAGCTCGCGCCGATGTTCCCGCTGATCGCGATCGCGTTCGGGCTCGAGGTGCCGTCGACACCCGACGTCGACCTGCTCGCCGAGCAGAACCGGCGCACGCGGCTTCACGAAAGCGTCTTCGCGTTCATCTCGGCCGCGAACACCGTGCCCGCGCTCATCGAGATCGAGAACGCGCATTTCATGGACGAGGCGTCGGCGGACCTCCTCGCATTCGTCGCGGCCAGCGTCGGCGCGCGGCCGTGGCTGTTCGCGGTCGCGCGTCGCCCGGGTGAGGGCGGCTTCGTGGCGCCCGATGCACCGACCGTCGTGCGCGTCGACCTCCATCCGCTCGCCGCCGCCGACGCGCTGCGGCTTGCGCAAGTCGCGACCAAGGACAACCCGCTGCCGCCGCACGTACTGTCGCTCGTCGCGACGCGGTCGAACGGCAATCCGCAGTTCCTGCGCGACCTCCTGCGCACGGCGATCGCATCGGGCGGCGCCGCGAACCTGCCGGACTCGGCGGAAGCGGCGGCGATGGCGCAGATCGACGCGCTGTCGCGCGACGATCGCGCGCTGGTGCGCCGCGCGTCGGTGTTCGGCCTCACCTTCCATCCGCGCATGATCGAGTGGCTCGCGGTCGACGACGAGTTCACGCCGCCCGACGCGGCCGCATGGGACCGGCTCGCGGGGATCTTCGAGCAGGAGCCGGACGGCTACATGCGCTTCTCGCGCTCGCTGCTGCGCGACGCCGCGTACGAAGGCCTGCCGTTCAGGCTGCGGCGGCAACTGCATGGCGAGGTGGCGCGGCGGCTCGAGGCGGACAGCGACGTGCCCGAAGAGCATGCGGGCATCCTCGCGCTGCATTTCCTGGAGGCCGCGCGCTATCCCGAAGCCTGGAAGTACGCGGGCATCGCGGCACGTCGCGCCGAGGCGTCGTTCGCGTACATCGAGGCCGCGAACTTCTACACGCGTGCGGTGAAGGCCGGCCGCGAGATTGCCGACCTGCCGAGCGCCGAGCTCGCGGCAACGCAGGAAGCACTCGGTGACGCGTGGTATCGGGGCGCGCAATTCCGCCATGCGTCGACGGCGTTCGAGGCGGCGCGCGTGCTGGTCGACAAGGACTCGCGCCGCGACGCCGAGCTCCTCCTCAAGCTTTCGCACGTCGAGGCCAAGCTCGGCCGGCTCGACGAGGCGCTCAAGTGGACCGAACAGGCTCGCGCCACGCTGCACGCCGTCGACGGCGACGAGGCGGCGCGCCAGATGGCGCGCGCCGGTGCATGGTACGCGATGCTGCTGCAGTTCGCCGGCCGCGGCGGCGACGCGCTCGAGTGGGCGGAGCGGACGGTCGGCGAGGCGCAGCAGGCGGGCGAGTCGGAAGCGCTCGCCGACGCGTACTTCGTCATGGGCTGGTCGCACGGCGAGCTCGGCAAGGAAGGCGGCATCGAGCTGATGCAGCGCTCGCTCGCCGCGTTCGAAGCCTCCGGCAATCGCACCCGGCAGGCGGATATCCGCCTCAGCATCGGCGCGATGTGCCATTGGTCCGGACGCTGGGACGACGCGCTTGCGTACCTCGAGCAGGCCCGCGAGGACTCGACCCGCCTCGGCGACCCGGTCGGCGCCGCGCTCGCGCGGATGAACGTCGCCGAGATCCTCGCCGAGCGCGGCGAGTGGAGCGAGGCGGAACGTGCGCTGGTCGACGTGCTGCCGCAGTGGAAGGCGTCCCAGTTTCGCTACTACCTTGCCGGATGCTTGTTCTTCCTCGGCCGCGTGCGCATGCGCACCGGTCGCCTCGATGAAGCGATGGCCCTGCTGAACGAGGCGAAGGCGAGCTTCGTGGAAGTCGGCGCGGACGAGGAAGTGCCACCGATCGAGGCGCGCATCGCCGAATGCCACGTGGCGAAAGGCGAGCCCGATGCGGCGCTCGCGCTCGCGCAGGCGCTGATCGATCGCGCCGGCGATTCGTCCGGCGTCACGCGCGTGCTGGCGATCGTCCACCGCGTGCGTGCCCATGCGCTGATGCTGCAGGGCGACCTGTGGGGCGCGCGCGACGCGCTCGAGGCGAGCATCGCCGCCGCGCGCGAGCGCCAAAGCGATTTCGAAGCGGCGCTGTCGATGCTGTCGATGTGCGCGGTCGACCGCGCCGAGGGCGTCGAGCCTGCGCAGGAAATGGTCGACGAGACGCGCGCCACGCTCGCGCGGCTCAAGGTGCGAGCGGTGCCGCCGGTCCCCGCCTTGCCGGCCTAGTTGCGGACCTGCGCGCACAAAAAAGAGCGGCCCCGCGGGGCCGCTCTTCGTTGCTGCGGGGAACGCCGTTACGGCATCCGCACGTAGCTGTCGGACTCGTCGATGAACTTGTCCCAGTACTGGATCAGCACGTTGCCCGATCCGTCGAGACCCACCGACGTCTGGCCCTGCTGCCCGACGCAGATCTTCGCCTTGAGGCCCCACTGGTACTGGGTGCGCCCATTCGCGTATGCCGTCGCGAACGGCCCGTCCGTCGGCGCCCCTGTGGTGACGGCGCGATCGTCGGGAATCGTCGGCAGCAGTGCCTGGAGCTGCGCCGGCGTCAGCGAATCGAACCCGCCGCTGGCCGAGCCGTCGTCCGTGCACATCAGCGCCGGCACATAGTCGTCGGTGTTCACCACCGGCGGCGCCGGCGTGCCCCACGAGACCTGCGGGCGGTGGCCGCCGAAGCCCTGCGTCGGGCCGCTCGGGTCGATCGGCACCGCGTTCCACAGGATCACGTACTTGAACGTGGCCGAGCTCTGCGGCGGCGTCGTGCCGGTCTTGTCGTAGGTGAAGCTCGCGGTGTTGTCGGGGTTGACGAGGAACGTGAAGTTCACCGGCACGCACGGCGTTTGCGTCGGATCGACGTTCTGGCCGCGGCGCAGGCCCCACAGCCCGCCGATCGTCGACGTGCCGACGTACGCGGAATCGTTGTCGGGGTCCATCGACGGGTCGTTGGCATTCCCCGGGCCGCTCCAGTACTGGGCGCAGTTGAGGATGCCGGTCACGTTGAGGTTGCTGATCTTCGCGGAGCCGTAGCCTGACGAGGCGACGGTGACGTCGCACGTGCCGCCCGGCGGGATGTTGGGAATCGTGACCGGGATCGTCGCAACCGTGTTGCCCGCCGAGAATGCCGGCGACCCGAAGGTGGCGCCGCAGGTCGACGTGTTGGTGAACGTGATCGGCGCGCCCGGCGTGACGTTGACGGTCACGTTGAACGGTGAACCCGCCGTCACGGAAGTCGGCGGCGACGCGATGCTGAGCCCCTTGAGCGCAAAGGTGGCGGCGATCGTGTGGTTCGCGACGACGTTGGTGAACGTGTAGCTGCCGATGGCGCCCTGCGACACGTTGTCCACCTTGACGTCGGTGATGTACGAGGCGGGGTCGGTCGAGGTCGTCGGCGTGATCGTGTAGGCCTGGCTGCCCCCGCTCGGGACGTTGGTGGTGCCCGGCGGTGCGATCGACCCGCCCGCATTGGCGGTGGCGTTGATCGTGTAGCAGGTCGGCGCGACCGTCGTCTGCGGGAGCGACGACGAAGGCGTGAACTTGTTGCCGTTGCCGACGGTCGAGCCCGTCCAGGGCACCGCCGACCACGTTCCCGGCGTGCCTGCCGATCCGCAGGTGCCCGTCGCCGTGACGCCGGTGATCGTGACGGTCATCTGCTCGCTCGGCGAGCCGACCGGCACGTTGATGTCCTCGACCTTGACGCCGCCGGCGATGAAGCTCGCCGTGCCGCGGCTCGCCGTCACCGTCGCGCCCGAAACGAACGCGTAGCCGCCGCTCGTGGGAAGCGACAGCGTCAACGCGTTGAACGTCGAATTGCTCGTCGCCGTGAACGTGAATACGAACGACGTCGTTCCGTTGCCCGACGTCGGGCTTACCGTCAACGAAAACGTCTTGTTGGCTGCGAATGCCGCGCCCGGCGACAACATGACCAGCGCGAGCAGCAGCGTCGCCACACGGGCGACCGCGCGAAACGCGTTCATGGAAACCCCCGGCTTTCTCGTGTTGTGATCGGTCGGGAACTGGCGTTCCGGATCGAAAGGCCGCTCACCCTACGGCGCGCGAAGCGGCACGTCAACGTGACTATTCACGCCACGTTGCTCACCAACAGGGTCCAGGACGATCAACATCGATGTGCGGCAGCGCCTTTGTAGCGCGCAGCGGCGCTCGTCGAGCTTCCCGGCGGCGATGCGCGAAATGTCGCGTCACGACACGATGGTCGCGACGAAATCATCTATGGCGCGAGCCTCCTGCACCGCCTACGGTCGACCGCCGCGCGCGACTCGACGCGATGGGTGGGCAGGTGGCCGCCTGTAGCCGACAAAGTAAGGCGACGTTCGGGCCCACGCGGCCTGTCGGTCAAGTGAGTGCGCGCTAACAATGACCCGCGGCCACAGGCGTGGCGCGCTGCGCGGCGACGCGCTTAGCCGCCGGCGCGGCCCGCCGTCGATTCGCGCGCCTCGAGGACCACGACGCGCGCTTCGAGCGCGTCGAGCTTCTCGCGCGTGCGTGCGAGCACCTCGCGCTGCACGTCGAATTCCTGGCGCGTGACGACGTCGAGCCTGGCGAGCCCGCTTTGCAGCACCGCCTTGATGTTCTTCTCGATGTCCTTGGCGGGCGAGCCCTCGAAAAGCTTGCCGATGCGCGCCGCGAGGTCGTCGAGCGTGTGGCTATTGATCATGCGGCGCCTCCGGCGAGGGTGAGAGCGATGCGAGGCAGTCTAGCAAAGCCGGGTGCGGCGATTTGCTCGTCCGTGCGGGGGACGCCTGGCCCGCCTCAGTCGACGGCGAGCAGGAGCTTGCCGCGCGTCTCGCGCGCCTCGATCGCCCGGTGCGCGACGGCCGCGCGCGCGAGCGGCAGCGTGCGATCGATGGCGACACGCAGGCGGCCGGCGGCGATGGCGGCGAAGAGGTCCGCGGCGCGCGCGCGGATCTCCGCAGCGTCGGCCATGTAGTCGGCGAGATGCGGCCGCGTGAAGAACACGGAGCCCGCCTCGGCGAGCGCGAGCGGCGCGATCGACTCCACGGCGCCCGAGCTCGCGCCGAACAGCACGCACAGGCCGCGGCGGCGCAGCACCTCGAGGCTTCGTGCGAGGGTGTCGCGGCCCACGGAATCGTAGACGACGTCGACGCCGCGGCCTTGCGTCAGCTCGCGCACGACCGGCGCGAAGTCGACGTCGCGGTAGCGGATGACGTGATCGGCGCCCAGCCCCGTCGCGATCGTCGCCTTGTCGTCGCTGCCGACGGTCGTGATCACGACCGCGCCGCGCGCCTTGGCGAGCTGGATCAGCAGTTGGCCCACGCCGCCCGCACCCGCGTGCACGAGGCAGGTGTGACCCGCGGCGAGCGGGTACGCCGAATGCGTGAGGTAATGCGCCGTCGATCCCTGCAGCATCAGCGCGCAGGCGACGTCGTCGGCAATCGCGTCGGGCACCGCGACGAGCTTCCATGCCGGCACGATCGCGAAGCCCGCGTAGGCCCCGCGGCTTAAGCACCATGCGACGCGCGTGCCGGGGCGCCACGCGCCGGCGCCCTCGCCGACCGCGTCGACGGCACCGGCACCTTCCATGCCGAGGATCATCGGCAGCGGCGTCGGATACGTGTGCGAGCGTGCGTAGGTGCCGTTGCGCATGTAGACGTCGATGTAGTTGACGCCCGCGCGGCGGACCTTGACGCGCACCTCGCCCGGCCCCGGCGCGGGCCGCGGCACGTCGCGCAGCACCAGCGCGTCGGGACCGCCGAACGCGTCGACGGCGACCGCGGGCATCGTCGCCGCGACGGCGTCACTGCCGATCCGCGAATTCATCACCGGGCCGCCGCGGCGGGCATCGGCCGGTCGGGCGCGAGCATCGCGAGCGGCTCGGAGAGCTCGTAGACGCTGCGGATCGCGAGCTCGCGGTCGCACGCCACGCCTTCGCGTGCGGCACGCTCGCGCAAGCCCTCGGCGTGGACCTCCAGCACGTCGCGCGGCAGCGGCAGCGCGCCGGCGTCGAAGATGCGCAGGTAGCCGCGCGCGTCGCGCGCCGGCATCACGCGGCATTTCACGTGGCGATTGGGCGACCATGGCACGTCGAGCACGCCGGCCTCGAACGCGCGCACCGTGCCCACCGCGACGTCGCCATCGCCCATCTCGAGCACCTTGTCGACGATCGCGCGCACCTCGCGCTCGATCAGCGTGCGCTCGGCCTCGTATTCGGCGAGGCCGTCGAGGCGAATGCCGCGCGCGAGGTAGATCGCCATCCGCGTGATCCGCAGGCCCTCGGCGTTCGCCTCGGGTGTCGGGATGCCGTGCGCCTCGTGCGTCGACTTGGTGGTGACGCTCGTCGCGCCGCCGATCGCCGCAAGCGTGCCGCCGTAGCTCACCAGCGTTGCCGCCTGCGCGGCATCGTGCGGCCACGCGCCCATCCAGTGCAGTGAGGTGACCGGCGTGAACACGTCGCGATAGCCTTTCCTCGCGAGGTACTCCTGCGCGAGCGCCTCGCAGGCGGCGATCGCCGCGGCGTCCTGCACGAGGTGCAGCGTCTGCGCGAGCTCGAGGCCGTAGTGGCGAACGCCCTGCGCGGCGGCGAGCAGGCAATCGAGCACCGCGATCGCGATGGCGATGCAGGGCGGGATGTTGGTGCCGGTGAGGAAACCCGGCTGGCGGCGGTGCAGCTCGACGCCATGCGACGCGTAATGCGCGGCGAGGCGGTCGAGGTACTGGTAGTTGCGGATGCCGTCGGCGATCGACAGCTCCTTGATGTACGACGTCGTGTAGGCGATGCCGGA
>Ga0157370_10006122_pt1 | contig 13352 bp, 12 predicted proteins | sample C35metaG_FD_113463 | JGI IMG/M metagenome (GOLD analysis project Ga0157370, IMG submission 113463) | Corn rhizosphere microbial communities from Kellogg Biological Station, Michigan, USA - C3-5 metaG | ecosystem: Host-associated > Plants > Roots > Rhizosphere > Soil | place: USA: Michigan...
CGTCCCGATCGGGGCGGTCATCGCCCGCGACGGAGAGCAGCTCGCGTCCGCCGGCAACGAGCGCGAACTGCGCCGCGACCCCACTGCCCACGCCGAGATCCTCGCGATCCGCGCGGCCGCGGCGGAGCTCGGCGGCTGGCGGCTGCCCGGCACGACCCTCTACGTGACCCTCGAGCCCTGCGCGATGTGCGCCGGCGCGATCGTCCTCGCTCGCATTCCCGAGGTGGTCTATGGCGCGCCCGACCCCAAGGCCGGGGCCGCCGGCAGCGTCCTCGACGTGCTCGCCGAGCCCGCCCTCAACCACCGCCCGAAGGTGACCGGTGGGGTGATGGAGACCGAGTGCGCAGCGCTGCTGCGCAAGTTCTTCGCCGCCCGGCGGTAGCTGAGCCAATACCCTTCGAGCAGGACCCGGAGAGGTGTCCGAGTGGCTTAAGGAGCGCGACTGGAAATCGCGTGGGCGGGGTTAACCCGCCTCGTGGGTTCGAATCCCACCCTCTCCGCTCAGCTGGGCACGGCGTAGATCTGGCCGCCCTGTTCGAGGACTTCCTTCGGTGCGAGGGGGGCCGGGGGCGGACCGCCGGTGACTTCGCCGGTTTCGGCGCTGTAGGTGCCGCCGTGGCAGGGGCAGTAGATCTCGCCGCCGTCGTAGCCCACCGTGCAGCCGGCGTGGGTACAGACCGCGCTGAACGCTCTCAGGCTCCCGTCGGCCTCGCGGATCAGGATGTCGGGTGAGCCATCGGCAGGATCGGTGTAGGTCGCAGCCTGGTTCTTCGGCAGGCGGTTGGCCGGGCCCAGCTTGACGGCCCCCTGGGGCAGGTTCGGGGCCGCGCTTGAACTTGAACCACCTCCGGCGGTCGCCGGCTTCGGGTTCGTGCTGGCCGGCTTCTTGCCGCCTTGCAGCGACCGCGCGCTCGCGGTCGTGCCGGTGTAGGTGCCCTTGAGCAGCGCCGAGATGCCGGCGATCGCCAACCCGGCGCTGGCGATCTCGGCGACCAGTACGCGGCGGGTCATCGCTGCTTCGGAGGACTGCGGAGCCTCGCTCGGCATGGGCGGATGCAACCGGGTGCGGCGCGTCAGCGACTCGGGCGGCCGCTCGAGCATGTTGTCGAGCGCCGGCTGGCCGTCGGCGCCGCAAAGGGCGAAGGGCAGCCAGGCGAAGACGAAGACGATGTCGGGACCGAGGAAATACGGCGTCGTGTGCCAGCTCGCGGTCACGAAGAGGACCAGGTTGAGGCCGAGGCCGGCCAGCGCGGCGGCACGCGTCAGTAGCCCCGCCGCGGCCAGTAGGCCGATCAAAATCTCGGCTATCGCCACGCAGACTCCGGCCAGTTGCGCGTGCGGGATGGCGAAGGTCCGCAGCAGGAAGCCGCCGGGCGTGCCGGCGGCGAAGGCGTGCAGTTGGGTGCCGATGTAGGTCGGTGCGCCCGGGTGCAGGAAGCCGGGGTCGGTCAGCTTTTGCACCCCCGCGTAGACGAAGGTGAGGCCAAGGAAGAGGCGGAGCGGGAAGAGGGCGGCGCCGGGCCGCAGGGCGCTCATCGGCGCCAGTCTCGGCGCACCGCATTAACTGCGGCTAAGCGGCTTCTGAGACCTTCCTCATGCGCGGCACCGGGGTGGCTCCGAGCGGCATCACGATCGGCTCGCGCGCAGCCGGGGCCGCAGGACGATGTCCGCGCAGACGCTCGTGGCTGCAGACGACGTAGCACCACTCCATCAGTCGCATCCGCGACGCCGGGTCGATCTCCTCGATCGTCGCGCCGATCAGGTAGCGACCGTCGGCCTCGCGGCAGGAGCGCACCTCGACCTGGGCGGCGACCTCGTGCGTCTCCCCGGTCGCCTCCTCGAGCTCGAGCAGGACGGCGGGCCGCTCGCCGACGTCCACCGACGCGTCGAGCACGAGGCCGACTCCGGCCGCGCTGGCGTCGACCAGATGGCCGCCGATGTGTCCACCGGCGGCGAAGCAATGCGCCGGCGCTTCGCCCTCGAAGCGGTAGATCTGGCGACGCTGATGGCGCCGCCCGACGGCGAGCAGCGTGCGCAGGACGCGGCGCAGCTCGATCAGGCCGAGCAGGGGGACGATCACCGCTGCGATCCCGGGCAGGTCGGGCAGCGGCCCGACGCCGGCGAGGTCCAGCATGCGCATAGCCGTGCCGCCCGCCAGCACGATCGCGGCGAGGATCACCAGGCGGAGCTTGCGCACGGCGTCGATCCCACCGCCGTCGGCGCCCTGCTTCGGCGTCACCTCGAAGGCGGTTCGACCGGGGCGGAAGATGCAGCGCAGCGCCCGCGTGTAGATCTCCATGGTCATCAGCTCGTAATGGGCGGTCTCGCCGATCTTCATGTAGCCGCGAGTGAGGGCCGAGCCGGCGAGCAGGTTGAGGCTGACAGAGGGCAGCCAGAGTGCCGCGAGGGCGACGACGCTGATCTTCATCGGCAACTCCCCCGTCCACATCACCAGGCCGAGCGTCGCCAGCAGCAATAGGCGCATCGGCGGCGCCAGGTAGGCGGCGAGGCTGGCGAAATACGAGAGGCGCTGCACGGGGCGCAGCTCCCGGGCACGCAGGGGCGACTCGGGAAGGGTGAAGACGGCGAGGTTGCCGCGTGCCCAGCGGTCACGCTGCAGCAGGTAGCCGTCGAGGTCGTGCGGGGCGAGGCCCTGGACGAGCACCTCGTCGTGGTAGCGGCTGGTCCAGCCGTGCCGCAACAGGCGGATCGTCGTGTGGAAATCCTCGGCGATCGTCTCGGTGGCGACGCCGCCGATCTCGAGCAGCGCCTGGCGCCGCAACAGAGCCGCCGAGCCGCACCAGTAGGCGGCGCCGTGGCGATCCTTGCCGGGGCAGACGACGCGGTAGAAGAGCGATTGCTCGTGGCGACCGACGACGTAGTGCTGGACCGAGTCGTGGTTGAAGAAGTCGTGCGGGCTCTGCACCAGGGCGACGCGTTCGTCATCGAAGTACCCGACCATCGCGTCGAGCGCGTCCGGCATCGGCACGTGGTCGGCATCGAGCATCAGCACCAGCTCGCCGCCGGTGCGGGGGAGGGCGGCGTTGATGTTGCCCGCCTTGGCGTGGGAGTTGTCTGGCCGGGTCAGGTACACGGCGCCGGCGACGTTCGCCAGCTCCTCCATCTCGGGCCGCCGCCCGTCGTCGAGCAGGTAGGTCGTGTGGGGGTAGGTGAGGGCACGGCAGCCGGCCAGGGTCGCCGCCACCACCTCGAAGGGCTCGTCGTAGGTGCAGACGTAGACATCGATCTTGCGCCCCGGCGTCACCGGCGGGCGCACCGCGGCAGGCCGCGACCACGAGTACCAGGCTAGGGCGCCAAGCGCCCAGAGACCGTAGATCTCGGTGACGATCAGCATCGAGAAGGCAACCGGGCTGGCGCCCTGCCAGCTCCAGCCGACCCTCCAGGTCAGGTAGCCGACGCCCCACACGAGCGCGCAGAGCGCAAACGCGCGCAGCGGCACGGGATGGCGGTCGAACCACCGCCCGATGCGGGTCTGCTCGTTGCCTTGCACGTTTCGTCATCGGCGACGCCGATCGACCCCTTTAGCTCCGCAATCCGTCGGTGGGCCCACGGCGGCTATAGGCCGTTTCAGGGCCACCGACGGAGACGGATGCCGCCTCCGTAGAATCAGCCGCCGCGCCGAGTTCCCGGAGGGGTGCCGGAGTGGTTGAACGGGACGGTCTCGAAAACCGGATTTTGCCTGATTGTCTGTGGCTTGCCGGTGTAGGCGGGAGCCGTAGCACTAGACCTGCCAGCGTAAGGCGAGAGCCTCGATTTTGAGTGCCCCGATCCTTAGAGAAGCCCGGCTTGTTACGACGCGGCTGCCTGTGCGTCTGGCCAGGCGCCTGAGCGCACACGCTCGTAAAGCGTGTCGGGGGCGAGATCGGCGCCGCCGGGCCAGACCACGGTTCCAGTCTCGCGGTCTACCGCGACCTTCGCAAAGCCCTCCGGAGTGCGAGCGTCCTCGAAGATCGGTCCGCGCATGCGATCGAGCACGTCGACCTCGCCGCTCAGCTCATCGGCGAAGGTGAGTTTGAGGATGCCGTGGTCGACGACGGAAACCGCGGTTATGTCGGGAGTCAGGCCGCTCATTGCAATGGCTCGATCTCTTGAAGTGTCTCACCGGATCGTGCCCGGCGCCAGTTCTCTTCGAGTTCCTCCTGATGAAGCTCAGCCCAGGCGAGGACGAAGCGGAGCTGCCGGCGACCCAGGTTGCTGTCAATGACCTCGAGGTTGTCGATCCGGATCTTGGCTTCGCCTTCGGCATGGCGCGCGTGGAAATGTGGGAAGCCATGATCATCGAAGAACATCGCAATCGTGATCCCGAAGAAGCGGCTTATCGTCGGCATGGATCCATCATGGCGCGAGCCCCGGCGGTCGTTCTTTCTGATTTCAGTTCGAGTTTCGTTCCCTAATCCGTTCCTAGCGATTCCCCGTCGATAGGATTTGGCTCTGCAGTGCCTCGGAGGGGTGCCGGAGTGGTTGAACGGGACGGTCTCGAAAACCGTTGGCGTCGCAAGGCGCTCGTGGGTTCGAATCCCACCCCCTCCGTTGTCGTACCCGGCTGGAAGGGTCGAGGACAAGCGGGTCGAAGCAGACCGACATGAACAGAAAGCTCGATGTCGGCGGCACGCTCAGTCAGGCCTTTTCGATCTACGGCTCGCAGGCGGGTGTGCTCCTGCCGGTCGCGTTTGGCCTCTTCTTGGTCGTCGCCGTGATCAATGCGATCCTCGCCCACAGCCTGATCCTGGTGCCGCTCGCGCTTGCGGTCAGCGTCGTCGCGGGCACGCTCTACCAGGGCATGGTCGTCGGGCTCGTCAGCGACGTCCAGGACGGCCGCCGCGACTCGTCCGTCGAGGACCTCGTGCGCTCCACCGGCCCCGTCGTCCTGCCGCTGATCGGTGCCGGCATCCTGGCCGGGCTCGGGATCGGGGTCGGGTTCCTCCTCCTCATCGTCCCCGGCCTGTTCCTGCTGACGATCTGGTCGGTGATCGCGCCTGTGATCGTGGTCGAGCGCAGCGGCGCCATCGACGCCTTCGGCCGCTCGCGGGCGCTGGTCCGCGGCAACGGCTGGCAGGTCTTCGGCGTGATCGTCATCGTCTTCATCATCGTCGCCGTCGTCCAGGGCGTCCTCGGCGCGATCGGCAGTGGGATCTCGGGCAGCCTCGGGGTCCTGATCCTCTTCAACGTGATCAGCTCGACCCTCACCGCGCCGGTCGTGGCCCTGGTCGCCGCGGTCATCTACTTCGGCCTGCGGGAGATCGAGCAGGGCGCCCAGGCCGCGGCACCGTCCCCGCCTGCTACCCAACCACCGCCGCCTCCGGCGGCGCCGGGCCCGACCGCCTAGCAGCCGGGCTCCGTAGCGATCATGCGAGCCCGCTCGAGCAGCAGGTCGCGCTCGCGGGCGTTCTCCGTCATCGCCGCGGCGCGCTCGAGTTCCTCCCTCGCCTCGACGGGGCGACCGAGCTTGTCGAGCAGGTCGGCGCGGACGCTGTAGAGCAGGTGGTAATCGCCGAGCGTGCCGGTGTCGACCAGCCCGTCGACCAGCTCCAGGCCCGCAGCCGGCCCAAACGCCATCCCGACCGCGACGGCACGGTTCAGCTCGACCACGGGGGAGGGGGTCAGCCGAGCAAGCGCGTCGTAGAGCGCCGCGATCCGCACCCACTCGGTCTCCTCGGCGCTGCGCGCCCGGGCATGGCAGGCCGCGATTGCCGCCTGCACCGTGTAGGGGCCGAAGCTGCCGCGGCCGAGCTTTTCGGCTCGCTCCAGGGCGGCGAGGCCGCGCCGCACCAGCAGCGGGTCCCAGCGGGCGCGGTCCTGATCGAGCAGCAGCACCGGCTCGCCGCCCGGGCCGATGCGCGCCCTCGCCCGCGACGCCTGGATTTCGATCAGCGCCACCAGGCCGTGTACCTCGGGCTGCTTCGGGGCGAGGCCGGCGAGGACGCGGCCGAGGCGCTGCGCCTCCTCGCAGAGGTCGAGCCGCATCCAGCTCTCACCCGCCGTCGCCGCGTAGCCCTCGTTGAAGATGAGGTAGATCACCTCCAGCACCGAGGGCAACCGCTCGTCGAGCTCCGCGCCCTGGGGCACCTCGAACGGCGCGTGCGCCTCCTTCAACGTGCGCTTCGCCCGCACGATCCGTTGCGCGACCGTCGACTCCGAGGCGAGGAACGCCCGCGCGATCTCCTCCGTCCCCAGCCCGCCGAGCAGGCGCAGGGTCAGAGCCACCCGCGCCTCGGTCGAGAGCAGCGGGTGGCAGCAGGTGAAGATCAGGCCGAGCAGGTCGTCTTCGAGGCCGCCCAGCGTCGCCTCGTGCTCAGCCGCGTCCATCGCCATGCGCATGCCTGCCTCGCGCGCCAGTTGCTCGCGGCGATCCTCAAAGCGCCTGCCGCGTCGCGCCAGGTCGATCGCCCGGTTCTTCGCCGTGGCCGTGAGCCAGGCGCCCGGGTTCTCCGGGACGCCCGACTCCGGCCAACGCTCCAGCGCCGCCAACAGCGCGTCCTGTGCCAGGTCCTCGGCGAGGCCGACGTCGCCGCACATCCTCGCCAGGCCGGCGATCAGCCGCGGCGACTCGATCCGCCAGACGGCCTCGATCACCCGACCGGCGTCCGAGCCAGTCTCGGAGCCGTCGCTCACGTCTGCTCGGGCGGCCTCTCCGAGAGCTGCCCGGCTTCTTGCACGTCCTGCGGGAAATCCTCCATCTCATAGACGCGGCGCACCTCGATGAAGTCGCCGTCGTTGGCGGGGCAGCGTGAGGCCCACTCCACCGCCTCCTCTTTCGAGGATGCCTGGATCAGCCAGTAGCCGCCGACGACCTCCTTGGCCTCGGCGAAAGGCCCGTCGGTGACGGTCGGGGTGCCGCCGCTGAAGCGGACCCGGGCGCCGTCACCGGGCGGCCGCAGGCCGTCGAGCGAGAGCAGCACGCCGGCTTTGTTCAGCTCCTCGTTGAACCTGGTCATCGCCCCGACGTCCTCGGCGCTGGGCTCCCAGCTCTTCGCGTCGGTATCGATCCCCGGGTACATCAGCATCATGAATCGCATCGTCGTCTCCTTTGCTGGAGTCCTGTGACTCCTCTCGGGTTGCCTCTACCTCTACGACGAACGGCGAACTGCGAAATCGACACGGGTTGGAATTCGCGCTCCGTCAGCGGGTACATAGCGCTGAACGGAGCTGCGCGCAATCAGCGCCGGGGACCGGTCTCGCATTCGTGCGAGCGTCCCCAACCGGGCAGGCCGTCGCAGGCGTCGTAGCCTTTGCCGCCATAGAGCTGGTCGGCGCTGGGGCCACCGAAGAGTTCGTCATGGCCGCCTTCGCCGTGGCAGCCATCCTGACCCGGTCCCATCCGGCAGACGTCGTCGCCCGGGCCGCCCCAGCAGCCGTCGCTGCCGGCGCCGGTCTGGCAGTAGTCGTCGCCGCCGTCGCCGACGCAGTCGCTGTTTTGGTTGCCGGTGATGCAGATGTCGTCCCCGCCGCCGCCGATGCAGCGGTTGCGCCGCGCTCCTTCCGAGTAGCACGTGTCGGGCTCGCCATTGCCGATGAACTTGTCGGAGCCGTCGCCGAGGTGGACGGTCAGGGGAACGGGCAGCTTGTCCAGCACTTCGACTAGATCGCCCGACCCACCCATGTCGAGTTCGACCCCGCCGGCTCCGGCGAGCGGGCAGATGGCGAGGTTGCGATGGTGCTCGAGGCGACACCTGGCACCGGCCCTGGGGGCCATCCAGCCGTGGACCACCAGGTTGCCGCCGCTCATTCTCAGCTCGAGGTGCGAGCCGGAGCCGGCACCGTGCACGACTACCCGTCCCTGCGGCGACGCGGACGCGTAACCGAGAGTCAGCACCAGCGCAGCAGCCAGCGCGAGGATCGCTGTTCCCCTGGCAAAGATCGCGTAGACCTTAGAACACTGGGCCGATCCAACGATCACGGTCCTGGAAGCCATGGGTTGTTTCTCGTCTTTTGCGGTTATTTCTTGAGAGTCGACCGCGATGTCCTGAACGAGAATCGTCTTTCGCCGGCCGATCGACGTCGGCAGGGGCCCCTCAACGAAGACGGGGCGAGCGCTTCGTCTAGGCCATTCGCCGAGGCGAGGCTCAGGTCTCTATGAGGCCTCGGGAGAGAGCGCTCTGGACCAGCTCGGCGCGGCTGCTGACCCCGAGCTTCTGCTGGATGTGGGCGCGGTGGGTCTCCACGGTGCGCACGCTGATGAAGAGCTTCTCGGCGATCTCCGCATTGGTGTGGCCCAGGGCGATCAGGCGCAGGACGTCGGTCTCGCGCTCGCTGAGGTCGCTGGCGGCGCTCTCCGGTTCGGCTGCCAGCTTTGCCCCCAGGGCCGGCTGCAGGTAGGTCTCACCCGCGGCGGCGCTGTGCACCGCCTGCACCAGTTCGTCGCCGGCTGCCTCCTTGAGCACGTAGCCCAGCACCCCCTGCTGCAGCGCCCGACGCGCGAAGGCGGGCTCCTGCTGCATCGTCAGGACGACGATCTTGGTCTCCGGGGAAGCCTCGTGCAGGTCTCCGATTGCCTCCAGGCTCGGCCGTCCGGGCATGTTCAGATCCAGGATCAAGACATCGGGTTTATGCCCGCGCAGGTAGCGGATCGCCCCGCCGGCGTCCTCCGCCTCGGCCACGACCTCGAAGCCGGGCTCCTCCTCCAGCAGTAGCCTTAGCGCCCGCCGTACGATCGTGTGGTCGTCGGCCAGAACAATCGAAACCCCCTCTGCCATCGCCCCGATCCTAGCCGCCCGTCGGCATCACACGGCCCAACTCGCGAGCACGAGCGAGCGTGGCCCGTGCAGACGTCGGTATTTCCCTAGAATGAAAACCAGTGAGGGGGGGATCGAAGACGCTGGTTGTGGCGCTTGCCGCGCTGCTCATCGCCGTGGGCCTGGCTGCCTGTGGGGGCGGCGACAGCTCCAGCTCGACCCCGGCCGGCACCGAGCAGGGAACGGCGGAAGGCACGTCGAGCCAAAATCGGTCCGAAAAGGGCGGCGGAGAAAGTAGTCCCGGCTCCGGCGGCGAAGGGCAGTCTGGCAACTCCAGCGCCTACACTCCCAAGCACCACCACGACTCCGGCGGTGGCTCGACGCAGTTCAAGGTCAAGGGTGGCGACAACAGCGTCCAGGAATTTGGCGAAGAGGCCGACAGCGCCGAACGCGATGCCGCAGCCGTCGCCCTGCACGGCTTTCTCGACGCCCGCGCCGAAGGCAACTGGGCCGCCGCTTGCGAATTCGTGGCGCGGAGCGTCGTCGTCGGGCTCGAAAAGCTCTCTGCCCATGCGAAGGGCGGGGATTTGAGCTGCGCCGGGATACTCGAAAAGCTGACTAACCCCATTGCCCTGACTGCGATGAAGGCGGAAGCCAAAAAAGCCAACGTCGGCTCGCTGCGGACCGAAGGGGGAAATGCCTTCATCATCTACACCGGCACCGGTGGAACCTTCCTGGCGATGCCGATGGCGAACGAAGGCGGCGACTGGAAGGTCTCCAGCCTCGCCGGCACCCCGCTCAACTAGCAGTCCCAGAGCGCTGCGAAGAGCCGACGCCCGGACTTGAACCGGGACCCCCTTCATACGACGCGGTTTTGAGCTCGATCTGGCCCAGTCTGATCTATCCCTGAGCTGAGCAACGTTGCTGGGGCTTTGCATCTAGACAGACTCCGTCAGATCGGGGGTAGGTCCGGTCTCTGTCAAACCTGGTCCGGCTCACTCAGTTTGCTTTGGATTTTTGCTTCGACGTGCTGCCACTTCCGGCCGAAGAGGAGCGCTTTGATGCTCCCGAAGAACCGGACTGCTGTGGGTAAGAGGACCAGGCCCGCACATCTGCGCTTGCTCGCTCGACATGCCGACTGAGCCGTCCTGATTTCGCCATCTGTCTTCCCTCCTTCACTTTTCTATTTTGAGTTTCAAGCTCGAGTTTTCAATACCCCGATTGAGAACCTCCAGCGCTACTTTCTCGGCCGCTAGGTATGGAGGGATACTCGTAACCGGCTCTGACTCGACGGGTCGTGGGATCGCACTCCGCTTCGATAGCTCGGCTGCTCGCCCGGTGGCTTTGTCCTTTCTCTCGGTCATCGAAAACAGGCCGAGGTAGCTTCGTGGCGCGATTCCCACGAATGGCTCAAAGCTGACTGCGCGATCACTCCTCTTTCGAGGATCGACTTCAATTGAGTCGTCGTGAAGAGTCTCCGCCAAGCTCTTTGAATAAGGCGCGATGTAGACGACTCTTGTGATCCCGGCGGCGACCACATGGCGTGCACAGCCGTGACATGGAAACGTGGACGTGTAAAGAGTGCACCCATCGACGGCTACGCCACGTCTCGCCGCATCCATGAGGGCAGCCATCTCCGCATGAACCGCTCTCCCAAACTCGATCAATGATGCGACACGAGTGCCTCTAATGGCTGTGTAAAGATCATCCGGGGTTGCCTTCTTCTGGGTCGAAGAAATCCATCCGCCGTCCGACAGCTCAGCTAGCAACTCTCCCACTAAACGGCGCTTCATCACATCACTGGAGTCCTCGCCCGAGAGGAAATCGCGAGCGTCTCCTTCGTCGCCCTCCCAATACAAGCCACCGCCATACCGAGGAACCTCGTTAGCTCCGACAGCGACAACGTCGCCTTCGCCCGTTGCAATTACCGCACCAACCTGCCGACCCATCTCAGCCGACCGCATCGCTGCTGCTTGAGCAAGGAACATCGCATGCTCGTCCCTCGTAGGGGTCCGAAACGGATGTCCGAAGAGAATCTCCGTCGCACGCTCGATCGCTAGATCCAAGCTCTGACGATCCCTAGCGTCTACGAACACGTCAGCAAGATGAAAGGTATCGCGGACGTTCTGCCCTAGGGGTCGGTCATCCTCCGCTTCGTCTCTCTGCATAAGCCGATATGCGTCATCGAGAAATTCAGTCGGCTGCATCGAGTTGTGCTCGGCTGCGATTCTCTCGCTGAGAATGTGTGCCCTGACTTCGCGGGGCGAGTATGCAGCCAGAAGCAGGAATCGGTCTCCGTAAACGCTCCGCATCCGTTCAATCTCCTCGGGATGCTTGAAAGACCGAAGGATGAACGCCGTCCTCGAAAGTGGTCGATCGGGAGCAGACCCTTGCTTCTCGCGCCGGTCGGCAATCTCTGAAAGACACAGGAGGGCCAATGCATCACCGTTGGCCCAGGTCTCTCTTAGCGCGTCCCCGGCGTCCATGTGGGATTCGATGTGCTCGTCGATCGGCCTTGCCGGAAGGTTCAACTCCCAGTCCACTTCGTGGAGAAGCTCGCTGAGGCGGACTACCTCCGACCTATAAGCAAATTCGTCCAGGGCCGAGATCAGCGCATCGGTGACCATCTGGAGGTCGGTGCCGACGGCCCCGACCAAGCCGATAATCAACTCGGGACCATCGACCGCCTTCTCGGCGATCTTGCCTCTAGTTGCCATCGCCGGTCCATAGCATCGCGGTTCGCGATGCTATGGATAGACGCGGACGCGGGGCTGCAAGGAGTCCAGGTTTCCCCGCTTGCTCCGAAGCAAAAGTGGTCAATTCTCGCTGCGTTCTGGGAGCTGCACCTGCATGAGCTGGTGAGCCGCATCTGTTTCGAGGCGGGTTCACCCGCCCTCTGGTCGCGGCGGCAACTGTCCCGACTTCCCGATGACGCGGGGCGAGACGCGCTGCCGAGCTAATCGAGCCGCCCGAAGGCTGGCCGGGACGCCCGTTCTCAGAGCCTCTAGCTCGCTCCAGGGCCCCGAGAGTGCGGGTCGCAGTCCGCTGCTCCCAGCAGAGCCGACGCCCGGACTTGAACCGGGGACCCCTTCATTACGAATGAAGTGCTCTACCAACTGAGCTACGCCGGCGCTTGGGTCATTCTAGGTGTCGCCGTTCCGTCGCGCGGAGTCTCGATCATGGGGCGGTGGGTCGAGAGCGGATGGTGCGGCTGCGGGAGGAGAACGAGATCGAGTTCTCGCGCATCGTCGCCTTCAGCGACGGCGTTTTCGCGATCGCGATCACGCTGCTCGTGCTCAACCTCAACGTGGCGGAGCACATCCATGGCGATGACCTCACCAAGGTCCTCTGGGAACAGCGCCAGGATCTCCTCGCGTACGCGATCAGCTTCGCCGTCATCGGGCGCTTCTGGGTGGTCCACCACCGCTTCTTTTCCAGTGTCATCGGCTTCGACGGTCGCCTGCTCGGCCTCAACCTCTTCTACCTCGGCTGGATCGCCCTCTTCCCCTTCAGCGCGGGGGTCTTCGGGGATCACGCCGGCGACGCCGCCGCAGTCGTCCTCTACGCGCTCAACCTGGCCGGGATCACGCTGGTCGGAATGTCGATGGCTGCGGACGCGCGGCACGCCGGCCTGGCGAAGATGTCCGCCGAGGAGGCACGGGAAGGCCGGCGGCGCGCCCTGACCGTCGCCGTTGTCTTCCTCGCCTCGATCCCGGTGGCCCTGCTCGACCCCCACGTCGCGCCGTTCCTCTGGCTGGCGCTCTTCTTCGACTCGATCGGGCGCCGGGTCGGTCACCGGCGCGGCGCGCAGCCCTCCGGACGGGACCGGTCCGGCGACGACTGACCTACTTGCGGCCCGCCTTCGTCTCGCCCTCTCCCCGCGGCACCGCGGTCGGTAGGTGGCCGCAGACGGGACAGTCCGGCTCCGGCACCACCGGCTCGCGTTCGACCTCCATCGTGCGCAGGTCATAGATATGGCTGACGCCCTGGGTCGAGGGCTCGGCCAGCCTGGTCAGGTAATGAACGACGTCGAGCCCCACCTGGCCGCCGATCAGGTTGCAGGCGGGCCCCATCGTCGCCACCGGGGACTGTTTGGCGCGGCGCTGTTCGATCGCCACGTCGAACATCGGGTAGTTGCGCCGGTAGCCCGCCACCTGGCAGGCGAAGCAGCCGGTCACGCCGGGAACGAATAGCGGCCCGACGCGGGCCACCGGCGGAAAGTGGCTCATCGTTATGTAGGGGGTCTCCGCCGCGAAGCAGGCCTCGTTGACCCATTCCTCGATGTCGTGGGCGGGCCAGTCGGCGGCGTCGACGACCAGGTCGAAGCCCTCGATGACCTCCGCGACCGCGTCCTTCCCGTCGATCCGCTCGGCGATCGTCTCGAGGCGAACCCGTGAGTTGAAGGCGCTCAGGCGGTCCGCCGCCGCGTCGACCTTCGCCCGGCCGATGTCGTCCTCCGCGTAGAGGATCTGGCGGTTGAGGTTCGTCTCCTCGACCCGGTCGCCGTCGATCAGCAGCATCTCGCCGACCCCGCAGCAGGCGAGCGATAGGGCCGAGGCGCCGCCGAGGCCGCCCACCCCGAGGACGACGACTCGAGCGCTTTCCAGCCGCGCCTGGCATTGCGAGGGCGGCGGCCCGGTGGTGATGTCGCTGAAATAG
>Ga0157370_10006124_pt1 | contig 13352 bp, 9 predicted proteins | sample C35metaG_FD_113463 | JGI IMG/M metagenome (GOLD analysis project Ga0157370, IMG submission 113463) | Corn rhizosphere microbial communities from Kellogg Biological Station, Michigan, USA - C3-5 metaG | ecosystem: Host-associated > Plants > Roots > Rhizosphere > Soil | place: USA: Michigan...
GCAGATCACGCCCGCGTCGCTGACCCGCGTGTACCTCACGCTGGGCGGCTCCGAGGCGGTCGATGCCGCGGTGCGCTTCATCGTGCAGTACTACAACGCGACCGGCCGGCCGTCGAAGAAGCAGTTCATTTCGCTGGAGCGCGGCTACCACGGCTCGTCGTCCACCGGCGCGGGCCTCACGGCGCTGCCGGCCTTTCACCGCGGCTTCGACCTGCCGCTGCCGACGCAGCACTACATCGAATCGCCCTACGCCTATCGCCATGCCGCGGGCGCCGATCCCGAGGCGCTGATCGCCGCGTCGGTCGCGGCCCTGCACGCCAAGGTGGCGGAGCTCGGCGCGGACAACGTGGCCGCTTTCTTCTGCGAGCCGATTCAGGGCTCGGGCGGCGTCATCGTGCCGCCCAAGGGCTGGCTGAAGGCCATGCGCGAGGCCGCGCGCGAGCTCGACATCCTCTTCGTCGTGGACGAGGTCATCACCGGCTTTGGCCGCACCGGCCCGATGTTCGCCTGCGAGGCCGAAGGCGTGGAGCCGGACCTGATGACCATGGCCAAGGGCCTGACGGCCGGCTACGTGCCGATGGGCGCGACGATGATGTCCGAGAAGGTCTATGCCGGGATCGCCGATGGCGCCCCCCCAGGCACCCCCATCGGCCACGGTGCGACCTATTCGGCGCACCCGGTCGGCGCAGCCGTCGCGCTCGAGGTGCTGCGGCTCTACGAAGAAGGCGGCATCCTCGCCAACGGCCAGCGCGGCGCGGCGCACTTCGCGGCGGGGCTCGATGCCCTGCGCGCGCATCCGCTGGTGGGCGATGCGCGCCACCGCGGCCTGCTGGGCGCGCTGGAACTGGTGAGCGACAAGGCCGGCAAGCGCCGCTTCGACCCGGCGCTGGGACTGGCCGACCGCATCTTCGCCGCCGGCTACCGCAACGGCCTGGTGTTCCGCTCCTTCGGCGACCACATCCTCGGCTTTGCACCCGCGCTCACCTTCACCGAGGACGAGTTCGCACAGATGTTCGCGCGGCTGAAGAAAACGCTCGACGAAGTGCTTGACGCGCCCGACGTCCGCGCCGCGCTGGCGAGTTGAGAGGCCGGCGCGCAAACGCAGGGGCTGCAAGACCCCGCAAGAGCCATCGGCCGACGCAGAATCGGAACTTCTCTCGCAATCGGGCACCGCCATGTCAGAAGCCAACAAGATCGACCGACTCGACCTGCGCATCCTGGCGCAACTGCAGAAGAACGGGCGCATGACCAACGTCGACCTGGCCGATGCGGTCGGGTTGTCGCCCAGCCCCTGCCTGATCCGCGTGAAGCGGCTGGAGCAGGCCGGCTACATCGCCGGCTACGGCGCCCACCTTCGGCTCGAGAAGCTGGGCGACACGCTGACGGTGTTCACCGAGGTCACGCTGCAGGACCATCACCGCGAAGACTTCGTGCGCTTCGAGGCCGCGATCCGCGAGATCGACGAGGTGCTCGAATGCCACCTGGTGAGCGGCGGCTACGACTACCTGCTGCGCTTTCTCACCCGCGGCGTGAATCACTACCAGGAAGTGATCGAGGGGCTGCTCGAGCGCAACATCGGCATCTCGAAGTACTTCAGCTACATCGTCATCAAGTCGCCGTTCATCAAGACGCACTGTCCGATCGAACGGCTCTTTCCTCACGAGCGTTGACCGGCGCTTCCGAATCGAACGACACCGCCTGGCCGAGGCGGCGTTCGACGGACACCAGGTGCAGCGAAACCTCGAGACCTCGGGCCGCAAGACATACGCCTGCCAAGATCGGCAGGCTTGCGCCGGCACCGATCCCCTCCCCGAACCAACGCCAACACGGCCCGGCCGACAGGTCGCCGGAGCCCTGAGTCTGCTCGACAGCAGGATATGCCGTGGCGAGTCGCACAACGGCAGGCTGCTTTGCGCAAAGCCCTCATTGAAGCATCGGCGCCAGGCCCGCGCCGCCTAAGCTTTGGGTCTTCCAATGCCCCGACTTCAGGCCCGTCATGACGCACTCCACCGCACGATCAAGCGCTCGCTTCGCCACGCTGTCGAGCATGGCAACGAACAACCCGTGCGCGGTCTCCGAAAGGCCCGCGCCATGAACGCCCCGATCGTCGAGCACCTCAGGCGCGCCGGGCGCCTGGATCGCATGTTCGTCGACGGCGAATGGGTCGTGCCCGATGCGCAAGCCCGCAGCGCCGTCGTCGACCCATCGACCGAGGAGCCCGTCGCGGAGATCGCGCTGGGCAGTGCAGGCGATGTCGCCGCCGCCGTGGCTGCGGCGCGGCGCGCATTCGCGGCCTGGTCCACGAGTTCCGCCGAGACCAGGGCCTTGCTTCTGGATCGCGTCCACGCCCTGATCCTGGAGCGCGCAGAACTGTTCGCGCAGGCGATCTCGCTGGAAATGGGCGCTGCCATCGGCTTCGCGCGCAGCACACAGGTGCCGTCCGCAGCGGAGCACATCCGCGTGGCCCGGGACAATGCACGCGGCTATGCGTTCGTCACCCACCGGGGCGGCATGGCCATCGTGCGCGAGGCCATCGGCGTGTGCGGCCTCATCACGCCATGGAACTGGCCGCTCTACCAGATCACCGCCAAGGTCGGCCCCGCCCTCGCGGCTGGATGCACGGTCGTCCTGAAGCCCAGCGAACTCTCGCCCCTGAGCGCCCTGCTCTTTGCCGAGGTGATGCACGACGCCGGCACCCCGCCGGGTGTGTTCAACCTGGTGAACGGCAATGGGCCGGAGGTCGGCGCTGCGTTGGCCGAGCATCCTGACGTGGACATGATCTCGATCACCGGCTCGACCAGGGCCGGCGTGCTGGTGGCCCAGGCGGCAGCCCCGACGGTGAAGCGCGTGGCCCAGGAGCTCGGCGGCAAGTCGCCCAACCTCATCCTGCCGGATGCGGACCTGTCGCGCGCCGTGCCGCCCGGCGTGGCGGCGGGCTTCCGCAACGTCGGCCAATCCTGCAGCGCCCCGACGCGCATGATCGTGCCCCGCGCGCGCCTCGGCGAAGTCGAACGGATCGCGCTCGAAGCGGCAGGCGGCATCGTCGTGGGCGATCCGCGTTCGCAGCGGACGACGCATGGCCCGGTGGCGAACCGCGCGCAGTTCAATCGGGTGCAGGAAATGATCGGCGTGGGCATCGCCGAAGGCGCGCGGCTCATCTGTGGCGGCCCTGGGCGGCCGGAGGCTTTGAGCCGCGGCTTCTATTGCCGTCCGACCATCTTCACCGCGGTGCACTCCCAGATGCAGATCGCGCAGGAAGAGATCTTCGGGCCGGTGCTTGCGATCATTCCGTATGACAGCGTGGACGAGGGCGTGGAGATCGCCAACGACACCGTCTACGGCCTGGGCGCCCACGTGCAAGGGACGGACCTCGGCGCGGCGCGCGCCGTCGCGGCACGCATCCGCTCCGGCCAGGTGCACATCAACTATCCGGCATGGAACCCGCATGCCCCCTTCGGGGGCTACAAGCGATCGGGAAACGGCCGCGAGTACGGAACAGAAGGTCTCGAGGAGTACCTGGAAACCAAAGCCATTCTTGGCTTCCGGGATGCCTCGGCACCCAGCAACGACTGACCGACAGCTTTCAGTGAAGACATTGCGCATCGCGCAGGAGCAATCAATGACCATGGCCCTGGTACTGCATCGCGCCGACGGCGCATCCGTTTCTTCCACCGCCTTCCGCAGGGCGGCGTTCGGCAAGGACGATCCTTTTGCGCGGCATCGCGAGATCGCCTGGGAGGGACCGGGCGCGATGAGCGCGGGCCGCACCAGCTTCATCGGCGAGATCGAAGTCGCAAGCTATCCCCACATCGAAACCATCGTCGTGGTCGAAGGAGAGCTGACCCTGACCGCAGCCGGGGCGGCCCCGCTGGTGGTCGGCCCCCAGGCGGGCGTCGTCATCGGATGCGGCACCTCGCTTCACATCCAGGCCGGCTCCCGGGTGCGTTTCGTTTTCTGCGCGGCAGCCTGCGAGAAACCGACCCAGCGCGGCCTTTTCCCCCTGCACGCCGACGCCAACTTCAAACCTTCGGCCACGCTGCCCGCGGAAGTGCTGCTGGGCCCTTCGCCGGAGTGCCGCAGCGACAACGTCTTCATCGACGACGGTGCGCAATACAGCGCCGGCACGTGGGACTCGACGCCTTACCACCGCATCGTTCGCCCGCATCGCGTGAACGAGTTCATGCATCTCCTGGCCGGCAGCGTGCGGTTCGCCACCCCGGATGGCAGCGTGCTGTCGGCGGGCGCGGGCGATGCGCTTTTCGTGCCCCAGGGTGCGCCGATCGGGTGGGAAAGCAACGATCGCGTGGCGAAGTTCTACGTGGTCCAGAGCGTTCCAGCCTGAACCGTCGAGCGAGCTGCACCATGTCGCCTCCGCTGAACCACATCCACACATCCACCCAACTGCCCGCCTTCGCCGATGTCGTCGTGATCGGCGGCGGCATCATCGGCGTCTTCACCGCCTACTACCTGGCCCAGCGCGGCGTGTCGGTGGCCCTCGTCGAAAAAGGCCGGATCGGCGCCGAGCAATCGAGCCGCAACTGGGGCTGGTGCCGCCAGCAGAACCGCGATGCGCGCGAACTGCCGTTGGCGAGCAAGAGCCTCGATCTCTGGGAACGCTTTGCCGCCGAGAGCGGCGAAGACACGGGGTTCCACCGCTGCGGGCTGCTGTACCTCAGCAATGACGAGGCCGAGATTTCCCGTTGGGCCAGTTGGCGGGAGTTTGCGAAAACCGCGGGCGTGACCACCCACATGCTGACTGGCCGCGAGGCTGCCGAGCGCGGGCAGGCAACCGGCCGTGCCTGGAAAGGCGGCGTCTTCTCGCCCAGCGACGGCACCGCCGATCCTGCCAAGGCAGCGCCCGCCGTGGCCGCTGCGCTCATCAAGCTCGGCGGCAGCATCCACCAGAACTGCGCAGCCCGCGGCATCGAGACGGAAGGCGGACGGGTCAGCGGCGTGATCACGGAAGCCGGCGTCATCAAGACACGGACGGCCGTGCTTGCAGGCGGCGCCTGGGCTTCGTCGTTCTGCCGCCAGCTGGGCATCCGTTTTCCGCAGGCTTCGGTCCGGCAATCCATGCTGAGCGTGGCCCCTGTGGCGCATCGCTTGCCGGACGCGCTGGTCAGTGGGGGCGTCTCCGCCACGCGCCGCAGCGACGGACGCTACGCGCTGGCCATCAGCGGCCGCGCACGCGTGGACGTGACGCCGCAGTTCATGCGCTTCTCGCCGCAATTCGTGCCCATGTTCGCCAAGCGCTGGCGCAACCTTCGTCCGGGTGGCCTGGAAGGCATTCGGGGCGGCCATGAAACGCTGGCGAGGTGGCGGCTCGATGCGCCGACGCCGATGGAGCGGGTGCGCATCCTCGACCCCAAGCCCGACATGTCCGCGATCAAGGAGACGCAACGCCGCGCGGTCGAACTGCTGCCCCAGCTTGGCGAGGCAAAGATCACGCACGCCTGGGCCGGCTATATCGACAGTACGCCAGACGGTGTTCCCGGCATCGGCGAAGTGCCTGGCATGCCTGGGTTCATCCTGGCCGCGGGATTTTCCGGACACGGCTTCGGCATTGGCCCCGGTGCCGGCCACCTCATCGCGGACCTTGCCACCGGTGCCCAACCGATCGTGGACCCCACGCCATACCGGCCGGAGCGGTTCAGCGGTACCGCATGGGGCAAGGTCGCCGATTTCTAGGCCGCGCGCATGTTCCCGGTCGCAGCACCGTTCACGAACTCGTCGAAGGCGTGATGCATTCGGCCGCAGAAGCGCGGCCCTTCATGTGCTCATGAAGGGCCGCGATGGCGGCGCTGCCTTTCCATCGCATGCGTCCTCGAACTCGAGAACGATCATTCACCGTCTTGAAAAACATCGGCAAGGTCGCACAGATCCCAATTGGCGCCTGTCAACACCACACAGACTTTCTCGCGCGGCTTCACCGTGAGTCCACCCGCCAGCAAGGCGCCAATGCCGATCGATGCAGCCGGCTCTGCGATCAGCTTGGCATCCTTGGCCAGCATGCGCATGCCAGCAACGATGTGTTCGTCCTCCACCAGCACGATCTCGTCGACGTACCTTTCGATGATGGGATAGGGGTTCCAGCCCGGCACACTGATTCGCAAGCCGTCGGCGATCGTGTTCTTCAGCGGCAGTGAAGTGCGCTTCTTGTTGACACGGCTATGGAAGTACTTGGGTGTCAGCGCTGGTTCCGCACCCACCACACGTACGGAGGGCCTGGTTTCCTTGATGGCGGTGGCAATGCCGGAGATGAGCCCCCCGCCGCCCATGGGGATGATGACAGTGTCCACGTCGGCCAGATCGTCCAGGATTTCGCAGCCAATGGTTCCCTGGCCCGCCATGACCATGGGGTCCTCGAATGCGTGCACGACGGCGTAGTGGTTGACTGCCGCGATCTCGTAAACGCGTTTCCATCGCGCCGCGGTGTCGCCGTCAAACAGAATCACCTCCGCCCCGAGCGCCCGGGTGCTCTCCACCTTGATTTTCGGCGTGGTGACGGGAACCACCAGAAGCGCCTTGACACCCAGCATCCGCGCGGCATATGCCAGACCCTGTGCATGGTTGCCTGACGACGTGGCGATGATGCCGTTGGCAATCGCCTCGCGGGGCAACGACAGGGCCTTGTTCAGCGCGCCCCGGATCTTGAAGGCCCCGGTGATCTGCAGCGTCTCGGGCTTGAGGTACACCTCGCACCCGAGGGTGGTTTCCATCTTCTCGGCGCGCAGCAAGGGCGTGTGACGGATGTGCGGTTTCAGCCGCTCCCGCGCCTGGTGGATGTCGCGGAGGGTGGGGTGTTCAAGCGGGAGCGTCATGGGCACGTGAACTCGAAGGCCATGCCCGTGTTGCGGGCGATGGCGTTGCGATAGATCAGGTTCGCCGTCGTGTTGTCCTGGATGGCCATGCCCGTGGCGTCGAAGATCGTGATCTCGTCATCGGTCTCGCGCCCCGGTTTCCTGCCCAGCAGGATCTCGCCGATCTCGCCGTGGATGTCGTCCCCGTGGATGATGTTCTTGTGCAGCGGGTGCCAGGTTTCGCCCTTCTCGATGCACTGCGCGATCGAATCGTTGACGATCTTTGCGTTCCTGAAAATCTCCGGCTCCAGTTCCTGCTTGCCTTGCGTGTCCGTGCCGATGGCGACGATGTGCGTGCCGGGTCGCACCCAGGCGGCCTCCACCAACGAACCTTTGCCGCGGGTGGTGGTGACGAGGATGTCCGCCTGTTCCACCGCGTCTTGTTTGGAGCGTGCCGTCACCACCGGGATGCCGAACTCTCGCTCGATATCGGCCTTGTATTGGGCGAGTGCCTGGAGTTGGTCGTCCCATGCGTGGATGCTTTCGATCGTCATCACCTCCCGGATCGCCCGGATCTGCATCCGGGCCTGATTGCCGGTCCCGATAGACGTGATGGTCTTCGCGTTCTTGCGGGCCAGCGCCCTCACCGAAACGGCTCCGGCGGCGCCGGTTCTCAGGCCGGTGATGAGGCTGCCATCCATGACGCAGATGAGCGCGCAGGTTTTGGCGTCGAACAAAAGGACGGTTCCCATGCCGCTAGGCACGCCGTGCTCGGTGGGGTTGTTCGGGAATCCCCCGGACGAAGCCTTCATCGAGATGATCTCGTTGGTCTCGCAATAAGCCAGCTTGAAATCGATTTCGCCCCGCGGTGGCGGCAGGTGGATGCATGTATAGGCCGGCTGAATCACCTGGCCGCTGTTGAAGGCCTTGTACGCCTCCTCCACCGTCCCGATGACTTCCTTCATGGAGATCAGGCTTCCCACATCCTCTCTGTTCAGCAAAAGTGTCTTCATCGATGTGATCACTCCATGATCGAGGGCTCGGGCAGATTGCTCTCGGCGGCGGCGCGCGCGGTCGGCCATCAGGACCATCGGTGTGCCCAGCCGCTTCCGGCACCGTGATCGTGCGCACGAGATTACATGCGCGCCCCCGCGCCGTGATGCTGCAACTCGGGCTCGATGCAGAGCTTCATGTGGTTTTCGAGCAGGTCGTGGCAGATGATGCTTCGGCGGCGCGGGCCTCCCCACTTCGGCCCCGGGGGCCGCGTGACAGTAGATGGGCTTGTCGGCGAAGGAGCGTGTCTGGCCCGTTCCGCTCGCAGGCTCGTCTCTTTCGGCCCGGCGCCAATCCGATGAGATGACGACAGCGAAAGACTCGCGCTCACGAAGGAGTTCTTCCGGCAGCGGCAAATGGCTGAAGAACCTGTTGCTGGGGCTCCGCCGGCTCGGCGACCGTCCACCGCACGAATCCCGTGGCGATTCGGTTTCACCAGAAATCGGGCACCCCACCATGGCAGGGCCTCGACTTCAGAGCGCTTGGTGCCGGCATCCGGCGCCCCTGGCGATTGCCTCGAAAAATGAGCGTCTGAATTCCATTTTTCATGGCTAACGAAAGGTCCACGTTTCAGTAAACAATCAGCACGCAAGGTTACCGAATGACACATGGGTCCGCATCGCTCGCAAGAACCGAATCCCTTGCGAGCGATGCAGGGCGGTGGATGCGAATGCGCCCCCCAAGGGTCGGCGAGACAGCAACGGCGTGTGATCGACATCGAAATTCAAACCGCCGTTGGCGTCTTACCCCATGCTCCCTTTTCCCCTGCGGCTGCTGTGTGCCGCAATGATTCCTCTTGGTGCCCGGCCATTCGATCTGAGACGAACCGCCCGCCAGTGAAAGACCTCGGCGCACGGGGCGCTCTTCGGTTCAGGCTCCGGGCCGTGTGCCTGGGTCTGCTTGCGGCCGGCGCGCTCGGCAGCGCCTCTGCGCAGAACGCGATCAAGGCGGTCACGAGCGCCATGCAACAGGGCGCGGAGGTGATCCAGATCGACCTGGCACGACCGCTCGCCGCCGTGCCCAGCAGTTTTTCGGTCGCGACTCCCGCGCGCATCGCACTGGACTTCCTAGGTGCCACCAACGATGTCGGGCGGGCAGCCATCGAAGTGAATCAGCCCAACCTGCGCTCGATCCATGTGGTGCAGGCCGGCGAGCGCAGCCGGGTGGTGTTGAATCTCCGGCAGCCGGTGCAGTACGCGGCGGAGCTGCACGGCAATTCGGTGCGGGTCACGCTGCAGGCGGTTGCCGCAGCCGAGACACGGACGGTGGAAGCGCCCGCGCCGGTCGATGCCGCGCCAGCGCCTGCTGCTCGCAGCAGCCCGATCACGCTCAATTTCTCCAACGCCGACATCGAGGCCGTGGCGCGCACCATGGCGGTGGTCACCGGGCGCAATGTGGTGGTCGATCCGCGCGTGAAGGGCACGATGGACCTCGTGACCGACCGCGCCGTACAGCCGGCAGCCGCCTTCAATCAGTTCGCTGCGGCGCTGCGTCTGCAAGGCTTTGCGGTGCTGGAGACCGAGGGCCTCTACAAGGTGCTGCCCGAAGCCTACGCCAAGCTGCACAGCGTCGCCGTGAACACCTCCATCGGCGCCGTGTCGGCGTCGGCCAGCAACCAGGTCGTCACGCAGATCTTCCGGCTCAACCACGAGTCGCCCAACAGCCTGTTGCCGGTGCTGCGTCCGCTGATTCCGCCGAACAACCCCATCAATGTGAACCCGGGCAACAACTCGCTCGTGATCACCGACTACGCCGACAACATGCGCCGGCTCGCGCGCATCATCGCGGCGCTCGATGTGCCGAATGCGTCCGATGTCGAGGTCATCCCGTTGAAGTACTCGATCGCCACCGACCTGATTCCGCTGGTACAGCGGCTCATCGAGGGCGGTGCGTCGGGCGCGCCGAGCGTCAGCGAAGCACCGGGCGGTGCCGACGCATCGTTCCGAACCACGCTGCTGGCCGACCCGCGCAGCAATTCGGTGCTCATGCGCGCGGCCAACCCTGCGCGCGCGCAACTGGTTCGCACGCTGGTCGAGAAGCTCGATCGTCCGCCCGCGGAAAGCAGCAACGGCCTGGCCGGCAACATCTACGTGGTCTACCTGAAGAACGCCGATGCGGTGCGCCTGGCGGCCACGCTGCGCGCAGCGATGGCGGCGAACCAGCAGGCCACGCCGGGCACGCCCGGCGCCACCGGTGGCGGCGGCAGCCCCGCACCGCAGCAGACCAGCTTCCAGCCCAACAACCAGAGCAGCATGAGCGGCAGCGGACAAAGCGGTTCGCCGGCCGCCAATGCGCCGCTCAACAACGCCAACCAGCCGTCCACCGGCGGCCAGATCCAGGCCGACCCGTCGACCAACTCGCTGATCATCACGGCGCCCGAACCGCAGTACCGCCAGATGCGCGCGGTGATCGACAAGCTCGACGGCCGGCGCGCGCAGGTGATGATCGAGGCGCTGATCGTCGAGGTGAGCGACACGGCGGCCGCGAAGTTCGGCGTGCAGTGGCAAAGCGCGCTGGGCAACAACGCGGTGATCGGCACCAACTCCACCGTCGCCGGCTCCAGCATCCTGGCGCTCACTCAGGCACTGGCCACTAAAAACGTGGCCGGCATCCAGCTCGCGCCGGGCATGAACCTCGGCATCGCGGGCAAGATCGGCGGCCAGTACATCCTGGGCGCGATCGCCAGCTTCTTCGACAGCGACAAGGATGCCAACGTGCTGTCCAAGCCCAACCTGCTGACGCTGGACAACGAGGAGGCCAAGATCGTCATCGGCCAGAACGTGCCCTTCCCCACGGGCTCCTACGCCAGCACCTCGGGCTCGGTAGGCGTCAACCCGTTCACCACGGTCGAGCGCAAGGACGTGGGCCTCACGCTGCGCGTGCGCCCGACCATCAACGAGAACGGCACCGTGAAACTGACGATCTTCCAGGAGACCTCCACGGTCGACCAGCAGAGCATCAACAACACGAACGGCCCGACCACCAGCAAGCGCTCCATCGAATCGAGCGTGCTGGTGGAAGACGGCGGGCTGGTCATGCTCGGCGGCCTGCTGTCGGACAGCTACAACAACACGGTCGAGAAGGTGCCGGTCGCGGGCGACATCCCGGTGCTCGGCAACCTGTTCAAGAGCCAGGCCCGTTCGCGCGAAAAGATCAACCTCATGATGTTCCTGCGTCCGGCGGTCATGCGCGACGGCAATACGACCGAAGCCTTCGCCTACGACCGGTACGACGAGATCCGCGGCTTGCAGCAGCGCACGCAGCCCGATACCTCCAACGTGATGCTGCGCGCCGTGGACGGCGCGAACGTGCTGCCCGAACTTCCGCCGCGCGCAGCCGACACCGGCCGGCAGAGAGAGACCCGCCTCCAGGGCACACAGCTCATTCCGCCGCCGCAACCCGCCGCGGACAACCGCCAGCTGGCGCCGAGCCCGCTGCGCGGCGCGCTGCCAGCCACGGCCGACCCGGTGAGTTCGCGCGAACTGCCCTGATGCTTTTGTCCTCCGTTTCGACGCCCCCCACGCACACGCCCTGCTGACTCTGCCCATGCGCTACCCCCTGCCCTACGCGTTCGCACGCAGCCAGCAACTCCTTCTCGAAGAAACCGACGACGGCCGCTACACGCTGTGGATGTCGGACCACCCCGCGCGCAGCGCGGTCGGCGAAGTGGCGCGCAAGTACAACGTGCAGGCTTTCGAGGTGCTGGCCGACGGCCCGCTCGCGCAACGCATCAGCGCGGCCTATGCGCAGGGCGAATCGAGTGCCGCCGCGGTGGTGAGCGAAGTGCAGAACGACGCCGACCTCTCCCGCATGATGCAGGAGCTGCCGGCGGTCGAGGACTTGCTGGCCAGCGCGGGCGATGCGCCCATCATCCGCATGCTCAACGCGCTGCTCACGCAGGCCGCGCGCGACGGTGCGAGCGACATCCACATCGAGCCCTACGAACGCACTTCGTCCGTGCGCTTTCGCATCGACGGCACGTTGCGCGAGGTGGTACAGCCCAACCGCGCGCTGCACGCCGCGCTGATCTCGCGCCTGAAGATCATGGCCGACCTCGACATCTCCGAGAAGCGGCTGCCGCAGGACGGGCGCATCAGCCTGCGCATCGGCACGCGCGCGGTCGACGTGCGGGTCTCCACGCTGCCGAGCGCGCATGGCGAACGCGCCGTGCTGCGCCTCTTGGACAAGAGCGAATCGAAGCTCACGCTCGAATCGGTGGGCATGCTGGGCGACACGCTGGAGCGCTTCGAGAAGCTCATCACGCAGCCGCACGGCATCATCCTCGTCACCGGCCCGACCGGCTCGGGCAAGACCACCACGCTGTATGCCGCGCTGGCCCGGCTCGATGCGAGCCGCAGCAACATCATGACGGTGGAAGACCCCATCGAGTACGAGCTGCCGGGCGTGGGCCAGACGCAGATCAACGCCAAGATCGAGCTCACCTTCGCCAAGGCCCTGCGCGCGATCCTGCGGCAGGACCCGGACGTGATCATGATCGGGGAAATCCGCGACTTCGAGACCGCGCAGATCGCCATCCAGGCTTCGCTCACCGGTCACCTGGTGCTGGCCACGCTGCACACCAACGATTCGGTCAGTGCCGTCACGCGCCTCACCGACATGGGCGTGGAGCCGTTCCTTTTGAGTTCGTCGCTGCTGGGCGTGCTCGCGCAGCGCCTCGTGCGCAAGGTCTGCACGAGCTGCGCGGGCGCCGGCTGCGATGTCTGCGGGCAAACGGGCTACCAGGGCCGCACCGGCATCTTCGAATTGCTGGTGGCCGATGAAACCGTGCAGGGCCTCATCCACAGCAAGGCGGCCGAGAGCGAACTGCTCAAGGCCGGCGCGCGCGGCGGCCTGCGGCTCATGCGCGAAGACGGCGAGCGGCTGGTGCAGGCCGGCATCACTTCGCGTGCAGAGTTGCTGCGCGTCACGCGCGACTAGCGCCGCCGTCTCGCCATGCCCGCCTATTCCTTCGAAGCCATCGACGCCAGCGGCCAGTCGCGCGAAGGCGTGCTCGAGGCCGACACCGCGCGCAGCGCCCGCAGCCTGCTGCGCGCGCAGGCGCTGATTCCGCTGTCGGTCAAGCCGGTCGGCAGCGACCATATCAATGGCACCGGGCAGCGCAGCGGTCTTTCGCGCTGGCTGGGCGGAGGCAAGCGCGTCTTCAATTCCACAGGCCTGGCCGTGTGGACCCGCCAGCTCGCGGGGCTCGTCTCGTCGGGCCTGCCGCTCGAACGCGCGCTCACCGCGCTCACCGACGAAGCCGAGTCCGAGCCGCAGCGCAACCTCGTTGCCTCGCTGCGCGCCGAGGTCAACGCGGGTTCGCCCTTCGCGCGCGCGCTGTCGGCGCACTCGCGCGAGTTCTCGCCCATCTACACCGCCGTGATCGGCGCCGGCGAGCAGAGCGGCAACCTCGGCCTCGTGCTCGACCGCCTGGCCGACGACCTCGAAGAGCGCCAGGCGCTGCAGCAGAAGCTGGTCGGCGCGGCGCTGTACCCGGCC
>Ga0157370_10006127_pt1 | contig 13348 bp, 8 predicted proteins | sample C35metaG_FD_113463 | JGI IMG/M metagenome (GOLD analysis project Ga0157370, IMG submission 113463) | Corn rhizosphere microbial communities from Kellogg Biological Station, Michigan, USA - C3-5 metaG | ecosystem: Host-associated > Plants > Roots > Rhizosphere > Soil | place: USA: Michigan...
GGTCTCAACATCACCGGCCGAAGCGGACTCAACCAGCTGATGACGGACGTCGAAAACAAGCAGGTCGACTTCAATTCCCTGCTCGTCTATGACGTCAGCCGCTGGGGACGGTTCCAGAACGTCGATGAGAGCGCGTACTACGAGTACATCCTCAAGCGGGCTGGAATTCGCGTCCATTACTGCGCCGAGCAGTTCGAGAACGACGGGAACATGTCACCCTTCGTGCTTAAGACTCTGAAGCGCCCTTTGGCTGCGGAGTACAGCCGCGAACTCTCAGTCAAAGTCTTCTCCGGCCAGTGCCTCCTAATCGAACTGGGTATTTGCCAGGGAGGCCATGCACTTCAGGATGCGGATATTTTCGCTGTAGCCGGTCCAGAGGGACTTGCCGTTCTCGTCCTTGCGAAACCAGTTCACATGGAAGATGCGCGGCATGATCGAGAGTGAACGTTGCATCTTGATCCAGTGTCGGAAGTAATCTCCCATGTGCCGTCTGGGGCAGGTGAGCCGGGCGGGGTTTTACCGTCACTGGCAGCAGAAGGAACCGCGCATGGAGCAGATGGAGTTTCGCGCGCAGATGCAGGAGTCCGGCGCTTGCAGTGCAGCTTGCCGGGATCGGCGAAGGTGAGCTTGCGCGGCAGCGGTGTTTTCAAGTCCTCCTCCACGAACTGACAGCGCCAGCCCCAGGCCACTGTGGCGGCTACTAAAACAACTCAACGTGGTGCTAATATCGCTTCTCAGAATGAAGCAGATCCCTTTGATCCTCTTGCCGAAGATCGGCAAAAGAGAAGAAAATGCACGGCAGAGGCAAAGATAGCATGATAACCAGCACAAATCTGGGCAGTGATCCGGCAAGAATTGCTCATCTTCTGATTGGCGAACGACCTCAGCGCGAGGTCGTTCTTGCCGCCCCGGACACCAGTCTCAAATGGCACATGCATCACTTCCCCGCCGAGATCGCCCGATGGAATCATCATCCGGAAATCGAGTTGCATTTAATTCAGCACAGCCATGGCAGTTATGTCGTCGGCGACTATATGGGGGAGTTCGCTCCAGGCAACCTGTGCTTGATTGGCCCTGATCTTCCCCATCACTGGATAAGCAGCCCACCCAAAGGGGAGCTAATCATCGACCGCGATGTAGTGCTCCAATTCGACGGGCAGGCGATCTGCAAGGCACTGCATTTTCTGCCGGAAATCAGTGCATTAGACAACCTCTTTATGCAGGCTGCACGCGGCATCGAGTTTCTGGGAGAGACCCGCGCGCAGGCGATTCAGCATCTGATCGCGATGGGTAGCGTTTTCGGCATCGAACGGCTGAGCCTATTCTTCCGCCTTTTTTCTCTTCTTGCCCAGGCTCCCAGGAACGACACTCGTTTGCTGGCCAGCACATGGTTTCGACCCAACACGGATCCATCCACTGCTCCCGTGATTGACAAAGTGCTGAACTACATCATTGCCAATCAGGACCAGGAGATAAGAATGTCCGCCGCGGCCCGGATGGTCGGGATGTCCAACTCCGGCTTCTCACGCTTCTTCAAAGAGGCTTCAGGGCGTGGCTTTGCCGAGACTGTGCGCGCGCTGCGCGTGGTTCATGCCTGCCGGTTGCTGCGGGAAACAACGAAACCCGTCTCGGAGATTTGTTTTGCCACGGGCTTTGAAAATCTCTCTAACTTCAATCGCCGCTTTCGTGAAGCCATGGGTCGAACTCCCAGCGCCTATCGTGCTGAACATCGGGTGCGGCGCTCCCCCGGATAGGTGGCGACATACCATGCAGATGCATGGAACATCGAGATCGGCAAGTGATACGTCTTGGGCGGCTTCAGTAACCTCTCTAACTTCAATCGTCGCTTTCGTGTCGAGGTCGAGATGAGTCCTAGCTAGAGCATTTTCACTGTTACTGCGAACTGGATGGTGTCTGCGAGTGCCGTTTTTCTTGGGAAACAACGGCGTCAACATTCGATGCCTTGTAAACACCGACAGTGAAAATTCTCTAGCCAGTACCGAAGCTATGGTCACGGCAAATAGCCGCATCTCTTCCGGTCAAGCGGGCTATTGAGCTTTCATCGCTGGCTCCGAACTACATCTTCCTGCCCGATTTTCGCTCGCAAAATAGTATCAATCAAATGCATGAACGATGCTAGCGAGTGGCATAGACCAGAGCGTAGTGTTGCTAAGTCTTGTCATCAGGAGTTACAACAAGCGCCTCTTGGAGATGTATGAAATTTGGGTTCTCACGTGCCCTGTTATGGGGGATATATTGCCATCGCTCTTTATCGCCTGCATCGTCTGGCTCTATGTGCTGGGAGCGCTCCTCACGTACTTCATCCATGTCGATCTACCAGGAATCACAATTCCAAATTTCAACCATGACCGAGTCCACGAACCACGGCCAAACCAAGGAGTTATTGCGTGAAAGCACTTGTCTTAGAACGCCAGAATTGTCTCACTATTCGTGATATCGATTCTCCTGCCCCTGTAGGTCCAGATGATGTGCGGATTCGGATTCATACCGTCGGCATCTGCGGCAGCGATGTGCATTACTATACGCACGGGCGTATCGGTCCCTATATCGTGAAAGCACCGATGGTTCTTGGGCACGAAGCCTCCGGTACCGTGGTGGAGATAGGATCGAACGTAACCACACTCGTGGTTGGGGATCGAGTTTGCATGGAGCCTGGCGTGCCCGATTCAAATTCGCGAGCCTCGAAACTAGGCATCTACAACGTCGATCCGGCGGTTGAGTTCTGGGCGACGCCTCCGATCGATGGTTGTTTGACTGAGGAGGTCGTGCATCCCGCCGCCTTTACGTATCGCTTGCCGGATAACGTCACATTTGCGCAGGGCGCGATGGTGGAACCCTTCGCCGTTGGCATGCAGGCGGCAGCAAAAGCCCGCATCAAGCCCGGCGATACAGCAGTGGTGATCGGAGCAGGCCCGATCGGAATGATGGTTGCCTTGGCAGCTCTGGCCGGCGGGGCAAGCCGAGTGATCATCTCTGATTTGGCGGCTCCGAAGCTTGCGACGGCGAAGCACTATCCGGGGTTGATCCCCGTCCACGTCGGTAGTGGCGCCTCACTGCCCGAAAAGGTTCTTGAACTCACGTCGGGTTGGGGTGCGGATGTGGTATTTGAAGCCAGCGGCAGCCCAAAGGTATTTGGTGACATGATGGCATCCGCATGTCCGGGGGGAACGGTTGTTCTGGTGGGCATACCGATCGATCCGGTACTGTTCGATGTCGCCGCAGCGCAGGCCAAGGAACTACGCATCGAGACCGTATTCCGTTATGCCAATATGTATGAACGTGCAATCGACCTGATCGCTTCCGGAAAGGTCGACCTTGAGCCCCTTCTTTCCGAGACCTTCTCGTTCCCGCAATCAATTGAGGCTTTTGATCGGGCGGTTTCCGCGCGGCCAACCGATATCAAGCTCCAGATTTCGCTCGAGTGACATAACCTCATTGAGGTAAATGCCCTACGGCAGAAGCAGCCGGACCAGAGAGGTAGATGAGGTGGCTGCATGGAACGGAGCCCGCGTTGTAGCCGGACAAATTTTCTATCCACACAGCTAGTCTGCCTAATTCAATGAAAATAAAAAGGGTGCCGACAATTCGTAAAAAAATAGCCCATCTGCGGTGGTACATTGGAGCGCTACTCGCTGTGGCTGCAGCAATCAACTACATCGACCGGCAGACCTTATCTGTTGCAAGCTCGCGCATTAAGAGCGACCTGCATATATCGCAGATTCAATATGGCCATACGGTGCAGATGTTTTTGCTGAGTTACACCATCATGTATGCCGTCTCCGGCCTGCTGGTGGACCGATGGGGAGTCCGGAAATCTCTAGCTATTTTTAGCTGCTGGTGGTCGATAGCCAACATGTTGAACATGTTCGCGAGAACCGCTCTGTCACTCTCCACTTTTAGTTTCTTGCTGGGGATGGGCGAGCCCGGAATCTACAACGCAGCCGGACGCGCTACCTCTGAGTGGTTTCCCCCGAAGGAGCGCGCCTTCGTCAATGGCCTGGTGAATATGGGGTCTTCCGTAGGCGCGGTGGTGGCCACTCCGCTAGTGGCCTGGCTCATATTATGGCAGGGATGGCGCTTTGCTTTTCTGGTCACGGGACTCCTGGGCTTGGTCTGGATTGTGCCGTGGCTGCTGTTCTACCACTTACCAGAGCGACACTCGCGCCTGGGCGACGCCGAGCTTTCCCATATTCGCGAAGGGGAAGTTGTACGCAACCAAGGCCCGCGGTTGGGCATCGGCAAGCTGCTCAAACGGCGCGATACCTGGGGACTCATGCTGGTGCGCTTTCTCTCGGATCCCCTCTGGTGGTTCTATCTCTTCTGGATGCCTTCATTTCTTCAGGAACAACGCGGCTTCGCGCTGTCGCAGATAGCGGCACTCGGCTGGCTGCCTTATTTCGCTGCGGGCATGGGCAGTCTGCTGGGTGGCTTGGGCTCCAACATTCTGATTGTGCCTGGCCGCAGCGTGTTAAGGGCGCGTTTGCTACCCATGGCCTGCTGCGCAGCCATCATGCCGATCAACCTTCTCATTCCCAGGCTGAGCTCGATCGCGAGCGTCCTGACGATGCTGTCCATCACGGCCTTCTCTTACATGGCATGGAAGACGAATCTGATGACCCTTACCAACGACCTCTATCCGACCGAGTGCATCGGAACCATCTCTGGCATTCTCATGACGGGCAGCGGCATTGGAGGCTTTCTTTTCCAGTGGCTGATCGCAATTATTGCGCAGCACTTTTCTTACAATAGCGTCTTCTACATCATCGGGTTCCTCCATCCGGCTGCATTTATCGTGTGCTACCTGACGGTGCGTCCCAGGCGATCCACTCCGGAGCTGGTACCGCTTGGCTCATAAGCACGAAGATCAACACCACCCATGTCTAATTGATGCAAAAAACAACGAAACCAGGCTTCTCTGTAGCCGACGGATCCGCGGGAGCGAGTGATGAACGTATTAAGCATTGGAGAGATACTGTGGGATTGCTTCCCCGACCGCGAGACACTCGGCGGCGCACCGCTTAACTTTGCGATGGATCTACACCGCCTGGGCGACCACAGCATCCTGGTTTCCGCTGTTGAAAGGACCCCCGTGGCGAGCGCGCGCTCCAAACCATGCGGGAAATCGATCTTTCCATCGATTACGTGCCCGCTCTGGAGGATGTTCCCACCGGCGTTGCGATGATTGAAGTCAGTCCGAACGGCGAACCGAAATTCAGCATCCCGCGTCCGGCTGCTTTTGACAGGATTGCTTTATCAACGAACGTTATTGACCAGACCAGTCACTTGGAAATTGCCAGGCTGTATTTTGGCACACTCGCGCAGATGGATCCTGAAGTTGAGCAACTTACTGCGAACTAATCTAAAAAAATACCGGACGTACGCTGCCTGTATGACATGAACTACGCAAAGATAACTGGGACATAGAGATGGTGAAGCGCCTGTGCAGGCTGGCGACGGTCCTGAAGTTAAATGAGGCTGAAGCAAAGACAATGTTCGAGCTGAGTGAACCAGCAAAGGAGCAATTCTCTCTTGAAACTTTTTGTTCAGCATGGGCTTCAGAATATGATCTGGATGCGATTTGCCTCACGCTGGGGGCGGCCGGGTGCTGCATCTATGAGAGAGACGTCTTCACCGCATGTGGGGGCTACCCCGCGCAGGTGGGGGATACGGTGGGGGCAGGTGACGCATTTGCGGCAGGATTCCTTTATGGCTATCACCGCGGCTGGCCCACCGGAAAAACAGCCCGATTTGCCAATGCCATAGGCGCGAATGTCGCCAGTCACGCCTGCGCCACTCCCCCGTTGACTCTAGTGGAGTGCAGTGCCGTCGCGTTTTCAAGCCAATCTGTGTAGCTGCATAGCACCATCAGGTGTAGCAGCGCACCTCGAATATCCTTGCGCATGCGTCGCCGTTGGTTGCTGAGACGTGGATGCGCAGAGCCTCCACGAGAATCGGCTCAAATTCGAGGCGATTGATCCGCTGATGGTTCTCTGTGACGGCGAGCAAAGGAATCAGTTGGAGGCCTTCGGCGGGACGGTAGGAGATCTCATAATCCCGCACCGTCTCCGGCTGCGGAGCACGGATGATGCCTCGGTTGATGCTGTCTGACGCGGTCAGAGTCAGCTCTCGCTGGAAGCCTGTGTCAAAGGTGATTTGAACCTTGCTGATGGACTGCGGTTCCTTCCATGCGAGCTCTATCCACGCACCGCCGGCTTCCATCACCGCCGTCCATTGATGAATCTTCGACTCATCGTTTTGCGAGGAGACGTTTGCATCCTGCAGCGGAACATCTTGCTCCGGCTCGGGATTCGGAGGCGGAGGGATATTCCGGGTGTAGCCGTCGATAATGAGCGCGGCCTGTGAACCTTCCAACTCGTTCGACGCGGTTATCTGCGCGGAACATGCCAGATCAAGATGGTCGGCGTTGGCAAGTCCCTTGATCGTCTGGTCGTTTCGCAGCAGGCGTTGTTGCAGCGCAGCGAGCAAGACTTTGTCCCGATAGATCTCGCGAGGAGTCGTGTTCTGCTGCGCACACACAGCGGCTGCGGTTCCGGTTGCCTGCCCGATAGCACTGCATGTACCCATCACGCGCGCGGAGGTGAACGCTGCGTGGCTCGCGCTGATATTGCGGCCAGCCATCATCAGGTTCGCAATGTTGCGGCTGAACAGCGAGCGCAGTGGGATGTTATAGATGGGGCAAGTGATTTGACTACCGGGCGCCTCGCCGCTGCGGTCAAATCCTCCCGGCGGATGATCGTCCATGGGCCATCCTCCGATAGCGACTGCGTCCTCGAAAGGACCGCCGCTGAGCAAGTCATGTTCGGTGAGCACGTGATCCCCAAGAACTCTACGGCTTTCGCGCTTTCCAGGCAGCATGCCCACCCATTCCAGCGAATAATTGGCGCTGTCCGGAAATTCGCCGCTGTTCTTGATGTAGTTCCATACGCCCATGACAATCGAGAGTAGCTCAAAACGGATCATCTCGTTGCTCGCAACGGTGTCGTTGCTCCCACCCCACTCAATCCACCAGTAGCCATACTCCCAGGAACGAATGGTTCGCGCACGCAACTGCTCTTTGCCGATTTGTCTGGCCCAGAGCGGCGGCTTGAACTTGACCGGCGCTTCGTGCCGGCGAGAGGTGAATAGGATGCTACTGCCAAGAGTCTCCGCATCCGCCGTCTCCGGCCCAAACGACTCGTCGAACTCGGCGCGTGACTCCCGTCCCCTGCGCATCTCCGCGCCGGCCTCGAGAGCCAGCCTGGAGTCACCGGTGCAGTCGCAAAATATCTTCGCTCCTATGCGATAGATCTGCTCGGTCTTGTCGCAGCGCGCCAGCACGCTGCGAATCCGGCCATCCTCCACTTCGCAGGAAAAGATGACGCTGTCCAGGAGAAGAGTCAACTGAGGCTCCGAGATTACCTTGTCGTATAGCAGGAGATCCCACAGCTCAAAGCACCGGTGAGGGTTTCCGACCGCGTCATCGAGCCGGAACTCTTCAAGCAGTCCGCCTTCGCGCCATCCAGGCCGATTCTTGTGCCAGTTTGCGCCCACGATGTGCATGCTGATCTCGCTGCTGGAGTTTCCGCCCAGCCGCGACCGGTCCTGCACGAGCACAGTCCTGGCGCCGCTGCGCGCGGATGCAATCGCGGCGCAGACACCGGCCATCCCTCCGCCTGCCACCAGCACATCCACCTCCATGTCAACGATTGCCATGTGCGGTTCTGAACCGCTCATCTTCTGGCTGTCTTTTGCGGGGCTTATTTTTGCCAGCGCGGCATGGATACGGTCATGGACAGCCTTCGCAACCGCGCCGCGTGTCTCGTCGTTCACTTTCACACTCATCGAATAACTGATTGCATCCGATCCATCAGAGTGCTTGTCGCTCATCTGTATTCTCCAAACGAAATAAAAAATAGTGGAATTTCTGGATAACCATACACATAACGCAAGGGACCCAACGGAATGGAGCGGATTTTGGGCCTGAGGCCTCTCGACGCTTGGATCCTCTCGGAACAATACGCTTCTCGCACCTTTTGGTTTCGAAAAATCCGTTCCACTCGCTCCTGTCACAGGGGCGAATCTGCGTTGTCTTGAAAGCGGAAACATCAAGATCGACAAAACCCGGCCCTCGTATCTTGGTTGAGCAAAGCGAATCGTCAGTCCCGATTCGCTTTGCTCGGTGTGCTCCTAGAAGAGCAACTTGAGCGCCAACTGAACGTTTCGTGGATTAATGTCAGAGCTGATCACACCAAATGTACCGCTGGAGTTCAAGCCATTAGCTCCGGGAACAAACGTCATATTCGGCAGCAGGAAGTTTGGGTGATTGATGGCATTGAACGCCTCGAGGCGAAACTGCAGAGCCAGACTCTCGCGTATCTGAGTTGTCTTGAAAACAGAGAGATCGAGGTTGGCAAAACCCGGTCCTCGCACATTGGCCAGCGTGCGAGGTACGTTGCCAAATGTGTACGAAGGAGGATTGACGAAGGCGGCGGTGTTGAACCATGCAGCGTTGCTCGGATGAGCAAGCTTCGGCGACACTCCCGGAACGAAGTTAGGACGGCTAGCGGCATTGTTATTCGCGCCAGTAATCGTGAGGGGAGTGCCCTTCTGCAGGATCGCAATTGTATTAATCTGCCAACCACTGATAAACGCATTCGCTACACTATTCACATGAGTAGCGTACTGCGCGTTCCGTCCAAAAGGAAGGTCATAAAGCGCGCTGACGGTAACACGTTGAGAGATATCAAGCGGATCTACGCTATATTCAGCGCGGCGGTCGTAACTGTTCTGCGGGGTCACAATTCCGGCCTGATAAACGCCGTTGTAGTTGACTGGACTCACAATGCCCGCATCCATCAATTTGCTGATGACGTAACTCCCCAGGATATTGAGGCCATGGCTTGAATGACGCGTCACATTCAAGTCAAAGGAGTCTCCTTGAAAATTCCCATCGCGTGGGCCCTGATTATTCCCAGCCGTTCCGCCCACATTAATCGCCCCATAGTAGGGATACGGCAACAGGGACTGTTGCCGCGTGATTGTAGCGGCGCCAAGAGAGCCTGGCACTCTGCCCGCATAGGGGTTCGGCACAGTACTCTGAAGTTGCGTCCCGAGCGAGAGATATTTCGGGTCGAGCTGGTTCATATTGTATGTACCTGAAATCATGTGCGTTCCATGGTTGTGCAGGTAAGCGGCTTCCACTACGACATTCCTTGGCAGTTCGCGTTGGATCGCAAGGTTGATCTGCTGCGACATTGGAGTGGAGCCCGCGGGCGGCAGATAGGTTACAGCAGTGCCGAGAAATCCGTCCGGTCCAAGGGCGGCTCCCTTTGGCTGAATTGGCGCGCTGGGAAAGCCCGTGGACAACTGATTCGTAGCAAAGTTCGTGTTGTTTCCGGAAGGATTGTAGGTTGTGGTGGTTACAGAGAAGCCGGACGAGCTATTGAAGAATATCTCGTTAAAGATGCTTGGATAGTAGATCCCGTAGCCGCCACGGACAGAGGTGCTCCCGTCCCCAAATACATCCCAGGCAAACCCGATACGCGGACCCCAGTCGTTGTAATCGTTCTTTGTAAATGAGCGTGAGACGCCGTTTACACCCGCATACTGCATCGCCCCCATCAGTCCGGATACCGAACTCGTAATGTAGGGGTTGAAATTGCTGAAGCCGTTGTTGCGCTCAACCGGCTCTTGCTGATAGTCGTATCGAAGACCAAGGTTCAGCGTAAAGCGTCGAGTCACTTTCCAGGCATCCTGGACGTATCCGCTCAAACTGAAATCACGGGGCCCCGATTCCCGAGCCAGATCGATTTGCGAATTGGCTACCTGACCTAACAGAAAGCTTGCATAGGCATTGCCAGTCCCTGCCTGCGATTGCGGGTTGTTCGTCAACAGGCTACTGAAAAAGAATTTACCCGAGGGATCGTTCGATTGGGAATTGGCACCACGACGCAAACGCCAATCGATACCGATGTGGAAACTGTGCGCTCCTTTGAGAAGAGTGACAGTGTCCACCAATTGCGGATTCGTCGCATTCCGCGTGCCGACAGTGGTACTTACGGCCGGCAGACCATTCCCGCTGATCACGGGGAATGTGTCGGGGGGAACGATGGATGGTAAGCCGAGCTTCTGAGGCCAACCCTGTTTATAGCTGGCATTTTGGAACGCAAAAGCGGTGCGATTGACCGCCAGGCGAAATTCGTTTACGAGGCTGGGCGAAAACATGAATGTGTAGCCAACAATCCCGGCCTGATTTGTCAGATCGTCAGGACGATAAACAACCTGCGGAGCAACAAGGTAGGATCCGATAACACCACCATTGTCCGAGAAGAAGTGGTAATACGCATAGCGCGCGAACACGGTCTGGCGTTCCGAGATTTGCCCATCAACTCGCCCTAGGACTTGGCGCATCTGGCGATGGTTGGGAACTGATGCCTCGAAGTTATTCGATTGAGTAATCGTATTCGAAGGCGTACGGTTGGGTTCCGGATAAAGCACGTTCTGTATCGCTAACGCAACCGGGTCAATGCGATTGGATGGAATGATGTTTGGAGTGGAAAAAGAACTGCGAATATACCCCGAACCACTCGGATTCGATGCAGTAGTTGCGGGATCATAAATTGGAATCAACGCGCCATTTGTACCGTAGGTCTGAGAGAAATCTCCCTTACGTTGCAACAGCGTAGGAACTGTTCCTATCGCGACCTGGGAAGCGATGTAGCGAAACTCCTCATAGTTTCCAAAGTAGAACAGTTTATTGCGGCGAATTGGGCCGCCTACCGAACCGCCGTACTGGTTATAGCGCAACTCGGACTTTCTGGATGCTGGCGAAAGAAAGAAGCTCCGGGCATCGAGGGCGTCGTTGCGCAGAAATTCATACGCGGTTCCATGAATCGCGTTTGTGCCCGACTTTGTGGCCATGTTGATAACGCCGCCCGCGGTGAAACCATATTGCGCCGACATCACGCCCGTGAGTACCGTGAACTCCTGGATCGCATCTACCGTTGGATTGATGCTGATCTCCTCTGAATACTCGATCAGGTTATTTGCGCCGTCGAGCAGAATCCCATTCATGGAGTTTGGCCCGTTATTCATGACCATAGCCGAGAGGAGCGTGCCACGATCCGCAAAACCTTCCTGATTCGTCCCAGCTGTCGAGTGAACACCAGGCGCTGTGATAGCAAGTGCGAGAGCATTCCGGCCGTTGATCGGCAGCTCTGCTACCGGTCGACTTTCGATAACGGTTGCTAATTCGGGTGTTGTCGTGTTCATTGCTGGTGGCTCCGCAGACACCTCGACCGACTCATTCACCGCTCCAACCTCGAGAACCAGATTCGCCGCAGGCGAGTTTCCAATCTCTAGGATTATGTTCGACTGCACCAAACTCTTAAAACCTGCATGGCTCGCTGTAATGTTGTACGTGCCCGCACGGAGAGTGGGCGTAGTAAAGTCTCCGCTCTTGCTTGAGGTGAGCTTAAGATGCTCCCCTGTAGCTGTATTTAATACATCAATTGCCGTATCAGACACAGCGGCGCCACTGGAGTCATGAACGCTCCCGGTAATGACACCGCCTTGAACCTGAGCAAAAGTAGGAGCCACGAGCAAGCCAAGGATGAAACACAGACCTATGAGTTTTCGAATCAAGTTAACTTTCATTGCCCACTGTGTCTGATCCAATAGCTCATCTGGACCAGACGTTACGATCGATGTTAGATTTCTAATGTTCATCGGTGTTCTCACTTTCCTGTTATTTCGCATCTGTACTACTGTGGGTTATAGGCGGCATGTTCCGTATAACCGCAAGCCATTTGGTACGCTTCCGAGATTTGAACTCAGCTACCTTCTTTATGCGCCGCGGGCTTTTCTGTAGCATGAAATCGCTTGTAATAGTCCTTCAGCACGAAAATGAAGTCGTCTCGCTTCACAAATTCATCATCCGAGAGTAGTGATTGCTCGTCGTCCTTTTTGTACCAGGACGCATACGCCTTCACTTCCGTACTGAACATCTTGTAATAGGTCGAAAAGGTGCGAACATGAACTGCAGGTTCGTTCCCGTCGAAACTAAATGTCATCATGCGCATCCAGCCGTCACCAAGACCTGAAGGATGAAGCCAGTTGGCCCCTGGGCCTTCTCGTAGATCTACACCGGCGTCCTTTGCGACCTGGCCTCGACACTGATAATCCGACAAGAGTTGGTGAACATCATGGCCGAACCTGTTCGCATCCACGCGATAGGCCTGTCCGCATGCGTGGCCGCTCAGTACCATGAAAATTTGATCATTCTGGCTGATGAACTTCTCCCACACCATCTGAGGGTCATTGGTCAGTGGGTCAACTTTGTTGCCAGAGTTGGAAAGCCGTGTACCCGTATGATCGAGATATCCGTGAATCGAAATAAGTGTCGGTACCCCGGGATATCGCTTAATTACGCCTGCAGCCCATTCAAGCGAGGAGTTCGGCGCTGTGAATTGCAACCCGATGTTTAGGAACCGACAACCGCCTGCTGTAAACAACTGTGCGTTGTCGGCGCCGCCATCGTGCGAACTAACATACCAAGGTTCTCCTTTGAAGAATTCAGATTTATCGGAAAACGCAAACTGAAAGGTACTAAGACCGCCGACTTCGCGCCGGCCATATGTCATTCTGTTTTGTACGAGTTCGGGCGCTAGGCGAGGGTCAGTCCAGAGCGCATCATAATCATGATTTCCCGGCACCACTGAGAAAGGCAGTTTGCCTTTGATTAGTCTGTATCCCTCAAGTGCGTAAGGCATTTCGATGGTTCGCACTTCCTTCTCTCGTGGCCCGGCAGCGACCTCTGACGTCGGCTCGTTGGGTACGGCTCTGAAACCGCGTGCCACGTGTTCCGGGTCCATCCAGAGGGAGAAGTGCTGCTTGACATCTCCTAATGCGACCGCAAACTGGATATCGCCTCCGGCACTTGTGGCATGAGCAGCGATATAACGCATTTGGTCATAGAAAAGATTGACCGCATCGAGCGGAAACCCCGCCGCTTTCTGATCCCGATAATCGAGGTAGTTTTGGGTGTCGGGTATAACAGCTATAGTGAATTCTCCACACGTCTTCGAAGCGTTCGACTGAGCGTAGGCCGTCATCGGCAAAAGGACGATTGCACAAGAAACAATAAGTGCCGCGCGCTCGGCGAGCCTGTATAGCGGTTTAGTCATAAAATAAGAGCCTCCACGCATTTTTCGGCTAAAAAGGATTTGCTTAACGCAACCCGAACACTACGACAAGCCAGATAATGCTGGCTACTACGGGTTTGCCATCGACCGATACAAAATTGCAGAAGGACAGCAGCGCGAAACAA
>Ga0157370_10006130_pt1 | contig 13342 bp, 13 predicted proteins | sample C35metaG_FD_113463 | JGI IMG/M metagenome (GOLD analysis project Ga0157370, IMG submission 113463) | Corn rhizosphere microbial communities from Kellogg Biological Station, Michigan, USA - C3-5 metaG | ecosystem: Host-associated > Plants > Roots > Rhizosphere > Soil | place: USA: Michigan...
CTCTCCACTGCTTCGGGGAATGTCGCCTTTGGAAGCTACAGTTTGAATGGAGTGACAACCGGAGCATACAATACCTTTATCGGCCATATTTCAGGATATGATCTTTCCAATGCCGGAAAAATTATTACGGGAAATGTGAACGTAGGACTTGGAAATGCAACTCTGGCAAAACTGACTTCCGGATATAAGAATATAGCAATAGGCCAGTCGGCCCTGAATAGTTTGAATACCGGAAGCTATAATACCATTATAGGTCAGTCTTCGGGGCAGTTTATTACGACGGAAAGCAAAAATGTGATGCTCGGGGCGCAGGCCGGAGGCTATATCCGGGGAGAAAACAATGTATTTATCGGAACAGGAGCCGGGCACAGCAATACGGTAAATACTGTAGAAACTGTAAACAACAGGCTGGTCATACACAGCAATGCAAGCCTGGTTCCTTCCGAAGCTATCGGAACAGAGAACGTCGTTGATCTGAGCGCTTCCTGGACCAATGGTTTGATCATCGGTGACTTTGCCGAGCGATGGCTCAAAATCAATGGGACACTGAATCTCAATCCTACCTATCATATGGTACCGCAATCTGATGCTTCTCATACCTTGAAAGTAGTTGCAAGACCGGATGGGAAACTGGGATTCATTAACGATAATGTAGCGGCCTTCATATCCATTCTCGAAACAGCAACTCCGGCACAAAAAATACAGATCAAACAAATTTTAGGCATATAAAATAAGAGGAACAAACCTTAAAGTATAATCCGCAAGTAGGCGGTTAATATTACCATAAAAATTGATCGTAAAAATTATGGAACCTGCGGGTTCCAACTTTCCCGGAGTACAGTATAATGATAAAAAGGTAGAGAAGGGGAGTGGTGAGCTGATGCTGACGAAAAATTTTCCTTCATTTATTAACGAAGATACTAGCCAGCAACAGGTGCGGGAATATTTAAAATCCGTATCAAATAATGAAAGGGTAAAAAAGCCTCAGTTCCACGCCGTCGTTTCCACGAAGTTCCGGGAACATACCAAAGAAGAGCTTACCAGTATCGCAGAAAACTTTATGGATGAGCTCGGGTACGGAAAGCAGCCTTATATTGTGGCCTTTCATAACGATACAGAGAATAATCATATCCATCTTGTTTCTACGCGTGTCAGTAAGCAGACCGGAAAGAAAATTAATGACAGTTACGAAAGGCTTAAAGCACAGCAGGCATTAAGCCGGGTTATGGAAAAGCTGTATGGATTAAGTACACAGGAGCAAATAGAAAAATTATTGGGCTACCGATATGGTTCACTTAAGCAACTGGAACTGTTATTAGAAAGAAACGGATTCCGGCTTTCCCCCAATAAGAATGATGAGGGAGCCTTGGATATCCTGAAAAACGGAGCCTGGGAAAAAATCATTAACGCCGCCGAGCTCAACTTCAGCAGTCAAAAAAAAGATTCCAGGGCATGGCAGTTAAAGGCGATTCTCTCAAAATACAAAGAACTGTACTCATGCAAGGTGTTCAGGGTTGAAGACCACAGGGCTCAGGAAAGCGTATTACCGGAAGAAAAGCACAACGAGAATTGGAAGGCGAAAATTGAATTTGAGAGTGAGCTTCAGAAAAAATTGAGGGATGTTTTCGGGCTGGATGTCGTATTTCATTACAAAGAAAGCAAACCACCTCTAACAGAGGATAACAATAAGAAAACCGGAAGCGGCATTGCCACCGCCCGACCTTTTGGATATACCTTGATTGACCACAAGACAGGATCGGTGTATAAAGGAAGCGAGATTATGAAAATGAACGAGCTGTTTGAGTTCACTTCCGATGTCATTGACAAAAGGCTTTTTGAAAGCTTAAAGGATTACAATATAGCAGATGAGCCTGCTAAGCAAGTTCTACTAGAGTATTTGAAACGCCAGAATCTTGACCATGTACCAAAAGATTTTATGCTTTATGAAACTAAAAAAAGGAAGAATAAAGAAATATTTGGCGCTGTCAGGAGCGAAGTAAAGCAATATCTCAGAACACAGAATCTAAGAGATATTCACCTTATAAGATCCGAAGACGGTAAATATTATGCTATTCACTCAAAATTACACTATGTAGGAGAGCTGGCACAGCTGATCGGCGAAAAAGATTATCAAAGATTCCTGAATCCGGGTGACAACCAACAGCAGGTTTCAGTAATCCAAAATGAAAAGCTTGCAAAAGAACTTAATAAAAGTATCAATGACTTGATTTTTCAATTCAGCAGATCCTCAGGAGGAACCGAAAAAGACCCCGGAGAAGAAGAGCGTAAGAAAAGAAGAAAAAAGAGAAAATAGAACCAATGGTTATTAGTTGATCGCCCATAAAAAATTAAACAACACCTTTAGAACCGATAAACATTAACCAACAGCCAACAACCAACTATGATTATCACCTTTGCCACCCAGAAGGGCGGAGCCGGGAAAACCACTCTTGCCATTGCGTTTGCCAATTACCTTTGTGAGGTTTCCCAAAGGAAAATTAAGGCGTATGATTTTGACTTTCAGAAATCTTTTTTCAACAAATGGAAAGAGGACGAATATTCGGAGCTGCCCAGGCTTTATGAAGTGGAGCTCATCGGAGACGATGAAGAAGAACAGCCTTTTGCAGATCTGGAAAAAATTATAAGCCTGAAGGAAAGCGAAGAAATATACTTGTTTGATCTGGCAGGCACGCTGGACCAGAAATACAGTGACTTACTCATTTACAGCGATTTTATTATCATTCCCTTTGAATACTCCGATGTATCGGTAAAATCGACCCTGGTTTTCAAAAACCTGTTGGGTTTACTGGAAAGTGAAGCAGAGCGGATCTTTATCCGTTCCAAATATGACAAAGGCTATAAATATCTCAACCAAAAGGAGATGGATATTGAGATCGCAAAATACGGAACCCTGATTGAAAGTCCCGTGTATAAAAGGAACTGTTTGCAGACCATTAATACGAGGAAGCTTACTTACGAGCAGCGATATGCTATAAAAAAACCATTCAACGAAATCATTGAACAAATAAGTGAAGCATTACAAATTACCCTGTAAGGCTGATTCCAAAGAAAAAACAAAATAAAAAATATGATAAAGTATTCACTCATCCTGTTAGCAGCTTATTTCCTGTATTATGCCGGAAATATCCTGTACGACCTTTTCTTAAAAAAAGAAAAGATCACTCACGTCGATCTGACTGAAGAATTTTCACTGAGCGGTTTTGCTCAAACTGATGCTGAACCTCCAAGCCGGATTGGAATTGAAGATGTTGAAAACGTCAGTACCCCCAAATCCTTTTTGAAGAAAGAGCTTCACTCCGCAAACCCATCAACTATCGATCAGCAGCCTGATCTGGAAGAGATGAGAAAACGATTTGAAGCAGAGCAGGATATTGACGATATGCCTCCACCGGCGAACAATACCAAATCGGTAACAGTAGAAAAGAGCCAGTCCGATAACACAAACCAATCTCAGGATATGCCTGTCAAAGCAGAAGAGTATCCTAAAAGGGAAAAGGCTGAGCCTAAAAAGTCCCACTGGAAAGAGCTTTTGAACTTATCGGAGACCACCGTCCAGCTGGTGGCTAATTATGAAGGCCAAAAGGTCTACCACTCCGTCATTTAAGCAGTAAGGAACACTTCAAATTGACCAAATATCATCCTATCAACAGATACGGATAGCATACCCCTTATGCCAATTTCTAAGCACAAAATTTAATTCTAAACCAATAATTAATCATTATGAACAACAATTTAAAACGTCATGCAGCAGTAAAAAAGATATTGACTGCATGTATGATTCTCCTTGCTGTTACGCCTGTATTTGCCCAGGGCGGAGCAACAGCCATCTCCAATGCAGCCAATGACATTAAGGACTATTGGGATCCCATCAAACTGATTCTGAAAGCCGTGGGTGGATTGGTCGGCTTCATCGGTGGTCTTAGAGTGTATAATAAATGGACTAACGGTGATCAGGATGTTAACAAAGAAATCCTGGGCTATGGAGGAGCCATGATCTTTCTGATTGTCGTTCCGGAATTCGTCACCTCATTCTTTGCGTAAGCTATGGGATTCTACCTCTACAAGGGGCTCAAAAAACCCCTTGTATTCTTCGGACTCAAGGGAAAATATATTTTCTATGCAGTGGGTGTTATCGGAGCCGGAGTCGTAGCCGCGCTCATCTTATCCAGGTTCGGATTACTGGGCTCTTTATTGGGGCTTGTAGCCACCGGAGGCGGGGTCTATCTCATTTTCAAAAGACAGGATAAGCGTGGTTTGTACGATAAAACTAAAAACTTCGATCAGATTTTCATTTTCCCTAAAAGGTTGAACAACAAAAGATTTTTACAGCATGGCAGCAACAAAAAAACAGGCATTTAATATTCCTTTCATCGGGTATGATTATGGAAAAGATCACCATTGGGATTTTGATGTTCTTTTCGGTCAGTACGGAAACCCCATCATTGGCATCAGAATCAGAAATATGGTGGAACAATATTCGGCAGATCCGGATTATTATCTCCATTTTCATACGGTTCTGAACCAGGTGGTATCCATCATCGGGGAAGGAAGAATTGTTCAGAAACTTGATATTTTCTCAAAAAAGGAATATTCAGCCGAGCCTTCCAAGGAATTCCTCCAACAGAAATATTCCGAGCATTTTGACGGCAGGCTTTTTAAAACTATTGAAACAGTACTGCTGTTTACAGATATTATTCGTGATAAAAATAAAAAAAATGGACAATCAGCGACCGGTGGCAATATAACAGAAAAGAGTTATAAAGAACTCTGGGACAAATGCCAGAAGGTATTTATGCTTTTGAAGCAGAGCGATTGTGAACCGGAGTTCTTATTCGAGAAAGATTTTGAATATTATATTTCCGGAGCTTTATCGATGCAGTTTTCGGGTACCCCGGTTTTTGACAATATCAGAAGTACGAATGAATACCTGCAAATCGGAAGCCGATTCGTCAAAAATATTTCTTATGTCGATGTAGAAAACATTGACCTGCCTTCTGAAATAGAACCTTATTCCATCCTGGGAGGTAACGGAGCCGCCGCGGAAACGGCAGTGGATAATTTTACCTTTATTAATGAGCTGGAAGATTATGAAACCATTATCTATAACCAGGTCATTACCATTCCACATCAGGCACAGCAGCAAAGGGAACTGGACAAAAAGAAGAAAAAGCACGAAGGAGCGGCAAATAACTCTCCATCCAATGCCATTATTGCCGAAGAAATCCAGAGCCTGTTGCATCATATTGCCATAGACGGCCAGTTGATTGTTAATGCCCATTTTTCTATTCTGTTTTCAACAAACACTTTGGAAAAGATGGAAAACATCCAGTCTCAGATTGAAAATAAGCTGTTTACCAAAGGGATCATAGTTTCAAGAAATGCCTATAACCAGCTGGAGCTATTTCGGGCAGCCCTACCGGGTAACGCCACAGAACTCAGGGAGTATGATCTGTTTATGACGACAAGCGAAGCGGCGCTTTGTTTTTTTTTTAAAGAAAGCTACCCCATGAATGAAGAAAGTGGCTTCTACCTCAGATTTACCGACCGGCAGGGTGTTCCACTAAAAGTTGACCCCTCGGATTTACCGATGAAAACCGGAAGAATCAATAACCGTAACAAATTTGTGCTGGGACCCAGCGGCTCAGGCAAGAGCTTTTTAATGAATAATATCGTGGAGCAATACCTCACTTACAATTATGATGTAGTCATTGTGGATACCGGAGATTCCTACTCGGGAACCTGCAAATATAAAGGCGGAAGATACATCCAGTATACGGAAGAAAAACCTATTACGATGAATCCTTTCCTGATGGATCAGAAAGAATTTAATATTGAAAAAATAGAGTTTTTAACTAACCTAATCTTTTTGATCTGGCAGGGAGCTGATGCTACGATGTCCTCCGCACAGAAATCCATATTAGATAATGTCCTGATGTCGTATTACCACCAGTACTTTAATTCGGGAACGAAGTGGTACGAAAATAAAACCTCGGAAGAACTCATTGTCTATTTAAGCAAATATAATATTCATGAAGAAGATGTTTATGCAGTATACGAAGAGCAGTCCAGGGAACAGCATACCTATTATGATATTCTGGGAATAGCCTTCGATGCCGGTTTTGATGAAGTGAAGGAAGCTTTCAGAAAACTCGCAATTGAATATCATCCGGATAAAAATCTGGATAATCCTGATTATGACAGCGAGAAATTCTATACAATCTATGAAGCTTATGAGACCCTGAGTGATCAGGAAAAACGCAAAGCCTATAATGAAACCCAGCTGATTCTTATTCAGGCTAATGAAATTATACAACAGCCCAAAAACGCTGAAGACTGGAATGAATCCTTTAGGAAAGCCCTGATCAAAAAAATCAAGGAGCTGGAAGAAAAACTTGTTATAAAAGAACTTTCCTTCAATGGGTTCTATGAGTACTGCGAAAAATTTCTTCCTCTTTACCTGAATAATAAAAAGCATAAAATTAGAGAAACGGAGTTTAATCTGAGAACATTTCTATTTGTATTAAGGGATTTTTACAAAGGCGGACGTTACGGAACGACCCTAAATAATGAAGGAGACAATAGTCTCTTTAATGAGCCTTTCATTGTATTCGAAATTGATAACGTCAAGGAGAACCCAAAACTTTTCCCCATCGTAACACTCATCATTATGGACACTTTCATCCAGAAGATGAGACTGAGGAAAGACCGTCGCAAAGCCCTGATCATCGAAGAAGCATGGAAAGCTATTGCCTCAAAATTAATGGGTGGATACATTTTGTATTTGTACAAAACCGTACGGAAATTCTGGGGGGAAGCAGTGGTAGTTACCCAGGAACTGGACGATATTATCGGAAATGCCGTTGTAAAAGACAGCATCATCAACAACTCTGATACATTCATCCTTTTGGATCAGACCAAATTCAAGGACAATTTTGACCGGATAGCGGCTCTGCTTTCCCTGAATAAAGTAGAACAGAACAAGATCTTCACGATCAACAATCTCAACAATAAATTCGGGCGAAGCCGCTTCAAGGAATTTTATCTCAAACGCGGTTCCAAAGGAGAAGTATATGGCAATGAAGTGGCTCTCGAGCAATATCTAACCTACACCACGGAAAAACCTGAAAAGTCGGCTGTTGAATACTACGTTGAGCAGTATGGAAATTATGATAAAGCCTTAGAAATCTTTGTAGAACAGGTGAAAAGCTTCGGGGATGATATGGGAAGTATGGTTTCCTTAGTAAACCTCTATCAAAAACCTTTGGACTCAAAAGTCCTTGCATTCTACAACGGACTAAAGAACCGGAAGGTGAACCTTGGTAAAAATATTTTCAAAATTATCTCCCAGGAATTGGAAGATCATAACATCAGCCTTTCGGAATTAATCAGCAGACAAACCCATGAATATGAAAAAGTTTAGCTTATTTTTTTTAGGAATTGGAAGTGTAGTGTATGCTCAAAACACGTACATAGACCCTACCGTAACAGCAGCGATGATCCTGTATTCAGAAAATCTGAAAGCCAAGCAGAATGAAGTCATAGATGAAACTTCCAAGCTGAAAGATGCCCAGACCTGGGTAGGAACCCAGATGGTAGCCGTCAATGATATCCAGAATAAAATACTCAAAGGCTTAAAAGAAGTTTCCGGAACCCTGCAAAACGGGATTCAGGTAAAAGAGATTTACACGGAACTTAATAAATGCTACGGGTATTCTTCTGACGTTGTTCAACTGGCTTCCGCCCATCCCCAATATGCCATTTTCGGGGTGAAAGCCTCACAAAAAACCTATGAGCAGAGCCTGAAAATCGTAACGGATGTATCAGACATCCTGGCTTCAGGAGAGCTGAACCTCGCTACGGCAGGAGACCGCTATAAGATCCTGCATAACATCACGGGAAACGTAAAAAATCTAAAGCTGTGGCTGTTGGCTATCAAGCTGCGATTGGAAAAAGCAAACAGACTGGGTTTCTGGAACTCCATTAATCCCTTTGCGGGCTACATCAATACCGACAAAGCCATTGTTGAAGACATTATGAACCGATACAAACGCAACTTTTAAAGTTTTTAAAATGAAATCGAAGAATGAGATTCGCCGACTTTATATAGGCAAAAAGAAAATTTTTCTAAGCTTGTTGATTCCGGCAGTTTATGTGGCATTAATTTCTTCAGGAGGAGGATCTACACCCGCCTGGCAAAAAGAAAATGTTTCCTTTCCGATGATGGATTTGGAAATCAATGCCACGATGAAAGAACATGACCGGCAAAAGGAAATGCGGCAAAACCAGACGCTTAATGCCGGTATTGAGATGGTCAATAAAAACGAGTGGAACAGTTTCAAGGATAAGGTTGTTAAAATACAGGACAGGCTAAGAATTGTTTCATTTGCCTTACAGACGATTCCTACAGGAGTAGCGATGGGCCGGGAGGTGAATAAAATCACCCAAAACCAAGCTGCCATTATTGATGAAATCAGTACCGCGCCTTACTCTATTGCAGCTGTCTTGCCTTCCGGAGTACAGTATGTGGATGATTTACAAATGGTACTCCGCTTAATCACCGGAATTATCCTCTCTTATGGAGCGATCAATCAAATGGAAAAATCGGAACGCAAGATTTTATTGGACTATGCGCTGGGTGAAGTCAAAACCCTGAGCAGGAATTCCACCCATATGCTTTTAAAAATACGGGATATTAAAGCTAAAGTACTGCGCAATAAAAGAGCTTTCCAATATTATGTCAACAGGGATAAACAAGTGGTAGAAAACATTATGAAGAACATTAAATCCTTTTAAGAATGAAATCGAAGATTAGCAAATACCATAATGGAAAAAATAATAAGGATATGAGCAAAAAAATACTAACCCTCGGAATTGTACTGCTTTCTACGGTTTGTGTAAAAAGCCAGCAGATCGTGATCAATGATAAACTGCTGTCCCAGATTACCGTCAATCATGGCGTTCGTTTAGGGAGTGAGCAGGCGTTTTTAGACTCTTATGAAAAGCAAAATGAGCTGTATAACGAGATTAAAAACAAAACGGCCCAGGTGATTGCCATTCAGGAATATATCTACCAGCAGCTTAAAAATGTCAATTCAGCTCTTACCCAAAGTAAAAAGCTCATCTATCTCTATCAGTATTTAGGAAAAATCGTAAGCAACTCCCAAACCATGCTGGATTTGTCTGTGCAGCATCCGGAATATGCCGTGTTGGTTTCAAAGTATTATACGGCCATAGGACAGCAAGCCCTGAAGCTCCAACAGGAAGTTACGCAGGATATCCTGAATGAAAACAAAGATTTTCTGATGGATGCTATGGATCGGGAAATGCTCATTGAAAAGGTACTGACAAGGGTCAGGAATATCAACGGCAATATTCTCTATATCATTTTACGGCTACAGAATGCAAAGAAGATCGCTTACCTCTATCAGGTCCCTGTCCTTAGGAATTACATCAATATCGACAGAGCCATTGTGGGAGATATTATTCAGAAATACAAATACATTTTTAACTAAAACAATGGAAAATTTATTTATAAAATTAATCAGGCTGCAATTACTGCTTGTAGCTGCTATCGTTTCCGCACAACTGAGTGTAAAACGCCTCAATGACCCTGCCATTGTCGCCCAGCATAAGCGAATGGTTTTTGAAAGCTGGGGAGACTGGCGCCCGTACCCTAAATATTTCTTGGGAGTCCAAACCAATTTTGCCTATGCCACGGTATGGGGGATGTGGGCTCCCAAAATCAACAGGGATTATAAGGATGGAGACGACATAAGACCCTTAAAACCTACAGGAGTACAGAATCAACGATTTGCTGAAGTGAAATATGAGGAACAGGAAGCCCAAAAAATAAAAGCAGCTTCCGACACCATTTACAAAAGGAGTGTCCAGGACTTTGCCCATTGGACTTCCGCTACCGTAGATGCTGATCCGCTTTGGCTCTTGTATTATAAACGGATGCTCAAACCGATTACTGAATTTCCTGATATCCCACAAAATTTTATAGAATGGAGGCTGAAAGACCAGCAAGCTTATGAAACGCTTAATAGTATAGGAACCCTAAAAAGGCTTCAGCAGGAGCTGGATATGATCAAGGAAAAGTATACAATGTCCCGGTCGGTGGATATGCCAAGGGGAAAGCGTTTTCTGATGTATCACGAAACCCTCCTTCGTTGGAGAAAATTTGCTCAGGAATTAAGGAAACATAATAACAAAACGACCCTTTTGCTGGATTATAAAAATATCCTGAAAAATCATTCTCCTTATGCTTTGCCTACAGCCTGGAGTCCGTCGTCGGACGGACAGGTCGTTCAAAATATTATGAATCAATACAAACATCGATATTAAGATGAATAAGATAGTAACATTATGCTGTTGCCTTCTGGCTCTTTTATTGCCGGTAATGGGCTTTGCCCAGACCGATGGTGATTACAGCAATTTACTTCAGTTCCTGAAAGGCGATGGAGCTTTTGAGAAGTGGTTCATGGAGGTCTTTACCAAACTGGACACCAGTGTTCAGGACAATGCTAACGATGCCGCATTGGTTGGAAAAGCCATTGGCGGATTAGGGGCTTTGATGTACCTCGGATACATGGGATGGCAGATGGCAGCCGGGGACCGGGAGTGGGAGATTACCCCGATGCTGAAACCAATCCTGATCGGATTCACCCTGATCTATTGGACGGGATTTGTCAATATGATACAGGCTCCCTTTGAAGCCATTGCAGAACCGGGAATCAGCATTTTCAGCGATATAGAATCTGAGGTTAATGATCTTCGGGTGCAGCGCTTCAAAAAACAACAGCAATTGCTCGATGCCATCATCAAGCTGAAAGCAGATGAAGATGCCAAGCAGGAAGTTATTGAGAATACCGGACAGGATGCCGATGATTCGTGGTTTGATATCAGTGAGGGCTTAGATAAACTTATCCAGCCCATCAAGGAATGGCAGATCAGGATGCAGTTCCAGATGCAAAAATTGGTAGCTGAAGTGATTGAGTTTATCTGCCTTTCTATCTTAAGAATTTGTGTCTACCTGATTTTCTTTATTCAGAAGATCTGGGCGTACATCCTTATTATATTAGGGCCGATTGCGGTGGGTATGGCTCTTGTTCCGGGATTTGAAAGTTCCTTCTACAACTGGGTTTCCAAATTCATCAATATCAATCTCTACACTTTTGTGGCGTATACCATCATCAATATTGGCCAGCAGCTGATCGCTTCCGGCTATATGATGGAAATAGAAAGGTATGACACCCTTTTAACAAACGGAACGGTGACCAATTTAGATGCCCTAATGGTCTATGTTAGTAATTCGGGAATGATTTATAACCAGCTTTTTACGTGCGTAGCTTATATCGTTACCGGGATTGGGGTTTTGATGACCCCTACGATTGCAGATACCATTGTGTCAGCAGGAGGAGCCGGAGCCATGACCAAAATGAAAAGTGCCATAGGCAAAATGGCGGGCAGTGCTAAAACTGCGGTGCTGGCTGTTAAAACGGGAGGTGCTTCTGTGGCTGCAACAGCTGCAAAATCCGCTGCGGCAGGTTCTGCATCGGGAAGAGTTCAGCAGGCCATGAAAAATAAAAAATAATCTCGAAAAATATTACCATAAAATGCTTATCAAAAATATAGAACAAAGAATCAAGGTGAATAAGGTGGTTTCTCTGGCTGCCATTGCCTTTGCCGTTTTTATTGTCTTTGCAGGATTTTTCTTCGCTTATAAAATGATTGAAGATTCCAGGAAATCCATTTACATCCTGGATAATGGTGTCCCGGTTTTGGCCAAGCAGACGGATGTTTTACTCAACAGGCCCGTTGAATACAAAGCCCAGATTGAACTCTTTCATCGGTTATTTTTCACATTGGCGCCTGACGATACCTATATCAAGGATAATATCCAGAAATCATTGTATCTTATCGATGACAGCGGAAAGAAAGAATATACCAACCTTAGGGAAAAAGGCTTTTATAACCAGATCATTGCTTCAAGTTCGATGGTAAGCATTCATACCGATTCGGTTAAGCTTGATATGGAACAAAAGAAATTCGCCTTTTTCGGGAAACAGATGATTACAAGAAAGTCGTCCGTCATTACCCGAAAGCTCATCACTGAGGGTTTCTTTGAGGATATCATCCGAAGCCCCAGTAACTCACATGGGGTAATCCTCAAAAACTGGCGGATCCTTGATAATGAAGAAATCTCTAACCAAACCAAAAATTCGTACTAACCATGAATACTTCATTCAAACAAGCCGGACAGAAATGCCTGCAATGGATTGTTCATCACCCTAAAAAGGTTTTTGCCTATTCGATGATTTTTTTGTCAGTGTCATTCATAGGTTCTCTGATCCAGGGAATTTTCTTTCCCAGCGAGACAGTATTTACCATTAAGCCACCTGTCCTTTATTCCAAAAGCCAGATGGCTCAGAGCCCCACTGTAAACAATGAAAGAGAGATGAAAAAGATTGTGGAAGAGCTTAAGATTTTAAAAGTGAAAAGAGACCAAAAACAGTTACAGAAAGAAGACAGCCTGAGGATTGAATATTTGTTTAACCAATTTCAAAAATTAAAAACTCAATGAAAAAACTTGATTTCAAACAGAAAAAATACATCCTGCCCCTTCTGGCATTGCCGTTTCTGCTGCTTTTTGTCTATGTAGGAACCCAGTTCGCCAAAGAAGAACAGCCTAAAGAGAAGCCCAAAGAACTCTCCATTTCCCTTGGGGAGTCGCAGGATTCGATTATGAGTAAGAATGATGCCTATGATGCATTTTTTAAAAAAGAAGATAACAGGACGATGCTTGAAGGGTTGGGCAAAGAAAAGGACAGCTTGCTCAGCTACGAAGACCAGCTGTCACTAGCTCAAAAGAGAAAAATAGATTCGCTCAAAGTGGTGTCCGGAAGACAAAACGGGTATCAGTCGAAAGGAAATTTATCTTCTTACTATAATCCGAAACAAGAGCAGAATGATGACCGGGATTACAAACGGTCTTCAGAAATTATCAGGATGCTGAACGATAAATCTTACGGACGACCGGAAGGTGACTATGCTTCGGAGCATTCAAAAGCAAACCCTCAAACACATCAGCAAAATCCTGATCCGGTCAAATACCTGAAACAGCAGATGCTGGTCATGGATTCTTTGGAAAAAGCAAGAGACCCGGAGTATCAAAGTAAGCTCGCAGCAGAGGAAAGACTCAAAGCCAACAAAGAAAAAATGGAGGAATTTCTTAATTCTACCTTCAATGTCAGCAAATCCGGTATCAATAGCGAGTTCAATGCTTTCTACAAAGAAAATGAAAACAGCTTTATCAAAG
>Ga0157370_10006132_pt1 | contig 13340 bp, 13 predicted proteins | sample C35metaG_FD_113463 | JGI IMG/M metagenome (GOLD analysis project Ga0157370, IMG submission 113463) | Corn rhizosphere microbial communities from Kellogg Biological Station, Michigan, USA - C3-5 metaG | ecosystem: Host-associated > Plants > Roots > Rhizosphere > Soil | place: USA: Michigan...
GCGGATGCACTGGAGATCCCCCTCGATGAGGCGGAGCCAATCCTTGCCCGTGCCAATGCACTCGTCAGCGGTGCCACCGCCTGATCTTTCCTTCAACGCCTGATTCCACCCTTTTTTCCCGAACTCTGCAGAAACGCCGGATGCCTCAAAATAGCGATAGCTCCCCTAAGAAACCAAAGGTCCTCGATCTCCTCGACACGACCAAAAAGCCTTCGCGCCGTGAGCGCCAGCGCAAGGAGGCGGAAGTAGCCGCCCCTGAGCCAAGCGCCATCGAGGCAGCCAAGGCAGGGGCCCTTGATCTCTTCTCCGATGAGAAGAAGCCAAAGGCGAAGAAGACTGCACGTTCCGTAAAATCGGTCATCGGCAGCATCTCCAAGATCCAGGATCAGGAAAAGGCGGACGCCGAGCCGCAGCCGGCTCCTGTAGTGGCAGCTCCAGCCGCCGAGCTGGCACCTGCCCCTGTGGAGGAAGCTCCCGTGGATGACTCCAAGCTCATCGTCATCAAGCCACCGATTCTGGTGCCTGATCTGGCAGCCCGCCTGGGCCTGAAGCCTTTCAACATCATGGCCGATCTGATCAAGATCGGTGTCTTTCCTGCGCCGAACCAACCGCTGGAGCCGGAAGTGGCTGCCCGCGTTTGTGAAATCCACGGCTTTACCTTCGAGCGTGAAAAGCGCGACAAGGACAAGGGATTCCACAAGGTGGAGGAAGTCATCAAGGAGCCGGAAGCCCCTGTGCAGGAGCCGGAAGATCTCCTCAAGTCCCGCCCGCCGATCATCACGATCATGGGTCACGTGGACCATGGCAAGACGACCCTTCTCGATACCCTGCGCAAGAGCAAGATCGCTTCCGGTGAAGCCGGGGGCATCACCCAGCACATCGGTGCCTATCAGATCATCCATCACGATACGGCCCTCACTTTTCTGGATACCCCGGGTCACGCCATTTTTTCGGACATGCGCGCCCGTGGTGCGGACATCACGGACATCGTGATCATCGTGGTGGCAGCCAATGACGGCCTGATGCCGCAGACGCTGGAGGCCATCAAGCATGCCCAGAATGCGAAAAAGACGATCATCGTGGCCATCAACAAGTGTGACCTTCCGACCGCCAACGTGGATCGGGTGAAGACACAGCTTGCCGAAAAGGGTCTGCAAACGACCGACTTCGGTGGTGACACGGAATTCGCGGAAATCTCCGCCCTCACTGGCCAGGGTGTGGATGACCTGCTGGAACTGATGATTCTCCAGGCAGAAGTTCTCGAACTGAAGGCCAACCCGAAAGCCACCGCCCGCGCGTCCGTCATCGAGGCCCGCGTGGTTCCAGGCCGTGGCACGACTGCCACCGTCATCGTGGAGTCCGGCACGCTCAAGGTCGGCACGCCATTCATCTGCGGCCCATTCGCCGGCAAGGTGCGTGCGCTGATCAATGACCGTGGCGAGAACGTGAAGACCGCACCTCCCGGCATGCCGGTGGAAGTGATCGGCTTCGACGAGCTTCCCAACGTGGGCGACCACCTTACCGAGATGAAGAACGAGCGTGAGGCAAAGTCCCTCGCCTCCGAGCGTCAGGAAAAGGAACGCCTCAAGCGCCTGAAACCACAGCACCGCAACCGGATGGAGGATCTCTATTCCATGGTGCGCGATGGCAACAGCAAGGCCCAGCTCAAGATCGTGCTGAAGTGCGACGTGCAGGGCTCTGTGGAAGCGATCCGCAAGGCAATCCTGGCCATTCAATCCGACAAGGTGGAATGCACCTTCATCACCGCCGCTGCTGGTCCGGTGACCGAATCCGACATCAACTACGCGGCCTCCACGGACGCGGTGGTGCTCGGCTTCAACGTGAAGGTGGAAGCCAAGGCCGTGAAAGCCGCCAAGGCCACCAATGTGGAAGTGAAACTCTACTCCATCGTATATGAGCTGATCGATCAGGTCCGCGAAGCGATGCTGGGACTTCTGGAGCCACTCACCCGCGAGACCGTCATCGGTCATGCGGAAGTGCGCCAGGTGTTCAAGCTCTCCCGTGGTCGTGCCGGTGGTTCCTACGTCACCGATGGCCGTATCCATCGCAAGGCCCATGCCCGCGTCATTCGCGGCGGCATCCCGGTATTCGATGGCCGCATGTCCACCCTCCGCCGCTTCCAGGACGAAGTGGAAGAGGTCAAGACCGGCTACGAGTGCGGTATCCGCCTCGGCGAATTCAACGAATATCAGGAAGGCGACATCATCGAGTGCTACAAGCTCGAGAAAGTTCCTCAAACGCTGTAAATAAAAGTGTGCTAGTTTTCAGTGTTCAGTTTTCAGGTCTCTGACTTGGAAGCTGGATGCTAGGAGTCATCTCTTTCTGAAAACTGAAAACTAGTAACTGAAAACTTATCTCCATGTCCCGTCGTCTTGACCGAGTAAATGAACTTCTGCGCCGCGAAATCAGCGCCATCATCCAGCGTGATTACGAATGGAATGGTAAACTGGTGTCGGTGAGTGAAGTGGAAGTGACACAGGACCTGAAGGAAGGCCGTGTCTGGATCGGCGTGCTGGGCGGTGCTGCGGATCCGGTGCTGGAAAAGCTGAACCGTGACCATGGCTCCATCCAATCCCGCGTGATGAAGCGCGTGGTGCTGAAGTCCACTCCCGTGCTGCAGTTCCGCCATGATGCCTCCGCCGTGCGCGGGGTGCAAATCGTGAACCTGCTGGAAGAAGTGGATAAGCTACCGAAGGCTCCTGAGGAAGACGAGGAAGCCTGAGATTCCGAGAAGATTTGAAAAAGACGCGCCGGTGAAAGCTGGCGCGTTTTTTGTGTCTTGGGATGCTTCTTAAACGTGGCGGCGGATTCCATCCGCCATGCCTGGATGAATAAGGCTAACACTTAGGGCATTTTACCCAATTCTGTGGCCACATTTATAAGGCCTGATGAAACGGTAGAACAAGAATGTCCCGCCCCCTTATCGCATGCGTGCCATGGAAAATAAGGGGCGCGGACATTGGCTTCGCTGCGCTCCGGCTATGCCCAGCTTGGCTGCCTCAAATCGCTATGCGATTGGTCTTGTCCGTGAATTGTGTCTCGCAGAGGTGCCTCATTTGATGGGTATGGATTTATTTAAAATGCTGTAATTCCATATCTTTCTTAACTGGGATGGGCATGGCGGATGGAATCCGCCGCCACGTTCCTCCGGACGCCTTGGAGAGGCGTCTATGCCCCCTAGAGAAAGGGCACGGGATCACCCCTCGAAGGAAATACGCACGACGCCCTTGAGCTTCCGCACGGCACTGGTGACGACTTCGGAAATGGTGAGGGGGTTCCCCCGTTTGTAGCGGAGGTGGAGGACGGCGTGGCAGCGCTGGGTTTCCAGATCCTCATTGAGATCGATGCCCTTTACGGTGATCTTCAGCGGGTGGAGGGCTTTTACAATTTCCTCCACGGTGCATTGTCCGATGGAAAAGGTGACGCCCAGATCGGAATACCAGTCGTTCCGGATGCGGGATTCCAGATGCGGGACGATCATCAGGATAAGCAGTGAGGCGAGCGTGCCAATGATACCCACCCAGTAGGAGCCTGCGCCAAATGCCAGCCCGAGGATGGAGACGAGCCACAGGGTGGCGGCGGTGGTGACGCCCCGCGTGAGGTGATTTCCCTGATGGATGATCACTCCTGCCCCGAGGAAGCCCATGCCTGCCAGCACCCCGGCGGCGAGGCGCGCAGGATCCGGGTGCCAGCCGGTGGGATCACTCTGCGGGCTGGTGAAACTTTCCACGTAAAAGGAATCCGAAATGATCATGGCGATGCAGGCCGCCAGACTGACGAGCAGGGTGGTGCGCAGCCCTGCGGCACGGCCATGGCCTTCCCGCTCCATCCCTATCAATGTCCCGGCGATGGCGGTGAGTCCCAGACGCCAGAAGATATCCGCATTGACCTTATAATTCAGAATTTCCGGTAACTCCAGAGTGGCCAGCTCGACGATCATCCCACCAGATTAGACCAAAGCAGGGGAAAATGCGACGAAGGATTCATGAAAGGGCGGGCGTGTCTCTGTGCCGCCAGGGCCGGAACACTTTACACCTCCCGGGATTCTGGAAAGCTCATGGCTCCACATGAACATCGAACCGATAGGAATCGTCCGCACGTGCTTCGGGGAAAAATTCGCCGTGCCGCGCCAGCCGGGGATTTGCCCGAGTGCCTGGGGGCGGCTGATCTTTCATGAGCCGTATCGCAGCCAGGAGGCGCTGCGGGGCATCGAGGGATTTTCCCATCTGTGGCTGATCTTCGGCTTTCACCAGACGGTGGCGCAGGGCTGGAAGCCCACGGTGCGGCCACCACGGCTGGGAGGAAACCAACGCGTGGGCGTGTTTGCTTCCCGCTCCACCTTCCGGCCGAATGGGCTGGGTTTGTCCCTGGTGCGGCTGGAGGAGGTGGAGGGATGCGAGCTGCTGCTGGGTGGCGTGGATCTGGTGGATGGCACGCCGATCTATGATGTGAAGCCCTACCTGCCCTATGCGGAGGCATTTCCGGATGCGCGCGGCGGTTTCGCGGAGGAGCCGATCCCCCGATTGTTAGTGGAGATCGCGGAAACAGCGACGGCGGATTTCCTGGCACAGCCCGCACGCTCGCAGGCGGTGATCCGGGAGGCGCTCTCGCTGGACCCGCGCCCGCCGACGCAGACGGGCGATGCGGAGCGGGTCTTCGGTGCGGTGCTTTGCGGATGCAATGTTCGCTTTACCATCGGGGATGAACGCTGCCGGGTGATCGAAATCAGTCCGGCAGAGGTTCCGCATTGAATAGTTAAGGAGAATGAAGTAATAAGAGCTCTCATGAAATGGAGCTCGAAGTCATTCGCCGGGGCCGTTTTGCTTGCCGGGGTCGTGCTGTGTTGCCCTGCATGCAAAAAGAAGGCTGCCCAGGCCATGGCTTCCGATCTGCACGATGCGGGCTACCAGCTGACAGCGGAAGATTGGTTCCGCGCCTGTGAGACGAATGACGTGGAGGCGATGAAGAAATTCCTGGCCGCCGGATTTTCCGATAAGACCAAGGATGCGGAGGGAAATGTGGGCCTGCACCACGCCGCACAGGGTGGCGCGGAAAAGTCTGCTGAATTTCTGCTCAACCGCCGCCTGCCCATCGATGAACTGAACCATGACAAGCGCACGCCGCTGATGCTGGCAGTCATCGCCAAGCAGGCCTCGATGGTAAACTACCTGCTGCGCCAGGGAGCCTCGCCCCAACTGAAGGATAAGGACAACTACTCACCGCTGATGCTGGCGGTAAAGGAAAGCAGCGCGAACTGTGTCTCCTCGCTGGCTCCGTATAGCCGTGATGAGCTGGACTCCGCGCTGCTCCTCTCCGCCATGGAAGGAAAGCCGGAGGTGATCGATTCCCTCACCAACTACGGAGCCTCCGTTTACACCCGCATGGAGGATGGGCGCACGCCCCTCATGATCGCTGCGGAAAACGGCCAGTTGGAAGCGGTGAAGCTGCTCACGGAGCTGGGCTCCAGCCGCTTCACCACGGATTCGGAGGGGCGCACGGCAGCCACCCTGGCCACGGCAGCAGGTTTTCCGGAAGTCGCCACCTATCTTTTGAAGGAACCCTCCGCCGCCGAGCTGTCTCTGGAATCCGATGACCAGGTGGCCACAAAGATGGAGGCTCTGGTGGAAGCAGCAGCCCAGGACGGTGAAGTAGAAGCGGGAGGCACCCGCTACCACGAAACATCCCACCCCGCCGTGGCAGCAGGCTCGTCTGCTTCGTCCGCTCCCGTGGCATCCTCCCATGGAGGATCTATCGTCGCTACCAAAGGACGCCCGCTTGCCCGCCCCATGTCCCTGCAGGGGGAGACTCTGAGCGCCTCCGTGCCGCGTGAAGGCCAGCCCCAGAGTGAGGCCGCCGGAGGCACTGCCGCCACGTTTTCCTCCCCTCCCCTCGTCATGCGCCATTACCGGGAGCGTGAAGTGCCGGTGGAAATCCGCACCGTGGAAGGTGATACCGCCGTGGTCCGCATCCCTGGAGCACGCTCCCGCGAGGTGCGCGTGAAGGAAGGCCAGCACATCCCAGGCTCCAATCTGCTAGTAGTAAAGGTGAAGCGCCGCATGGAAAGCAGTAAGCTGAACTTCGGCCTGCCCACCGAGGTATCCGTCGTGCAAGTGCGTGATACCGCCAATGGAGCCACCCGCGAATGGATCGCCGGAGTCACCTCACAGGCTCACGATCCCGTGGCGCTGGTGGAGGACGCTGCCACTGGCAAGCGCTACGTAGCCTCCACGGGCCAGCATTTCAAAGGCGCGGATGGCCGTGAATTCGTTGTTTCAGACGTGCGGCCCAATCAACTCGTCATCGAGGAAACCTCAAGTGGCCAGACCCAGACGATTCCCTTGAAAGGCCCGCGCGGTTAATGCACTCTCCAGCCAACCGACCTAACCCATGGATGCTGCCACCGCCGTTGAACACGGCCACCCTGTTCGCCAATTCTCCGTCATGCTGCCCAACCGCGTGGGCGCCTTCGCCGCACTGGTGAAGCTGCTCCGCACCTCCGCCATCGAAGTGATCGGCATCAGCGTGCAGGATTCACGGGATGCCACCGTCGCCCGGCTGATCGTGTCCGATCCGGAAACGACGGAGCGCCTTTTCATGGAAAAAGGCATCCCGCACACCACCTGTGAGATCGTCGTCATCGCCCTGCGGGAGAGCGGCCCCGGCCTGCTGCAGGTGCTGGATACCCTGATGGTCGCGGAAACCAACATCGATTTCGCCTACAACCTCATGCCCTGCCCGGAAGGCCAGTCCCTCCTCGCCATGCACGTGGAGGACTACGAATTCGCCATCTCCGTCCTGCACTGCAGCGGCTTCAAGCTCCTCTATCAGGCAGACCTGAGCCGGTAATGTGCAAGGAGAGACGGTCTCCGTGGCGGCGGTTTCCAACCGCCATGCCCTGCTGGATTCAATGAATGGCTTGGCGGTTGGAAACCGCCGCCAGGACCAATCTCCTCGTCTTCAGCCACAGTCTGGGCCCCAGCGTCATGCAGGCGATGAGCAGCCCCGCTGCCAGCCCCCACCACACGCCCTGCGCCTGCCAGCCCAGAGCCATGGAAAGATAGGCCGCCACCGGCAGGCCCACCAGCCAGTAGGAGACAAAGCCCATCACTGCGGGCAGCCTCACATCCTGCAATCCGCGCAACATCGCCGCAGACGCGACCTGCAGGCTATCGCAGAACTGGAAAATGCCCACGATTACCAGCAATTTCGCGCTCAGATCGATCACCGCCAGTGCTTGGTTTCCCTCAATGAAGAGCGAGGCTACGGCCTTTCCGAAAAACAAAAACCCCGCGGCTGCCAGCACGCCATAGCAGGCAGAGAGACTCCAGCCGGAGAGCAGGATGGGACGCAGGCGGGTCAGATCTCCCGCGCCATGTGCCTCTCCCATCCGCACCGTGAGCGCCATGGAGAGGCCCAGTGGAATCATGAAAGCCGTGCCCGCACAAGTGATCGCGATTTGATGGGAGGCCATCGCATCCCGGCCGAAGTGGCCCATGATCAGGCCTGCTGCGGAAAAGGCCGAGACCTCACAGATCATCTGCAGGCTGGCCGGAAAGCCGATGGCCAACTGGTGGCGGATGGCCTGGAACTCCGGCGCACGCAGCCAGTGGTAGGGCACCCATTCCCGCAGACCCTCCGCCCGCATCAGCCAGCATAACATCGCCACCAGAATGCAGCACCGCGCGATCAGCGTGGCCCATGCCGCGCCCTCCATGCCCAACTTCGGGAAGCCATACAGGCCGTGGATGAGCAGCCAGTTCAGCACGATATTCACCACCACCCCGGAGAGGAAGATCCAGAAGGGCGGCCACGGGCGGTTCAGCGCATCCGCATGGTTTTTCAGCGCCATGGAGGCCAGCCCCGGCACCATGGAGGCCATCAGGATGCGGAAATACACCGGTGTGCGCGCGGCCACCTCCGGCGGTTGGCCGAACCAATCCAGGCGGAGCGAAATCAGCCAGCAGGCCAGGAAAATCAACAGCCCCATCGCCGTGCCCAGATACAGCCCATGGCGGCAACTCGCCCGCGCCGTAGCCGGGTCCGCCGCTCCACGGGCATTCGAGGTGATCACCGAAACCGCCGACAGCAGGCCGATGCCGAACACGAACGGCACATACATCATCGAGTTCGCAAACGTCAGCGCGGCCAGCTCCGTCACGCCCAGCTGCCCCACCATCACCGTATCCGCCACGCCCAGCAGCATCTGGCTCAACTGGCCGATCATCAGAGGAAAGGCCAACTTCAGCGTGATGCGGGATTCGTGGAAAAGACTCATGCGGGGCACGGTTTTTCGACGCAAACCCATGCAATGTCCAATATCGAGTGATTATTTCACCTGAATGTCACAAAGCACTGAACCACAGATACAGAAGAGGACTGGGATATCTCCAATCCTCCGGCCATCTCCGCTTCGATTGTGGTTAAAATCTCCTCTCCATTCGCGTTCATTCGCGGTTCACCTTCAAATGTCCGCACACCTGTCTTGCCATGGGAAGCGGGGGCCGTATGGTCGCCCTCTGACTCGCTCATGACGCCATTTTTGAGAAAAATCCTGGGGATGAATTGGGTGCTCGTGCTGGTGATGTACGGGCTGCTGATCTTTGGCGTTTTCATGATCGAAAGCGCCGCCCGCCATCTCACCATCTCGCCGGACCTGCTGGAGAAATACGGCACCGTGGGCCGCTACTACGCGCATTCCCAGAAGACATGGATCGCCATCGGCAGCGTGATTTACTTCGCCACCGCCCTCATCGATTACCGCTGGATCCGCTGGCTGGGCATTCCTTTCTACTTCATCAGCCTGGGGCTGATGCTGCTCGCGATGAAGCAGGATGACAGTGTGCACCGCCTCGCCTTCGGCAGCTTCAGCTTCCAGCCCGCACAGCTAGGCGTCTGCGCAGGTATCCTGCTCATCGCCTGGCTGGTGCAGGATCTACCGAAGCTGCACCGCTTTTTCGATGCCCCCTTCGTCCGGCTGGGGCTCATCGCCATTCTGGCCGCCATTCCCTTCCTCATCGTGATGAAAATGGGAGACATGGGCTCCGCGCTCGTCTGGATCCCGGTGGCCATCGTGGCACTCCTCATGGGTGGCATCCCCTTCCGCTACCTCACCTTCCTCACCTTCATCGGAGCCGGGCTGCTGCCCCTCATGTACTTCGTAGCCCTGCCGCTGGTCTCGAAACGCGGGCCGGAACGGATCGATATCTGGCTGCGGATGATGGAGGGAAAATCCGTGGACATTTCCGGAAACGCCTACGCCCCCCACAATGTCTCCATGGCCGTGGGAAAAGCAGGCTGGAAGGGCGTGGGCTGGGACTCCCACTCGGATAAATCCCTACATGAAAAAGGCTTCATTCCCCGCGATACCGCGCATAACGACTACATCTTCGCCGTCATCGCGGAAGAGCTCGGCTTCCGTGGCAGCCTGCTCATGCTCACCGCCTTCGCCCTGCTGCTCACCCAGGGCATTTTCATCGCCTTTTACAGCCGGGATCTCTCCGGGCGGCTGCTGGCCACTCTCATCGTGGCCCTGTTTTTCGCGCACATCTTCGAGAGCATCGGCATGTGTGTGCTCATCATGCCCATCACCGGTATCCCACTGCCGCTCATCAGCTACTCCGGCACCTTCGTGGTGATCTGCATGTTCATGCTCGGCCTCATCCAGAGCGTCTGGATCCACCGGAACTACAAGCCCGCCCTGCAAAAGGCGGAAGAGTAAAACGTGGCGGCGGTTTCCAACCGCCATGCCGAATCATTGAATCCCGGGGCTTGGCGGTTGAAAACCGCCGCCACATTCAGAGCACCTTCCGGCCCATCACGATGGTCTGGCTCAGCTCCGTGAGACGCCCGCGCATGGGCACGGCCACGGATTCCTCCACGCCGGGAAACCATTCCTCCGGCAACAGATTGGATGTCCAGATCATCGGCAGATTCTGCGCGTGACGGTGGTCGATCAGCGCGAAGAGTTCATTCGCCACCGCCGGGGTGGGTTTCGCCTTTCCCAGATCATCGAAGACCAGCAGGCACGCGGACTTGGCCATGCCCAGCAGCCTTACCGCCTCCGCCGCCCCATCGCTGAAACGGCCCACCGCCGCCTCCCGGAAGCTGTAGTCCGTGAGCCACACACAGGCCTCCGGCCTTACCATTTCCGCATCCGTGAAAAAGCGGCTTCCACCCTCGCGCGCCTCTCTTTCCATCAGGCTGCGCGCCAGCAGGCAGGCGATGCGTGTCTTGCTCCGCCCGGATGGCCCCACCAGCCCCAGCCATGGACGATCCTCCTCCGGCTGCCACTCCGCCACCCGCCGCCACAGCTTCCCATTGAACTCAGGATGCTCTGTGGAAGTGGCCGCATAGCGCGCCGGACACACGCGGGAAAAGTAGGAAGCCACCCGCCGCAGCCGATCCTCACGCATTTGCAGGCCAGCCTCGCGTTTCTCCGCCGCATACTTTTCATCCAGTTCACCCCGCACCATCTCCGCGCAAGGCTCGCAATGTTTCTCCTGATAGATGATCCGGGAAAACATCACCAGCGGCTCCGTCTCGAAGGCACCCCCGCAGCGCTCGCAACTCCCGGTTCTTGTTAGCATATCGGTTGTCATTTCCCTCAGTCTTCCAGTTCTTCCACGTATCTCTTACGAACTCCGTAAGGAGATTCCCCTGCTTCCTTGGTGCTTATATGGGGCTTCCTTGGTGCTTCGTAGTCGCCTCGCGCCCCACCCTCCGTCGTCTCGCGCCCTCCCCCCGGTCGCCTCGCGTCCCAGGGGGAGGCGTCTGGCGATGGAGTATGCAGGGTGAGATAGTAGCGGTTGCTCGATTGGTCGCCCTTTGAGTCACAGCGTTGCTGCCATCGCACAAAGCCATCGGCATCACGCAATTTCCGGAGATATTTTTTCACCGTAGTCTCACAAAACCCCGTCTCCCGCGCGATGGTGGCGATGGAGGGCCAGCACACGCCCTTTTCATCCGCGTGATCTGCCAGCACCATCAGGATGGCCCGCCCCGGTCCGCGCAGGTTTTCCAGCCGCCTCACCTCCTTCAGCAGACGATTGCTCATCGCGCCTCCCGGTTCAGTTCCACCACCTTGCTCCGCGTTTTCACAAACTCCCGCAGATCCCACATCCGGTAGCGGATTTCCCCATGCTGATAGATATGGGAAAGCGCGCCGATGCGTGTCAACCACACCACCTCCCCCGTCTCCATCTTCAGGGCCTCCGCCGCCGCCTCATCATCCAATAACAGCATCGGTTGCCGTCGTTTGTTGCTCATGTCCTCAACATGGCATATCCGCCTCCGCCGTTTTCTCCGCGCCACATGGGTAAGTTCCGGAAAACAGCCCGCAACTTCTTCCGCAGGAGTGCCTGCTTCCCCATGCCACTGCCGCATCTTCCGGAAAAATATCACGAACTTCAGGAATCCGCCGCCGCTTCCGCCTCCAAGCCTTTTTGATAACAATCCTCCAATCGATAGGGCACCCCGGCTTTCACCGTCGGTGTCTTCATCGTCAAACGCCAACGACGGAAACCTTCCAAAAATCCATTCGTCTCCAGCCCTTCCGAGATCCCACGCTCCTTCATCCCGCGCATCCTCGCGGACGCCTGATGATGAAAAACCTCCGCATTCTCCTCCGGCGCATCCGATTGCAGATAGGCACGCCACCATTTCATCCGGTCCTCCTCCTTCGCCAGTCCTACGGCCCTTTCCAGAAATACTGAAAAGCGAATATGCGGATGACCCTCCGCACTCTCCATCTTCGCCAGCCCGTCCCATCCCCGCACGCGTGGCAGGTAGTGATTCCCCACCTTCAAGGGTCCGAAAATCCGCTTCACCTCCCGGTCAAACTGCCGCGCAGTGGCCTCGCGCCGCCGCTCCTTGCAGTCCACCTGAGCCGCAGCCTCCTCCCATAGCTCCAGCGCAAATGCCACCCTACGCCGCGCCTCCACCTCCAGCACTTCCCTCGGACCATGCGGCACACCCTGCCCCACAGCCGCCGCCAGAGATGCCAGCTCAAAATGCGTGGGCAGCCTCTCATACCCATGCACCAGCGCCACAAATCTCTCCCGCCCGCCCAGCGGTGCCTCTCCCTTTTCAGTCGCGTCATCAGTGTTCATACAAACACTTTAGACACCCTACCCATCACGACAAGCCCCAAGGAGAGGCGATCTCAGAATCGCCTTGTTTCATCGTCATGGCGAATGCTTCGCCTTCGTTTCCTTTTTAGGTTAGGGCGATTCGGCATGGTAGCCCAGCAGCCATAGCCAGCGGCAGATCGCCTCTCCTTGTCCCCTTGAACGTTCGATGTCCGAGTCCTCACCATCCCACCTGCCTGATCCACTTCCCCGCCTGCTCTGCAGAAGTGCTGCACACCTCCACCCGGTAGGTGGCCGTGCGGCCATCCGGCGCAGTCAGTTGGAAAGGCACCGTCCTGTAAGCCGGGAAATCCGCCCCGCTGCCACCATCGTTCTGATACCACCTCACGCTCTTACCCATGATCTGCGTCTGCCGCCAGTTCTGGGAATGATAGATCAGCTCCGGCTCACCCTTTTTCTCATTGAAGGATTCCTCGCTCCACTGCGGCGGCGTGGCAGGCACCGGCGGCGGATTCACCAAGCCATCCACGAACACAAAATTCAGCGTCGTCCCCTGCCGGTACGTCAGCCGGTAGCTGCCATCCGCATTCACCGAGACACGCGGCCTCCCCCAGCTCCCCTCCAGCGTAGACCGCAGCACCGGCACCTTCGCCAGCGTGATATCCTGCGAGTCCACCTGCTCATCCGACGAAACCGTCGGCCCCGCCCCCGTCGTCCCACAGGAAACCAAAGCCCCACCCACCGCCACAATACCCACAGCCAAACAAAGTCGGTTTTTCATTACAGTGACTCACAGGTAGCAGATCCACGTAGCACGGACAGCTACAATCGTGGAGGAGTTTTCCAGAGGATGCGGGGATAACTTGAGCGGCGGCTCCGGAATGATCGATCACGGTTTGGTCTGATAGTGAATATCAATATCCCTATCCCGGAGGGATCACAGCAGGTAGCGCGGGGTAAGCGAATGAAATGAGCGCCACCCGGGGAAACGGTCCCGAAGAAATCCCGGATGCCGGAGGTATCCCAGCGCGGCTTCATTTCCCTTAGATACACGACATATCTCCATCCATCACGGCTCGGCACATTAGCCACTCCCTACCACACATTACAAAAAAAGCCCCGCCGGATTGCTCCTGCGGGGCTTCTTCGTTAGATACGATTACCTCGTCTTGAAGTGCAGGGTGGATCTCAGCACGCCACCTTCACGGCGGGCGCTTACGCTGAGGCTGTCCA
>Ga0157370_10006133_pt1 | contig 13339 bp, 12 predicted proteins | sample C35metaG_FD_113463 | JGI IMG/M metagenome (GOLD analysis project Ga0157370, IMG submission 113463) | Corn rhizosphere microbial communities from Kellogg Biological Station, Michigan, USA - C3-5 metaG | ecosystem: Host-associated > Plants > Roots > Rhizosphere > Soil | place: USA: Michigan...
CAGCCGCACCGTGTCTGCAAAACGGCGCGCCGTCAGCACATCCTCCATCTCGCCCGCCAGATCCAGCGCATCCTCATCCTGCACCGCGATGTCGCCATTCCGCGTCACCCGGAAGCACGTCGTCGCCGTGACGGATTCTCCGGGGAAAAGCTGATCCGCATACGCTGCCACCAGATCCTCCATCAGCAGGAAACCCACGCCCTCACCCTCGATGGTGAGATTCACCCGCCGTCCCACGATGTCCGGGATGGGGATCAGCGCATGCCGCGTCGTCTTCGCCACCGGATCCGCCAAGCGGCATGCCACGATGATCTGCATCGCCGGGATGCCGGGGGCAGGGGACTCAGGGTCCACCGCCAGCGGAGTCAGCAGCGGGAAAACATTGTCCTCAAAGTGCGCCGCAGCCTGTGCCGCCTGCGGAATCGTCAGATCACGCGGGTGCAGTGGGCGGATGCCCGCAGCTTCCAGCGCCGGGACCAGCGTCCCCGTTAGCAGCTGATACTGCTGCGCACTCATCTGTAAAAGCCGGTGCCGCAGCGCCGCCAGATTCTTCGTCGGCGTCAGCCCGGAGGCATCCGGCGTTTTCCGGCCGCTCCGCTTCATCAACATCAGCCCGCCGATGCGCACCTGGAAAAACTCATCCAGATTCGATGCCGTGATCGCCAGGAACTTCACCCGCTCCAGCAGTGGCAGATCATGACGCAGCGCCTCATTCAGCACCCGTTGATTGAATTCCACCCAGGAAAGCTCACGATTCAGATAGGGGATCATAGAAAAAATGGGGAATGATAGATAGAAGATCGAAGATGGGAGATAGGGGATAACAGATGGAAGAAAAGGACAGGCTGGAAGACAAGCGGGGCGGGGTGGAGATCAACTATCTTTGATCCATCATCCACAATCCCCGATCTTCTATCTTCCCTCATCTTCATATATCCTCATCCACTACCACTGCCAGGCCGAAAACCTGCTCGAAAAGATCCGCCTTGGAGGCCATCGCCAGCCGCTCCACCGAGGCATCCGCCAGATTCGGCAGCACCAGCTTCAGTTTCCCCGGCGCACGCTGGATCTCGATCTGGGAGACGCGCTGCGCGTGCGTCCGTTCCAGCGCATCCGCCACCCGCAGAATCGCGGCCAGCTTCGAAACACGGATCCGGTCATCGATCCCCAGGGCCGAATAGCTCCGGTGCTCCAGCCTCGGCCCACTGTGTCGGTGATACCGCGCCACCAGCGAGACGATCGTCACATCCAGCCGGTCCAGACCGAAGATTTCCGAGTTGAGAATGATATACTCCGAGTGCTTGTGGTGCGATTTTTGGCTGATGTAGGTCCCCACCTCATGCAGGATCGCGGATACCTGCAGCAGCAGTGCATCGTGCGGTGTCAGTCCATGCAGATCCGCCAAAGAAGTGAAGAAATGCGCGCACAGATTCGCCACGTGCTCGCCGTGGGCCTCATTGGGCAGGTATCTATCAGAAAGAATTCTCGCGGAACGGATCACCTCCTCCGCAAAGGCCCCCGTCATGTAGCGGGAGGCCAGCAGGTCATGCAGCAGCCCCTGCTCATACTCGCTGTGCGGGATGTGGATTTCCCCCAGCTTCAGCGTCTCCGCCACCGCCAGATTGATCTCCAGCGCAGGCAGCAGCGCCTCCGCCGTCTGATAGTCCAGTTGGAAACGCTTCACCATCTCCAGATCGGAAAACGTGGCCGCCTCCGCCGTGAACTGGCGGAGCGTCTTCAGCGCGCACGCCATTCCATCCTTGGAGAAAGAGGAGGCCACCGATTGGATTTCGTAGCCGATCACCACCAGCGCCTCGATCTCCACGTCCGAGAAATCATAACGGATCTGCGCCAGATTGCTGAAGGCATGCTCCCGGATCACCCGCAGCAGATTGGATCCCTCCGCGTGCGTCCCCTCCACCGCCTCCCGCGTCCGGTGCGTTCCCATCCGGTAGCTCGTATACCGCGTGATCAGCCCGTCCTGGAATAACAGCGCACGGGTATTTCCCGGTCCCACGTGCAGCACCAGCGTTGTCCGCTTTTGCATCCCTGGCAGATCCAGCAGGCGGCGGCGCGTCTTCAGATAGATCAGACGCGTCATCTCACCGTCATCGATCGTCGTCACCTTCACTCCGCACGCGATGCGGATGCGGTTCATCACCGTCTCGTGGTTCGTCGCCTCGCTTAAAATGTTCGTCGCCACCGCACGCGTCACATCATGCGGGTCCAGCCCCAGCTCCGAGAGGGATTTCTGATAGCCCTTGATGATGGAGACGATGCGCTCCGTCGTCCCCTTGCTCACGCCGCCGTTGCGGAAAATATCACGCGCCAGGGGAGCAGGCTGTTCCAGGAAATCCACCGCCGTGAACCCACCCTCCGCATTCCTCTCCGCCACCATCATCGAGACCGAGCTCGCGCCGATGTGCAGCGCCGTATGCAAATGGGTTTCCCCTGTAAATGGCTTCTTCTCCGCTGGCAACACATCAGGCATCGATCCAACACAACGCGCAATCTCCGCGGATTCAACCTCCAAAATGTGACGATACCGAATCTCTGGCAGACTGGACTTGTCAGCCCCCTTTTCCCGGAAGATAAGTCCACTATGCCAGTCACTGGAGCTTTGGAAAGATATTGGGTGAAACCGGGATCGAAATTGGACCTCAACGCCCTTAATCCCAACGAAAAAACCCTCTTCAAGGGCGAATCGAAAGAAGACTACGGACCGCAATTCCAGCAGATCCTCGAGGAAATCCAGGAACTTCAGAAAATCCTCTACGCCCAGAACAAACACCGCATCCTCGTCGTCATCCAGGCCATGGATACCGGCGGGAAGGACGGCTGCATCAAGAGCGTCTTCTCCGGCATCGATCCCCAGGGCATCCACGTCCAGCCATTCAAAAAACCCAGCGAGGAAGAACTCGCCCACGACTTCCTCTGGCGCGTCCACCAGGTCGTCCCGCGCAATGGCCAACTCACCATCTTCAACCGCAGCCACTACGAGGACATCATCGCCGTCCGCGTGAAGAAAATCTTCCCGGATAAAGTCTGGAAACAGCGCCAGCGCCACGTCCTCGAGTTCGAGCGCATGCTTGCGGAAGAAGGCACCACCATCATCAAGATCTTCCTGAATATTTCCAAGGAAGAACAGAAAAAGCGCCTCGAATCCCGCCTCGCCAATCCCGAAAAGCACTGGAAGTTCCATCCGGACGACCTCGCCGACCGCGCCCGCTGGGACGAATTCATGCACGCCTACGAGGAAGTCATCGAAAAAACCACCACCGAGCTCGCTCCCTGGTACGTCATCCCCGCCGACCGCAAATGGTATCGCAACCTCTGCGTCGCTCGCATCATCCTCGAGCACCTCAAGCAACTCAACATGGAAATCCCACCCATCGACTGGGATCCGAGCAAGGTCGTCATCGAGGACTGACATCTTCCGCAGCCTCGCGGCTGCGCCGTGAGCGCGGGGTGGATTTGCTCATACGCATGATGATGACTCCCCTCAAGCGCGCCACCATCTAGACATCGTTAGCAGCAAGTCCCTCCCTCGATGCACACCAACCAGCCGCAATGGCGCAGCCATCGCGCTACGTCAGGGTCATCACTCCGAAAAAAAAGAGCCGCATCATTGCAGCTCTTCCCTGAAAACTGAAAACCAGCAAACTCTAAATCACCCTCGCCCACAACAGCTTCAGATAGCGACTTTCCGGGTAATTCGAAAGCGTCGGATGATCCGGCCCCGCTCCCGTTCTCTCGAAAATCTGCAGCCGCTTGTTCTGCCGGTGCGCGGAACCCGTGACGATCTGCTCAAACGCGCCGGACCCCAGTTGCCCGGAGCACGAACACGTCACAAAAAGCCCTTCCGGCGCCACCATTTGCAGCGCCAGCTTGTTCAGGTCCGCATACTTCGCCACCCCGGTCTCATCTTCCTTGCCGTGGATGAACTTCGGCGGATCCGCGATCACCAGATCCCACTTGCGGCCGTTTTCAATCATCGTCCGCAACCACGTGAACGCATCCGCATGCGTGAATTTGATCTTCGCCTGGTTCAGGTTCGCATTCCGCTTTGCCATCTCGATGGCATTCTCATCCAGGTCCACCGCCGTCACATCCGTGGCACCAGCCAGTGCGGCGGAAATCGAGAAACCACCCGTGTAGCAGCACAGATCCAGCACGGATTTCCCCACCGCCAGCGCGCCGAATTTTCTACGGTTATCCCGCTGATCACAGAAAAACCCCGTCTTGTGGCCATCCGCGAAGTTCACCTCATAACGGATGCCATGCTCCACGATCTTCACCGAGCGGATCTTGTCGGACTCCACGCCGCCGTAGCGGGGAATCCCCTCCACGCGGGCCAAATCCGCATCCACCTTCACGATCGTCCGCTCCGTGCCGAATGTCTCATGCATCAGCGGCAGCCACTCCGGCAGGCGTTGCCACGCCCCCAGACTCGTCAGTTCCACCGAGAGAACATCCGCAAACTTATCCACCACGATGCCCGGTAGATAATCCGCATCACCATGGATCACCCGGTAACTGTCCGTCTCCGCGTCCAGCTTTAAAACATCCCTCCGCAGCTCCCCCGCGCGCGTGATCGCCCGTTCGAAAAACGACTCATCCACCTCCTCCAGCGAGTGGCTCACCACCCGCAGCGGCATGCGTGCCTTCGGATTCCACACCCCCCATCCGAAACGTGTGCCTTCCTTACCCAGCACTTCCACCAGAGACCCCGGCGTGGCATCCCGCGAAACTTCGCCAATCATCTTCGGCCAGATCGAAGGGTGGAAACTTTGGTATTTCAGTTGAACTGTAGGCACGCGCCGAACGAACGATTTATCCTCCCACGACTCAAGAAATTCCCGCACAAACCCTTCCTGGAATCCCCTCCACCCCTCCAAGGAGCGACGGTCTCCGAACCGTCGTATCAATTCATCCCCACGGGGGTGGGGAATACTCACGACGCTCGCGGGCGGTGGAAATCGCCACCGGTCCATCCCCACGGGGTTGGGGAATACGCGCGGAGCTTAAATCCCTGACAGCCATCTCGCGGTCCATCCCCACGGGGGTGGGGAATACAGCAGCGCCGCAAGCACGGTCATCGGATGCAGCGGTCCATCCCCACGGGGGTGGGGAATACTGAGTTGTACGCCGTAACCCTTGATTTCAGGGCGGTCCATCCCCACGGGGGTGGGGAATACACGGCCAGGACCGCTCCGCCACGGCGGGATCTCGGTCCATCCCCACGGGGGTGGGGAATACCACGGCGATCAGGAAATTGTGCTGTGGAAAGTCGGTCCATCCCCACGGGGGTGGGGAATACTCCAGTTCATCCTGGGAAACCGCCATGCAGATCGGTCCATCCCCACGGGGGTGGGGAATACGGCGTGACAACATGATTTCCGCGTTGGCTGATCGGTCCATCCCCACGGGGGTGGGGAATACGACATGACTGCCGGACCGGAGCCGGTGGAATACGGTCCATCCCCACGGGGGTGGGGAATACCAACCAAGGAGGCCGAAGCATGAGCATTTTCGCGGTCCATCCCCACGAGGGTGGGGAATACTCCGTGGATGCGCTGGCGGAGGATGACTCGATCGGTCCATCCCCACGAGGGTGGGGAATACCCCAGGCAGGACAGTTTCCTCCAATGGATAGACGGTCCATCCCCACGAGAGTGGGGAATACTCTCGTTTATCAGACACTTATGGGCTTGGGCGGAAGGGGAATGGGATGTAGGGAGGGTGTGACAGATTGTCTTTTTTACAAGTCCATGTCTTCAGAATGGGGTGTTGTCTTCCTCGGTCCAGGATTCGGCGATGAGGGGGATGCCGGATAGATTGATGTCCCGTCTGCCGGTTTTGCCTTCGGGGCCGATGCGTTCCACCAGGTATCCCTGACAATTCGGCGCGGTGGAAACGGCGAGGATGCCGAAGTCCGGCGGTGCGTTTCTGCGGATGAAGTCCATGACCTTGCGGTGGGTGCGGACATTGAGGGTACCGATGAAGACATTGGCCTTCGGCTCGATGAACCAGCGCTTTAGATGGCCACGGATGGCGGGTGGCACATCGTTGCAGATGAGGACGGTCATCGGGAAATGGGGTGGGAGGGAAATCAAGCTTCGGCGCGGGGTTGCAGGGGGTGATCTGGAGGAGCGTCCTCCGGGGGCTCTCCCTGGCCATCGAAGAGTTTTTTCAAATCATCCGGCATGCGCCGCAGCATCCGTGTCTCCTCCACCTTCTGTTTCAATAATTTGCGGACGAGGGTGCCATCGTCGTGGGGATCGATGGAAAGAGCCTCAAAGGCGGCGGGCCAGGAGGTCTGGTGTTTGTAGAGATCCGCCGCATCGTAGATAAAGGGCAGGGTGCCGGTTACGTGGACAAAGCCGAGCTGGGGGATGAAGCCCATGGAGCAGCACACGGCAGCAGTAAGAGAGTAAAGCGAGGCATTGGCCGCAGAGAGTGCACGGTTGATGCCATCCGCGAGCTGCCAGTTGTCCGTTTTGTAATCCCGGCCTTTCCACGTCACCCCATACCGGGCTCCCAATTCGGCATAGGTTTGCTTCACCCGCCTGCCCTCCATGCCGCGCAACTGCTTGATGGAGACACCATGCACGGACGCCTCTGGAAAACGGTGGAGAAACATCCGGCGTGCGATTTCATTCCGGGAGTGGACATTTGCCCATGCGCTGGCATGGATGCGTGCCATCGAGTTGTCGTGATTGGGCGTGATGCCGAAGGCGTAGAAGCGCAGGCCATCCTCACCCAGCCAGAAGAGCGGGCAGTTGCACTGTGCGGCAGCTTTTACGGCCGCATGAGTCACCGTGGTGCCGGGGCCGAGGATCAGGGCGCTGAGAGTGGCCACCGGCAGCCGGGTGATGAGGCCATCCTTGCCGATCCATTTCACTGAGGAATCATCCACCTCCATCCGGCCATGCTCCAGATAGATGGGCGTCCAGCGATCCTTGGCTGGTGCCAGGGTGTCCAGCGGCGGGCGTTCGAAAATGGGCATGGTGGATGAGGGAGAGTGGTTTTTACGGAAGTTCCCCTGGCATCAGATCTGCCCTGGCCGGTGGAGATGGATGCGCCGGGAAGTGAACTGCCGGACCCCGGAGTAGGTGATAGGGTGATCCAGCAGGGCATCTGTTCCTTTTCCCAGCGTGGCCTCGTCCCGTGCGTAAAGGTAGCCTGATAGAGGGCGGTCTCCAAGCAAGGGGACGAGTGCTTCCACTTCTGTAGGGAAGAGTCCTGCAAAGACGGGCGCACTGGGGATGCAGGCTTTACGGCCCAGCCACATGCCCCACACCGGATCCTGCAGGCTTTCTGCCAGCCGCGTAAGAAGATCCGCATTTCCAGAGAGGATCGCGCCATTCCGGGCATCGCACAAATAGGTGCGATAGGTGATGTGGGTATCCTTGATCTTTCCATCCGCTTTCCGAGTGTTCTGAATGGTGTGGAAATCTTCCATGCGGCTGATGGTGGCCGGGGTAGTGGATTTCGAGCGGGGCGGGATGTCACTCAGGGAAAGAAAATTCAATGCTGCCAAGAGCGGTAATTCCTTTCTCTCCCGTTCGGAACCGCGGGGGATGCCCATGGCGGCGCAGCATATGCCTAACACTCCGCTCTTGGTGGGAAGCAGGCCGGTGTTTCTTCTGTTATAACGGTCTTCGTATCCCCAACTCTGGAGCGGACCCTCCAGACGCAAGGCGAGATGGAGATTATTTGACATGGGTGATGAGGGCTTGGATGAATTCCGGGAAACTGGTCTCCGGAATAGCTATCTCCACTTGGGAGGAAATACCCCACGTGTGCTGCAGGGCAGCATGCTCCTGCTTCAGTCGGGCGATGGACGTTTCCATGATGCCGTCTTTTCCTCCCGGCACGGCTTTTTCAAAAGCATTGATGAGTTGGATGGGCTGTCCCTTCTCCTTGTAAAGCCCCAGCACGTAGGAGGGGCGCGTGGCGGCATTCATGCTGTTCTGTCGGGCGACAGGGATGGCTGTCAGGGTGGCCTGGATAAAATCCGCCACCACTTTTTGCCGCTCGTCTCTGGAAAGATCCTGCAGATGTTCCTTGTCTGCCAACAGGTCCAGATTGAGCGCCACATAGCGATAGAAGACGGAAGCATTGAACTCGGTGGAGCCCATGTGCCCGGAGCCGGTTTCATCCATGGGATTCAGATCATCCACGGCTGTAAAAAAATCCAGCTCATTGTCGGACTTATGGGTGGACAGTGCGTGGGAGAACATGGCTGCACCTTCCAGCGTGAGACTGTGATCCGCCGCCACCATCCGGCCAAAGAGTGCGATGTCCGCTGCATCCTTTGCCAACGGGATGTTTTGAAATTCCTTTTTGAGCGCTGGTTTGAAGATTTTGTTTACCAGTTTGGTAAAGGCCGCAACGTTCATTTTCTTTCCGGCTTTTTCCTTTTTCTTGCCCTTCCCGTTATCAGCGTCTTCCAGTTCTGCGGATGAATCGTCCGCCCCATCCTGATCCGATGATGTTAGGTCAAGCTGGCCATAGGCTTCCACCAGGCTGTCCTGATCTTTACTGTTCAGCCGATGGATCATCGTGGCGAAGCGGTCCAACTCCCCCGCACTGTAATAAGCGATGGTTTTCACTTTTTCGAAATTTTTAGAATCCAGCTTTCCCAAGTGGTGGCAGAGGCAGCGGGAAAGTGCATCGGCCCGGGCACCATGGGCCTCGCTAAGCCTGCGGGTGATTTCCCCGATGAATTGGCGGCTGCGCTGTCCATTGAAAGCAGTGGGATTGAGATCGTTGCAGGCCAGACGGATCTGGCGCTTCCAGCATTGGCTGGAAATCCGGGAACGCTGCACGCCACCGAAGATTGCAGTTTTAGGAGAGTTCAGTTCGTCACGATTCAAACATGAGACAGGAAAGGATTGGAGAATATGGAGTTCGATGAGGTTCATGATTTTAAATGGCTGGAGTATTCAGTTAGATCGGTGCGAGACACAGCAGGCCGAAGCCGAAAGCTTTTGCGGAGCCAATGCCTTTTGAGAAGGTTTCCTGGTGGAAGAGCAGGGGATCAGCGATGTGAAGCACACCTTCGATATCGACGGCATGATGGGTGCCGACGTTTTCTTTCTTAGTAAAGCGGATGGGGGCTGCCTGGATTTCCAGAGAGTCTGCCTGAACGGTGAATCCTCCGGTTTGTCCTTTGCGGTTCAGCCAGTGAAAGATTTCCATTTTATCGGTGATGGGCTCCCGGCGGCCGTTCTTTTTCCGCTCTCCGGCGGCATTACGGACTATCCGTTTTACGGTGGGATTGGCATGCAACTGGAAGCGATAACTGCGGGCAGTGAAGAACCCCTGCGGGATCTGCTTGCTCGCCCACTCATCACGCTGGGTGAGCCACTGAGGTGGAGTGGTGGTGCGGGGGGAAAGGATGAGCAGTCTAACACGGCCTGCGTGCTCATCCAGGCGGGTGAGGAAATCACGTGCTGCACCATCACATCCTGGGAATGCATCCCATGAAAGCCGGTGCCAGTTGTAAGCATTCAGTCCCAGAACCTGATCCGACGATTTGGTGCGATCTCCCAAGCGATGTGATAGATTCCAGACCGTCTCTTTGCTGATCAGGATGCGGGTAAGCCAGAGTTCGCTCATGGTTCCACCTCCGTATCCCGTGCATTCCAGAAGCCGGCCGCCCATTGATTTTTCACGCTGCTTCCCCAGAAGTAGAGATCTTCATAGAGTGTAATGAAATTCAAGGCGGTCTTCTTCTGGCTCATTCTCCGGGCTATGCGAACAGTGCGCTCCGTGATCTCTTCTTGATCCGCGGCTAAAAGAAGCAAAAAACGGCGACTGAGAGGCCCAAGTTTTTCTGGGTCATAAAGACTCTTTCTTTCCTCATCGTCCAGCAAGGTGCGACAGGTTTTTCCAAAGTTTCCGGCTTTTTCAAAATGATAGAGATTGGGCAGGCAGAAAAGGCCGGCAATCACACGCACGACTTCCGCTTGGTAAAGTGAGCGGGGATCGGAGGGATCTGGAAGACCGTGATATTTCACCAACATCTGCCATGCTCTCATTCTGGACGCTTCATGGGAGGTCAGGCTTTTTTTTAATACTGCGAGTGCGCCGCGGTTATCGCTTCTCTGCAGATGGGTAAGGAAATCTATCAATTTATTGGCTTGGGCCCGGATGTTCGGCCGTTGGGGTGGGAGTGTCATTTGGGTTGAGAAGTTGAGAACGGTTTGCGGGAGTGAAAGACGTTGAGACCAAGCTGGCTGGCGCGTCTCTTGCGGGGAGTTTGCGCCGGGCAGCAAGCGGTATAGGCGGCATAGGCAGTGCTCCAAAGGGTCCTGCGCCACTTTTCCAGAAACGCATCCGCCTCGGCGGAGTTTTCCGGTGCCTGGAAGTGAGCATTCAGGAGGGGCAGGGCCTGCTCGATGCGAGTCCAATAGAAGCTGAGGGCATCTCTTTTCTCCGGGTAGTTCTGAGGCTTTGCCTCCAAATGTTTGCGATAAATGTCAGCAGCCTCCGCCACCGTCTGGGAGATTTTTTGACTGAGCTGGATCTCCTCCTCATAGGCCAGGCGTCCGGGTTCCGACATGAGGCGTGGCGGGATGTGGAAGACGCTTTCCACGGAACCCAGGATGGTGGCCTTATCGGTCTGAAAAGCTCCTGCCCATAGATCGAAAGCGGTACTTTCATCCACTTTTCCCAGAATGGCAGGACCTCCTGGCTGATCCATTCTTCTCTTGCAGAGTGCTGCGGGGAGCTCCCGCCAGATGGGCCGTGAGCCTATACCCAACAAGCGCCGCTGGTTGTCCTTTCCAATAACGGTGCTGGCTGAGGGCTCCGGCGGGTGATTGGGAAATGAGTTATATGTCAGACCATTGCCCAGGATCATGTTGACGCAATCCGGGTATAACAGAATAGCGCGCGAAAGAGGGACCAGCCGTCCCAGATAGGTAGTGGTGGCATTGGTGATAGCAGCGGCGTCATCAAAAGAGCTTGGGAAATGTTCCCACAAAGGGCGTCCCCATGTGAGTTTTTCGTTAGCAACCTCAACCTTGGTGAGAAGATTGGCGTGGATGGTGGCGAGAACGGTTTCTTTTCTGATAAAAACGTGCAGCATGGCGGAGGAGGAGCAGAGGGCATGGCTGCTGCTGCCCTTTCCTGAAGTTTCCTTCCCATGCCATGATGCCACTCCGATACGGCCGCCTGGAGAAAACGATTGAAAGCCAAGCAGCGTGAGTGCGAGTTGCCATGGCTCGAAAACGCGGGGTAGATCGGTGGCAGCAGCGTGATCGAAAAGAGTGGTGTTGTTTCCTGTCGAAAGCGCGAAATCGAGCTTGCTGGCAGGTACCCAGCTTTCTTCTTCTGTCGCTTTGCCCGATTTTACCGGTTTGCTTAGACCCGGGAATTGGAGGAAAGGGTGCCGATCATCGAAGAGCTCGAAACGGTCTTGCCATTTGACGAGGTAGCGGTGTGCGGTTGTAGCGATTTCAGGTTGGCAGATTTCCCATTCTTCCCGAGTTGCAGGTCCATCCAGGGCAGTCTGTGCAATGCAAATGAGTAGTCGGTAGATGGCAATTCGCTGCGGAGCAGTAACAGCCAGATCCCGGATTTCCTGCTCGGCATCAAAGAGATCAAGCAAGCTGGCCGTGCTTGGCTGACCATGGGCATTTACAACAGGAATCCATTTGCCGATAGATAGATTCATAATGATTGACTGTAGATTACGGTGCTATTTTTTTGTGTCACGCATTATTTAGAAAGTTGTATAATTCTAAAAAACGCTAATTTATTAATACGTCTTGAAGAAATGGGAAGGTGGAGTATCTGAATGCTCTCCCTAAGCCATTGGGGATGGCCCGTTGTATAATGCAAAAAATGCCTCAAGTAGGGCTGGTTCCCCATAAAAATGGGGCTGCTTACCAATCCGCATCATTCCATTCTTCCGGATCAAAAGACGATGCTTTGAGCTCATGAGTCAGACGGCGCAAGCCTCGCTCGGTATCGTAACGAAGTTGGCTGTCATCCGGTAATCCCTCGATCGTCACCACCCCATCAAGGAGAGTGCCCATTTCAAAATCGCCCTTCACATGTAAACGTAGCATTTCCGTTGTGCTGGGGGACACCGATTGCAAGCGTGTATTGAATGGGCCGAGCCAATATACCGGGATCTTTACGATGTTTCGGTGAATGGCCTGGGCGGTTGCATGGCGAAAATGAGAGCTGACAGGGACCAAGCTCCCATCCGCCAATTCCACAGTGTCTCCCGAGGAGCTTTTGATCAGAATCAGCGGCAGGGTGGGCGATGTATTGAGGCGAGTTCCCAGACCTTCCTCATCCTGAAGCGTGCCCAGGCTCCATACGCTCTGGGCGGTGGTAGCGAGGCCGAGGTGTTCATCTCTTTTGCGGATCATTTGGGCATGCAGTTCCCGCCAGGCGGAGGGCTCATTCTCAGCGTTATCCACATAAGTGGCCTCCAACCATGGCCGGATATCTGTCGGCAGATTGACGCTAGAAGATGCGTGCCATACTTGCAAACTGCGTAGGAGCACATACGGCTGATAGACCCATGATTTTTTGCCCAGCAGGCGGCAGACTTCGCGGGCATCCTTTACATTATTAAGCTGCTGCCATGGTTGTATTTCCTCCAATATCCAGACTTCCGGTTGGGAAAAAACGGGAGGCATGTCTCCTTTCTTCCAGTGCCGCCACAGCCGCCCCAAGCGCTGAAAGAGCATGTCTGTAGGAGCCATTTCAGTAACCATCAGATCAGCGGATATATCTAACGATTGCTCTAGAATCTGAGTTCCGACGAGGATACATCCGTGCGGCCTGTGCGTTTGATCTTTTCCCAGAGCATCCAGCCATAGGGCTTCGTGCGCCTCCCGCTGGAAAAAAGGAAACCGGGAGTGCAGGAGACCGATGGTGGCACGCCCTCCCATGGATTATCCTGTTAGATTGTCCCGCGTAATAATGGCATGATCCACCGTATTACAGATCCAGAGAACGCAGGCTCCGGCTTCTGCTGCCTTAAGGGCCGCTTCCATAGCTTCTTTTTCCGGGCGAAAGCGGATGGCCACAGGTGGTCTGGCTGGTGGGGGCTCGACCCTATGAGTCTGGGTCAATCCTGTAGAGGGCACCCCGGTTATAAGGGGGAAAGGATCCTCTTCCCCTGTTTTCTCATTTGATAGAGATAGAAGCTGCTGTCTGCGATCCCGTGTCAAGGTGGCCGATAGAATGATCACGGAGCAGCCAAGCTGTCGCAGGGACGCGATCAATGCAGTGGTCAATGTGCCCGTATAGGCATCGTAGGAATGGATTTCATCCAGAATCACCACTTTCCCGATGCCTATACGGG
>Ga0157370_10006137_pt1 | contig 13336 bp, 14 predicted proteins | sample C35metaG_FD_113463 | JGI IMG/M metagenome (GOLD analysis project Ga0157370, IMG submission 113463) | Corn rhizosphere microbial communities from Kellogg Biological Station, Michigan, USA - C3-5 metaG | ecosystem: Host-associated > Plants > Roots > Rhizosphere > Soil | place: USA: Michigan...
CGACGTTCCTCGGCCCACAACCGCATCGCCAGCGCCGGCACCAGCACCAGGTACAGCCATGGGTGGAACTGGAAAAACGGATCGAGATCGGCCTGACCGCGCTCGAAGAACGCGCCGAGGTAGAACGTGAACGCGCCCGCGAACAGCAGGAAGATCACGCTGAACAACCATGCGACCGGAGTGATCACGTAGCCGCGCAATTCGCGCAGGAGCACGCCACGAAACGCCATGCCACGCAGTTCATCGGTGAGTTCGGTGCGTGCGCTCATGCTGCCATCGCCGCGTCGGTGGCGTCGTCTGCGGTCACCTGCCGGAAAACGTCCTCCAGCCGGCCGCGTTCGAGCTGCAACTCGTCCACGCGCACGCGTTGCTCATCGAGCAGTTTCACCACAGCGTGGAAAATTTCGTGGCCGTCGCGCGGAAACACGGTGATACGGCTGTCCACCGGATCGACTTCCACCGCGTCCACTTCCGGCAATCGTCCCAGCAACTCCCGCGCAAGCGCGCTGGCCGGTGCGCGAAAGCTGACCGCGTGGTGGTAGCGCGAACGTCGCTCCAGTTCCGCCGGCGTGCCTTCGATGCGCAGGCGCCCGCCCGCAAGGATCGCAACGCGATTGCACGCGGCGCGCACTTCGCCCAGCGTGTGGGTCGAAACGATGATCGCGCGGCCGCGCGCCATGCCGCGGATCAGCGCATGGACTTCGCGCTGCTGGTTGGGGTCGAGGCCGTCGGTGGGCTCGTCCAGGATCAATGCGGGCGGATCGTGCAGCAGTGCCTGGGCCAGGCATACGCGCCGGCGATAACCCTTCGACAGCGTTTCGATGGTCTGCGCGAGCACCGTTTGCAACTGCAGGCGTTCGATCATCTCGTCGAGCCGGCGACGCCCGGCGACACCAGAGAGGCCGCGCACGCGCGACGCGAACGTCAGGAATTCCGCTACTGAAAGTTCACCGTAGCTCGGTGCGCCTTCCGGCAGATATCCCAACGCGCGCCGCGCCGCGAGCGGTTTCGCCACGACGTCATGCCCGCATACGCGCGCCCTGCCCGAGCCCGGCATCAGGAATCCCGCGATCATGCGCATCGTGGTGGTCTTGCCGGCGCCGTTCGGGCCCAGCAGCGCCAGCACCTGCCCCGGCGATACCTTGAGGTTCAGGTCGGCCACCGCATCGACCTTGCCGTATCGCTTGCCGAGGTGTTCGGTTTCGATCATCGCCAGAAATCGCGCGAAGTGCGTATGTAAACTCTAGCAGGACGCGACACGCGGTCCCCGCACCATGACCGTTATCGACCGCGAAGGACTCTCCAAAAACAAGGCCCGCACGCGGCGGGCCTTGTTCGTTCAAGCATGCGCCGGTCAACGGCGATGGCGCTTTTTATGTTCCGGTCGCTTGCGCGCTGCCGGCTTCTTGTTGCCCTTTTCCGCTTTCTTGGATTCCGCAGGCTGCGCATTGTTGCCCGACCAGATGGACGGATCCAGCGCGGTCAACGGCTTTGTACGACCGCTGATCTGCTCGGGCGTCTGCGCGGGGGCATTCTGCACCGGCAGGAACACGCGGTAGATCTGGTCGGAATCCTGCACCGTCGGCAACGTCGTCAACTGATCGTAGAGCCTGTCGACGTTTTCGTTGTACTGATAACCGTGCGTGCCCGCGTAAGCCTTAAGTGCCATGCGCATCAGCGGAATGCCGGCTTCGCCCGTCCACGTGGCTTCCAGCACCTCTTGCGAAGGCATCATCATCGCGCGCACGTTGGCATTGACGATCAACTGGTTTTTCTTGTCGAGGCTGCCCGGAGCAGGGCCGCCCGTGGACGAACCCGAAACCGGCGCACCTGCGCTGGCCGCACCCGCGGCGCTGGACGCTCCTCCGGCCGCACTCGAAGCCGAGGCCGCGCTGGATGACGACGCCGGTGCTGCCTGTTCCTCGCCTGTCGGCGGAGGCGTCAGCTTGGTGAGGTCGTACGGCTTGCCGTCGATCGTGAGCGTGGCGTTGTCGATCGGCACGGCCAGGTCGAAGGTGTAGGTGGTGTCGCCCCACTCGGTGGTGATGGTGGTGGTTGGGCCGGCCGCCTTGACGCCCAGCTTGGCCATCGCGGCATCGATCTGCTTCAGCGCCGCGGCCTTGGCCGAGTCGATGTCGTCCAGCGTGCGGGTGGCCTTGGTCGAGACCAGCAGCACCGGCATCGCATTGGTGCGGTACAGGCCGGGCTCGACCTTGCCGTAGTCGACGTTCGGAATAGCCGCCAGCATGTTCTGCATCGAGTCAAGTCCGTACTGGATCATCGTGGCCGGGTCACCGTGGATCCACAACTGCGAATAGCGATCGATCAGGTTCCAGCCGTAATCGACATCGTAACCCCAGGTGACCGTGTTGACGCGCAGCCTTTGGTTGGGCGTGACCGTGAAGGTGAAGGTCTTGTTCTCGCCGCGCCAGTTGTTGGTGAGATCCCACGTGACGGTGCTGTTGCCCGCGAGATCGATGTTGCCGGACTTGTTGACGAGCTTGCCGTTGCCGATGGTGTCGTTGCCGTTCCAGGTGAGGGTGGCACCGGGGCCGTAGGCCGGGCCCGACAATGAATACTTCACCCGCGGGTCCTGTGCCTGCAGCGAGCCGCCGGCGTAATCCCCGAAGCGCCTGAAGTTGTTCAGGACGTCATAGATATGTTGCGGGTTGTGGCTGATCTCGATCGAGCGCTCGATGTGCGCATGGCTGGGCAGGAAAACGCCCACGATCACGGCCAGGATGAAAACGATGATCAGGGCAACAACGAATTCGAGCACACGGGTCATGCCAGGAATCTCCGGACGGCTTGTTCACATGGCCGGCACGCGACGGCCTGCTTGGCTTCATCGCACACCGCATTGCAACGGCAGAAAGGCGGATGGTAGCGGCTTCGCGGCGCGCGCGCCATGGCAGATTTGAGCGATCGTCCCTGATCGCCGTTTCGTTGAGCTACCACGCACCTTTCTCGCCATCCGCCGTCAACCAACACCAGAACGGCCTTCCTTGGCCTGGCTTTGGACAACAGCCGCTTCGACGGAGGCATACTAAACAATGCCCAGTTCCAACGCCTTCAGCACCGCACGTGTGCGGTCGCGTACGCCGAGCTTGGAAAGAATGTTGGAAACGTGGTTCTTGACCGTGCCCTCGGCTACCCGCAACGAGTTGGCGATCTCCTTGTTGCTGTAGCCGCCCGACATCAGGCGCAGGATTTCCGTTTCGCGGTCGGTCAGCGGATCGGGCTGGCCAAGGCTGGTGAACTGGTTGTGCATCCGGCCCACCCCGGCCAACAGGCGCTGGGTCACCACCGGCGCGATCAACGAACCGCCACCGGCCACGGTCTTGACCGCGTCGACCAGTTGTTCCAGCGAAACATCTTTCAGCAGATAGCCGCGCGCGCCGGCCTTCAGTCCCGCCAGCACCAACTGGTCGTCGTCGAAGGTGGTGAGGATGATGGTGGGCGGAACCTTGCCCTGCGCCGCGAAAGTGTTCAGCACGTCGAGCCCGCTTTTGCCGGGCATCCGCATGTCCAGCAACACCACGTCCGGATTCGTCTTCGGAATCACTTCCAGCGCGGAGGCGCCGTCCTGGCACTCGGCCACCACCTGGATCTCCGGCGACAATTCCAGCAGCGAACGGATGCCCTGCCTGACCAGCGTCTGGTCGTCCACGAGACACACGGAAATCATTCCATCCTCTCCCCAAAGCTCGACTTGCCCGAATCCAGCATCAAACATCCAAGGACCATCGCGAAGGCAGATTGCTGTTCTATGTTTTTCACACAGCCCGTTCCATGGGCAATGAAGCTTCCAGCGCAAACCCCTGATTGTGGTGTGTTTGGATGGCCAATTGTCCGCCCACTTCGGCCAGGCGCTCGCGCATGCCCCTGAGGCCGTTGCCAGGTATCACTTCGCCCGCACCACGACCGTCGTCGTGCGCCTTCAGCACCAGCATACCGCCTGCGCTTTCCTCGAAGCGCAGCCACAGGTGACGCGCCCGCGCATGCCGCACCGCATTGGTGATGATCTCCTGGGTGCAGCGCAGCAGCACTTGCGCGCGGCGCGAATCGCCGACCGCGAAGCGCGGCGGCAATTCCAGATGCACGGTGAGACCGGGCACGCCTTCGGTCAGGTCGCGCAGCGCATCGGTGAGCTGGATGCCTTCGTCGTCGCGCAGCTCGCTGACCACTTCGCGCACGTCCGCCAGCAGTTGCTTGGCGGTCGAGCGCGCGCGCGTCACGTGATCGGAAGCGTCCTGATTCACGACCAGGTGGCCGGCGACTTCCAGGTTCAAGCTGAGCGCGGTGAGGTGGTGACCGACCAGGTCGTGCAGGTCGCGCGCGATGCGCATGCGTTCGGAGATCCGGCTGGATTCGGCCAGCAGCGCGCGGGTGGCACGCAATTCCGAATTCAATCGGCGCTGGTCCTCGCGCGCATCCGCCTGCTGGCGCGCGACTTCGGAAGCGATGAACACGATCACCGAGTTGCCGAGGTAGAGGCCTGCCTGCAGCACCGCCGCGGCCATCGTGAAATTCGGGAACGCCGCGTACACGGGAATGCACGCCACGTTCTGCAACACCAGCCAGGCGATCGCCACTGGCAGGGGCAGCAGCCACGGCAGCACCAGCCCCACCACCATCAACAGCAGCGCACCCACGCCGCTGGCGCTGAACCAGCAGATCGCCAGCGCCGCGCAGGTCAGCACCAGCAGGCCCAGCAACCGGATGCCCCAGTACCGGCGCGAACCGAGATTGCGGGTCAGCAGCCAATACACCACGCCGAAGATCACGTAGCTGGCGGCCCATAGCAGGATGTCCGTATGGTTCTGCGCGTGCAATGCGCGCGCCACGTGCACCGGGGTTCGCGGTTCGGACAGGCTGCTCAGCATCCAGTCGCGCTGGACCAGCGGCACGCCCACGCAGGCGTACGTGATCAGGCCTGCGTACCGCAGCAGGGAAATCGGACTGAAGGATGGCCGCCGCACCCGCCGATCATAACCCAGCAACTCGCGCCCGGTGACCCGCGAAATGGTGATCGCTAACGAAATTTTTTCAAGCCCGGCCATCGCCCTTCCCCCGCGTTGCCGCGGCGATGCGAGACCTCGCGCGACGGGCATGCGATAATGTCCGGCGATCATGAGCCGCCCCGTGGCGGTGCGCCCCGGAAACCCGCACACGATGACGTCCACGCCACACCTGACCCTTCGCGACGTCCGCACCAACGACCTCGCCGCCGTGATGGGTCTCAACAACACCGCGGGTCCGTCCATCCTGCCCATGGACGGCGCGCAACTCGACCGCCTCTATCGCCAGGCCGACTACTTTCGCGTCGCCGAAGTGGACGGCCATCTGGCCGGCTTCCTGGTCGCGCTGCGCGACTCGACGCCGCACGGCAGTTCCAACTTCCAGTGGTTCCGCCGGCACTGCCCTGAATTCGTGTACATCGACCGCGTGGTGATCGGCGACCTGCACCGAGGCCACGGCCTCGGACGCCTGTTCTACAGCGACGTGCAGAGCTATGCCGAAGTGCGCACGCCGCATCTTGCCTGCGAAGTATTCCTGGAACCGCGCGACGACGTCTCGCTGCTGTTCCACGGCGTGTTCGGTTTCCACGAAGCTGGCCAGCAGGTGATGCCGGAATCCGGCCGCCGCGTCAGCCTGCTGCTCAAGGAACTCCACTGCTGTCCGTTCGTGCGCGACACCTACCCCGATGGCCTGCCCGAAGTGGCGTGGCTCGCCAAGCGCGCCCTGCCCCTCGACGAGCGCCCGTTGCGCGCGGCGGGCCAGGCATGAGCGCAGGACCCGTTGCGGCGTCCGCCGAAGTCCTGGAAGCCGCCGACCTGCGTTTCGGCCAGGTCGGCATCGCCAACGTGCGCGTGCGCAATCCCGATCCGGAAGCATTGCGCGCCGCACTGGAAGTGCGCGTGCACGAAGCTCCGTCGTTGTTCGAGCGTGCGCCCGTGGTGGTGGATCTTTCCTTCCTGTCGGCGCAACCGGCCGATGCCGAAGTCGCGGCGTTGCTCGACGCGGTGCGCACCGCCGGCATGTTGCCGGTGGGCCTCGCCTATGGCGACAGCGCGACCGATGAACTGTCGCGACGCCTCGGCCTGCCGCTGATCGCGAAATTTCGCGCAGCGTACGAACGCCCGGAATCGCGCGACGCCGCCAACACGGACAAGCCCGAAACGTCCGCCGCTCCCGAAACGGTGTTGGCTGCGACTTCGCCGAACTCGACACCCACGGTCGCGCTGCAACATCGGCAACCCGTGCGCACCGGCCAGCAGGTGTATGCGCAGGGTTCGGACCTCGTGGTGATCGGCACCGTCGCCAACGGTGCCGAAGTCCTTGCCGACGGCAACATCCACGTTTACGGCGCACTGCGCGGACGCGCGTTTGCGGGCGCGCTGGGCGACGCGACGACGCGCATCTTCTGCAGCGAATTCCGTGCCGAGATCGTGTCCATCGCCGGCCACTACCGCGTGTTCGAGGAACTGCCGAAGGAATTCGCCGGTCGCGCCGTGCAGATCTGGCTCGACCAGGGCAAACTGCAGATCGCGGCGTTGTGACATCGCGCATTCATCCTTGACCCGAATAATGGCGCCTTTGCGCCACCCTCCACTGCAACCCGAAGATCATCGGAGACTCCCTTGACCGAAACCATCGTCATCACGTCCGGCAAGGGCGGCGTCGGCAAGACCACCACGTCCGCCTCGCTCGCCACCGGACTGGCCCAGCGCGGCCACAAGACCGCCGTCATTGATTTCGATGTCGGCCTGCGCAACCTCGATCTCATCATGGGCTGCGAACGGCGCGTGGTGTACGACTTCGTCAACGTGATCCAGAACGAGGCCGTGCTGAAGCAGGCGCTGATCCGCGACAAGCGCCACGACAATCTCTACGTGCTGGCGGCATCACAGACCCGCGACAAGGATGCGCTGACCCAGGAGGGCGTCGGCCGGGTGCTGGACGAATTGAAACAGGATGGCTTCGAATACATCGTGTGCGATTCGCCGGCCGGCATCGAGAAGGGCGCGCACCTCGCGATGTACTTCGCCGATCGCGCGGTGGTGGTGGTGAATCCGGAAGTCTCCAGCGTGCGCGACTCCGATCGTATCCTCGGGCTGCTGTCATCGAAAACACGCCGCGCCGAGAAGGGCGAAGGCCCCGGTCCGCAACACCTTCTGCTGACGCGCTACAACCCGGTGCGCGTGGAGGCAGGCGAGATGATGAGCGTCGGCGATGTCGAGGAAATCCTGGGCATCCCCGTGCTGGGCGTGATCCCGGAATCGGAAAACGTGCTGGCCGCGTCCAACTCCGGCGTGCCGGTGATCCACGATGCCGGCTCCATCGCAGGTCAGGCGTACGGCGACGCGGTCGCACGCCTCGTCGGCGATGACGTACCCATGCGGTTCCTGGAAGCGCCGAAGAAGGGCTTCTTCAAGCGCATGTTCGGAACCTGAGGAGGGCAACCATGAGCCTGCTCGACTTTCTGCGCCCGCGCCCGAAGAACACCGCCAACATCGCGCGCGAACGCTTGCGCATCATCGTGGCGCAGGAACGCGCCACCCGCGGAGGACCGGATTACCTGCCGCTGCTGCGCAATGAACTGCTGGAAGTGATCCGCAAATACGTGCATGTCGGCGCCGACGCGGTGCAGATCAACGTGGAACGCAGCAGCGAAGGCGAAGTGCTGGAGCTTTCGGTCGCGTTGCCGGAAACCAACGCGGCGACCGGCACGAGTGGCTGAGATTCGGGGCTCGGGGCCTCGGTATAAAAGAGCGGGAATTTTATGTCGTCATTCCGGGGCTGCGCGTAGCGCGGAACCCGGAACCCGGTGACTTTGATCTTTTTGCACGAAGGGCACTGGATTCGCGCTTTCGCGGGAATGGCGAACATGCTGGTCCGTAGACTCATGAACCCAGATTCACCTCACGTCCTTCGTCTCGCCGACATCGGCTTCGATGCACCCGGCGCCTTGCTCACGCACCACGGACTCGAACTGGTGCGCGTCGAAGACAATGCGCCGATTCCCGGCAGCTACTGGGGCGAACCCGAAGCCGGCGTGATCGCATCGAAGGTGTACGCGCGCGCCGACACCCCAGTGCACTCACTGCTGCATGAGGCCTGCCATCTGTTGACGGCCGACCCGGCGCGGCGTGCGTCCATCCACACCGACGCCAGCGATTCGCTCGAAGAGGAAGACGCGACCTGCTACCTGCAGATCGTGCTGGCCGACGATCTGCCTGGCTTCGGACGCGAACGCGCGTTTGCCGACATGGATGCATGGGGCTATTCGTTCCGGCTCGGCTCCGCACGCGCCTGGTTCGAGCACGATTCCGAAGATGCGCGCGCATTCCTGGCCGCGCGAAACTTGCTTGCCAACCCCGCTTGACCGACACGCGGCGCATTCCGGTACCATCTGCACATAGCGATGGGAGATGGCATGCCTCCCCGAACCGCCGGAACATCGGCTGATGATGCCTGCACGACCGGGTTTCCGGCGGGCCGGCATCGTCACATGACGAGCAGCAGGCGCGCTTGGTTCCCGACCATCTGACAAGAGGTTGGAAACGACATGCTGATCTACGCCCTGCTCGCCACCGGTTGCGGTGCCTTCCTCGGCGCCTGCCTGCGCTACCTGTTCGGCGTCTGGTTCAACCCGATCTTCCCGACCGTGCCGCTGGGCACCTTGGCCGCCAACCTGCTGGGCGGCCTGCTGATGGGCCTGATCCTCGGCGCATTCGCGCAATTCCAGTCGTTGTCGCCGGAAACGCGCGTTTTCATCACCACCGGTTTTCTCGGCGGCCTCACCACCTTCTCGACCTTTTCCGGTGAGACGATCACGCTGCTGTTGCGTCAGCAATACGGTTGGACTTTCGCAATCATCGGAATGCACGTCATCGGCACGCTGGGAATGACGCTGGTCGGCTTCGCATTGATGCAAGCCCTGCTGAGGAACCTCGCATGAATGACACCGCGCTCACCCAAGGCGTGTACCTGCGTTTCTTCGTCCACGAAAACCGTCGCCACGGCGGCGTGCTGCTGTACGACTGGCTGCTCGCTGAAGCGAAAAAGCTCGGGCTTTCCGGTGGCACCGCGTTTCGTTCAATCGCGGGCTTTGGCCGCCACGGCATCACCCACGAAGCGCATTTCCTCGAACTGGCCGGACAGGAAACCGTGCGCGTGGATTTCGTGGTGACGCGCGACGCGGCGGACAGGATGCTCGCGCGCGTGCGCGAGGAAAACCTGCAGATGTTCTACGCGATTCTGCCCGCGGAATTCGGGGCTCTTGGGTGCGATCGTCCATGATCGCTGCATGTCCGGATACCGATGCAACTTTCCGGCTTTCTTGGCTTGTGAGTACCAGAACGGCCTTCCTTGGCCTGACTTTCCACAACAGCCGCGTTGAATCGGCCTACCGTTGATGATCACGGCGAAACAACACACGTCACGCGCCGCAGCGAAGCGCGCGCTGACGTTTGTCGTCCTGATCGGCGTGGTCAGCCTGTTCGCCGACATGACCTACGAAGGTTCGCGCTCCATCTGGGGCCCGTTCCTCGGCACGCTGGGCGCGACCGGTGCAATCGTTGGATTGGTCGCCGGCGGGGGCGAATTGCTGGGTTATGTGCTGCGCCTGTTCACCGGCGTGCTGGCCGACAAGACCAGGCGCTATTGGACGATCACCATCATCGGCTATGCGATCAACCTGCTGGCCGTGCCGGCGCTCGCGCTTGCCGGCAACTGGCCGGTCGCCGCCGGGCTGGTGATCGCCGAACGCAGCGGCAAGGCGCTGCGTACGCCGGCACGCGATGCGATGCTGTCGTACGCCGCGAAGGACGTGGGCGGCGCGGGCTGGGCCTTCGGTTTGCACGAGGCACTCGACTCGACCGGCGCAGTGATGGGGCCGCTGATCGCGGCGCTGGTGCTGTTCCTGCACGGCGGTTATCGACACGCTTTCGCATGGTTGCTGCTGCCGGCGCTGGGCGCGCTGGTGACGCTCGTGATCGCGCGCATGAAGTTCCCGCAGCCGCAGGAACTCGATGCCACGCCCGCGCCGCAAGTGTCCGACGCGGGCGCCTTGCGTGACCTGAAAGTGTTTCTGGCAGCAACGGCCCTGATCGCCGCGGGCTATTCCGATTTCGCGCTGATCGCGTTTCATTTTGCGCGGGACCACATCGTCGCCAGCGACGTGGTGCCGATCCTGTATGCGGTGGCGAGCCTCGCCGGCGGCGCGACCGCGCTCGCGCTCGGCAAGCTGTTCGATCGCCAAGGCCTTTCGGTGCTGCTATGGGCCACGCTCGTGCCCGCGTTGTACGCGCCGCTGGTATTTCTCGGCGGCCAATGGGCGGCACTGGCCGGAATGGTGTTGTGGGGCGTCGGCTTCGGCGCGCACGATTCACTCTTCCGCGCCGCGGTGGCGCAGCGCATTCCGCGCGAGCGGCGCGCCACCGTGATGGGCGTGTTCAACGCCATTTATGGCACGGCATGGTTCGTGGGCAGCGTCCTGCTCGGCGTGTTGTACGATGTCAGTCCGCTCTACACGGTGATCGCGGCACTGGTGTTGCAGCTCGCGGCCTGCCCGCTCTTGTGGAGCCTTCGTCCTCGCAACAGGAGTGCACGATGAACGACATGACGGCGAACACCGAACCCGCGCAATGGTCACGCCACGACTTGGCGTTGCGCGAGAAGGCGCAGAAGCTGCTGGAACACGCCGACGTGCGCATCGACGGCGATCGCCCCTGGGATCTGAAAGTGCACGAACCGCGCGTGTTCGCGCGCGCATTCGCGCACGGTTCGCTAGGTCTTGGCGAAGCCTACATGGACGGCTGGTGGGATACTCCGTCGCTTGATCAGTTTTTTTATCACGTGCTGGGTGCGCATCTCGACGAACATCTGCGTGACTTCGATGCGTTGCGTGCGCATCTGCGCGCGCGTTTTCTCAACATGCAGCGCGGCCGCAAGGCGTTCAAGATCGGCAAGGCGCACTACGACATCGGCAACGACCTGTTCGCGAAGATGCTCGGCAAGCGGCTGGTGTATTCCTGCGGCTACTGGAAGGACGCGAACAATCTCGACGACGCCGAGGAAGCCAAGCTCGATCTCGTCTGCCGCAAGTTGCAATTGAAGCCCGGCATGAAGATCCTCGACATCGGCTGCGGCTGGGGCGAAGCGCTGAAATATGCTGCCGAGAAATACGGCGTTTCGGGCGTGGGCGTGACGGTATCCGAGCAGCAGGCGCAGTTCGCGCGCAAGTTGTGCAAGGGCTTGCCGGTCGAGATCCGCCTGCAGGATTACCGCGACGTCGAGGAGCAATTCGACGCGGTGTACTCGATCGGCATGTTCGAGCACGTCGGCTGGAAAAACTACCGCACCTATTTCGAGGTGTGCCGGCGCTGCCTGAAGGACGACGGACTTTCGGTGCTGCATTGCATCGGCGTCAATTCAACGCCGTCGCGACCCGATCCGTGGATCGAGAAGTACATCTTCCCCAACTCGATGGTGCCTGCGGCATCGCAGGTCGCACCCGCGCTGGAAAACCTGTTCGTGGTCGAGGACTGGCACAACTTCGGCGCCGACTACGACAAGACGCTGATGGCGTGGCTCGCCAACTTCGACGGCGCATGGCCGGAGCTGTCTGCCAACAATCCGCGCTACGACGAACGTTTCCGCCGGATGTGGCGTTATTACCTGTCGAGTTCCGCCGCCACCTTCCGCACCCGCCGTGACCAGTTGTGGCAATTGACGTTGTCGCCGTACGGCGTGCCGGGCGGCTATTGCGTGCCGCGCTGACCAAAAAAGCCAGGATCCGGGCGCGCTCGCGGCGGGGATCACGTGCGCGTCCCGGCCGCCTACCATGCAGGTTTGCGATGCACAGTCGGCCTGCGGATCGTTGCACGACTGTTCGGGAAGTCTGCATTCAAGGCGATGCAATACCACAGCGGCGGTTGCGTGATCTGCCGGCCACGCGCCGGCTGCTGCGCGACGGCGTTGAAGTCGAACTGGAAGCCAAGGTGTTCGACCTGATCCTGTTGCTGGTGGATCATCACGCGCGCGCACCGGGCAAACAGGAGAATCATCGAGGCGTTGTGGGGGCGCCGCCCGATCACCGACGCGGCGCCCGGCCAGTTGATCTACAAGCGCGTCGCGCCTGCGACGATGATGGCGAACGGCAGGCCGTGATCCGTACCATCTACGGACGCGGCTTGCAGTGGTCGGCATACAGGCCATGTCGCCGGGCCGGGCAAACACGCGCAGAACCTTGAGCCTGTCCCGTTGGCCGGCACGCGAAACACACCGCATCCGACAACGGCGTCTGCCCGGAATCTACTATGCTGCAGGCCCTTCACGCCGGGACAGGCGATGCGCGCGTTGCCAAAATGTTCCGCTTTGCTCGTCCTGCTCTTCGCAAGCACGGCGGCGCTCGCGCATCCGGCGTTGTGGATGACGAAGAGCCCCACTGCGACGGTGTACCTTTTCGGGACGATACACGCGCTCCCGAAGGACGTGAAGTGGCATTACCCGACGCTCGACAAGGCGATCGCGACCAGCGATTCCTTGTACGTCGAGGTAGACGACAATTCGCGCGCGAAGCTGAAGGCCCTGATCCTGAAGTACGGGACAAGCGATGCGGACCGTGCGGACAGCGGGTCCATCTTCGACAGGCAAGGGGTATATCCGCACGCGGACTACGTATGGAAGTGGCACCGGCTGTCCAGTGCGCTCGACCCCGCGGACAGGCAGCGATTGCAGATTGCAGCCAAGCGCGCTGACCTTCCACAGGGCGTGGGCACGCTGGAATCGATGAGACCCTGGTTGGCCGCGCTAACATTGGCCAATGCATCGAGTCGCAGATCAGGATATGAACCGCAATTCGGCGCTGATACGGCGCTCGAGCACGAATTCAAGGCACAAGGCAAGTCCATCCATTCTTTCGAGACGACCCGCGACCAGATCGAGTTCTTCGCCGACACCCCGCCATCGTTGCAACTGGATCTTTTGCGGAGCGTTCTCGAAGACAAGACGAGGGGTTCCGCACAGATCGCGACGCTGGTTCAGGATTGGCAAGCCGGCGACGTCAATGCGATCGCCGACGAGTTGAACGCGAGCATTCTCATGCACTACCCGGAGTTGTACGACGTGCTACAGGTCACGCGCAATCGAGATTTTGCGCGACAGATCGAGTACGTGCTCGGGCAACACGGCACTTTTTTCGTTGCAGTCGGCGCGGGACATCTTGCCGGCCCGGACAGCGTGCAGGCGCAGCTCGCGAAACTCGGCATCCATACCGAACGCGTGCATTGAGGCGCGCATCCCGCGACAATTCGCCGATTCGAACGCA
>Ga0157370_10006138_pt1 | contig 13332 bp, 12 predicted proteins | sample C35metaG_FD_113463 | JGI IMG/M metagenome (GOLD analysis project Ga0157370, IMG submission 113463) | Corn rhizosphere microbial communities from Kellogg Biological Station, Michigan, USA - C3-5 metaG | ecosystem: Host-associated > Plants > Roots > Rhizosphere > Soil | place: USA: Michigan...
CGAAGACCGGCTTTCGCATCATCGATAGCGGCATGGCCGAGCCTCTCATGTTCGTCGCGCGGCGCTGGCACCCCGGGGTGAACCTGCATGAATCGCGCGGTTGTGCGGTGTCGTCGGTGATCGCCGAAAAGGTCGGCGAGACAACGCTGACTTGGGATGTCGACCTGCGCGATGTGCTCGGCAGCCAGTATCCGGCCTGACGCCCGACAAGTACGCAGCCCGTTCCTTCAGCCGCGCATGAATGCCGGCAAGGCGACGCACGCAAACGAATAGAACGAGAGCAGCCACGCACCCGCAATCAGAACGATCACGGCTTTGCCACGCAGCCTTGACGATGCCTTGCCCAGCGCGAGCGCAAAGATGGCCAAAGCGGGAAAGAGATAGCGGCCTTGTGCTTCGAGCGAACCCACCCAGCTAAGCAACAGCGAGCTGGACATCACGAGCGCACATGAACCAACGACTATGCTGGTGAGTGCGAGCCAGTGTTTCGGTTCGATCTGTCGCAGCCTGTTCAACACGACCAGAAACAATCCGATGGCCAAACCGATCAGGCCGGCATAAAGCCAGGTCGGCGCAACCACGTTCATGTAACCGTACACCCCGAATGCGCTTGCCAGGCTGCTGCGCAGCCAACCATATGGCTCGAACACGACGGCCAGCAGTGAAACTCCTTTCGCTGCCAATCCGCTTGTCGCATAGCCATTGCCTTGTGCGATCACGGATGGCTTGAAATCCTGCCCTGCACGCGCCTCGGCAACCGCATGAATCCGCTCTGCCTTTTGCGCAGGCCAGCCATTGACGTGCACGTCCCAGGCTATGCGTGGCAACGCCACCACGACGCATAGCGTTACGAAGCACGCCAGGCGCAGTAATCGCGGGCGCTTGTCCTTGTCTATCCAGCACTGCCGCCCGGTGAACGCAGCCGCGCTCGCGACCAGCGCAATACCTGCGAGCGACAGCGGCATGTGCCAATGTGCCATGGCCGGCACATCCGCGATAAAAGTCGCAATGCCGAGCATCAGTAAACCGCACAAACCCGCGATCACGACGCGCGCGCGCAAACGCAGCTGGACAACAGCGAGCCACAGGACGAACGCAGGAATCACCGGCAGGTAATTTCGTTTCGAGATGAGCAGCAATCCGATGCAGACCACCGCCATCCAGTAGACGACGCGACGGGGACTGCCCGTCGACAGATGCTCGTGCAGTGCGTTTTTTTCGTCCGCAACCAACCCGGCGGCGATCATGGACAAGAACAGGGGAAATGCGTCTGCATTGAAATATGAAAACACATACCAGACTTGCGGTGAAACCAGCAATGCGCACAACACCCAGGCCCAATACCTGCGAAACAGCGCCAACGCGCACAAGGTCGTCCACAACGCGAGTTGGAATACGCGCGCGGAAAACACGGGGTCATCCGTCCACCCACGCAATTGTTGCGTCGCGTGGGCCGCGATGTCGTAGACAACGTCCAATTCGAACAGATAGGAAAACCCCCAAACCGACGTGGACGGAATCGTGGCGGGATCATCGACTGCCGGCGGCAGCCAATGATCGACGTAATAGGCATACGACGCCTCATGCGAGGGTTCGTCGGGGTGGTAGGCCATGGTGCCGCTGCTGGCCACCATCATCGCCAGGATCAAGACAGCCGCCGACACCATCCCCGAAACCACAAGCAAACGAATGCTCACGCGAGTCAGCAAAAGCCATCCGGCCAGGAATGCCAATGCCGAAATTTCAAACGCGATCACCAACCGATCAGGAAACGATCGAAGCGGTGCAGCCAAGGAAATGGGACTTGCAATTGCCAATTGCGTTTGCGGATCATCCGTCCCGGGTGTGGGCGTGATTGCCACGCCGCCTCCATTTCGGGACATGCTCTTGATATTGGCAAGCGGGGCAAGATTTTCGAGGCTGAGCTCGCCGGCACTTTCTCCATTCGGCAAATCCCAGCGCATGGACAGGATTCTTACCGTGGCATCGCCATTGATCGGATCGAAGCGCAGTCCGCGATAGATGCCGGTTGGCAATGCGAACGTCACTTCGCTATCGCCGTGCGAAGGAAACGCGGACACGGACTCCGTTTCGCTGAACCATGGCGACGTCGGTCCCCTGCCTCTGTCGTAGTACCACTGGGCTTGAAAACGCTGTGCCGTGCCAAATGCAGAGGAACTCAGGCGCATGTGCACGATGGCGCCGGTTTGCGGCATGACCTGCAAGAACCCAAGGACGAGTGCCCACAGCGACAGAAAATACGCCAGCAGACGGCGGCGCCTTGGGGTAAGCCAGCGCATGAACCTGACAGGCTCCTGGGCAGGGAAAGACCGAAGGACGCGGGTCGATCGCACCAGAGGCCGTTCACTGCCCATTGCCATCCCCCATTCGCGTATTGGTGTCGCGGAAGACTCGTGCAAAAACCTGTCGTAGCGACTGCGACAGGTAATCGGCATCGTAAAAACGCCAGGTCATGCAGCGCATGAACGCAAGCGCGCCGATTTTTCTCTTGGCCTGGATTGCGCGCCGCTTGCGCAGCATGGCCGGAATTCCGCGCACGGCGTCGCGATACAGGCGCAGTACCACCTTGCCTTTGCCGCCGAGTCCATGCCGCACGAAGATGGCCACGTGCATCAAGACAATCAGCGGGCTGCACAGCCAGAATACGGGCCAGGGCACGCATTTGACCAGCATCCAGACCGAGTTGCGGATACCGTGGTACAAGACGAAATCGTTGAATCCGCCGCCACTGCTCGCCTGGCCCTCGTGTTGCGCGACGACGCCATCGCAATACCCGCTGCGATAGCCAAGCAGCAACGCGCGCGCGGCAACATCCGTATCTTCCGCATAGCAGAAAAAATCTGGATCGAACATGTGCCCATGCTCGGCCTGCAGTTTTTCCAGCAACTCGCGTCGGTAGATCGCGCAGCCGCCGGTTGGACCGAAGAACCTGTCGCGCGTCGTCATGCGATTCGACGCAAGGCAGGACGCATAAAACGCGATGCCCAGCGAATCGACGGCCCCGCCAGGCTTCGTCACGCGTCCGCCGACGGAACCGATGGTCTCTTCTTCGGCAAATAGGGCCAGCAACGCCTGCGCGCCGTCCGGCGCCAACGTCGCATCGCTGTTCAGAAAAAGCAGCGCATCGCAGTCAGGTGCCTCCAGAGCGGCGCGAATACCGGCATTGCTGCCCTCAGCAAAGCCCAGGTTCACCGGCAGCATCAACAGTCGCGCATCGGAAACCTGTGCGACAAACGCAGCCAACTCGTCGCGATCCCGGGCCTGCGAACCGTTGTCGATCACGACGATGTGTCCCACTTCCGGCGCGGCACGCAAACTGCGGACACTGGTTTTCGTGTGTTCGACCGTGTTGAAGTTGATTACAACCGCAGTCAGGTTCATGACAGCCATGGTTCACCGAACTAGGGGCAGCCTAAGGCGCGGGCAGCGCACGCGAAACGTCAGTTCCGCCATGTCGTTGCTTCCACAATGGCGCCCATCAGCGCGGGCCCGGAGTATGCATTCACCGATTGCTCGCGTGCTACCTGCCACATGTCGTTGCTTCGCTCCACCTCGGCCATCGCTTCGTCAAGGGCCACGCTCCAATCCAGGCTCGAAGACAGCCAGCCGTTGACACCATGCCGGATCGCCGCCGCATACGTCGAGGTTGGGCTGGCGATGGTCAGCGTGCCGACCGCCGCTGCCTCGAAGTACTTCAATTCCGATTTGCATTGGGTGAACACGTTGTCCACGAGCGGCACGATATTGAGTTCGACGAGCGACATTATCCGTTGCAGATTGACGAAATCGTGGAACGGATATATCTCAATGCGATTGCAGAATCGCGCCAGTTCGGAAGGGACCGACATGTAACCCACGATCAGCAAGCGAACATGCGCGTGCCGGTCGAGAAAATCCGCCAATGCCGGCACGGCCAGATCGAAATCGCGTTTATGCGTTGGCGTACCGCTGAAATAGCCGACATGGAGCAACCCATTGCGCTGGAAATTGCGCTCGCGCTTCTCCGCGTAGAGCCGTTGCGAAAATTCCAGCTGCTGCCGGTTCATGTAGTTCGGCACGATGAACGCCGGCTTGCCGGTGAAGGCGGAAATTCGCCCTGCCAGGTACGGATTGGTCGTGATGGCCGCGTCGCACAGGCGCAGGGCCGTGCCGATACGCGAGATGTAGGCGAACCAGTGGTCCCAGACGCCCGGGTGGGCGAAATCCTGGGCCAGCGTTCCCAGGATCATGTGGGTCAGATCGGCATCGAAAACCAGGTCGTCCACGTCATACAAGACCGTTTTGCCGCGCGCCTTGGCAATCGCCACGATGCGACCGACGACCGCTTCGTAGCGCATCCGGCACAGCACGATCGTGTCGGCAAGATTCAACACCATGTCGATCTTGTTTCCGTCGCTCGGGAAGAAATAGCCCGCGGAAATTTCGCCGCCTGCGTCGTTCAACATTTGCGCCATGTTGTAGGCGCGGTAACGGAACGTGCTGTTGTCGGCCTTCTCGTAAAAATACGCGACGCGATGAGAGCCGCGCTGGAATGCGGCAAAGCGTGTCCAGAAATCGTCCGCCCAAGGATCGCGATAATCCCCGATCGGGGGCGTGTCAACGAAGAACATCGCCCGCGTCCCCCGCAAACCGACATTGTTCGTATGCTTTCGTCCACGACCGGACAAGCCCGCTGGCAGCGTAGTTGCGCTCCCGGCTCACGTCGTCCTGCGCCAAGGCGACCGCGCGGCGCAGCCCTTCGAGGAGCGACGCAACATCCAGGTCGGCGAGGACGATGTTCTCCGAATATGCCGAAAGATCCTGCTTGAGGCCGAACCGATTGGTCAACACGACGCCGCCGGATGCCGCCAGGTCCAGGGGCGGGTAACTCGGGTGCGGCGTGCTCATCAGATAAAAGCCCAGGTCCACGCTGCGCAGGAACGCGGCATAGTCGTCCCACGCCATCGTGCCGAGCAATCGCGGCTCACAACCGCAGGCGAGCGTGAGCCGGGGAATATCCTTGCCGACGAACACGATCTCCCAGTGTTCCGGATCGAGGATGCCGCGTTGCAACGCCTCATTGAGCAATTCGATGCCACGATAAAACAAGTTGCGCAGATTGTTCGGTCGCGCGTAGAAGCAAAGCCGGCGCTTCGGCACGGGCTGCCGCGGTGCCGCGTGATACACCGCATGCGGAAACGCCGGCTCGAACCAGGTGGCGCAGCGTGCGATGTTGGCCAGCCCGTCGGCGACCAGATGATCGTGCAGCAAGCGCGTGTTGACCAGGAAACGGATGTCCGAACGACCGATGGTTTCCTGGCAGCGCACCCGATCGTCGCCATGCGGATAGAACATCCGCTCGTCTTCCTGCAGCAGGTACGTCACCCGCTCCGGCGCAATGCTGCGCAGCGTCGAATAGGTGGTCCACCATGAGGTCGTGATGAACTCGTCGCCATCGTGCACGTCGAGGAATATGTCGGAGCCGGACACGGGAATGAACACCAGTTCGGGATTCGATGCCGGCACGATTCCGTTGGCGGACAGCACCCGATGGATGCCGCGTGGATTCGGCGCTTCCGTCCGCGTCACGATCCGCAACCGGGCACCGGTCGCGTTTGCGCGCAACGCACAGAGGATCAACGCCGTACCGACGCCGCCGAACAGGCTCCCGGTATTGATCGAGTCCGTCACCAGGTTGACCCGACGTCCTGCGCCGGGAACGCGCACGACGGCGAGCGCGCGCAACTGGTCGAAACGCGCCTCGACCAACGCTTCCGCGCTCGGCAATGCGCGCGCTTCGGCGGCGACCCGCACCAACGTATCCACCTTGTTTTGCGTCGCCCCCGAAGCGACGCGAATCGCGTGACGCACAAGCGCGCGCAATCCATGCTCGCGGTAGTACGCGGGTATGTTCCTTATCGAATGCAGGGCCAAGGTCAGCTTTCTCCGTTGCGCGCGTTAAGTTGCCAGTCCAGCGCACGACGAATTTCGACCGCGGCATCCAGCGCGCGGTCGCGCGAAGCGCGGGTGGATTCCAATTCCGCAGTCATGGCGATCAATGCCGACTGCAACTCCGCATTCCGCTCGAGCAGAGCGTCGCGCCTGTCCACCTCGGCTTTCAACTCGCTCTCCAGTGCATGGCGCAATTTACGCTGGGTATCCTCGCCCAGCCTGGTTTCCTCGACAAGCTCCTCGATGCGGCTGCGCGCCGCCGCTTCGCGCTCCCTCGATTCGAACAAAGCCGCTTCGAGATCCCTTACGCGCTGCTGCACTACCGAAGAGATTTCTCCGAATGTGGCCTGGAAGGCGCGCTCCTGACGCGCGGAAAACTCTTCCAGCAGTGGCGCCAGACCGCCTTTCACGGCCCCCGCTTGTGCGGTCATATCCGTTATTGCCTGGTTCCTGCCGACGCCGGTGAAATAGGCGAAGACCTGCTCGTATTCGCGCAAGGCGGCGTCGGGCGGCATGCCGTCAGGAACGCCTTCCACGGGTACCGCGGAAGGCGCTTGTGTCTGCGCCTCCAGCCACGCGTATAACCGCCGCTGCGATTCCGACAATTCCGAATGCGCGGGCGCTTCGCTGCGCTGCAAGCGCGGATCCACGAACGCTTCGAGTTCCTTGGCGGACGGATCGTGCAGGCCGGTGACGCCCAGCTCGGCCAGCGCACGCTTGATGCGCGCGCTTTCGCGCATCGGATCCGCCAGCAAGCGTTCGTAGGAAACGAACAGCGCGCGCCTGTCCGCCAAATCCGCCAGGGCCGTACGCAGGTATTTCTCCCACAGCGCCAGCAGGAAGTTCGAGGTGAAGGCGCCACGCAACCGTTCGCGCAAGATCGACGCCGCGACATCGCGCGGATCGCGTACCGCGACCACGCAGGCGATGCCGTCGACAAGCCGCGACCATTGCGGGAGGAGCAGGCACAGGCGCGGATCCTTGACCAGCCACGGACGTCCGCCCCGATCGAGTCGCGCGATCGTCTGGCGCAGACGTTCTTCGAGAGTCTGCAGCACGGCCGGAGCAAAATCGGATGCCGTGATGCCCGCCACCCGGCTCCAGGAATAACCGGCGGATGCCAGGAATTCGTCGTGGCTGGCGACGACATCGGAGCGCTCCCAATAACCCGTGGGATTGTCGGTGGGATGCGCAGGCATCATCGCGTCTTCGTCGCCGACGGCAACGCCGAGGGATTTCAGAGTTCCTGCCAGCACCGACGTACCGGATCGGTGCATGCCGAGTACGAGGACGGGAACCCCGGCTCCCATCTGCAGATTCTGGCCGCGGGTCGCGCTCGCCGTATCGGGTCGTCTTGTGCGCGCGCCTGTCGAAGAAGTCCCGGAGGTCATTGGCGTTTACGCCCCGCGCAAGGCCGCCGCCAGCTCCGCACGCAAATCCGCCACGTCTTCGACGCCGACCGACAAGCGGATCAATCCGTCGCTGATGCCAAGGCGCTTGCGATTCGCTGGCGGCACGGAGGCGTGCGTCATGATCGCCGGATGCTCGATCAGGCTTTCCACGCCGCCGAGCGACTCGGCGAGTGCGAACAACTCACAGCGCTCCAACACGGCCCGCGCCTTGCGCAATCCGCCCTTGACGACGATGCTGACGATGCCGCCGAAGCCGTGCATCTGCTTCTTCGCGAGTGCGTGTTGCGGATGCGATTTGAGGCCGGGATAAATCACGCGCTCGACTTGGCGGTGCTTTTCCAGCCATTGCGCCAGCTCCAGCGCGCCCGCGCAATGCGCGCGCATGCGCAAGTGCAGCGTCTTCAAGCCACGCATGGCGAGGAAGGCATCGAATGGACCGGCCACGGCACCGACGGAGTTCTGCAGGAATCCCATCTTTTCGGCGAGTTCGGCATCGTCGCCGGCGACGACGATGCCGCCGACCATGTCTGAGTGGCCGTTGAGGTACTTCGTCGCCGAATGCAACACCAGGTGCGCGCCGTGTTCGAGCGGACGCTGCAGCATGGGCGACGAGAACGTGTTGTCGACGACGAGGATCAGTCCATGCTTGCGCGCAAACGCGCCGACCTTCGCCAAGTCCACGAGCTTGAGCATGGGATTGGTCGGCGTCTCGGCCCAGATCATGCGCGTGTTGGGCTTGAGCGCTGCCTTGAGCGCCGCCGCGTCGTTGAGGTCGATGAAGGTGAAATCGAGCCCGGCGCTGCGCCGGCGTACGCGCTCGAACAGGCGATAGGTGCCACCGTACAGATCGTCCATCGCGATGACGTGACTACCCGAATCGAGCAGGTCGAGCACCGTCGCCGCCGCGGCCAGACCCGACGCGAACGCGTAGCCGGCGCGACCGCCTTCCAGATCCGCCACACAGCGCTCGTAAGCCATGCGGGTGGGATTCTGCGTGCGCGAATACTCGTAGCCCTTGTGCACGCCGGGACTTGATTGCACATAAGTCGAGGTCGCATAGATCGGCGTCATGATCGCGCCGGTCGAAGGATCGGGACTTTGCCCGGCGTGGATGGCGCGGGTGCCGAGGCCGAGGTTCGCTTTTTTCTTCATTTCAGACCCAGATATTTCAAAATGTGTTTCGCCAGCGCATCGTCGATCTCGCGATGTCGCGGCAACGGTTGCTTCTGGTTCGTGAGCGGATTGAAGTAGATGTCGTGCCGGCCGCCGTGCCGCAGCAGAACGCATCCGGCCGCCAGCAACTGGCGAACCAGATCGTCGCGCTTCACAAAGCGATTTCCTTCATCTGGTAGGCAGGCGGAATATCGTCCATCAGCATTTCACGATACGCATCGCGCAAATTCTGTTCGAGTTCTTCCAGCGATTCGCCTTGCGACATGATTTCCGGATGGTCGATGAATTTGCCGACCCAGAAATGCTCGCTTTTCCAGAATACGATCTTCAACTGCGGCGTCATGATTGCCGTCTCCATCATCGCGGTCATTGTACTCGGCGGCGCAAGTAATTGAGCAAATCGATCCGCGTGATCAACCCGAGGAATTTCTCCCCGTCCATCACGATCGCGACGCGGCCGGCCTCGAAGATCTTCAACAGCGATTCGATCGGCGATTTCACGTCGAGCATCTGCAGGCGGCTGGCCATCGCGGTGGACACCGGATCGCGGAATTTGGATTCGTCGCCGTAGACATGCAGCAGCACGTCGGACTCGTCGACGATGCCGACGATCTTGTCGCCGTCCATGACCGGCAGTTGCGACACGTCGTACAGCTTCATGCGCTGGTAAGCGGTCGTGAGCGGTTCTGCCGGACCGACCACGACGGTGTCGCGCTGCGAATACGGACGCAGGATCAAATCCCGCAGGTCGCCGAAGTTCGTGCGCTCGAGAAAGCCGTTGTCGAGCATCCAGTAGTCGTTGTACATCTTCGACAGGTACTTGTTGCCGGTGTCGCAGACGAGCACCAGCACGCGCTTGCGGGTCTTCTGCTCGCGGCAAAATTTCAGCGCCGCGGCAAGCAATGTTCCTGTTGAGGATCCGCCAAGGATGCCTTCCTTCGCGAGTAATTCGCGTCCGGCGAGGAAACTTTCCTTGTCGCTGATCGCGTAGGCTTTCTTCACCCGCGAAAAATCCGAGATCGAGGGCAGAAAATCCTCGCCGATGCCTTCGACCATCCACGACGCGGATTTCGTCGAAAGCGTGCCCTCGTTGATGTACTGGGCGAGGATCGATCCGACCGGATCGGCGAGGATCAACTCCACGTTCGGCGCGGCCTTGGCGAAGTGTCGCGACAGGCCGGTCATGGTGCCGGACGAACCGCAGCCGAACACGATGGCGTCGAGTTTGCCGTCCATCTGCGCGAGGATTTCCGGGCCCGTGCCTTCCTCGTGCGCACGCGGGTTGTCGGGATTGCCGAATTGGTTGATGAAATACGCACCTGGCGTTTCGCGTGCGAGGCGCTCGGCCATGTCCTGGTAGTACTGCGGATGGCCCTTGGCCACGTCCGAGCGCGTGAGCACCACTTCCGCGCCCATCGCCTTGAGATTGAAGATCTTCTCGCGGCTCATCTTGTCCGGCACGACGAGGATGAGGCGATAACCCTTCTGCTGCGCGACCAGGGCGAGGCCGATGCCGGTGTTGCCGGCCGTACCTTCGACGAGCGTATCGCCGGGTTTGATCTTGCCGGCGCGCTCGGCCGATTCGATCATGGAAAGACCGATGCGATCCTTGATCGAGCCGCCAGGATTGGCGCTTTCCAGCTTGAGGAAGAGTTCGCAAGCGCCCGCATCAAGGCGCTGCGCCTTGACGATCGGCGTGGAGCCGATCAGTTCGAGCACGCTGTTGTGGATGGTCATGGGTTTCCGGCACTCGGGCCGGAGGACCCGATCAGGCAGTCACAGGACACGCGCCCACGGCGCGAATCGGGGAATGATAACGCATGCGGCGTAGCCGGCGGCGCCCGCGGACAGGCGCGGGCGCCGAGCGCGCAAGTTCAATGCGCGGAAGCGCGATGCCGCTCCCACATGTGGATCAACTTGTCCTTGGCCCAGAGTTTTTCTTTCTTCATGTTGTGCAGCGTGGTGTCGTCCATCGGCAGCACACCCAATTCGGCATCGCGCACCTTGCCGTCCAACTCCTTGTGGCGCTGGTAGAGGCTGCGGAATTCCGAATCGGACTTGATCAGATTTTCGACGTCTTTCTGCTGGTTCTCGAACATCAGCCGACCTCCTGTATTTTTCAGGAAAACGCGCGCGCCGCAGTCGCCCATGGGGCGAACGCGGTTTGCGGGAAACAAAGGGAATGCCGGGAATTGCACGCTCGCCGGTGCGCGGCTCACCTTTCGTGGTGAGCCATGCAATGTTATTGGCTCGGCGGCTGCAATCATGTTTGGCGACTGCCGCGAGTGCGTGGATTTGCCCGCTGCGGCAGTTCGACCCTACTCCTTTGCAGCGACCGAATCAACCGCATTTTTGCGGACCTGCAAGTCGTTAATCCGGCAAGAAAATCCCGTTCAGGACTCTACTTGTCCTCAAGAATCACATCCACCCGCCGGTTGCGCGCTCGGCCTTCCTCGGTGGTGTTGTCGGCGACCGGCTGGCTCTCGCCAAGACCCACCGCGGTGATGCGATTTGCGGCGACGCCGGCAGCGACCAGCGCGTCGCGCACCGCGTCCGCGCGACGTTGCGACAGCACCTGGTTGGCGTGCGTGTTGCCGCTGGCGTCGGTGTGGCCCTCGATGCGGATCGGCTTGGACCGATCGCGGTTCACGAACGCGACGAGCTTGCCTAGGCTCGATTTCGCCGCCGGGCGCAAATTGGCCTGGCCCGGCGCGAAGGCGATGTCGTCCAGCGTCATCTGCATGCCTTCGGCGCCGCGCGTGGCAGAGAGATTGTTCAGGCGCCGACGCAGGTCGGTATTGGCCGCTTCGGCGAGTTGCGCCTCCTTGCGCGCCAGTTCCGTCGCCTTGGCCTGCGCGGCGATGAGCTTTTGCGCCTGATCGGCCTGCGCCTGCGCGGCCTGGGCCTCCTGCGCGCTCTGCTCGCCTTCGGCGCGCAGGCGGTCGACTTCCTCGGCGCGGATCATGTTCTGCAAGCGCTGGCGTTCGGCATCGGCGCGCGCCTGTTCGGCTTCGCGTTGTGCCGCCTGCAACAGGATTCGATCGTGCTCGCGGCTGAGTTCGTCGAGCTGGTTCTGCTGATTGGCGGCCTGCGCCGCGGCGTAGGCGATATCGACGCGCCGTTCGGCCACGTACACGCGGAACGCGCGTCCGTCCTTGCCGCCGGAGCGATCCGTCACCAACGTTTGCACCGCCTGTTCGGCGAGTCCGCGTTCGCCGGTCGCGAGCTTGCCGAGCACGGGATCGGCGGCGAGCGAATCCAGACTCGCGCGCAGACGTTCGTAATCCAGATCGGGTTTCGCGGCGAGGACGCCGCCGGCGGCAATCGCCAGGACGCATCCCAAAACGAGACGCGCGTTCATCGGCCGCCTCCCGTCGCCGCACCGCCGCTGCCCGCCGCCTGTTGCAGGCGCGCATTCTCGCGCGTCGCTGCATCGACTTGTTCGCGCAGCTTGCCCAGCCTGGCCTTGACCTGCGCCAACTCGCTGTCGGCCTGGGATTCCCTGGCCAGGCGCGCGGAATCCTCGTAATGGCGCTTCTCGGCGAACGCGCGGGCCTGGCTCAGGTGATCCTCGGCGCTGCGCAATTCCAGCGGCGCATAAGTCGGCGCTCCGGCCGCCCGCGCCGTTGCCAATGCCTGCGCAGCATCGTCGAGTCCGGTGTCCGGTGGCCGCGTAGGCCCGCACCCCGCCAGTGCGAGTGCGCCAATGAGAACGGCGCAATGGATTTTTCGCCAATTTGGTGTCATAAGAGCCATAATCTTGAACAGGGGCGGGCGCGGGTGAGCCTAGTCCGAGATCGGTAGTGGCGCAAGCCGCGCGCCGTGGCCTCTCACCCGCTGCCGGCAAACGCGCCGCGACGCGGCGCACGTGGCAATGCGAGGCAATCATGGATATCGGCTATTTTCTGAAACTGATGACCGAAAAAGGTGCGTCGGACATGTTCCTGACCACCGGCGCACCGGTCAACATCAAGGTCGAAGGCAAACTCTACCCGCTCGGCAACACCGGCCTGCCCGGCGGCATGGTGAAGAAAATCGCCTACTCGCTGATGGACGAAGGCCAGGTGCCGCAGTTCGAGCGCGACCTGGAGCTCAACCTCGCCATCGCCGTCAAGGACGCCGGCCGCTTCCGCATCAACGTGTTCAAGCAGCGCGGCGAAGTCGGCATGGTGATTCGCGCGATCAAGAGCGAAATCCCCTCAATCGAGCAGTTGCGCCTGCCGGTGCTGTTCAAGGAACTGATCATGGAGCCGCGCGGCCTGGTGCTGCTGGTCGGCGCCACCGGTTCCGGCAAATCGACCACGCTGGCGTCGATGATCGACCACCGCAACACCAACGTCTCCGGCCACATCCTCACGATCGAAGACCCGATCGAATACCTACACCGGCACAAGAAATCCGTGGTCAACCAGCGCGAAGTCGGCCTCGACACGCACAGCTACCACGAGGCGCTGAAGAACGCGATGCGCGAGGCGCCGGACGTCATCATGATCGGCGAAATCCGCGATGTGGAAACGATGGAAGCAGCGATCGCGTTCTCGGAAACCGGCCACCTGTGCCTGGCCACACTGCACTCGAACAACGCCGACCAGACGCTCGAGCGCATCCTCAACTTCTTCCCCGAGTCCGCCCACCGCAACATCCTGATGAATCTCGCGCTGAACCTGCGCGCAGTGATTTCGCAGCGACTCGTCATCGGCAAGGATGGGCGCCGCCTGCCCGCGGCCGAGGTGCTGCTGAACACGCCGCTGATCCGCGACATGATCCGCCGCGGCCAGACCCACGAGATCAAGGA
>Ga0157370_10006140_pt1 | contig 13331 bp, 10 predicted proteins | sample C35metaG_FD_113463 | JGI IMG/M metagenome (GOLD analysis project Ga0157370, IMG submission 113463) | Corn rhizosphere microbial communities from Kellogg Biological Station, Michigan, USA - C3-5 metaG | ecosystem: Host-associated > Plants > Roots > Rhizosphere > Soil | place: USA: Michigan...
GCGACAATCTCTATACCACGTCCATCGTGGCGCTCGATGTGCGGACCGGCACGCTCCGCTGGTACTACCAGGAAGTGCCGCACGACATGTGGGACTACGACGCGACGAGTCCCACGCTGCTGTTGGATGTGATGGTGAACGGCCAACGGGTGCCCGCGGTCGCCGAAGCGGGCAAGGTGGGATGGATCTACATTCTCGACCGACGGACGGGCGCGCGCATTCGCCGCACCGATGAATTCGTGCCGCACGAGAACACGTTCGCGGCGCCGACAGCAGCCGGCACGTTGATCATGCCGGGCATGGGCGGTGGCAGCAATTGGACGCCGCTCTCGTACTCGCCGCGCACCGGGATGTTGTACGTGGCCGGCCAGGTGCAGCCGATCAAGTTCACGCTACAGCCCGCGCCGTTCCACGTTCGGAGCAAGTGGCAGGGTGGATTTCACGCTCCCGCGGGTCCGACACACGGCACCTTCACGGCGATCGACGCCGCTGCGGGCACGGTGCGCTGGCAGACGGTAACGCCCGAGACGATGCAGGGGACCGCATCACTGTCGACGGCCGGAGACGTGGTGTTTTACGGCGAGTCGAACGGCTTGTTTCACGCGGCCGACGCGCGCACCGGCGCGCTGCTCTGGACGGTCCGGTTAGGCGGGGCGCCGCGTGCGCCCGCGATCACCTATTCGCTCGACGGGCGGCAGTACCTCTCCGTGGCGGCCGATCAAACCCTGTTCACATTCGTACTGCCCTAGGTCAAGCTCCTCTGGAGTTGTTCCAAAGGATAACGAAAGGGATGGGTGGGATGCGGAAGATTGCCTCGTCGCGACAGGTTGTCCGTTGCCCAACGGAGATGCAAACGGGCCGGCGATGTCGCCGGCCCGAATTCCATCGCGACGCCTGCTCCGACTTACCAGATGCCGCGCGGATGGCCTGTCATGCCGCCCATCAACGGCCGCTCGGGCGCTACCCGCCCGACCATTGCGCCCCGATGGATCTGGCAGTGATCGTCGTCCGCGATCATGCCGCCCCGGAAGATCGAACCAACTGGGTTAGGCATCGGCCTCGGCCCCGCCAACGGACCTGGGTCTTCCGACGCGGCTACCACCGTCGGCATCGGCGCCGGTTTCGACGTAATCGCGCTCACTGCCTCGACCGTCGGCGTCAACGTGTGCCGCGCCCGATGGGACGGCGACTTCCGCGGCGCCTCGTTGCCTTGACTGCCGTTCCCCAACCCGAGCTCCACGTTCGACACGGCCTTCGTCGCCCGAAACCGCGCGAGCGCCAGATCGGTGGTTGGCGCCGCCGCCCGTTCGAGGTCGCTCCGCAATTGTGCGTTCATCGCCGTCGACGGCGCCGCAGGCGTCCGACCACACCCGATCACGATCAATCCGGCCATCGGCAGCAGCGCCAGTGTTTTCATCGCGCCCATACCTTTCCTCCTTCGTGTCCGGACACCGACGTGCGCCCAACCCACCGCTCGTGGCATCGCTTTCGCATGCTCACCCACACGTCCCGCCGCCGCTCTCGCGACGCTCGACGACGCCGCTCACATTCTAACATGGCGGTGCCGCATTCAGTGGCGACATGCCGCATGCACCAAGCGCGCCAGTCCGCGAACGTAGCTTGGCGCAATGATCTCGCACGAGCGTCCACTCGCGGAGACGTGCGCTGTCCTTTGCCTCGTACAACCACTATAACCACGCCGCAGAACCATGACCACCATTCGGCGTTCTGTCACCCTCGTCGCGGCCGCCGTCCTCGCTGCCCAGGTCGCTTGCGCGCGGCCGGCCGGTCCCACTGCCCTCTCGGCGGAACAGCGCACCGCGATCGCCGACACCATCCGCGCCCGCATGAAAGCCGCCTGCGACCTGTCGGCGCCCAACTTCGTTACCCGGCTCATGAGCCTCTATCCCGACACCGGGCGCGTGATCTCCGCCACCGGCGGCCGGATAACCACCACGCGCGCGGAGCTCGAACAGAACATCCGAACGTTCTGGGAGAGCACCGGACAGAATATGCGCCAGCCACGATGGGTGTGGGATACCATGGCCGTCGATGTGCTCTCGCCCAACGCAGCGGCCCTAACGGCCACGTATCGCATTCCGCATCTCACCCCACGCGGTATGCCGCACGTCGTGGGCGGCGCGTGGACCGCGGTGTTCGAGCGACGCGGGTCCACGTGGGTGATCGTGCAGGAGCATCTTTCCGACGCGCCACCCATCGGGTGACGTTCCGTTAGTCCGCGGCCGTGTCCACCGGCGCCACCCCGGCGCTACCCCGCTCGATCGCGTCGAGCCGCTCCAGGTCGATGCTCACCACGCCGTCCGGCGTCATCGGGTTGAACATCGACGTGAACCGCGCCTCCCACACCAGCTCGTCCGCCGTATACGACGAACGCGCGTGCACCGTTTGCGAAAACGTCTCGTCGATGCCCTTGAGCAGCACGAGGAACTCGGCGTCCACGTCGGCGAGGTCCGCCGGCGTGAGACCGAACAACGGGCTCGTCTCGTCGATCGGGTGCACGATCGTCCACGAGAGCGGAAAGAACACGACGTGCCGGCGCTCCAGTCCGAGCTCGTCGAACACGCGCGGCGTGCCGTCGTCATCGGCGCGGCGCGAGAACAACACCTGCGCGTCCACTTCGACGATCTGATTGCTGCGCTCGTTCACGATGCGCAGCATCAGCGCCGTGATGCCGCGGTAGGGCGCGATCACCGCGTGCCTGCTGAAGCGGATGCGCGCCGTTGGGCGTGAGAAACGCGCGAAGATGAGCCCCGTCGACATCGCCAGCACCAGCAGTCCGGTGAGCGCCTCGACCACCATCACGAAGTTAGGCAGCACACCAACCGGGTAGACGTTGCCGTAGCCGATGGTGCCGAACGTCTCGACCGAGAAGAAGAACGCCTGCAGAAACCGGCCTTCCGGCATACCCGTGGGCGGTGTGTTGAGCGCACCGTGTCCGCACAGGAGATAGGCGCACGCGAAGACCACGTTGATCACGACGTACGTGCCGATTACGGCCGAAAGAAATCGCGGCCACGAAATCGACAGCGCGGTGTGATACAGACTCAGCGATTGGAACAGCCGCAGTCCGCGACGCTGGACGTTGAACGTCCCGTTGCGATTGAGCAGACGTTTGCGACTCTCGCGCGAGACAACGCTGCCGAAACCGAGATCGCGTTCTTCCTGAGCGGTCATCCTGCGATGTGGCTCCGCGTGAAAGCTCCGGTGCGAGCGGCGGCTCGCCTGCCGGTTCGCTCAATGATACCGCGCCCCAACGCGACGACAACCGTTCGCTGCATCGCGCTGCTGGGCGACGGCGCCACGCTCGTCGTGGGCACGCTTATGCCGGCCGACTGCGAGAACTCTAACGGCTGACATCCATGGAAGCGGACTCTTGTGCATGGCATATAGGGTGTGTAGTATATATGCCATGAAGAGAACGAGCGTCTTCCTCGATAAAGTGCTGCTTCGCCGCGCTCGCGAGTTCGCGCGCCGCGAGGGGAAGAGCTTCGCGGCCGTCGTGCGCGAGGCGCTCGCCGCGTACATCGCGACGCCCGCGCAGTCCGCGTCCCGTTTGCCGAGCGTGGCTGGCCGATTCGCCAGTGGACGGAGCGACACGTCGGAGCGGGTGGACGAGCTCCTCTGGTCGGAGCCCGACCGCTGACTGTCCTCGCAGACACCGGCGTCTTGTACGCGCTCATGGATCGCGACGACGCGTGGCACTCACGGGTGCGCGCATGGTGGGCGCGCTCCCGCGACGATGTCCTGGTTCCAGTGGTCGTGCTGCCCGAGGTCGCATATCTCCTCGGCCGGCGCATCGGTGCGGACGCCGAGCTGGCGTTCGCACGTGCGATCAGCGACGGTGAGTTCGTGCTCGAGGGACTCGCCGTTGAAGACGTCGAGCGCGCGGCTGAGCTCATGGGCATCTACATCGACACGCCACTCGGGTTAGTCGACGCATGCGTGGTGGCGGCGGCGGAGCGACTGGACATCGTGAGCGTGCTGACCGTCGACCGGAGACATTTCTCGCTGGTCAGGCCGCGTCACGTGCCATCGCTCAGGCTTCTCCCGTAGCGAAACCTCGCACATTCGGAGCGTCTCGGTTTCAGCGACCGCTTGACCGTCGGCCGGCGGAGCAAATAGATTCGCGCGCGGAAAGCCGAGTAGAATTCTCCCCTTTTATGCGCCGCGATGATTCGATCGAGAATAGCTCTGGTTTCGGCCGCATTCGTTCTGTCCGTGTCAACGGCGTCCCGCGCGCAGCAGTCGAGTGCGGATACCGTGGTCCAGATGCGAACCTTCGACATTCCAGCCCAGCCGCTCGCGCAGGCGATTACTCAGTACGAGCGTCAGTCGGGCGTGCGGGTTTCGTTCGACACGTCGGCCGCCATAGGCCGCGAGTCTCGCGCCGTTTCGGGTAACCTGTCCGCCGAAGACGCACTGACGCAGCTCCTCGCCGGTACCGGACTACGATATCGCTTCACGGCTCGAATGACTGTCGCCTTGGTGTCGTCCGGCGAGCGCGGTGTTGCGACAACGTTGGCCGGGGTCCGCATAGAGGCTGCTGACCAGCGCTCACTGCATCGGGTCCCCATGATGGGGAAGACCGGGACCGCGCTCGAGGATCTGCCGGCCAGCATCCAGATCATCTCGCGCGACATCACGGAGCAGCGGGGCGAGACCAGCCTGCGTGAGGCGATTCGGAACGTGAGCGGTGTGAGCGAAGGCGGGCCATCGTCATATGGGTTCTTCGACCGGTTCCTGATGCGCGGTCTGGATCCGCGGATGTCGAGCGACGGGTTCTCCGACGGCGATGAGATCAACGGCTTTTCGCATTCGCTGAACGGCATCGACCATATCGAAGTCCTCAAGGGCCCGGGATCGGCGCTGTTCGGGAGCGGTCCGGCCGGCGGCACGATCAACGTCGTCCACTTGAAGCCACAACGCGTGGCCGGCTACGGCATCACCGTGCAGGGCGGCGTGTACGACGCCATCAACACGAACGTCTACGGCACCGGTCCCACAGGCCTAACGGGCGTCGACTATCGCGTCGATGGTTTCGCCGAGCACGCCAATGCGTTCCGGCATCTCGGAAGCACCGACCTCGAGCTCCGCCCCGATGCGACGTGGTCCACGGGGTCTCATATGCTCGAGGCGGCCGTGGACGCGCGGCACATCGATCAGACGCCGGACGCATACGGGCTCATCTACGTGGGCGGAAGCCCGATCGGCGTCTCGCGCGCGACGAAGTACTCGACGCCGTTTTCGTTCGGCAATCAGGACCTGGCGCGCACGACGTTGAGCGATGCGTGGACCGTGAACGAGCACCTGACGATCAACAATCGGATGTCGTTCCTGTATCGCGATCTCGACCTCCAGCGGAACTCGGGCAGCGCGGTGTCGGGCGACAGCTCGGTGTCGCGGCAATTCAGGCGCCAGCACGACGTGAACAACGACTTCGACTACCAACTCGAACCGTTGTGGACGTTCGCGACCGGTTCCGTTGGGCATTCGCTCCTCACCGGCTCCGAGCTCCATCACGAGCACGTTCGCACGAATCGGTCGACGGCGGACGTGCCGCCCATAGCCGACATCTTCGATCCACAGATCCAGGAGATGTCGGCGGACAGCCTTGACTTCGCGTGCGATGAGCACCACAGCTGCGACGATGACAATCTGAGCGCCACGTACGTGAGCGCATACGTGACGGACCAGATGGATCTGACCGCCCGGTGGAAGCTGCGCGTCGGTCTGCGGCAGGATTGGTGGTCGACGTCGCTCACGCCTAACGCGTTCGTGCCCGGCCGGACGCGCGACGGCGGGCATCCGCTGGAGCCCGGCGCGACGCTCACGCGCACGGACGCGCCGGTGAGCTGGAGTGTGGGCACACTGTACCGGATCGCACCGGGCGTGTCGCCGTTCGTCGGTGTGGCGACGAGCCATCTGGCGAACTTCAACTCGGAGGCGACGCAGAACGGGATCGAGCCGCCGGAGTCGGCTATTCAGTACGAGGCCGGCGTGAAGCTCGCTCCGTTCGGTGACAGACTCGCGGTGACGGCGTCGGCGTTCCGGGTGAAGCGCGAGCACGTGTTCACCGAGGTAGGAACGACGGTGTTCTTCAACGACCAGGAGACGTGGGGCGGCGAGGTGGACGCGCAGTGGCGCGCGACGCCGCGGTGGAACATTCTGGCGAACCTCACGGCGCAGCACGCCGAGCTCACCGACAATCCGTCTCTGCCGGCGGCGGCGGGGAAGCAACCCGTCGGCGTACCGAGCCGGATCGCGAACGTGTGGACCACGTACGATCTCGCGTTAGGCGGGGTGGATGGGTTCCGGGTGGGTGGCGGGCTGTCCTACCGCGACCGGGTGTTCGGCAATACGACGAACACGAACGAGATTCCGGCGTTCGCGGTGGTCGACGCGCTGGTGGGCTTCTACCGGCCGGCATGGGACGTGGCGGTGGGCGTGAACAACGTGACGGATGCGACCTACTTCACGACTGCGTTAGGCGCCGGGGCGCGGGTGGGCGATCCGCGGTCGGTGTTCCTCAAGGCGGGCATCCGGCGGTAGCCGGCGCGCGCCGCCGGCCGGCCTCGCGCCCTGACCGCGTTCTGACATCGCGCGGCCTTGACGCGCCGCCGGCCGCGTGCAATATGTGGCAGCACCACATATTGTACTCCCATGCTCACACCCGAACTGAAAAAAGGCAGCGCCGAGTTCCTCATCCTGTCGCTGCTCGAGCACGAGCCGCGACACGGGTACGACCTCAGCAAGCTCATCGCCTCGCGATCCCGCGGCGTCCTCACCTTCCACGTCGCCTCCCTCTATCCCCTGCTCTACCGCATGGAAGGTCGCGGGTGGATCCGCGGTCGCTGGGTGGAGAAGGCCGGCGAGCGGCGCCGCCGCTTCTATCGCATCACCGCCGCCGGCGCTCGCGTGCTCGATGCCCAACGCAAGAGCTGGCGCGAGTTCGTGGCGGCCGTGACCAACATTGCCGCGGCGCACCATGCCTGACTGGCGCGCGGAGCTCCGGCTGCGGCTCGCGCTGCTCGCGCTCCCTCCCGGCGAGGAAGCCGAGCTCGTGGAGGAATTCGCGCAACACCTCGAGCAGGAGTTCCTCGATCTCGCCCCGCGCGTGGGGCGCCTCGAAGCGGAGCGCGAACTCCTGGAGCGGCTCACGCCCGAGGCGTTGCGCGAGATCGCGCGCGAGCGTCGCCCGGCCCGGCCCGAGCCGCTGGCGGAGCGCGGGTTCTCGATGGTGACAGCCTGGCAGCGGCTCATCTGGGATGTCCGGTACGCGATGCGGCGGTCCCGCCGCCGCATCGGATTCACGATGGTCGCCGTGATCTCGCTGGCGTTAGGCATCGGCGTCAACGTCGCCATCTTCAGTCTCGTCGACGCCGTGCTGTTGCGGCGCCCGCCCGTGCCGCACCGCGAGCAGATCGCCGAAATCTACGAACGCCAACCGTCGTTCCCGTACGCGCCTCTCTCGTATCCCGACTACGTCGCGCTCCGCGATGCCGGACAGGGCCTGTTCTCGCAGATCTCGGCCGCGGAATACGCCGCGGTGCCTCGGGATTTCGGCGACCACGAGGAAACGCTGTTCGACGAGCTCGTGAACGGCGACTACTTCCCCTTGCTCGGCCTCAAGCCACAGGTCGGCCGCCTACTCGGCCCCGAGGACGACGTGGCTAACGGCGCGCATGCCGTTGTCGTGCTGTCGAGCGACTATTGGCATCGCGCGTTCGGCGCCGACCGCGGCGTCGTCGGTCGACAGATCCGACTTGCGGGTCGCGCGTACACCATCGTCGGCGTGGCGCCGGCAGGTTACGCGGGCACGTTTCCCGGCATCGTGCCCGCGTTGTTCGCGCCGATCCGCATGATCAACCAGCTCCAGTCGGCGCCGTACGACCAATTGACGGATCGCGACGGTCACAACCTCTTCCTGAAGATTCGCGTCGCACCGGGTGTGTCGATGGCGCGCGTGCGCGCGCTTGCCGCCTCGTTCACCGCCGACATGATCCGGCGATATCCGAAATCGTGGACGGCGACGACGTCGATGCTGGTCATTCCCGAGACGACGATCGTCGTCAATCCGCTGCTCGACAGTGTGGTGGTTCCGGCAGCGGCCGCGCTGATGGCGGTGGTTGCGCTGGTGCTGCTGGTCGCGTGCGCGAACCTCGCCAGCTTCCTGCTCGCGCAGGCGCGCGACCGCCAGCGCGAGATCGCCATCCGCATCGCCTTGGGCGCGAGCCGCTGGTCACTCGTTCGGCAGCTGCTGGTCGAGGCGCTCCTCCTCGCGGGCCTCGGCGGGATTGCCGGCGTGGGTCTCTCGCGCGTTGCGTTGGGCGCGCTCCTGCACGCGGACCTGCCGCTGCCGCTGCCGATCACGGTCGACGTGAGCCTCGACGCGCGAGTACTGCTCTTCGCGCTGCTGGCCGCCGCGGCAGCGGCGCTGTTCGTGGGCGTGCTCCCGGCGCTCCAGGCCACGCGGCCGAACGTGGTCGAGGTCATCAAGAGCGAAAACACCGGCGGCGGCCCGGCGCGCCGCGTGACGATTCGAAGCGCGCTGGTGGTGGGGCAGATCGCCGTCTCGCTCGTGCTGCTCATCACGGCCGGCCTGTTCGTGCGGAGCCTGCAGGCCCGTGAACTGATCGATCCCGGCTTCGGCCACGCGCCGGCCGGGCTGGTATGGTTCGGATTTCCGCCCGATCGCAATGCGGGTCCGCGCCAGCAGCTCCTGCTCGACGACGTTGAGTCCCGCGTGCGTCGGGTTCAAGGCGTGGAGGCCGTCGGCCTTACGGATCACATGCTCCTGTCGGTGGAAAGCAGCGAAATCGCGCCGGTGAACGTCGCCGGCTTGGAGCCGCCCAAAGGCGAGTCCGGCTTCTCGGTCGACTACGCGTCCGCCGATTCGGGATTCTTCAGCGCGGCTGGCGTTAGGCTCTTGCGCGGGCGTGGCATCGAGGCGTCGGACAAGACGTCGGCTCCGACAGTTGCCGTCATCAACGAGGAGATGGCGAAGGAGTTCTGGCCGGGCAAGGATCCCATCGGCCTGACGTTCCGCAAGGATTCCGTGACGCTTCAAGTCGTCGGCGTGACGCAGACCACCAAGGTGCGCTCGCTCGGCGAGGCGCCGCGTCCTTTCTTCTTCATACCGCTCGCACAGAGTGCCTTCCCGGAAGTGATGTTGGTCGCGCAAATCGGGCGCGGCGGTGACGCCGATGCCATCGCGGCGCGCATGGTGGGCGTGTTGCGGGACGTCGACCCCTCGATACCGGTGCTGCAGGAGACGACGATGGCACGACGCATCGGTGCCGTGTTACTGCCGACGCGCCTCGGCGCGCTGGTCTTCGGCTTGTTCGCGGCGCTGGCGCTCTCGCTGGCGATGATCGGCGTGTACGGCGTGGTAAGTTATGCCGTCGCGCGGCGCGCGCGGGAAGTCGGCATCCGCATGGCGTTAGGCGCCGAGCCTAACGAGGTGGTGCGCCTGCTCATGCGCGAAGGGCTGGTGATGGTTGGCGGAGGCGGCCTGCTCGGCCTCGCGTTGGCGTTCGCGGTGACGCGCGTGCTCGGCAGCCTGTTGTCCGGCGTAACCGCCGCCGATCCGTTGGCGTTCATTCTCGCGCCGGCGTTGCTGCTCATCGTGGGCGTGGCGGCGGCGTTCCTTCCGGCGCTGCGGTCCGCGCGGACCGATCCGGTGCGAGTCCTGCGCGCAGACTGATCGCGGTTCCCTCTGCTCATTCGTTCCGGAGCGCAACCACTGGATCGACGCGGGTGGCGCGACGCGCCGGAACGTAGCACGCGGCGATCGCAACCAGGATCAGCAGCGCGGCGACGACCATGAACGTGAGCGGATCGTGCGCGCTGACGCCGAACAACTGATGCGCCATGAGGCGCGTGACGGCGAGCGACGCAACGATGCCGCCCACGGCCCCGGCCAACGCCATGCGGGCGCCGTCGCCGACCACCAGGCGCATCACATCCGACTGCTGTGCGCCGAGCGCCATGCGCACGCCGATTTCGTTCGTGCGCTGGCCGACCAGATACGAGATCACGCCGTAGATGCCCACACACGCAAGCACGAGTGCTAACGCAGCGAACACGCCGAGCAGAACCATCAGGAACCGGCGCGCGGCGAGCGAGTTGGCGAGCACATCGCGCATGGTCGACACGTTGTAGATGACGTCGCGCGGATCGAGCTGCGCGACCGCGTGGCGGACCGGTCCCATCACCGCCGCGGGGTCGCCCGTGGTGCGCAGCACGACGGCCACGCCGGTTGCGGCGAGGCGCATGATCTTGTCCGGCAGCTGCATGAACGGGAAATAGAACTGCGCTTCGATCGCCGACGCGGCATCGGCGTCGAGACCCCACTGCCTAACGTGAGCGACCACCCCGACCACCTCGGCCTCCACGCCGAACGTTGCCAGGTGCACGCGCTTGCCGATCGGATCCTCGTTCGGGAAATACGTGCGGGCGAACACGTCATCGATGACGATGACCGTCGGCGCGCGCTCGTCATCCTGCGGCGCGATGAACCGCCCGCGCTCGAGCCTAACGCCCATCGCGTGCTGGAACCCGTCCTCGGCCAGGTAGAACAGGGCTTGGGGCATGTCGTTGAGGTTCGCCGGCTTGGGGCGCCCCTCGATCCAGAACGATTCGGTCGAATTGTGAACCATCGGACGCGAGCCGAGCGTCGCCGACACGGCGTCGACGCCGGGGAGCGTGAGCATCTTCGCATCGAATTCGCGCAACCGGGCGCGCGTGTCGGCCGACTCGGTGGAGTAGGAGGCGGGAAGCGAGAGGCTGAACGTGACCGCGTGGCTGGGATCGAAGCCCGGGTCGACGCGCCAGAGTGCCGCGAGGCTGCGCACCATCAAGCCTGCGCCGACGAGCAGCACGAGCGCCATCGACACTTGCGCCGCGACGAAGACGCGCTGCAAGCGGTGCCGCGCGCCGCTCGACCCGCGGCCGCCTTCCTTGAGCACGTCCTGGAGATTGACGCGCGACGCTTTGAGCGCCGGTGCAAGACCGAACAGGATACCGGCGAGGAGTGAAACGCCGAGTGTGAAGCCGAGCACGCGTGCATCGAGGGCGATGTCGCGCGTGTGCGGGAGCGCGGCGGGAAGTGCGCCGAGCACCGCGCGCATGCTCCAGGCGGCGACGACGAGCCCGAGTGCGCCACCGGCGCCGGCGAGGAGCAGGCTTTCGGTGAGCAGCTGGCGCACGACGTGCCGGTGGCTGGCGCCTAACGAGACACGGATCGCGAACTCGCGCGAACGGGCGGTGGAGCGCGCCAAGAGCAGGTTGGCGACGTTCGCGCACGCGATGAGCAGCAGGAATCCAACCGCGCCTACCAGAACGAGGAGCACGGGTTGGACGCTGCCCACCTGGTCTTCCTGGAGCGAGACGAGCGTGGCGCCGACGCCTTTGTCGGCTTCGGGATATTCATCGGCCAGGTGCCGGGCCACGCCCTCCATGTCGGCCGTTGCCTGCGCGAGCGTGATGCCCGGCGCGAGCCGGCCGACCATTCCGGAGCTGAACACGGCCTGCCGGTCGTGAAACGTCGCATCGTTCCACTGGCCGATGGGCGTGTAGACGTCGCGGTCTTTGCCATAGAACGTGAAGTCGGGCGGCATCACGCCGACGACGGTGTAGGCCGTGCCGTTGAGGTCGATGGTCGTGCCAAGGGCATCGGGCGAGCCGCCGAACCGGCGCTTCCAGAATCCGCCGCCCAGCACCACGACCGGTGCGGCGCCGACGACATCATCCTCGCCGCGGAATGCTCTGCCTAACGTAGGCCTGACGCCTAACGTATGGAAGAATCCGGCGGAGATCATGTAGCCGGAGACGCGTTCGGCCTCACCCGCGCCGGTGAAGTTGTAGTCCTCGTTGTGGTAGAGCGCGAGCGACGAGAGGGTGCGGGTGTTGCGCTGCCAGTCGAGGAAGTTGGGATAGGAGATGGCCGAGTGGTCGAAGCCGGGCGTTTTTCCGTAGACGGCGACCAGGCGGTCGGGCGCGGGATAGGGCAGCGGATTGAGCAGAACGCCGTTCACCACCGAGAAGAGCGCGGTGTTGGCGCCGATGCCGAGTGCGAGCGTGAGGACGGCGATGATGGCGAAGCCGGGTGAGCGGAAAAGGGTCCGGATCGCGTAGCGAACGTCTTGAAGAAGTGTGTTCATGTTCGCGCTGATGAGGTCGATAGGCCGTTGCTTCGAAAGGCGACGGTTATGATGATGGGCCTAAACGCTCGAGTTCTTTCCTTACGCGTTCCCTGGTCACGTCGTGAACGGCTAAGATCTTTGCGGCAGCGCTTTCGCTGTCACGCAAGATTCCCAGCAGCAAATGCCCTGTGTCGACGTAGTCGTCGCCGAGCTCGCTCGCTTCATCCATAGCGCCTTCTAGCGCGCGTTTCGCGGCGGACGTGTACGGAAGCAGCCCACGGACCTTGGCGTCATAGCGCGGAAGCCGAGCGATCTGCGTCTGCATCTCCCGAGCAATCACCTCTCGCGTCATGCCGAGGCCGGTGAGCACTCTGGCTCCGAGCGTGCCCTCCTCGTCCATCATTCCGAGCAAGAGGAGCTCAGGTGACACGTAGCCGCAGTCCAGGCGAGTTGCTTCCGCGCGTGCAGCGCGGAGCATGTTTGCGACGTGACCGGAGAAGCTATAGCCGCGCATCATCATGGCGATGCCGCCTAACGAATGACGTCGAGCCGTCCCGACTTCGATGGAACTTGACCAGCGACAACCGAAAGATGATGCACGACGGCCACGCGAGGCGACAGGGCTTCACGGTTCATCGATGGCGTGCACTGCGATCGCACTGGACTGGTTACCGACGTGCTCGTATCGTTAGCCGACCCTGCACACGCCATTGTCGGCGGCGAGGCTCTACACCACCTGGCAACTAATCCAGCCAACTATGCGAATACTTGCTGTCATCGCGACGATCACGGTCGCCGCCTCGGCCCTGACGGCGCAGACGCCGCAAGCCATCGCCGTCGATCCGCCGCGCGATTCCGCTCACCCCGCGCGCATGGAAGTGCTGCACATCCCGTCCCGCGGCGTGCGCATCAATGGAGTCGCCTATCTCGCGTCGGGCGCCGGTGCGCATCCCACATTCGTTCTGTTGCACGGCCTGCCGGGCAACGAGAAGAACCTGGACCTCGCGCAGGCGGTTCGGCGCGCCGGATGGAACGCGATCACGTTCAACTACCGGGGCTCGTGGGGCAGCCCGGGCCCGTTTCGCTTCGGCAACAACCTGCAGGACGCGGACGCCGTGCTCGAGTTCCTCGCCGAGCCCGCCAACGCACGTCGGTTAGGCATCGACA
>Ga0157370_10006143_pt1 | contig 13329 bp, 16 predicted proteins | sample C35metaG_FD_113463 | JGI IMG/M metagenome (GOLD analysis project Ga0157370, IMG submission 113463) | Corn rhizosphere microbial communities from Kellogg Biological Station, Michigan, USA - C3-5 metaG | ecosystem: Host-associated > Plants > Roots > Rhizosphere > Soil | place: USA: Michigan...
CTGGGTCTTTCTGAAAGTCAAGATGGGACCGGCGGCCCATGACGCGCCAGGCCGGGTCCGTCAATCTCCCTGCAATGCCGCTGAAAGACCCACTGATGGCCCAGATCGCGGCCTTGCTTGCCGAAACCGACGGGCAGGACGACCCCGCTCGGATCGAGCGGACGCTGACGGACGGCTATGCCCGGGCGCTGGCGTTGGAGGCCGAGCACCGGCGGCTCTCGAAGCGGATCCAGAAGATGACCGTGGCGGACGGCCTCGCCGCCGCCGTGCAGCAGCTCGAGCGCCAGGAAGACGAGATCGGGGCGCTCCGCCAGGAGCTCGGCCGGCTCCAGCGGCGCCACTCGTCGGCTGTCCGCGCGACTGCCTAAACGAGCCCGGACCGCACGGCGTAGACAGCTGCTTGGATGCGGTTGTCGATCTGGAGCTTCATCAGGATGTTCGAGATGTGATTCTTGACCGTCTTCGGGCTGATGTGCAGCTCGGCGGCGATCATCGCGTTGTCCTTGCCGTTTGCGATCAGCTTCAGCACCTGGATCTCGCGGTCCGAGAGCTCGGAGCGGATCGCTTCGGCGTCGCGTGGCGACGAGTTCGTCGCCCGCAGCCGCTGAAGCACCTTCGCGGCGATCGCCGGCGAGACGAGCGACTCGCCACGGGCGGCGGCTCCGATCCCTGCCATCAGCTCTTCGATCGACGCGTCCTTCAACAGGTAGCCGCACGCGCCAGCCATGATCGCGTCCATCACGTCTGCGTCCTGATCGGAGATGGTCAGGACGAGCACGCGGGTGAGTGGCGCGATCATCGCGATCTGGCGCGTCGCCTCGACGCCGCTGATGCCGGGCATGTTCAGGTCCATCACGACGACTTCAGGCGCAACCGCGCGAATCTGTTCCAGCGCCTTGGTGCCGTTGTCGGCCTCGCCGACGATGTCGACGCCCTGCTCCTCGAGCAGTGTGCGCAGGCCGGTTCGGAACAGGTCATGGTCGTCGACCAGCAGGACGCGCGGGGAGATATCGAGTGTTGGTTCGCTCAGTGCAGTGCGATTGTGACCGACCGGGAGCCCCAGCCGCCCGCCTGGCCGCACGTTGGGAACCAGAGATCGATCCGGTCGCCGACGATCGCTCCGCCCGTGTCCGCCGCCACCGCCTCGCCGTAGCCGGGGATCGTCAGGTGCGTCCCGAGCGGGATGACCTGCGGATCGACCGCCGCCACTCCCCAGCCCACGGGGATGCCTGTCGCGGTCGTGCCGGTGAGGCAGTACCCGGTGGAGACGACCGTGAGGCCGTTTCCGGAGCCGGCGGGAACGACCTGCGCGATCGCCGCCTCCGGCGGCGACTGCGTCAGCTGCCGCGACTTCGCCTCGGCCTCGCGCGCTTGCGCGTCGAGGCTCGCGATCTGCGTCTGGCGGTAGCTCAGGTGCGCGACGTACGCGGCGCGCTCCGCGTGCACCGCGGCAAGGCTGCGGGTCTCGGCTGAGGCGGACTGGATCGCGCGCACGAGCCGGGCCTCGCGGACGCCGAGCTGGCGCTTCGTCTGCAGCACGTGAACCTCGGCGGACCGGAGCTGGGTGAGGATCTGGGAGTCGAGCGATGTGACATGGTCGAGGTTGTCGAGCTGGTTCAGGGCATCCGTAAGGGACGTCGCCCCGAACAGCACATCCATCGTGCTCGTGCCGCCGTGGTCGTAGAGCTGGCGGAGCCGCTGCGCGAGCCTCTGCTGCGAGGTGCGCGCGCCGGTGCGGGCGATGTGGAGCTGCGCTTCGAGCGTTGCCCGCTCGGCACGAAGCGACGTCTCGTCACGTCGGAGGAGGTCGAGACGGTGCTGCGCGGCAGCGAGACGCGAGTCGAGTGAGTAGAGACTGAGCACCGCGGAGCGTTTCTGCTGCTCGATCGAGCGCTGCTGGGCCTGAAGTTTCGTGATGCTCGGAATCGGCGTTGCGCCGGGCACCGCAGGCATTGCGAGCACCGCCGCGCAGGCGACGCCGAGGCCGAAGATCCGCCCGCGCACCGGCCGGACCGTACCACAGCCTTTGCTCGATCCTCGACGTTCCTCACGCAATGTTTGAGTAGGTTTTTGCCTAATTTGGGGGCGATTCACCGGCACACCCGTCCTCACACATTGCTAACCTCCCGCACTCGTGCTGCACCGGCCCCACCGGTGCGTCCATCACGTTGGTCTCCTGAGGCCGCTGGGTCGTGGAATACGTGGTGCGGCGCCGTACGTGTTGATCGGAACGCTTGCGGCGTTCAGCGCAGCGACCGCCTTTGCGAGCCCGCCCGCATCGATCTCCGCCAAGCGCGCCGAGGCGCAGCAGGTGCTGAACGGGGTGAACGGGCTCGATGCGAGCCTCGGCCGTGCCGACGAGCTTCTGAACCTCGCGAATCTCCGGCTCACCCAGGTTCAACGTGACATCAAGACGAATCGGTACGAGCTTCGAGTCGCGAAGCGCAATCTCGTCCGGAGCCGCAAAACGATCGCCAAGCGCTTGGTGACGCTCTACACGAGCACCGGCGGCTCGTCGCTCGAGCTGATCCTCGGCGCGCAGAGCCTCGACGACATCCTCAACCAGCTCGACACGGAGACGCGCGTTTCCTCGCTCGATGCCCAGGTGATCGGGCAGGTCGAGTCGTTTAGGGCCGCCGTGAAGCTCCACGCACGCAAGCTCGCGATCGCGCAAAGCCGGGTCAGCCGGCTCGTGGCGATGCGCCGCCAGCAGCAGCGCGCGATCTCTGTGCGCCTCGGCGAGCGCCGGCACCTCCTCTCCTCGGTGAACGGCGAGATCCAGCAGCTCCTGGAGGAGCAGCAGGCAGCGGCGCTGGCTGCCTCGCAGCGGGCGAGGCAGCGTTTCGACGTCCAGGTGCCCACCGACTCGGTGGTCGGGGCCTCCGCCGTCGCGCCCGAGGGCGCCAGCGTGATCCCGCCGTCGAGTCACGAGGGCGTCGTCGGCGTCGCGCTCTCCTACGTCGGCGTGCCGTACGTCTGGGGCGGCAGCACGCCCAGCGGCTTCGACTGCTCCGGGCTCGTCATGTACGCCTATGCGCAACTCGGCGTCTCGTTGCCGCACTCCTCCTACGCGATGTGGAACATGGGCGTCCCCGTGCCCGAGGATCAGCTCCAGCCGGGCGACCTCGTCTTCTTCAACGGCCTTGGTCACGTCGGCCTCTACGTCGGGGGCGGCTACTTCGTCCACGCGCCCCACACCGGCACCGTCGTCCAGGTCTCGCCCCTCAGCTCGGATTCCACCTACGTGGGCGCCCGCCGGATCTTGTAACGGTTCGGCAGGAGGCGGGCCGGGTAAGACGAATCCCGTCCATCCCTTAGACTTTCCCCCGCTCATGCGCACAACCTGGAACGGCTCAATCAGCTTCGGCCTCGTGACGATCCCTGTCGGGCTCGCGCCTGCGACGACCCCGTCCGCGCGCCAGTCCGACGTCCAGTTCAAGATGCTCCACCGCGAGTGCCTCAACCCGATCAAGCAGAAGCGCTGGTGCCCCGTACACGACCGCGAGCTCGGCCCGGACGAGATCGTCCGCGGCTGGGAAGTCGCAAAGGGCCAGTTCGTGCCGGTCGAGGACGAAGAGCTCGAGGCGCTCGAGCAGCGCAACACCTCGAAGGCGATCGAGATCACGCGGTTCGTCAAGGCCGACGACGTCGATCCGATCTACTTCGACCGCACCTACTTCCTCGTCCCGGCCGGCACCGAGGCGCAGCGGCGCCCCTACGCGCTTCTGCTCCAGGCGATGCGCGAGCAGGGCGTGGTCGGGATCGGCTCGTTCGTGCTCGCGGGCAAGGAAAAGCTCGCGCTGCTGCGGCCGAAGGGTGACGCGCTCGCGCTCGAGACGCTGTACATCGCCGAAGACGTGAAGAGCCAGGATGAGATCGATGAGGCGATCGCCGCGACTCCGGTGAAGAAGGAGGAGCTCAAGCTCGCCGAGCAATTGATCTCGGGGCTGCTCGGGCCGTTCGAGCCTGAGAAGGAGCTGACGAGCGACTACCGCGCTTCGCTGCGCGAGCTGCTCGAGGCGAAGCTCGAAGGCCGCGAGATCATCGAGCCCGCGCCTGCTGCGACCGAGACGCCGGTGATCGATCTGATGGAGGCGTTGAAGAAGTCTGTCGCCGCATCGAAGAAGCCCGCGGCGCGCAAGCCCGCCGCCGGGAAGCGCGCGGCAGCGGGCGCGAAAAAGTAACGAGCTCTGCTCTAGTGTTTTTGCGGTAGAGCCCTGATCGCTTCCAGCTGAGTCTGGAAGAGGTACTTGTCGATCTTGCCCTGGTAGATCGGGACGTGCTCCTCGACGCAGATGCGGATCACTTCGTCGCGGTCGATGCCGACTTCCTTCGAAAGCTCGTCCGGGGTCAGATGGTTCGGCATGTCGCTCCTCTCGTTCTGGCCACAAAAAAACCCGCCGCGCTCAATGGCGCAGACGGGCTGAGTTCTTCGGCTCCGTATCGATCTTGGCAGGCATTTCACTCGCCGTGCCTGGTCGGGCGGTTGCTCATCGCCGCTCATTGTATTCCATGGCCCCGACGTGCGGAACACCTGCGGTACCATCTTGCGGCCTCGGGGTGTGGCGCAGCCTGGTAGCGCGCTCCGTTCGGGTCGGAGAGGTCCCCAGTTCGAATCTGGGCACCCCGACTCTGAGGCACCGCCTGTCGGTACGCCCCGTATTCTCGGGGCGTGCTGCGGGCGGTTGTTTTCGACGTCGACTTCACCCTCGCGAGGCCGGGGCCCGACCTCGGGCCAGAGGGATACCGTGAGCTTGGCCGGCGGCACGGGCTGGAGCTCGACGCGTCCCGTTATGAGAGTGCGCGGGCAGCGGCATTTGCCGAGGTGAAGCGCCATCCCGAGCTCGACCACGACGAGGAGATCTGGGTGCTCTTCACGCAGCGAATCATCGAAGGCATGGGTGGGGCGGGCGACACGTACGCAGCGGCGGTCGAGATGGAGGGGCGCTGGTCGCACTCGGCGCATTTCGAGCTCTACGACGACGCTCTGCCGGTACTCGAGCGGTTGCGTGAGCACGGGCTGAAGATCGGGCTGCTGTCGAACTCCTCACGCGATCTCGACGATTTCGTCGCCCACCACCGGCTGAACGTCGACGCCGTGCTCACCTCCCACGCGCACGGCAAGACGAAACCGCACGAGTCGATCTTCCGGGCGCTGCTTGGCCGGCTCGGTGTCGAGGCCGGAGAGGCGGTGATGGTCGGCGACACGATCGAGGACGACGTCGAGGGTGCGCGGGCGGTCGGGATGAGCGCGGTGCTGCTCGACCGCGAAGGCCGCTATCCGGACATCGAGGGACGGCTCGACGATCTGCGTGAGCTGCCCGCCGCGCTCGGTCTCCGCATGTCGTAGCCGATCGCCACGGGCACGGGTGTCCGATTATGGTTCAACCGTGCGTTCGTTGAACATGCTTGCGCCCGACACGTACGACCACGGCCAGACGCGCCACGGATACCGCTGGCGTGGCGCCGGGATCGCCAAGCGGCTCGGCGCCAAGATGATCGGCGGCACGGTCTACGACATTCTCAGCGACGAGGATCGGAGCTTCCCGTACCACTTCCACCACGGGATGGAGGAGTGGTTGCTCGTGATCGACGGGACGCCGACGGTGCGGACGATCGCCGGCGACTGGGAGCTGAAGGTCGGCGACGTCGTCTGCTTTCCGCCCGGGCCCCAGGGAGGGCACCAGGTCCGCGGGCCCGGAACGGTTTTGATCCTGTCGGCGAACCGCTCTCCCGAAGCGATCGAGTATCCGGACAGCGGCAAGATCGGCGTCAAGCCGCCGGGCAAGATCCTCCGTGCCGACGCCGAGATGGACTACTGGGAAGGCGAAGAGATCGCCGAGGAGGCGGCGGAATGAGCGAGCCCGTCTACCTGCGTCTGCCCGTCAACGTCTTCGAGGTCGAGCCCGAAGGCGATGAGAGCGACCCGCCCGGGTATCGCTCGCGCGCGGTGCGGGTCGGGCCGATGATCGGCGCGTCGGCGCTCGGTGCGACGGTCTACGACCTCGATCCCGGCGAAAGCGTTTGCCCGTATCACTACGAGCACGGCAACGAGGAGTGGCTGATCGTCCTGACGGGAAAACCGACCCTGCGCGACGAGGAAGACGACGAGCACGAATTGGAGCAGTGGGACGTCGTCATCTTCCCGGACGGCCCAGAGGGCGCGCACAAGGTGACGAACAAGACGGAGGAACCGGTGCGCATCGCGATCTTGTCGACGAAGATCGACCCCGCGGTCGCGATCTATCCAGACAGCGACAAGATCGGCGTCTGGCCGACCGGCAAGATCTTCCGCCTCGGCGACGCAGTCGATTACTGGGAAGGCGAGACCTGATCTTTTCGACATGTCCGGGGGACAGTCCCCTGGACATGTCCGCAACGTCCGATGCGCGGCTCGGCGTCGACCGCTAGCGTCGCCGAATCCCACGCACACCTCGTCATGCCCTCCCGCCGAACGGCGTTTACCACGTGACGAATCGTGGAGTCGCGCGATGTGTGATCTTCCACGACGACGTCGATCGCCAGCTATTCCTTGCGCGTCTTCGCCGACTTGTGCCCGAGCTCCATTGGAAATGTTTCGTCTACTGCCTGATGACGACGCATTTCCACCTGCTCGTCGAGGCATCGCTCGAGGAGTTGTCAATGGGAATGCGTCGCCTTGAGGGGCCGTACGCGCAGCAGTTCAACGCTAAGCACGGTCGTGTTGGGCATCTCTTCCAGGAGCGCTTCCACGCTCGCGTAGTCCGCGACGAGCTGCATTTCGCACGCGCCTACGAGTACATTCGCAATAACCCGGTCGACGCCGGCATGTGTCCGACGCCGCACGACTGGCCGTGGAGCGGCAGCATTTGAACTTGTCTGTTTCCGGCATGTCCGGGGGACTGTCCCCTGAACATGCCGCTTTAGGACGCGTCCGCGAGGAATCGCTCGACGTCGCGCGGTGTGCGCAGGTGAACGAGGCGAGCGATGGGATACTGTGCGACCGCTGCTGGGATCTGGCGCTTGTGCTTGCGGTGTGACTGGATCGCCCAAGAGAGCAGCCCGTAGCGAACCCCAAGCAGACCGCGGAAGCTTTCGCGATTGCCGTGCCATAGCTCCTCGCCCGTCCAGATCCGCCTCCACGAACGACGGCCCGCCCGGATGAGAGAGACCCGCAGCGGCAGCTCGAGCCACACGAGCGTGTCCGCCTGCGCCAGCACGATGTCGTCGAGCTTGCTCCGGTAGTTGCCGTCGATCACCCAGCCGCCGGGCGCCGCCGCGATCGCCGTCTCGACGCGCGCTCGGAGCTGATCCGCAGTCGCCTCGGTCCAGTTCGGGCCATGGTGCAGCGCGTCCAGTTCGACGTAGGCAACGCCCAGCCGTGCCGCGAGCGCGCGCGCGAAGGTCGTCTTCCCCGAGCCTGAGATCCCTGCGACAGAAACGCGGTGCACGCGCGCTAACGATGCACCGACGCGAGCGCCGGTGCCCACGAGCACAGCGGCGACACCTCGCCGCCGGGGCCGTTCAAGGCGCGGTAGCCGAGTGCATGCTCGGCCTGCATCAGCTTGTGGATCTGGGTCGTCCCCTCGTAGATGATCGGCGCGCGCGCGTTGCGAAAGTAGCGCTCGATCCCGGTCTCCGACGCATACCCGTACGAGCCGAACACCTGCACGGCGAGATGCGCCGCCTCGAACGCCGATTCGGTCGCGTGCCATTTCGCGAGCGATGTCTCGCGCGTCGAGCGGCGGCCCTCGTTCTTCATCCAGGCCGCCTGCATCACGAGCAGCTTCGACGTCTCGTAGCCGAGCACCATCGTCGCGATCATGTCTTGCACGAATTGGTATTTGCCGATCGCCTCGCCGAACGTCTGCCGCTCGCGTGCGTACTCGACCGAACGCTCGAGACACGCGCGCACGACACCGCACGCACCGGCCGCCACCGTGAACCGCCCCTGGTCGAGCCCGTACATCGCGACCTCGAATCCCTGACCCTCCTCGCCGATCATGTTCGCCGCCGGCACCTCGACGTTCTCGAAGAAGAGCTCGCCGGTCGAGCCCGCCCAGACGCCGAGCTTGTGCTCCTGATCGCGCTGCGTGTAACCCGGCATCCCCTTCTCGAGCACGAACGCGCTGATCGCCTTGTGTGAACCGGTCGGGTCGGTCTTCGCGAACACCAAAGCGTGATCGGCGACCGACGCGTACGAGATCCAGTTCTTCTGTCCGTTCAGAACGTACACGTCGCCCTCACGACGGGCGCTCGACCGCATCGCGGCGACATCGGAGCCGGCGCCGGGCTCGGTCAGCCCGAAGCACGCGAGCTTCTCGCCCTTGGCCTGCGGAACGAGCCACCGTTGCTTCTGCTCCTCGGTGCCGTAGCGGAGGAGCGCCAGCGAGTTCAGGCCGACGTGGACCGAGATCAACGTCCGGAACGCCGCTTCGCCGCGCTCGATCTCTTCGCATGCGAGCGCCTCGGCAACGAAGTCGAGCCCCGCACCGCCGTACTCCTCCGGGATGACGATCCCGAGGATGCCGAGCTCGGCCATCCCGGCGACGAGGTCGAGGTCGAGCCGGTGGTCGATGTCGTTCTGCACCGCGACCGGCAGAACTCGCTCGTCGACGAATTCGCGAACCGTCTCCTGGATGAGCCGCTGTTCGGCTGTAAGCTCGAAATCCACGCAGCAAGCCTAGTCCCATGACTCTCTTTCCCCACGCCTCTCTCGTCATCGGGCTCGTGCTCGCGCTCGCAACCGCCGCCGCGTTCAACTGGTCGTGGGTTGCCCAGCACGCGATCACCTCCCAGCTGCCACGGCTCGAGCTGCGCCGGCCGCTCTGGTCGCTGAAGCTTCTGTTCGCGCACCGCCGCTGGCTGATCGCGTTCCTTGTCGGGGTCGGCGGTTGGTTCTTCTACATCCTCGCGCTGCGGTTGGCGCCGCTGTCGCTCGTTCAATCCGTGTCTGCCGGCGGGCTCGGCCTGCTCGCCGTCTTTGCCCAACGCGCCTCGGGCGAACGCTTGCCGCGCCGCGAGTGGGTGGGGATCGCGATGGCGATCGTCGGGCTTGTCTTCCTGTCCGTCTCGCTTGCAGACGCCTCGACGCATGCCAAACACGGTTCGTGGCTCGCGCTTGCGACCTGGTTCGCTCTGTCCTGGTTTGGCGTGCTCCTCTTCCTCGGCCCGATCGCACCGCTGCTTGCTCCCGGCGCCGCCTGGGGTATCTCGGCCGGTCTGATGTATGCCGCAGCTGACGTCGGCACGAAGGCGGCCGTCGGCGGCGGTCTCTTCCTGCTCGTGATCCTGCCCGTCTGGGCCTGTCACGGCCTCGCGTTCACGATCATCCAGATGGGCTTCCAGCGCGGTCGCGCTCTTGCTACGGCGGGGCTCTCCTCGTTCTGCACGAACGCGCTTCCGATCGCCGGCGGCATCGTCGTCTACCACGAGCACGTCCCGGGCGGTGCGCTCGGCGTGTTGCGCGTCCTTGCCTTTGTCTGCATCGTTCTTGGAGCGGCCGCAGTCGCACGACGCGAACAACCCGTCGAGCCCGTGCCGGTCGCCGCGTAGAAACACGGCTACCATTGGCCGAACTTTGAGCGCGCACCAAGAAGCAGCGCGCGGCCGGCGTCGAGGGGCGAGCGTTCAGACGAGGTACGTTCGCTTTGCAGCCGCCGCATGTGTGCTCGTCGCCGCCGTGATCGTGGTCGGCCTCGTCTTCGCCGGCTCGCCGTCCAAGCTGGGCGCCGGGATCCGGATCGCCGGTGTTCCGGTCGGCGGCCTGACGCCGAGCGCGGCGACTGCGCTGCTCCAGGCGCGAAGCGACCGGCTGCAGAGCGTCCCGGTGACGTTCATCGCGGGCTCGCAGCGTTTCTCGATCAGGCCGGAGGAGCTCGGCGTGGCGCCGGACTGGCAAGCGGCGGTCGCTGCAGCCGCTGCGAAGAGCGAGGGCTTCGCCGTGCTCCGCGGCTACAGGCGCCTCGTGCTCAAGCTCAGCCCTGCCAACATCGAGCCGCGCGTCACCGCCTACGACGCCGCAGTCGCCTACGAGGTCGGTCAACTCGCCGCGAAGATCGACCGGTCTCACGTCGAAGCGAAGCTCGTTCGCCATGGGCTCGAGATCGATGCCGTGCGCGGCGAGATCGGTGAACTGCTCGATCGGGTCGCGGCGACGCGACAGATCGTCGATGCGCTCGCCGGCTTCTCGCGCGAGCCGGTCGAGCTACCGGTGCGAACCGATCCACCGACGATCACGGTTGCCGACCTCGCACGGACGAGGCTGCTCGCGCGGCGGGTGCTGTCGGCACCGGTGGCGCTCGGCCGCGGATCGGCTGTGATCGAGATTTCGCCGACCCAGCTCGCGAAGATGCTCCAACTGCCGGCCGACGGCCTCGGCCAGCTCGTCCTCGGCGGGCGCGCGGCGGACACCTACTTCTCGCGGCTCGATCGCAAGCTTCGGCACCCGCCTCGGAACGCGAGTTTCAGCGTCGACGGGTCGCACGTGACGATCGTGCCATCGAAGCCCGGTCTCGCGGTCGACGTTCCCCGCACAGCCGCGTCCGTCCTTGCGGCGGCTGAACGCCGGACGCACCGCTCCGCGCATCTCGCCGAGGTGGTCGTCCAACCGACACGCACGACGGCCGAGGCGAGGGCGATGGGCGTCACGGGGCTCGTTGGCAACTACGAGACGTTCTTCGGCGGGATTCCGAACCGGATTCACAACGTCGAGCTCGTCGCTCACCTGATCGACGGCACGCTGATCGCACCCGGGGCGACGTTCTCGTTCAACCAGGCAACCGGCGAGCGGAGCGCCGCCAAGGGGTTCGTCGAGGCGCCGGTGATCATCAACGGCGAGCTGCAGACCGCTCTCGGCGGCGGCGTCTGCCAGGTGTCGACGACGACGTTCAACGCCGCGTACGAAGCCGGCTTGCCGATCACTGCTCGCACGAACCACGCCCTGTACATCTCGCATTACCCGCTCGGGCGCGACGCGACCGTCAACTATCCGGATACGGATCTGAAGTTCGTCAACGACACGCCCCACTGGATGCTGGTTCGGACGTTCGTGACGTACTCATCGCTCGTCGTCTCGATCTTCGGTGCTCCCCAGCACCGGCGTGTCGAGAGCGAGACCGCACCGCTCCGCGTCGTCAAGCCGCCGCCGGTGAAGAAGACAATCGACAAGTCGCTGAAGCCGGGCCAGGTCGTGGTCGACGACCCCGGAATGCCGGCAACGTCGACCTCGGTGCGCCGCCGCGTATATTCGGCCAACGGCAAGCTGCTCTACGACTCGACGTGGTACTCGAACTACGTCGCCTCGCCCAAGCTCGTCCGCGTCGGGCCGAAGAAGAAGCCGGCTACGAAGCCGGCGAAGCCGACGTCAAAGCCGAAGTCAGCCACTCCGGTGTCCGGGTAGGGCGCAGGCTCTTGGCATCAACAGTGCCGTGCAGGGTCCAGCCGTCGGCGAGCACCGTGCCGCCGCGCTCGACGACGTAGTCGAAGCGGAAGCGCGCGCCGCGCGCCGAGTGGCACTTGGTGTGGACCTCCAGCCGATCGTCGAAGAGAGCGGGCTGACGAAAATGCGCGTGCGATTCGAGCACGAGCGACTCGATCCCTTCGTCGCGCAAGCGCTGATAGCCGCCGGCGTAACGCTCGAGAAACTCGACGCGCGCGACTTCGAACCAGATGAAGTAATTCGAGTTGTGGACGACGCCTTGCGCATCGGTCTCGGCGAAGCGCACGCGGATCTGCGCCACAAAGGGATAACCCTCCATCTAGGAGAGGCTAAGTGAAAGCTGCGCATCCTCGGCGAAGCCGGAGAGCCCGACGCCGACCAGGCGGAGCGGCCCGGGGCGATCCCGGAGCGCCCGGTCGAGGAGCGTGCATGCGAGCTCACCGATCCGGGCGGCGTCGTCCGTACCGGCAGGGAGCGACGTCGAGCGCGTACGGATCGCGAAGTCCGGATAGCGCAGCTTGGTGGTGATCGTGCGGGCGACCTGCTCCCGTGTGCGGAGATGCGTCGCCAGCCGTTCCGCCATTCGACGCAGTTCGTCGTGCAGGCGCTCGGGGTCGGCGATGTCCTGCTCGAAGGTCTCCTCCACCGAGATCGAGATGCGTTCGGTTGCGGTCTCGAGTTGACGCGGATCGATCCCGCGCGCCCGGTCGCGCAACGTCTGCCCGACTTTGCCGGTGAGGAGTGCGTCCTCGTCCGAGAGCGCGGCGAGCTCGCCGATCGTCTCGATTCCAGCGGCGCGCAGGCGCTCGTCGGCGCGCGGGCCGATCCCCGGCAGTACGCGCAACGGCAGCGGCGCGAGGAAGGCTGCCTCACGGCCGGGCCGGACGACGGTCAGCCCGCCGGGCTTGCGCCGGTCGGACGCGATCTTGGCCACCACCTTTGCGCTCGCGACGCCGAGGGAGCACGAGAGCCGCGTCCGTGCGAGCACGACGGCCTGAACCACTTCGGCGACGGCGCGCGCGTCGTCGAATGCGGGCGCGACCTCGCCGAGATCGAGGTAGCCCTCGTCGATCCCGGTCTGCTCGACGGTGGGCACGATCTCGCGCACGATCGACCAGACGTCGCGCGAGTACTCGCGATAGACGGTGTGCCGCGGCCGCACGAAGACGACGGTGGGGCAGCGCCGGAGTGCTTCCGCGCACGACATCGCCGAGCCGATCCCGAAGCGGCGCGCGACGTAGTTCGCGGTCGACACGACGCCGCGGCCGTGTGGGTCGCCCCCGACGACGAGCGGCACTCCGCGGAGCTCCGGGTTCTCGAGCTCCTCGACGGCGGCGAAGAACGCGTCCAGGTCGAGGTGGGCGACTATCACCCGGTGGAGCGTAAAGCTACGGGAGGTCGTCGAACGAGAGACGGTTCGGCGGCCAGTAGGTCATCACGACCGGCCCGATCAGGCTCGAGCGGGGGACGGCGCCCCACACGCGCGAGTCGCACGATCCGCCGCGGTTGTCGCCCAACATGAAGTAGTCGCCTGCCGGCACATGCCAGGTCATTCCTCTGTACTGCGTGTCTCTGGAGGAGACGTACGGCTCGTGCAAGCGGTGCCCGTCGATCGAAACGGACGCGTCCGTGTTCTCGTGGACGACCTCGCCGGGCAAGCCGATCAGGCGCTTGACAAAAACCCCACCCACACCGCAGGCGCCGGCAGGCGAGTGAAAGACGACGATCTGGCCGCGCTGTGGCGACGAGAATCGGTAGCAGAGCTCGCACGCGATCACGCGATCCGAGAACCGGGCTTCGCAGCCGTCCCCGGGCCGCGCGCAGTGCAGCGTGCCCTCCATCGACGATGTCGGGATGCGGAACGGCTTGGCAACCTCCGCCTCGAATGCGAGCACGGCGAGGAGGGCGAC
>Ga0157370_10006148_pt1 | contig 13322 bp, 11 predicted proteins | sample C35metaG_FD_113463 | JGI IMG/M metagenome (GOLD analysis project Ga0157370, IMG submission 113463) | Corn rhizosphere microbial communities from Kellogg Biological Station, Michigan, USA - C3-5 metaG | ecosystem: Host-associated > Plants > Roots > Rhizosphere > Soil | place: USA: Michigan...
AACAGGTCGTTCTCGTCCGTAGCCCGCCCATGCAGCAGCACAAGGGCGCCCTCCGGCTCGCCGGCGGGCGGACGCTCGCGATGCACCAACGAGTCGAGGGCCACGCCCGGCAGGTTACGACAGCGGCATCGTGGCGCCGAAACGCACTGTGCGCCGCACCTGCCGGATGGCGCGCGCCAGGCGCCTCACGCCCTCCTCGAGCTCATCCGGATCGAGCAGCGAGAACGACAGGCGCATGTTGGTCTGCGAGTGCCGCTCGGCGGTGAGGACACCGCCCGGAGTGAACGTCACGCCGTGTCGCGCCGCCTCCGTGTACAGCTCGCGCTCCGAAAGCGGCCGCGTGAGCGTGACCCACAGGTGGTGCCCGCCCCGCGGCAGGCTCGCGCGGTACTCGCCGGCCAGGTGCTTCTCGAGCGCATCCATCAGGGCGTCGCGCCGCTCGCGGTAGAAGGGCAGCGTCTGCTCCACCTGCTTCGTGTGCAGGTCCTCCGCGAGGAAGCGCGCGGCGATGTGCTGGGCCAGCGTGGTGGTGTGGAAGTCGTTGTCGAGCTTCAGCGCCGCCAGCCGCTCGTACACCGGCCCGCGCGCGGCGATCCAGCCCACACGCAGCCCGCCGCCGACCGTCTTCGACAGCGAGTCCACGTAGATCACGTGGCCCGGCGCGAGCGAGCGCAGCGCCTGCGGGCTCTCGCCCTCGTAGCGCAGCTCCGAGTACACGCCGTCCTCGATCACGAAGAAGTTCCGGTCCATCGCCAGATCGGCCAGGCGGCGCCGGCGCTCGGCGGAGAGGTCGCGCCCGGTCGGGTTCTGGCAGGTGGTCTGGAGCGCGCAGAGCTTGACCTCGTGACGGGCCAGCACGCGCTCGAGCGCGTCCGTGTCGAGCCCGTCCTGGTCCACCGGGATGCCGATGATGCGCGCGCCCGCGGCCCGCAGCGACGACAGGAAGCCAACGAAGGTGGGCGACTCCACCACAGCCACATCGCCCGGCTCGATCAGCGTGCGCACGGTCAGGTCGATCGCCTGGCGCGCGCCGGAGGTCACGATGATCTCGTCGGCGTCCGTCGCGTAGCCGTGCTCTTCGCCGTGGCGCGCGATCTGCGCGCGCAGGTCGTACAGGCCCTCGGCCGTGAGATACGAGATCGCGTTGCCGCCCTCCTCGCGGAACACGTCGGCGGCGATGCGCGCCAGGTCCTCGGTGGGATAGAGGCGCGGCGAGGGCCAGCCTGTCGAGAGCGACAGCATGCCCGGTTCGTTGGCCAGGCGGAAGGCATCGCCCGTGACCTGTTCCGCGTAGGTCAGCGGTCGGTCGGGAAGCGCGTAGATCTGCCAGTCGTCGCCGTGGCGCTCGTCCGCGGCCGGGGCGAGCGTGCGGACGAAGGTGCCGCGGCCGACGCTGGCGGTCACGTAGCCGAGCTCGGCGAGGCGCCTGTAGGCGCGCGCGGCGGTCAGGTGATTGATGCCCGCCTCGCCCGCGAGCGCTCGCGTGGTGGGCAGCTTCTCGCCCGGTTCGAGCAGCTCGGCGTCGATCGCGGCGGCAAAGCGGTCAACCAATTGCTGTGTGAGCGATACCTCACCGCTTCGCTCCAGATCAGACAAATCCATTTTGTACGACATAGGTAAGCCTCTTTATCTGCCGTATAACTGATTGTACGACGCACACAGCAGCATCGCTGTACTACAAGGAGGATCGCACAATGTTCCAAGGATTTCTACTCCCGCGCGGTCCCCGCAGCACCCCAAAGGCGCCTGCGGGCCGTCTGGCCCAGGCAGTAACGGGCGCTGACGAGGTCACGCCGCGCTTCATCGTCCGGCTCGCAGAGCCCGCCGATGAGAGCGCGCTCTACCGCCTGGCCGCCCTCGATTCGAGCCGGCTCCCCGACGGCGCGCTCCTAGTGGGCGAGGTCGGCGGCGGCATCCAGGCGGCTGTGCCGATCGCGGGCGGGCGCGCAATCGCCAACCCGTTCGTCCGCACGGCCGAGCTCGTGACCTTGCTGGAGCTGCGCGCCCAGCAGCTCCGGGAGCAGGGCGTCGGTCAGCCAGAGCCGGCCCGGGTGATCCCTCTTCCCCGGCGTCAGCATCCAACACTGGCCGGCCGCACCGCCTAGCTGGGACGTACGCTAAGGGCCCTCTCGTAGGGCCTTTAGCGGCGTCTCAGTGCAGGCCTGTTAGCTTCGGGCGTCGCTTCTTCCGTGACGCCCTCGTCGCATACATCACCTCGCCCTCGCTCGCGGCAGGTGCGCCAGCGGCGCATTCAGGCGCTCCTCGTCGCGGCGCTTGTCGTGCTCGGCGTGATCGCTGCCATCGTGGGAAGCCAACGCGGCTCGCACGACAAGCAGACCCAGGTGCGCACGCCTCCGCCTCCGCGCGCGGCGCAACAGCCGGTACATCTCAGCTCGACGGTGGTGGGACAGCTCAGCCAGCCTGAGCAGGACGCCGCTGTGGCGCAGGCCGGCCCCGCCAGCACGATCCTGCTCGGCGGGCTCACGGCGGCAGACACCTCACGCGCGGACGTGATCGTCCTGCATGGGGCGCGTGAGGCCCGGCACGACACGCTGCCCACTGCCGTGCACGACGCCGCCGCGGTCCGGCTCGGGCGCGCCGTGTACCTGTTCGGCGGTGGGACCAACCTGGGGACCACCAGCGACCAGATCGTCCGCGTGAGCCTCTCCGGCCGCCCGCCCGCGCAGGTGGACAAGCTGCCACGCCCGCTCTCGGACATCGCGGCCGCCACGGTCGGCAGCTCGGCCTTCATCGTCGGCGGGTTCGACGGCGCGAAGGCCTACGACACGATCATCGCCTGGCGGCCCGGCCACCGCGCGCGCGTCGTCGGGCACCTGCCGCATCCCCTGCGCTACGCCGCCGTGGCGTCCCTCGGCCGCAACCTCTTCATCGCGGGCGGCAGCACGCCGCAGGGGGCGAGCCACGACGTCTTCTCCTTCGACACCGTGGCGCGCAAGCTCACGCTGGCCGCGCGCCTGCCGCGACCCACGACGCATGCGGCGGCGGCCAACTTCGGTTGCTGCGTGTACGTGATCGGCGGCCGCCAGGAGCAGCTCGGCACGCCAACTCGCCGGATCTTCGCCATCCGTCCCGGCCGGCGGCACCTGCTGGCCGCGGGCCGGCTGCCGGTGGCGCTCTCCGACCTCGGAGCCGTGGCTCAGCGCCGCCGCATCCTCGCGATCGGCGGGCGCACGCGCTCGTCGGGCACGGTCGCGACCGTGGTCGAGCTGCGTCCGCGGCGGTGACTCGGCGGCTCCTCGCACTGCTGCTCTTCGCGCTGGCCGTGGGGGTTGCCGGTTGCGATCTCGACAGCGACAGGGGCCCCAAGCCGGCGCACCTCCCGCACGCCGCGAAGCCGGTGTGGCGGCCGTACCACGACGGCAGTCGGATGCTGCCCGGAATGCCGCCGCTGCTCGACAGGCACAACGTGTACGCGGCCGACACGCCGGGCAATGTGTCGATCGCCGCGGCGAGCGCACGACCGCTCGTGTACGTGCCCAACAGCGAGTCGAACACCGTCGACGAGATCGATCCGCGCACCTACAGGATCGTGCGGCACTTCTCCACGGGCGCGCTGCCGCAGCACGTGGTGCCCTCCTGGGACCTGAAGACGCTGTGGGTGGCCAACGACAACGGCAACAGCCTCACGCCGATCGATCCGCGCACCGGCAAGCCGGGCAAGCGGGTGCCGGTCGAGGATCCCTACAACCTCTACTTCACGCCCAACGGGCGCTACGCGATCGTCGTGGCCGAGCGACTGGGACGGCTCGACTTCCGCACGCCGCACTCGATGGGGTTGCACAAGTCGGTACCGGTGCCGTGCAAGGGCGTCGACCACATGGATTTCACGGCGGACGGGCGCTACGCGCTCGTGAGCTGTGAGTTCTCCGGCCGGATGGTCGTGGTGGACGTGGCGCGGCAGCGAGTGGCGGGCGTGGTCGATCTGCGCCGCGGGGCCATGCCCCAGGACGTGAAGCTCTCACCGGACGGGCGCGTGTTCTACGTGGCCGACATGGCATCCAACGGCGTATGGAAGATCTCGGCGCGCAGCTGGCACAAGCTCGGCTTCGTCCCCACCGGCAGGGGAGCCCACGGCCTCTACGCGAGCCGCGACGCGCGCTACCTGTACGTGTCGAACCGGATGGAGGGCTCGGTGTCGCTGATCTCGTTCAGGACCGAGCACGTGGTCAGGAAGTGGCGGCTGCCGGGCGGCGGCAGCCCGGACATGGGCGGAGTGTCGGCAGACGGCCGCGTGCTCTGGCTCACCGGCCGCTACAACAACGTGATCTACGCGATAAGCACGCGCACGGGGCACCTGATCAAGGCGGTGCCCGTGGGCTCAGGCCCGCACGGCGCGTGCGTCTGGCCGCAGCCGGGGCGCTACTCGCTCGGGCACACGGGCATCCTGCGCTGAGTCAGCCAGCTTGATTTCCGTCCCCTAGGTGGGGTACGGATACGCACTGACTCACGGTTCCCCAACTGGAAGGCCTGGCCCATATGAACCTCTCCCGGAGAGGCGCGCTTCTTGTGAGCGCGCTCGTCGCCGTGGCACTGACACTGCTGTTCGCCGGCTCTGCTTCGGCCGGCAGCAGCCGCATGCTGGTGAACGGCTTCGACAACGACTACCACTGCATCGCAAGCCACAGCAGCAGCGAGCCTGTCTGCCACTTCTTCAACACGATCGTGCCATGGGCTCGCGGCGGCGCTCCCGATCCGAGCAAGCCGATCCTCGAGCTCGACCGGAACGGCCAGCTCGACGGCTGCGGCGACTGCAACAACACGTCCCCTCAGGAGCTGGTCGATTCGATCGATCTGGCCTTCGGCGGGCCGGGGCTCGTCGTCAAGCAGGTGGTCGACCCGCGCTCGGCGGAGTTCGCCGCGCTGCCGATCGACACGGCGCACTACTCGGCGATCTTCGTAGCGTCGAACGTGGACTGCGGCGGCTGCGACCTCAACACGGACACCACCCAGCCGGACTCCGACGCCATCGTGGCGCGGAAGGCGGACATCCTGAACTTCTTCCGCAACGGCGGCGGCCTCGTTGCATTCGCGGGCGGCAGCCAGTGCGCGAAGGCGACCAAGTCCACCAAGGGCGGCTGCGGCAGCACGCCGCGCTGCAATCACTACTACGAGTTCATGCCCCTGCCGGTTACCTGTGCCAGCGGCGGCGGCGGCGTGACAGTCACGCCGGCAGGTGCGGGCATCGGCTTGATCGACAGCGACTACGGCGGATCACACAACGTCTTCGTTGCCCCGGATGCCAGCAGCCCCCTGCAGATCGGGGCGGTGACCAACAACAATGACGACGTCCGCGGGACGTTCGTGCCGCAACCCCAGACGCTGTTCGCCGACGTGGCGCTCCAGCCCACCATCGCGTCCGCGGCATCGGCGGCTGCGTGCAACGGGAGCTTCACCTCGAGCGACCCGGGCGGCTCTGGCCCCAAGGCGATCCACTACAAGGTGGGCGGGGGCGCGGAGCAGGTCGTGAACACCGACGGCTCCGGCAATGCGTCGGCCGCATTCCCGGCCGGCACCACCTCGGTCGAGTTCTGGGCCGAGGACCAGGCGGGCAACCAGGAGGCGGCGCATCACACGCTGTCCCTGACCGGTTGCGCCAAGCCGGCCGCTCCGTCGATCGCCGTCGCCGGCGTGCGCCGCGCGTGCGTGTCGTCCTCGAGCATCGCGGTGCGCTTCACCGTGAGGGCGCCCGGCAAGGTCAAGAGCGTCACGGTCTCGCTCGACGGCAAGAAGATCAAGACCACCACCAAGTCGCGCTTCACGCTCCGGATCAAGTTGAACAAGTTGAAGCCGGGCAAGCACACGTTGCGCACGGTGGCCACGGATCAGGCGGGCACCAAGCGGACGTCCACCCGGACGCTCGCTCGCTGCGCTGCCGCGAAGCCGAGGCACAAAGCCGGACCGCGCTTTACCGGCTGAGTCCAGCGGTTTTTGGGTCCGCAGGGGCGCCGCGCTGGTAGCGTGGCGCCCCTGCGGCGTTTGAAGCTTTTCGTTCTGCGCGCCGCGCAACCGCCCGGCCGGGTCTTCGTCCGGCTGGTGTCGCGGAGCGCGAGGCGGCCCAAGCGAATCCCGTCTGGCGATCGGCCCCGGGTGAGCTTCCTGCTGCTCAACGCCTACGGCGTGGGGGGCACGATCCGCACCACCTTCAACACGGCGGGCTGGCTCGCGCGCACCCACGAGGTCGAGGTGATCAGCGTTGTACGCACGCGCGAGGAGCCGGCGCTGCCGTTTCCGGAAGGCGTCACGCTCCGGGCGCTCGTGGATACCCGCGGCACGCCGAGTCTGCTCGGGAGGCTGCCGAGCGCACTGGTTCCTCCAGAGGACTACGGCTTTCGCACCTGCAGCCTGGCCACCGACATCGCGATCGCCCAGCGGCTGCGCACGCTGCCGCCCGGCGTCCTGATCAGCACTCGGCCGGGACTGAACGTGGCGGCCGCCGACTTCGTGCCGGCGGGGGTCAAGCTCGTCGGGCAGGAGCACATGAACTTCCTGTCGCACCGGCCGGGACTGCGCGCGCGGATCGAGCGCAAGTACCCGAAGCTCGACGCGCTCGTGGTCCTCACCGAGGGCGATCTGGCGGACTACCGGCGCATGCTCGCGGGCACCGGCGTCCGGGTGGAGCGGATCCCCAACGCGCTGCCGGTGCTCGACGGGAAGATGGCGGACCCGGGCGCAAAGCTCGTGCTGGCCGCGGGCAGGCTGCGGCTCCAGAAGGGATTCGACCTTCTGATCCGCGCCTGGGCGGCCGTCGCGGAGAAGCACCCGGACTGGCGGCTTCGCATCTTCGGCGGCGGCGAGGAGCGGCCTGCGCTGGAGCGGCTCGTGGGCGAGCTCGGCCTCGGCGAGCAGGTGTCACTCATGGGCGCCACGCGCAAGTTGCAGGAAGAGCTGCCGAAGGGCTCGTTCTTCGTCCTGAGCTCGCGCTATGAGGGGTTCGGGATGGTGATCCTCGAGGCGATGGTGCACGGGCTGCCGGTGGTGACCTTCGACTGCCCGCGCGGGCCCGGCGACATCGTGAGCAACGGCGCCGACGGGATCGTGGTCCCGGACGGGGACGTGCCCGGCCTCGCGCATGCGATCAGCGAGCTGATCGAGGACGAGGACAAGCGGCGCGCGTATGGCGCCGCGGCGCCCGCGAAGGCGCGGCAGTACGCGCTCGAGAACATCGGGCCGATGTGGGACAAGCTGCTGCGGGAGCTGGCGTGACGAAGGCGATCGTGTTCGCCACGGCTCCGGCGGCCGATGGCGGGATTGCCGCGGCCCTGCGGCTCGGCGACGGCACACCGCTCGAGCGCCTGATCGGTCAGCTCGACGGGCTGGAGGTGCACGTGGTGGCGCGACCGATGTTCGCCTCGGCGCTCGACTCGCTGCTGCCGGGTGTGACCGTTCACGTGTCGGAGGGCCAGGCGGGAGACCTGCACGCGGTGGCCGAGATCGCGCGCGGTAGCGACGACGTGGTGGTGCTTCCGGGCGAGCTGGTCACGCAGCCGCCGCCGCTCGAGCGTTTGAACGGCGGCCCGGCGATCCTCACGCTGCCGCAGGGCGAGTTCGCCGTTCGCGCCGCCGGCGGGCACCTTCTCAGCGCGGCCAGCCCCTACCACTGGGTGGGCGCGCCGAGCGCCTACTTCGGCGAGGTGCTGCGTGCGGATGGCGACTCGCTCGCGGCGGCCGCCGAGCGGGCGGCCGCGTTGCCGGCGACCGAGGTGGAGGACGTGCCCGCGCTGCTCACCACAACCCTCGTGCGCGGGGGAACACCGGTGGCGGCTCGCGACGCCCGCACGCAGTTCTGGGCGCGCCCGGTGTCCAAGGACGAGGCCGCGCGCGTCCAGCGCGAGCTCGAGGGGTACGACGAGGATCGCGCCCGCCTCGACGCCGCGGTGAAGGCGAACGACGGCTTCTTCACCACCTTCTTTGTCAGCCCCTACTCGCGCTTCGTCGCGCGCTTCGCGGCGCGGATCGGAGCCACGCCCAACCAGGTGACCCTGCTGGCGATGCTGGTGGGAATCCTGGCCGCGCTTGCCTTTGCCAAGGGCGAGCGCTTCGGCCTGATCACGGGCGCCGTCCTGCTGCAGGTCGCCTTCATGCTCGACTGCGTCGACGGCCAGCTTGCCCGCTACACGCGCAACTTCTCGCGCATGGGCGCATGGCTCGACTCGGTGTTCGACCGCGGCAAGGAGTTCCTGGTGTACGCGGGACTCGCGATCGGCTCGGGCCCCGACGTGTGGGTGCTCGCGGCGGCGGCGCTCAGCCTCCAGACAGTGCGCCACATGTTCGAGTTCTCCTACTGGGACGTGCACTACAAGGCGCTGACCGGCGCGCCCCAGCCGCCCCTCGACCAGCCCGGCGACCGCCCGGGCCCGCCGCCGGGGGAGACGATTGCGATCACGCGCGCGCCCGCGGCGGTGCACGACGGCGACGGCCTTGCCCAGCGCACGCTCGGCGTCTCGCGGCTGCTCGACCGCCCGCGCGGCGTCCACTGGATCAAGAAGATGATCGTGTTCCCGATCGGCGAGCGCTTCGCCGCGATCTCGATCACGGCGGCCCTGTTCAACCCGCGCGTGACCTTCATAACGCTGCTCGTGTGGGGTGGGGTCGGAGCGGTCTATTCGCTGTCCGCGCACCTCATGCACACGGTGGCGCGGCGCTCCGGCCCGATCGCTTCCGAGTTCGTCAGCGCCCTGCGGGACGACGGTCTACTCGCGCGAGCGATCGCGGCGCGCATCCACATCCGCAGCCGCTTCGACTGGCTCGTGCCCGGCACGATCCGCACGCTCGAGTACGGCCTGCTGATCCTCACGGCCGCGCTCGCGCACGGTCCCGCCATGCGCGCGTGCTTCGCGCTGCTGGCCGTGCTGGCCTTCCATCACTACGACACCGTGTACCGTCTCCGCCAGCAGGGCGCGCCCCCTCCCGCATGGGTAAGCATCGCGGGTGGTGGCTGGGATGGGAGGATCATCCTGGCCTTCATCGCCCTCGCAGCGGCGGTCACCACCGCCGGGATGGCTGTGGCAGCCGGCCTGCTGGCAGTTCTGTTCGGGGGCGAGAGCGTGGCGAGCTGGATCGGCGACGAGGAGGACGAAGACGGATGATCGGGATGGTGCTGGCGGCAGGCGCGGGGCGGCGACTTGGATCGCTCACCGAGGACCTGCCCAAGACGCTGCTTCCGATCGACGGCGAGCGCTCGATCCTCGACCTCGCTATCTCCAATCTCAAGCAGGTGGGGATCGACGAGGTGGCTGTGGTCACCGGTTTCGCGGCCGGGCGCGTGGACGAGCGCAAGCCGGAGCTCGAGCGCCGCTACGGCGTCAAGCTCCAGTGCGTGTTCAACGACAAGGCCGAGATCTGGAACAACGCGTACTCGCTGTGGTGCGCTCGCGAGCTGTTCTCCGAGGGCGTGCTGCTCGTGAACGGCGACACGGTGCACCCGCCGGAGGTGGAGGAGCGGCTGCTGGCCTCGCGCGGCGCGGACATCGTGATCGCGATCGACGACGATCTGGACAGGCTGGGTGACGAGTCGATGAAGGTGCAGCTCTCCGAGGAGGGCTTCATGCAGCGGATCACGAAGCAGATGCCCGTGTCCGAAGGTCGCGGCGAGTACATCGGGCTCACGCTGATCGAGCCGGCGGCGGCGGTGCCGCTGGCCGAGGCGCTCGAGGCCACCTTCGAGCGCGACCCGCAGCTCTACTACGAGGACGGCTTCCAGGAGTTCGTGGACCGCGGCGGCGTGGTGGCCACGGCGCCGATCGGCAAGGTCGACTGGGTCGAGGTGGACGACGACGCCGACCTGGGCAAGGCGCGGGAGCTCGCATGCCGCTACTAGCCCGCATGCTCGCCGCCCCGATGGCGGTGGAGATCGGGCCTGGCGCGGTGGCCGGGCTCGGCACGCTGCTGCGCGACCGCCGCATCTCGAGCGGCGGCGACGTGGCCGTGGCGGTCGGTCCCGGCTACGGCGACGAGATCGCGGCCGTGGTGGACCCCGCGATCGAGAACTGCGACATCCTCCGCGTCGGCGAGGGCGGCACGCTCAACAGCGCGCTCGAGCTGGCCGCGCAGCTGCGCAAGCGCTTCTACGACGCTGTGGTGGGCATCGGCGGCGGCGGCACGCTCGACGTCGCCAAGCACGCCGCGAGCCTGGTCGGCCTGCCCATGGTCGCGGTGGCCACGAGCCTGTCGCACGACGGCCTCGCCTCGCCGGTGTCGTCGCTGTCGCACGAGGGGCAGAAGGCCTCCTACGGCGTGCAGATGCCGGTGGCCGTGCTCGTGGACCTCGACTACGTGCGCACGAGTCCGCTGCAGATGCGGCGCTCCGGGGTGGGCGACGCGATCAGCAACCTGTCGGCCGTGGCCGACTGGAAGCTGGCCAAGCGCGTGCGCGGCGAGCCTGTCGACGGCCTCTCGATCGCACTCGCGCACTCGGGGGCTGAGGCCGTGCTCTACCGCGAGGGAAGCGTGGAGGACGACGACTTCCTGGTCGTGCTCGGCGAGGCTCTGGTGCTGTCCGGCCTGGCGATGGCCACCGCCGGGAGCAGCCGCCCGTGCAGTGGCGCGGACCACGAGATCGTGCACGCGATCGACCATCTCTACCCGGACACCGCGCTGCACGGCGAGCTGGCGGGTGTGGGCGCGGTGTTCGCGGCCCACCTCCAGGAGGATCCGCTGCTCGTCGCCGAGCTAAGCAACTGCCTGGCGCGTCACGGGCTTCCTCGCACGCACCGCGATCTCGGGCTGAGCGACGAGCAGTTCGTGAACGCGGTCGCCTACGCCCCGTCCACCCGGCCGGACCGCTTCACGATCCTGGAGCACCTCGATCTCGACGAGGAGGCGATTCTCGATCACGTCAACTCGTACGCCAACGCCGTCGCTGGCTGAGATCCGGGCCATCGGCCAGCCGGCCGAGATCTTCGACCGCCATAGCGCCGAGCACTGGGCGGGCCGCCTCTACATGCGGCGCGTTTCGCCGTACCTGACACGGGCGCTGCTGCCCACGGGCATCTCGCCCAACGCGGTCACCGGGATGATGAGCGTGGTGGGCCTCGTGGCCGCTGCCCTGCTCAGCCTCGTGAGCCTGTGGGCGGCGCTGGGCGCCGTGCTGCTGATCCAGCTCCAGCTCCTGCTCGACTGCAGCGACGGCGAGCTCGCGCGCGTGAAGGGGCAGTCCTCGCCCGCCGGCATCTACCTCGACCGCATCGGCCACTACCTCACCGAGGCCGCGCTGCCGATCGGCCTGGGCATCCGCGCCGACGGCGGCTGGCACTCGCTGGGCGGCTGGACCACGCTCGGCCTCGTGCTGGCGGTGATGGTGCTGCTGATCAAGTCCGAGACAGTGCTCGTAAGCGTGGCCCGCGCGGAATCGGGCCGGGCCAAGGCCGAGGACGCGCCCTCCGTGGCGGCCCCGCGGGGCGGCGTATTGCGCTCGATCAGGCGCGCGGTGGGGGTGCTTCCCTTCTTCCGCGCCTTCGTCGCCGTGGAGTTCTCGTTGCTAGCCTTCTGCGCCGCAATCGCGGATGCGATCGCGAGCGACCAGATCGGCTCGCGCGTGCTCGTGATTGCCCTGCTGCCGGTGGGCGTGGTGACGCTCGTCGGCCATCTCGTCGCCATTCTCGCCTCGGACCGCCTACGGTGACCGTTCGGAGCGACACACTTACTGACGAATGAGCACCACTACGAGCACACCGACGGACGCTCCTGAGCAGGGACCTCATCTTCCCGAGCTCTACCGCGACGACGAGTACTCGGAGCGGCATGTCTACGTTCCGCACAAGGTCGGCCTGCCGCCAATGGGCCACTACCTCAGCCTGGTGTGGAAGCGCCGCTCGTTTGCCTTCGAGCTGTCGCGCACCACGATGCGCGCCAAGCACTTCAACACGGTCTTCGGGCAGCTCTGGCTGCTGCTCAACCCGCTGCTGCTCGGCCTCGTCTACTTCCTGCTGATCGACCTCATCCGCGGCCACGGGCGGCCGGTCAGCTTCTTCGCCCACCTGCTAGGCGGGCTCTTCCTCTACCAGCTGCTTCAGACCGCGGCCCAGGAGGGCTCCAACTCGGTCGTCCGGGGCGGCGGGCTGATCCTCAACACCGCGTTCCCGCGAACGCTGCTCCCACTTGCCTCGGTCACCACCTCGTTCAAGCGCTTTCTGCCGACGATGATCGTGTGGCTGATCGTCCACTTCGCGGCGGGCGGCGGCGTGTACATCGAGTGGCTGTGGGCGCCTGTGATCGTGGTGATGGTCACGCTCTTCTCAGCCGGGATCGCGATGTTCTGCGGCGCCCTGCAGGTGTACTTCCGCGACCTCTCCAGCTTCCTGCCGTACCTGCTCAGAATCTGGATGTACATCTCGCCGATCCTCTACACCTGGGAGGAGGTGCCGGCCAAGTACAAGCCGTGGCTCGAGATCAATCCGATGTCCTCGATGCTGGCCTGCTGGAGCGACGTGATCAACCACGGCAAGGCGCCGGACACGAACCTGATGCTGATCGGAACCGCGTGGGCGCTGTTCGCGCTGCTCTTCGGGGCCCTCTTCTTCATATCGAGGGAGCGTGACTTTGCAGTCCGCATCTAGTCCGAGCATCAAGGTCGAGAACGTCTCGATCACCTACCGCACCGCCTACGAGAAGCTGCCGACGCTGCGCACCACCCTGCTGCGGCTCGGCCGGCGCGAGAAGCTGGTGCGCGAGATCGAGGCGGTCAGGGACGTGTCGTTCGCGGTCGATAAGGGCACGGTGCTGGGCGTGGTGGGTGCCAACGGCGCGGGCAAGTCCACGCTGGTGCGCACGATCGCCGGGATCCTGCCGCCCACCGAGGGACGCGTGGAGGTGCAGGGCCGCGTGAGCACGCTGCTGGCGCTTGGCGTCGGCTTCAACCGCGAGCTGAGCGGCCGCGAGAACGTGATCCTCGGTGGCTTGGCGGCCGGTCTCGACAGGGACGAGCTCGAGGAGAAGTACGAGGAGATCGTGGACTTCGCCGAGCTCGACGAGTTCATGGACCTGCCGATGCGCGCCTACTCGTCGGGCATGTACGGCCGGCTCGCGTTCTCCGTCGCGATCCACATGGATCCGGACATCCTCCTGATCGACGAGGCGCTGTCAGTGGGCGACGCCAAGTTCCGGCGCAAGTCGTTCGAGCGGATGCGCCAGCTCTGCGCCGAGGACCGCACCATCGTGCTGGTGAGCCACGCCTTCGGCTCGATCCGCGACCTCTGCCACCAGGCCGTGTGGATGAACAAGGGCAACCTCGAGATGTGGGGCGAGGCTAATGAGGTTGTCGATGCGTATAGAGACTTCCTTGGCGTCAAGGAAGACCGGACGGA